>Ga0307479_10000087_pt1 | contig 92691 bp, 90 predicted proteins | sample atmos_gasesECM4C_FD_203743 | JGI IMG/M metagenome (GOLD analysis project Ga0307479, IMG submission 203743) | Hardwood forest soil microbial communities from Morgan-Monroe State Forest, Indiana, United States - atmos_gasesECM4C_515 | ecosystem: Environmental > Terrestrial > Soil > Temperate... | reverse complement strand
GCCTGGCTCCATAACTTTCGCCGCCTGGTCACCCGTTGGGAGTATTACAAGGCCAACTTCCTCGGTCTAGTCCAGCTCGGTTGCATCCTCATTCTGATGAGGAACTATTTATGAGATGGCCTCTAGTTCCATTGTGGGAGACGGATCGGAGCCTCACACGGTCTGAGATCTCGTGTGGCTGCCGCTATTTTGGACTGGTAAGGATGGTTCCGTAGGGATCGAGCAGAAGTTTATGCGTTCCTGCTGGCGCCGATAGGTGAAACGAACTCTCGGCTCCATCGGCGAAGACGCGGCCTAGATACACTGGCGTTTTGCCGGGCACCACTCCATAGATTGGGACCGAAGTCACCAAGTTGTCCTCTGCATCCTTTTGCTTTATGACACCAGTCACGGCGACGCCATTCGCCTTCACAGCGAACTTTACGCCTTGCAACTCCAGCTTAGGCAAAGAAGTACCGTTCACCCATCCATCCAGAAACCAGTCCAGCGAAGCTTTCCCCTCATAGCGCAGCGATGGCGGGAGATCTTCGGCAAAAACATCCAACAGTTCGCGGGTGCTGATGGCTCTGCCTTCGTATCGCTGGCGGAGTTTTCGCAGAGAATGGACGAATGGATCCTCCCCGGCGGAATGTCCGGGATCTTTTCGCGCGGCATCCAACAGCATCATATGCAGCATGTGGAACAGCCATGTGCCTCGACCATAAGTGATGGCCTCGTAGGCTGCTGGAAACTGCGACGAGAGCAACCGGCTTCCCAAGGTTACGGGTCCGGCGTCTTTCGGCAGTTTGCCGTCTTTGCCTTTCTCAACCAAGCCTTGTCGATACTCTTCGAGGATCTGCCGAAAGCCTTCTGGATTCCTCTCCCGCAAAATCATTAACGAGCAATAGTTGGCTAGCCCTTCGGAAAACCACTGATCGCGATAGGTCCTCCACGTGATAAGGTCCCCCCACCATTGGTGCGCGGCCTCGTGAGCTGGAACTTGTTGATCAATCAATTCGCGCGAAGGATTCATGTGGAGATCCTGGCGCTCTTCTCGCGTCAGGAACGCGTACGAAGACAGGAAGATTAGTCCGGGCCATCCCTGGCTCTCGCGGCCGGGTAATTGCGTCAAAGCGAGTTTGCTATAGGGGTACGGACCGAAGCGTTCGGTATAGAAGCGAATGGCGCGAGCTGTCGATTCCGCTACCACGGCGGCGTTCCGCGCCGGGGAAGGTGGGGACGGAGTAATCACGAGTGGAGCATGCTTCCCCACCACCGACGGCTCAGGGTCCACCTGGATCTGCGGCGCAGGACTGGGGAAGTCCCTTTCCACGCCGATGGTGGCATAGGTTTCTACGTTCACATTCCCTGCTTGTGCGGCGACTCGGACATATTTTCCAAGATCAAATCCGGCGACTGGGATGGGGCGTTCCGAAATCCAACGACTGACTTGCGTCCCCTCGGCGCTCTGCGCTGGAGAACGCGATGGTGACGCGGATGAACCCTGGACGGGAACAGGCTTGCCTGTGGCCACCAGGGTCCAGCCTGGCGGATAGTGAAAGGTAAGATCGAAATCGGACATGGCGAGGCCGCGGTTGGGATACCACGTCCCACGCGCGCCCACGTAAAGCAGACCCTTACCGGCGTCGGCCAGCACTTCTCCACCGTAGACGAAGCGCAAGGTAATCTTTTGTCCCTTACGGGCCGGTTCAGCCAGAATGACAGCCACGAGGTCATTGCCGCTCCGCGCCAGACGCGTCCCTTCTACCGCGGGATTCTGGATGAACTCGACCGCGTGGCCATCCTCTTCCACGGTTTGAATTTTCAAGAAACGCGACAATTCGAATACCAAAAAACGCGATCCATCCTGCGACACTTCGAGATTCACCTTCACTTCCGCATCGAGTTCCTTGGGTGGTTTCACCTGCGCATCTATGACGTAGCTACGAACTGAAATCGCATCTTCACGGACCTGGGTCTCCGCGGGCAGAGTCTGGGAGGTTTCTCCAAGAGCGGCATGGCCTTTTTCAGCGTCCCCGGCAGAAAATGAAGTCCAGACGTTGTAATAAACCGTCCCGTTTTCTGCGGTCTTCGGCTGTCCGGCCTCGACTTGTTCTCCGGAGGCAGAGTCGAAAAGAATGTCGAAGACGCCCAGAGTATTGCCCTGCAACCGGGCGTGCAACAGGCGATCATCGGGATCTGATTTTTTTGGGTTTGCCGAATCCGCAGGGCTCCCGGGTTCCGTGAAAGGAAGCATTTTGGTGAAGGTTGCCAGCAATCGCATGGCATCCGCTGGTGCGAGGTTGCGTGCCGTTTCATTCCATCGCGTGACAAAACCTTGTGCATCCTCCGGTTCGCGAAGGCCTGGCTGCAATTCAGCAGTGGTGTTGTCGTTGAAACGGAAGTACGCGGTTGAGAATCTCTCCTCCAGAATTGCCATCCCGGTGAACAGGCTCATTGACTTCCGTTCCACGTCGTTGGGAGGGACCAGCAGCAGCTCTCCATCGCCCTCAAAAAAGGCCCCGGTGATTCTTCCTAGCACGTCTTGCGTGAAGGCAATCGTGCCATCTTCGAGCGTGATGTGGATTCCTGGGCGGTCCAGCGAACTGTCGCGAACTTTGAAAACACGCTTGGAGTCCAGTCCAATGCTGCTGAGTTGCAGGTAGAGCGATTCCGCCGGTCCGGGCTGATGCATCTGCGAGGGCGCTGCTTTTGCTTGCAGGGGCGCTGCATACAACAAAATGGACAGGTAAACGGCAAGCCCCAAGCCGAATCTGCACAGTGCTGCCAGCACTTTGGTCACGTAGGTATGAGCGCCCACGATTGCTAGAATGCGCTTGAATGAGGCTTCGTGTCACTATATTCGCAGTGATGTTGGTGGTGCTCGCCGCTGCAGCGGCGGCGGCTGACACGATCCATTTAAAGAATGGCCGTACCATTGTCGCCGATCATGTTCGCGAAAACGGTGGCCGTTATGAATACGAGATCGGCGATGACACTTATGCCATTCCGAAGAATTCGGTAGAGCGTGTCGAAGCAGGCGGTATGCCCGTGCTCCACAGTGACGCCGGCGGCGTCAAGAATGCAGACCTTCCTTCGTTTAATCCGATTGACAGCCTGGCGAACGAGGGCGACCTTCCCAATACGATCGTTAAGGATGGGAAAGTTGACCCAGAAGCTCTGGCAAAACTTGAAGGCAAAGGACATGCCGAGTTGAGTGCTACGGCCAGCTTTATTGCCGGAAAATGCGAATTTGACCACGGGAACATCGATCAAGCGCGCCGTTACTTCGATAGCGCACTTCGCTTCCAGCCGGAAAACGCCACTGTTCTGATTTATTATGCCGCCCTGCTGGTTCGCACTGGAAAGCCCTCGCAAGCTCAGGCGTATGCCCAGCGGGCGGTGAGCGCTGCGCCCGATTCGGCGGATGCCTACGCGGTCCTTGGATACGCGCAGCAGGCTTCCGACCGCACCAAGGACGCGGTGGCTTCCTGGAAGCATTCACTCGAATTGCGGCCCGATCCGGCGGTCCAGCAATATCTGGACAAAGCGCAGCGCGAACAAAATGTCGAGACTGATTTTGCCCAGCGCGAAAGTAGCCATTTCGTTCTGCACTATGAGGGTAAGCAGACATCTGAAGCATTTCGCGGACAAATCCTGGCCGCGCTCGAAGCCGACTACGACGATCTGTCTCGCGACTTGGGATCGCCTCCGCGTGACAATATTTTAGTGACGCTCTACACTGAGCAAGCCTTCTTCGATGTTACGCGTGCGCCCTCCTGGTCCGGAGCCCTTAACGACGGGAAGCTGCGCATTCCCATCAGCGGCCTGGGTTCACTGACGCCCGAGTTGGCACGGGTCTTGAAACACGAACTGGCCCATACCTTCATCCGCCAGCTTTCCGCGGGCCGTTGTCCGTCATGGCTGCACGAGGGCATCGCCCAGCTTCTGGAGCCGAAATCTTTAGGCAGCGATGGCCGCCAACTGGCTGAACTGTTCAAGACGCAACGCAACATTCCGCTGAATGTGCTGGAAGGAAGTTTCATGCGCTTCTCTGGCACGGGGGCTTATGTGGCTTACGCGGAATCGCTGGCTGCGGTTTCCTATATCAATGACTCTTATGGCATGGGTGACATCCAGCGGATTCTGCAACGCCTCAGCGAGGGCAGTTCCACCGAAGCCGCTTTGCGTTCCACTATCCATTCCGACTATGGCCAACTTGAATCCGACGTCGCCAAGTATCTCGGCGATAAATACGGCAACTAACTGCAAGCATTCCCAAATCTGACCGGCCCTCATTTGCCCGCCGTCGGCAGTTGTGCTAATTTCGGATTTTAGAGACTCCGCGTCGAATGCGTGCCCTCTTCCACCACAGTGTCCACGAACCGCCGCCTTCCTCGGAACCCGTGGCGAACGATTTTCCCAAAATTGCAGGCGCGGAGATTGCGGCTTCCACCTACGGCAAGCGCGTCGCCGGGGATTTCTACGACTCCTTGCGGGTCGGCCCGGAACGGGTACTGTTTGGCCTGCTCGACGTTGCCGGGCGCCGGGAAAATAATCAGAAAGTCCTTTCCGTGGCGACCGAAATGTTCCGCACGCTTGGAACAGAACTGTTTTCGCGGGCCGACTTCAACGAAGCGGAAGCCATGATCGAGCTTTGTCATCGGCTGAACCTCGGATTGATGGAAGCCGCGGGGGGTGTCATTTCATGCCCCGCGTTCCTCGGTTGTTATCACGAGAAATTTGGCACCCTTTGCTACACCAATGCCGGGCATATACCCGGACTGATGCGCGATAGCAGCGGAATCATCGAACTCGCTTCCACCGGGTTGCCGCTCGGGTTGTTCTCCCATGCCACCAGCGACGCTCCCACGGTTGGATTGGCAAACGGCGCAGCGCTTCTTCTGGTTTCCAGGGGCGTGGTTGAGGGAAGGTGCAAGAGCGACAAGGCTGAGGATCAGGAATTCGGCTTGGAGCGCGTAAAGGAACGCTTACAGGCCGAGCCTTCGCAGAAGGCCCAAACCGTGGCGGCGTCCATCTTGGGGGCTGTTGGTGAGTTCACCTGCCAACCGCTGGTCCCAGATGATATGACGGCGTTGGTCTTTGTGCGGGACGCCTAGGCGGTAGTGGCAACCTATCAAAAGCAGTGCCGCATCAACCCACTGATGGGGCACGAATAGCGGACGGCAGTTCGTCGCCATGAAGTAGTAAAATATGGCAAAGGCCATAACCCACTTTCGCCCGCAAGCCCAGGCAGGGGGGCGGCCCTCCGAAAATCTTATGAAGAAACTGCTTCTCGTACTTACGGGCATGGCATGTTTGCCGGCCTTCGCTTCGGGTCAAGTCGTCGAAGAAATTGTGGCCCGAGTGAACGGCCAAATTATTACCCGCTCGGAATTCCTTCGCAGCAAGGATCAGCTGAAGGACGACGTCAAACAGCAAGATGCGGCCAATGCGGACAAACTCTTCGCCCAGCGCGAAAAAGACATTCTGCGCGATCTGATCGATCAGCAGCTTCTGCTGGAAAAAGGCAAAGACATTGGGATCACCGGCGACACTGACCTCATCAAACGCCTTGACCAGATGCGTAAGGAGATGAAGCTGGACTCCATGGAAGAGCTGGAAAAGGCCGCCACCGCGCAAGGCATCTCCTACGAGGATTTCAAGCAGAACATGCGCAACCAGATTGTGACCCAGAAAGTAATCGGCGAAGAAGTAGGTTCGCATCTCAGCATCACCACCGACGAACAGCAGAAATTTTACCAAGAGCACAAGAATGAGATGGAGCAGCCGGAAACCATCCGGTTGAGCGAGATTCTGATCGCACCGGCGAAGCCGGCCGACAAGCCAAAGGCTGAGAATCCGGCTGAGGGCGCTGCGGCTGACCCCAGTGCCGCGGACGCGGCAACCGCCAAGAAAGAACAGGCTGCGCAACAGGCGGAACAAGCACTTGCCGCCGCCGAAGCAAAGGCCAACGACCTGCTCAAACAAATCCGTGCGGGAGCGAAATTTGAAGATGTAGCAACAAAAGAATCGGCTGGGCCTTCGGCGGCGCAGGGAGGCGACCTGGGTATCTTCAAGCGCGGAACCTTGGCCAAAGAGCTTGAAGACAGAACATTTGCCATGAAGTCCGGTGAGGTCACCGACGTGATCCGCACCAAGCAGGGTTATGTGATTTTGAAAGTTACCGACCACCAGATGGCGGGTATTCCCGCCATGAAAGACGTAGGGCCAAAGATCCAGGACGCCTTGTACTACGAAAAGCTGCAGCCGGCGCTCCGTGCCTATCTGACGAAGCTGCGCGAAGAGGCTTACATCGACATCAAGGAAGGTTACGCCGATTCCGGCGCCAGCCCCAACCAGACCAAGCCGATTGAAACCACGGCGGCCAAGGAGACCGAGGCCAAGAATCTGAAGAAAAAGAAAAAGAAGGTTCTCGGCATACTTTAGTTAAAGCGCGTTTCCTCTCAGCGGACTTTCGCTATCGTCCCGCTTTCTGATTTACACTCATGAGGAGATGAAGGATTTTTACATCAGCGAATGTGCGCGCCACGAAAACAAGATCATCACGTCCAACTTTGTCGTTGTCGCCAAACAAATCAAGCCCAAGAAAACCGGTGAGCCCTACCTCGCTTTAACTCTTGGCGATCGCAGCGGGCAGCTGGAAGCCAAGATGTGGGACAACGTGGAAGAAGTGCTCAATGCCTTCGAGCAGGATGACTTCCTAAAGATCAAGGGGCTAGTCAATAAGTATAAGAACCGCTTCCAGCTCACCATCCACAAATTGCGAAAGCTGGGCGACTCGGAAATTGAATTCGCCGATTATCTTCCCAAGACTACGAGAGACATTGACGAGCTCTGGCAAGCGCTCACCGATTTTGTTTTTTCATTTCAGAACGTTCATCTCAAGGCGCTGGTGCAAGCATTCATGGCAGACCCGGAAATAGCCGCGGCATACCGCAACGCTCCCGCGGCCAAGACCTTGCACCATGCGTACATCGGTGGCCTGCTGGACCACGTGGTTTCGCTGTGTCGATCTTGTGACCTCATCTGCCGAAACTATCCTCAGGTCAATCGTGACCTGGTGCTGACAGGAGTTTTTCTCCATGACATTGGCAAGATTCACGAGCTTGCCTACAATCGCTCGTTTTCCTATACCACCCGCGGCCAATTGCTCGGGCACATGATCATCGAACTTGAAATGCTGCAGGCCAAACTTGCGTTGCTTCCAGACTTCCCTGCTGAGCTCAAAATTCTGCTCGAACACCTCATTATCAGCCACCATGGCGAATACGAATTCGGTTCGCCCAAGTTGCCAATGTTTCCTGAAGCACTTCTCCTGCATTACATGGACGACCTGGATTCGAAGATGGAAGCTATGCGCGCTCAATTTGAGCGCGAGGCTGACCTGGAAAGTCCGTGGACCAGTTATAACGCCTCGCTCGGACGTCCGCTGCTGAATAGCGCGAAATTTCTTACACCCAAGGTTCCTCTTCCTCCAGATGATTCTTCACCTGTGGATGAGGTGGAAGCAGAGCGGGTCATTGAGCCGCGGGAAAAATCTCCCACGCTGCCCGGTCTTGAATCCTAGTTCCCTGGTTTCGAAGCGGCAGATTGGACTTATAACGCCAGGGGATTGCGACCCCGACCCCATCCCGGTTAAATTTAGAAATGACCACGATGGAGGGAGCTATGCGCTCGCGTTTGATACTTGTCACGCTCAGTTTTGGTCTTGCCCTCGCTACTCTTAGTTGCACGAAAAAAACCTCAGACAGCCCGAATAGTGCCAGCAGTGCCAACAGCGCCGACAACACCAGCGGCGCAAGTAGTGCGAATACTGCCACCGACGCGAATAACACCCAGAAACAGGAAGCTCCTAAACCACCGCTGGTGGTGCCCTCCGGAACCTCGATCACCGTTAGCTTGGGATCTTCCCTGGGCTCCAAGTTGAGCGAGTCTGGGCAAAAGTTCACCGGAACTATTGCCAAAGATGTTGTGGAAGAAAACGTCGTGGCCATCCCAAAGGGAACGAGCATCAGTGGGACGGTGGTGGATGCCAAGCCGCTCGGAAAGTTTGCCGGAGGGGCAGTTCTGGAGATTCGGCTCGACTCCATCAATGTGAACGGTGCCGACGTCCCGGTCCACGCATCTGCCCGTTCGTTCTCCATCAAGGGGAAAGGCAAGCGTACGGGGATTATGGCCGGCGGCGGCGCCGCTCTGGGCGGAATTATCGGCGGAATAGCCGGAGGCGGGAAGGGTGCAGCGATTGGGATGGTGGCGGGCGGCGGCGCCGGTGGAGCGGGCGCAGCTTTCACCGGAAACAAGGAAATCGTTCTGCCGGCAGAGTCTGCGGTTACGTTCCAACTCAGGCAGGCAATCGAGGTGCAGCAGTAGTTCCTGCTGTACATTATTTCAGATCACTACCATCCGCAGACCGCGGTCGTTTTTCTTCGCGGTTCGTGGTGAGGGTGTGCGGGGAGAAAGTCCGTTATCGCAACATGCTTGACTTCAGCCGATTCGAGATTCTCACCTTCGATTGTTACGGCACTCTCATCAACTGGGAAGAAGGGATCCTCCGCTGCCTGCACACCGTCCTGGCAGCGCACGGGCACGACACAGACGATGCCACCATCCTGCAGTGCTATGGAGATTTCGAAGCCACTGCTGAGCAGGGAGAGTATCGCTCGTATCGCGAGGTTCTTCAGTCTGTCGTGCGACAGTTCGGAGACCGATTTGGATTTACACCTACCGGCGCCGAAGCCCGCTCTCTAGCCGAGTCTCTGAAAGACTGGAAGCCTTGGCCTGACACACTAGACGGACTCCGCGAGCTTCAGAAACGTTTTCGACTGGCCATCATATCCAACGTGGACGACAATCTCTTCGCGGACACCCGGCCTCAGCTCGGAGTGAACTTCGACCAGATCATTACCGCCGGGCAGGCTCGAGCTTACAAGCCGTCACTCAAGATATTCGAACTAGCGTTGAGCCGTATTGGCACACCGGCGCATCGTGTCCTGCACGTGGGGCAAAGCCTTTATCATGACGTGGTTCCTGCGCAGTCGCTTGGGTTGGCGACGGTGTGGGTCAATCGCCCATCGGCCAGAAGCGGCGTCGGTGCGGTGAAGGCAGTCGAAGCGCGTCCGGATTTGCGGGTGCATAGCCTCGCGGAGCTCGCCACCGCGTCTGCGGTGCGGTGACGCTAAGGGGCTGGGGAAATCTTTACGACTCTCTTTTGAATCGCCCACATTACGAGTTCCGCTCGTTTGTGGATGCCGAGCTTCCGCATCAAGTTAAACTTGTGGCAATCTACCGTCTTGCTGCTCAAACCCAGGGTCATTGCGGCCGCACGCACCGTTTTTCCTTCCGCCAGCAGCTTCAAGACTTCCTGCTCGCGAGCGGTTAGCGTCCGCTGTTGCGATGGCTGCGATTGTTCCGGACGTGGCAAGTCATGCGTCGAGACATCTGTGAGTGGGGGCACACAGTTCCTCCTTACGTTGTTTGGCCAGAAAACTTGCGAAGCGTCGCAGACTCCGAAAGGAGCCCTGCTAGAAGTAGCTGGAATGTTTTCCATTGTAGCAATCATCCATGCTGTCGTGCCTGTGAAAATGCGCAGCAGCGTCAACTTGTTCGCAAATTGTGCGACTTATTCTGGCAGCGGTGACTGCATAGGAATGCCGCATCAGGTAGAATCGAGCACTTATGCTGCGCTACTTCACGGCCGGGGAATCTCATGGCGAAGCTTTGGTTGCCTTCCTTTCGGGATTGCCTGCGGGGCTGAAGGTGGATCAGGCATTTCTCGACCGTGAACTCTGGCGGCGGCAGCAGGGCTATGGCCGCGGCGGGCGAATGAAGATTGAGCGAGACACTGCCCACATTCTCTCCGGCGTCCGTCATGGGATGACGATTGGGTCGCCGATTTCAATCCAACTCGAAAACCGGGACTGGAAAAACTGGCAGGAGGCTCTGCCCGTCGCGGAAGGTGATCCCGCTCGGCACAAGCGTGTCGCGTCTCCCAGGCCGGGGCACGCCGACTTGGCGGGCGCTTTGAAATACAATTTCCCTGAAGCTCGCTATGTCTTGGAGCGTGCCTCAGCACGGGAGTCGGCGGCGCGAGTCGCGGTGGGAGCAATCGCCAAAGTTTTTCTGCGCGAGCTCGGCATCGACGTTCTCAGCCACGTCGTCGCAGTGGGAAATGTGCCAGTGCAGAGTGAAGTTCCCTGGGATCGGATTTTGGCGCTTTACCATCAGGAAGAAATCTTGCTGAATTGTGCGGATGCCGAAATCCAGCAACGTATGAAGGACGAAGTCGATAAGGTTCTCAGGACCGGCGACTCGGTTGGGGGCGTTTTCGAGGTTGTGGCCCACGGTGTTCCGCCTGGCCTCGGAACCTACGCGCAATGGGACGAGCGACTGGATGCTTTGCTGGCTGCCGCCGTGATGTCGCTGCAGGCGGTGAAGGCCGTGGAAATTGGCTCCGGTGTTGCCGCAGCGGCTTCTCCCGGTTCTGCCGTGCATGACGAAATCGGCTACGGCAAGCTCGCGAACTTTACAGGATTTACTCGCACACGCAACAACGCTGGCGGCATCGAAGGTGGCGTTTCCAACGGCGAAGAGATCCGCGTGCGCGGTTACTTGAAACCCATTTCCACGTTGCGACGTCCGCTGCAGTCCGTGGACTTCGCCACCCGTGAACCCGTTAGTGCCGCGTATGAGCGTTCCGATGTTTGTGTGGTACCGGCTGCAGGTGTAGCGGCGGAAGCCATGGTCGCACTTACTCTGGGCCGGTGCGCCCTCGACAAATTCGGCGGTGACTCCATGGGGGAAACCTTGCGCAACTTTCACGGTTATCGCCAACAACTGGAAGACTATTGATGATTTACCCGATCGTGAAGTTTGGAAATCCGGTCCTCGAGAAGCCTGCCGAAAAAGTCACTGTCTTCGACGAAGAACTGAAGAAGCTGGTCGAGGACATGTTCGAGTCGATGTATGCCGCCCGGGGCGTGGGCCTCGCCGCGCCGCAGATCGGAATCTCGCGGCGCATCGCCGTGGTGGACGTCACATTCAAAGAGGACCCCGACGCTAGACTCGTTCTGATCAACCCTGAAGTGATTCATAAAGAAGGCCGTCACAGCCAAAGTGAAGGATGCCTCAGCATCCCCGATTTCCGCGAGAATGTCAGCCGCGCTCAGGTTGCCACCATTCGCGCCCAGGATCTCACGGGCAAGTTTTTTGAGAAGACCGGCGACGACTTGCTGGCCCGTGCCTTCCAGCATGAAACCGACCACTTAAATGGCAAGCTCTACATCAGCCACATCAGCGCGCTCAAGCGCGACCTGATCAAGCGTAAGATTCGCAAGCTGGTCAAAGCGGGAGAATGGTAGAAAATTTTGTAATTGGGTAATTTTGTAATTGAGTAGTTTGCGCCTGGGTTGGGGGTGCCGTTCAATTGCTCAATTCCCCAACTACTCAATTGCCCAATGCCTGATTCTCTTAATCTCGTTTTCTGCGGCACGCCTCGCTTTGCTGTGCCTGTGCTCGACAGACTGGCCGCCGCGGGTTTCCGCATCCACCTCGTGGTCACGCAGCCCGATCGGCCGAAAGGGCGCGGTCTCGAATTGGTTCACTCTCCGGTCAAGCAGCGCGCGTCTGAGTTGGGATTACCGCTTTCGCAGCCGGAGAGTATCAAGAACAACGCCGAATTCCATGCTCAACTCGCGGCTCTGAAACCCGACGCCATCATCGTCGTCGGTTATGGCCGCATCATCCCACAGTGGATGCTCGATCTCCCTCCTCTCGGCAACATCAACCTGCACGCTTCGCTATTACCGAAGTATCGCGGCGCCGCGCCCATTCAGTGGGCCATCGCGCGAGGAGAAAGCGTCACTGGAGTCACAACGATGAAGATTGATGCCGGCCTCGATACGGGCGATATTCTCCTGCAGCAGGAGGTGCCCATCGCCCCCGATGACACGGCAGAGACCCTGGCTCCGAAGTTGGCAGACCTGGGAGCGAACCTCACCGTCACCACGATCAAGGGCCTGCAAAGCGGCACTATTCATCCCCGCCCGCAGGATGACTCCCAAGCCAATCTGGCTCCCACTCTCAAGAAAGAAGATGGTCTCATCGATTTTTCCCGGCCCGCAACCGACATACGGAATCGTTTGCGTGGTTTTCAACCTTGGCCTGGCGCGTATTCGAAATTTCGAGGCAAGAATCTGCAGGTATGGCAGGCGGAGGCGATCGATCAGGCGGTGCCATCCGCTGAGCTGAAAGTGGAGGGTGACCACCTTCTTGTGGGATGCGGCGAGGGCACAGCACTCGAACTCCTCCAAGTGCAATTGGAGGGCAAGAAGCGAAGTTCCGCCGCTGACTTTATTCGTGGCTATCGTCCGGCGCCCGGTGAGAGACTCGGCACAGAGTGACTCCACTCCTTTCCGCGCAGCAGCGTCATCCCTCATACTGGCATCAGTGAAACCGAAAGCAAAGACCCGCGTATCGCAGCAAGTGTCCCCAGCCCGTGCCGCTGCTTTTGATATCCTCCTCCGCGTCGAACGCGAGTCTTCTTATGCGGCGGAGCTGCTTCATTCCGGTGCTTACGATTCGATCTCCACTGTCGATCACTCGCTGACAACTGAATTGGTGATGGGCGTCCTCCGTTGGCGATCGCTGCTGGATACTCAAATCTCGCAGATTTCTGCACAACCACTCTTCAAGCTCGATATCGAGGTTCTCACTGCTTTGCGGCTCGCTGTTTATCAGATGCGCTGGCTCAGCCGCATTCCGTCCCGAGCCGCTATCAATGAAAGCGTGGAACTCGTCAAGCGTGCCCGCAAGCGTTCTGCCGCTTCATTCGTGAACGCGGTGTTGCGTAAGTTTGCTGCCGCGATCTCGCCTGGTTCTGAGCTTTCTCCGCCCGAGATCAGTAGTGAGTCTGTCGAGGCGCTGGCTGGCAGCAGCGCGCATCCGCTGTGGCTCGTCGAGCGCTGGGTTCGAGCTTACGGGATCGAGGCGACGCGGGACATCTGCCGGCACAATCAGTCTGTGCCCGTAACCGCCATTCGTTTGCGCCATCCGCAAGCAGAAGAGCAGCTCCGCTTGGAAGAGATCGATCTGGCGGCAGGTGCGCTGCTGGCTTCGGCGCGTCGCGTTCGGCATGGGGACATCACTCTTACGCGCGCTTTCCGAGAGGGCCGGTGCGTGATTCAGGATGAGGGATCACAACTTGTCGCAGCGTTAGTCGGTACCGGCGCGCGCATTCTGGAATGTTGCGCGGCTCCTGGTGGCAAAGTGCTTGCGCTCTCCGATAAGAATCCCAGCGCGAACATTACAGCCATCGATCTTCATCCTCACCGCGCACGCCTGCTGCGAAGATTAATCCGTGCGCACAATGCAGATGGCAAAATTGTAGCCAACAACATCATCGTGATTGCCGCCGATGCGCGAAATCCTCCCTTTACCTCAAAGTTCGATCGTGTGCTCGCCGACGTGCCTTGCTCCGGCACCGGCACGCTGTCACGCAACCCTGAAATCAAGTGGCGGCTTACGTCCAAAGATCTCTCCGAGTTGCATGTTCGCCAACTCGCAATTCTCCGTTCGGCCATGGCGCAAGTCGCTGCGGGCGGGCGTCTCATCTATTCCACTTGTTCTCTGGAAAAAGAAGAAAACGAAGACGTCGTCGAGGCCGCTCTAGAGGGAGACGCAGCGTTCCGGCAGGTCGACTGTGCCGTTGAGCTGCGGGCTCTTCAACAGCAAGAAGAACTAGTCTGGCCTAACCTCTCTTCTCTCACGCGCGGACCCTATCTGCGAACACTGCCGGGCACTCACCCCTGCGACGGATTCTTCGCAGCGATCCTGGGAAAGATTTGACTGGCATATCGCCGCTTACCGTACTTCGAAGTTCACCACCGCACCTGCAATAATTTTTTGCCCGGCTGCCGGCGTTTGAACGACGATGATGCTTGCGGGAGAAGGTTGAGGCGGGATAACGGTGATCGATGGAGTACTAATCGGTGAAGCCTCGCTGGTTGCAGGCAGTGCCATGCTCACGTTGCCCAGCCGGAATCCCGCATCCTGCAGCGTGCGGCTTGCGCTGCCCAACGGTTGCCCCAAAAGACTCGGCATCACGTAGGCCGGTGGATCGGCCGGAACTGTAACCAGCAGGCTGGTTTTCGGCGCTGCCACCTGATTTGCGTTCGCCGGAGGACTCTGCGCCAGCACTTGGTCGGCTGCTGTTCCCGGCAACTGCATCTCCGCGGTGGAAGCCAGGTCTATTCCACGCCTCCGGATGTTCCACTCTGCAGCGCGCTCGCTCTGTTTTGTTACATCCGGAATCGCGACTCGCTGCGGCCCCAGGCTCTCCGCCACGCGCACTAGCCATCCTCGACGTACCTTCGCCCCCGGCAGAGGCAACTGCGTCATAATGCGTCCTTCTGGGATTTGTGGGCTGTAATACTGCCGCTCTACTTCGATCTGCAATCCAAGACCGGCAACAGAACTTCCCGCGTCCGATGGTGTGAGCCCAACCAGCGCAGGAACCTCGACCTCCTGGCCGTGAATTGCGAATCGCATCGCCGTCACGGCCGACACCAACGCTACAACCACCAGAACCAGCGCCAGCATCGCAAAGCGGAAGAAAAGCTTCATAGCGAATTTATCTTTGGGCGGATCGCGACACGCCAAACAGCGCGACCGGCTGATGCCCACAAATGATTTTAATGGGTTTCATCCGCCCCAGGGGTTGTATCTGGCGTGTCTAGTCTCTGCGGCACTGGTCCTAACATCTCCGGCGGTGATTGGAATTGTCCGGGATCTTTTCCCGCCATGGCACCGATCATAAAGTTCATCCAGATAGGAAGCGCCGCGTGCGCTCCCGTTTCTTTTGCTCCCAAGGTTTTCTTCTCGTCAAATCCTATCCACACGCCACAAGTCATCGTCGGGGAGAAACCAACGAACCACGCGTCCGTGAAGTCATTGGTAGTACCCGTTTTCCCGCCAGATGGGAAAGGCAACTTCGCAGCCGCCACTGCTGTGCCGTGCAGCACTACCTCTCGCAGCATCGCGGTCATGATTCGGGCTGTGCGTGTGCTGATCACATCCTTCACTTCGGGAAAGTCTTCTTCCAGCACTCGTCCTTCGTAGTCGGTGACTTTGGTGATGTAGCGAGGAGCGACGCGCACACCATCATTCGGAAAAACGCTGTACGCCGAGGTTTGTTCCATCAACGTAATTTCCGCCGAGCCCAGAGCAACCGGCAGATACGGCGGCAGCTTGGCGGTGATTCCAAAGCGCTCTGCATACTCGATTACCGTTTTGATGCCAACCTTGCTGGCCAGTTTCAGCGCCGGAATATTCCGCGACTGCGCCAGAGCCCGGCGCAGCGTGATGATGCCCTCAAACTTTTCGTCATAATTATGCGGCGAGTAAGGGCCGGAGCCCGTTTCAAAAGTTACCGGCTCATCCAGAATGGTGTCGTCCGGGCTCCCGCCACGGTCAATCACCGTGGTGTAGACGTATGGCTTGAACGACGATCCTACCTGGCGCAAGGCTTGAGTCGCGCGGTCGAACTTGGATTCGTTGAAGTCACGTCCGCCGACCATCGCGTTGATTCCGCCGGTGGTATTGTCGATCGCTACCAGGGCTCCTTGCGCGCCGGAATCCTGTTCCAGACTTACCCGCGCCGCGCCGTTGGGACTGAGCGACAGAATTTTTACGTAGCAGATATCCCCGGTTCGCAGCAACTCCTGGATCTTGCCTTGCGTCCAGGACACATCTGCTTGTCCCATCGCAGCGGAATATCGCCCGAACTTAAGAGTTGCAATCCCAACACCAGAAGAAGTCACCAGCGCGTGTACATATCCATTCACCTCCGGCTCGTCATCCCAGTCAGGATGCTGATACTTATCGATTGCATTTCCCTCCGCGACTACATTTTCCAGGTGGCCCTTCCATCCATGCCGCCTCTCGTAGGCCGCTAGTCCATCGAACACAGCCTGATTTGCAGCTTTTTGCAGATCGACATCCAGCGACGTGTAGACCTTTAATCCACCTTCATGCACCTGATCAGCGCCATACTTGTTCTCCAGGTATCGTCGTGTCTCCTCAACGAAATAAGGCGCCAGGGAGTTGGGGTCATGTTGAAGGTGCAAGCCCTCCGGCTGCGACCTGGCATCAGCCGCCTGCGCAGCGGTGATCTTTCCATCTTCGAGCAGAGCGTTGATGACCAGGTTCCGACGCTTCATGGCACGGTCGGGATGGTTGATTGGCGAATATATTCCCGGCCCTTTGGGTAGACCGGCGAGCAGCGCGGCTTCCGCCAGTGTGAGTTTTCGAGCCGGCTTGCTGAAATAGAACTCCGATGCCGCCTCGAACCCGTACACGCCGTGCCCCAGAAAAATCTGATTGGCATACAGCGTGAAAATTTGTGGCTTGGTGAAGTGCCGCTCAATCTGAATCGCCAGCATCGCTTCTTGTACCTTGCGATGGAAGGAGCGGTCGGGCGAGAGAAAAAGATTGCGTGCCAACTGCATGGTCAAGGTCGACGCCCCTTGTACTCGGCCGCCGGACTCGATATCGCGGTACGCTGCTCCCACAATGCGCCAGAAATTGATTCCCGAGTGGCGGTAGAAGTCTTTGTCTTCGATGGAAACCAGCGCGTCCCGCAACACCGGGGCAAAATCGTCGTAGCCGGCAACCACGCGCCGCTGCAGCGCAAACGATCCAATCACGCGGCCATGGTCGTCATACAACTCCGTGATAGAACTCGGTCGGTAGGCTTCCAGCGCTTCTACTTGGGGCAAATCAGTGGTGTAAACCAGCAACAGTCCGGCGGTCGCTCCCACCAGGGCGGAAACCAACACCAACAGGCCGAACAATACCTGGCCCACAAACTTCGTTCCGGCAATTTCCACCGGAGGAAGATCTTCATAGAGCGACTTCATGGCGAGATGGGTTCAGAATAGCAGGGCGTCCATCGCTTCGGTAGTCGCCAGAGGAGCTCGCAGGGGCATGGTGAAAAAGAAATCGCGCACCTTCCGGTGCGCGATGAGATCAGACGCAATACTTTAGCTGGCTCGGCTCTTCAGCACCTCGATTGCTTTGTGCAGTTGATCATCCTGAATGTTTTTCGGCTTGGGCTCCGGTTCGGTGGCGGAAGGTTGCTGGTCTTCATCCTCGGACAAAACGTTGTCAGCTTCGTCGGCAACCACAACGTTGGGGGTGACTGCGGTCTCCTGAATCGCCTTCCCGCTGGGAGAATAATATTTTGCCACGGAGAGAATCAGCGCTCCCCCGTCGGGCAGGTCGATGGTTTTCTGCACCGATCCGTCCCCGAAGGTTTTGTCACCCACTACATCCCCGCGGGCATTCTCGAGGATTGCCGCTGCCACTACCTCGGCAGCCCCCGCCGTCCCCTTGTTCACCAGCACGGCTACGGGAAGCGAAGTGACGGCCTTCGCCGGATCAGCGTTAAACGCCTCTCGCGGGAACTTCTGCCCCTGCAAATAAGTGATCGTGCCATGGTTCAGGAAGACGTTCGCCGTGGCCACGCCTTCGCTCTCTTCTCCCTCGGACGCGTTCCGCAGATCAAGAACCAGTTTCTTCGCTCCGGATTTTTCCAGCGATTTTATCTTGCTCGCAATCTCTTGTGCCTTACCTTTGGTCAGGGCGTCCACTTTCACGTAGCCAATGCCGTCTTCCAGCATTCTGTCCGAGACCGCTGGGATGCTGACCACGTCACGCGTGATCACCATTTTCTGCGGCTCAGCTTTACGCGCCCGTACCACAGAAACATTTACCGTCGACCCAGGCGTCCCGGCCAAGGCTTCGCGAATCTCTGGCAAAGACATGTCTCGCGTGCTCTGGCCCTCAATCGATTCGAAGATGTCCGTCGCTTCGATCCCGGCCTTTTCCGCCGGCGACCCCGGCAGAACTGAGACCACGTCGGCGTATCCAAAGCGCTTCGAGACCGTTGCCCCAATCTCTCCCTTGGCTTCCGACTTGTGAGCCTTGAAAGCCTTGTAGGCCGCAGGAGTCAAGTAGCTGGAGTTTGCGTCTAGCGATTCCACCAAGCCGTGCAGCGCTCCATCCGTTACTTTGGGAATGTTCGGATCTTCCACGTATTCGCTCTGCACGCGCGAGAGAACTTCGCTGTATACCTGCATTTGCCGGTAAGAGCCGTCATTCGAGGAGGCATGCACGCCTCCGAGCGAGCCCACCACCACAAATAACAAGACGGTAAAGGACGAAACCAGAATTGCAGCTTTTGTTTTCATGGACATCGAATTCTTCGTTTCCGAAACAGGAGTTACTTCCTGAGGAGCTTGTCCTCATTATATCTGGTAGATGCCTTTTTGGGGCTGTTGGCTGCACCTGGGTCCTGACTCACCGGTAACTTCCCCGGATACCGGCTATAACCCCAACGCTTAAGACGATCCAGACCGCAGTTCGTCACTCAGTTTCACGCTGGAGGCTTGAAATTCAGTGTAATCAGGCTCTGGACGGACACGGCCCTACCGTTCATGGCATAGGGCTTAAATCGCCACTGCTTCACGGCTTCGATGGCGGCTCGCGCAAACACCAGCGACCCTTGCATGAACTTTACGTCCTGTACGGTTCCGTCACGGCCGATCAGTACCTGCAGAACCACGCTGCCGCGCGGTCCGCTTGCCCTTGCCGAGTCGGGATAAACAGGATCCACGGGCTGTGCCAGTAGTCCCCATGCCACAGGCTCCGGCAGACTCACCGGCTCAATGGATGACATAGCAGCCTCGACCGGCTTGGCCCCACTGGCTTCGGGAGTCATGGAAGCCGTCTGCGACCTCAGGCTCGAGGGAATCACGGAGGAACTGCCTGGCGAATTTCCGCGAGGCACAGGAAGGACTTGCGTCGGTGGCGCAATTACCTGCGTCGTCTGCTGCGGGCCAGCCCCTTGTGTCACCGGAGGGTTCGGCGAGGCTTGAACGGTCGAAGTAATTGCCCCCGGCGCGGCCGCTACATTCCCATCGCTCGACGCATTCTGCTGTTTGCCTTGAGCCTCCGGACTCGGCATCCGTGCGCTATCATGCGGAGCATCCTGGTTTTGATCGTTTTGATCGTTTTGATCCTTGGCCGCAGTCCCTTCCGCAGTCGGTTGTTGTCCGCCCGCGTCCGAACTCTTTGCCGGTTTCGCAGTCGGATCGAGCACAGGAACCACCCGAATCTGCGAAGGATCCGTAGTTGCATCGGGGATATTTTCCGCGACCGGAAGCTTGTATTCGTCACCCGCCTGGCCAAAACTCTCATGCTGCGTTATCGCCGGTGCCACCTGAACGGGTTGGGGATTCAGCCACTTCCGTCCAGCCTGAACCGTGTTGCGGGAAAGTTTCTGTAACCTCTGGCGTGATCGGGGAACCGCCACCAGAACCAGGCACACCATTGCCAACGCGCCGAGCAAAAGAATCTTGTCGCGCTTCGGTCGAGCGCCCGCTGGCTTTGCGTCCTCTCGTGATTCTCCGGGCATGTACGAAAATAGGGCGAACTCAGGCTCCGTCTCTTGGTGAGGCTTGAGCTTCGGGGCCTCCTCACTCTCGTTGGGAAGCGTGGGCTGTGCTGCGGCAGTCGGATTCTCACTGTATGACAGCAATTCGCTCTTCGTCGAAGCTTCCACAGGAGGCTGAGGCACTGGCCTCGTAAGCCTGGCCTGCAAAGCTGCCCAGCCCGTCAAGGCCTCCCGGGGGGCGACCGGTGCAGTTACCGGATGACTCTCTACCGCAGAGGCCGTCGGCTCAAGTTCCGTGAGCGCTTCCACTGCCTCAGGTGCCGCTTGCTCCAATGATTTCTGAACCTCACATTCCGTGACGAATTCCGCACCGGGCGCTGGGCTTGACGATTGCAGGAATTCTCCCGCCCGGAAAGCCTTCTCGACCACCGGGGTCATGGCGGCGGGTGCGGAAGACGCGCCTGCGGCGCCCGCTGCTGCGATCGCATTTCTCGCCGGAAGGTCCGATGGAGTTTTCGTCCCCGGCGCTGGCTGCACAACGGATGGCAGCTTCGAGCGAAGCAACTCACATGCCGTGCTCATGGTGTCCCGCACCTGTTCGGTACGAAGCGGTTTCACCAGAACCGAATTGGCGCCCGCTTGTAAAGCCTGAGGCCTGGCATCGTCATTCACAATCGCCAGGGTCAGGGGGCGCTGCGCCGCTTTTTGGTCCCGCGCCGTCTTCAGCAGGAAAGCCGCTTCCGGCTGATCTGCCCAGTCCGTGATCACGATTTGGAATAACTGCGTTGTGACCTTTTCTACCGCATCGACTGCGTTCTGGCAGTATTCGCCCTCGATGCCCAGATCGGTGAGCACCTGCCAGATCGGCTGGACCATCTCTTCGTTCGACGAGAACAGGAGGCAGCGCAAGGGCATACTACTCTAGACTAGGCAGGCCCGGTAACCACGGCAAGTTACCGAGGTGGACAACAACTCTGAGGGTATTTTCCCCAAGTACATGTCCACAAGTTACCGTTACTTCATTGTTTTCCGCGCAGGGAGCCTTCGTGATAAGACCTGCCATGATTTAAAATGCTCGGTCCCCGCGACCGTTTGCACCCACGGAAACCAATCATGGCCTTACGAGAACAGAACTACTGGCTTACCACGGTCCAAATACCGAGTACGTCCGCCTCACGTCCTCTGCCTGATCACGTAGATGTCGCCGTCATAGGCGGCGGTTTCACCGGACTTTCGGCGGCGCGGACTCTCGCCAGGAGCGGAGCGAAAGTGGCCGTGCTGGAAGGCGAAACCATTGGCTGGGGCGCCAGTTCTCGCAACGGTGGCATGGTGTTGACCGGCATGAAGCTGGGCGTGAACCAGTTGATCTCCATGTACGGACGCGAACTCACGCAACGCATGTACGCCGCGTCCCTCGAGACCATCGATTGCGTCGAGCAGATTATCCGTGAAGAAGCCATTGACTGCGACTTCTCACGTTGCGGCCACCTCGAAGTCGCGTGCAAGCAGAAGCATTTCGACGACTACGCACGCCAGGCAGAAGTAATCGCGCGCGAGTTCAACCACCACCTGCGGGTCGTGCAGAAGACTGAGTTGAATTCTGAAATCGGATCGTCCATTTACTACGGCGGTATGGTCGATGAAGTCAGCGCAGGCTTGAATCCCACGCGTTACGTTGCCGGATTGGCAAGCGCCGCGATGAAAGCGGGCGCAGATGTCTTCGAGCACACCCGCGTGCAAAGAATCGGCCGCGCCGCCCACAATGGCGACCAAGGCTGGAGCATCACCACCTCGCGCGGTTCGCTGTGGGCGCGCGACGTCTTCGTTGGAACGAGCGGCTACACCGGCAGGGCCACTCCTGCCCTGCAGAAGAAACTTATCCCCATTGGTTCGTTCATCATCACGACGGAAGTTCTTCCGGAAGCCCTGGCGCACGAACTGAGCCCGCGCAACCGGATGATCTACGACTCGAAGAATTTTCTTTATTACTACCGGCTCACGCCCGACCGCCGCATGCTGTTCGGCGGACGCGCCGCATTCTTCCCCGAGAACGATCAAACCATCCGCCGGAGCGCCGAAATCCTGCGCCGCGGCATGATCGACGTCTATCCTCAACTGCGCGACGCCAAAGTGGAATATGTCTGGGGGGGCACGCTCGACTTCGCCTTTGACATCATGCCCCACGCCGGCCAGATCGATGGCATGTATTACGCCGTCGGCTATGCCGGACACGGCGTCGCCATGGCCACTTATCAGGGCCAGAAGATGGCGGAGCTAATTACGGGCGGCAAGCCGGAGAATCCCTTCGTCGGCATTCCGTTCCCCGGCGCGCCTCTCGGCTTATACAACGGCAAGCCGTGGTTTCTGCCGTTCGCGGGAATGTGGTACAAGTTTCTGGATTGGGTAAGCTAGAATCTGCACTTCTGGAATCTTCACATCGATGATCTCCCGCTCCGACGATTACGTGGAATATTGCCGCGAGACAGCCAAGCATGCCAGCGATCCTCACGATTTGGCGCTGCGAGGGAGAGACAAGAAAGAAATAACCCGGCTCATCCACGAGCGGATTGCCGAGGCGGTCGATCTGCACCCGGGCGACGACCTCGTAGATATCGGCTGTGGCGAGGGGACGCTGCTTCGAATCGCGCAACGTGTTGGTACCCGAACCGCCGTCGGGCTGCTAGCCACTGACGAGGAGGTCGCTGTGCTGCGGCGGGTTGGCCTTCAAACGAGACAGGCGCTCACCGATCACCTTCCTCTTCCCGATGAATGCGCTTCCGTGGTCGTATGCAACAACGTGTTGCTGGTGGTTCCCAGAGAAAAAATTCCAGCAAGTTTGCGCGAGATCCGTCGCATTGCCAAGCCGGGGGCGCGAATATTCCTGGGAGAAATTCCCTTCATGGAGCAGCACGATCCGACTCCTCATTTCACGACTCGGCGGGAAACGCTCAGCTACCTGTATCGTGAGCACGGTCTTCGGCCGTGGTTCGGAATGCTACGGAGAATGACGTGGTGGGCGCTTCGTGGAGAGCCGGCAATCCTCCGCCCCGGCACCGCGGTCTCTTTCCACTCTGCGCCAGCCGAGTTCATCGCCATGGCACAAGACGCGGGTCTTGAGTTCGTTCGCTACTGGCAGCATGACGACCCGAATGACCGGAATAACTACTTGTTTCGGAAAGCTGGATGACTCGCTGGGCATCGTGGCTCAGCAGTCAAGAAATAGGAACGAAATCTCTGTCTCCCGACTTCGCGAAAACCTGCGTGGCTCTTCTTGGTATACCCAGTCCGTTGTATATCTAGCGAGACGCACGAACAGCGCTCCCGTAAACAATCGGTCCCAGGACCATCGCAATCGCCCCGCCAATCACTGCAAACCGGTCGCTCCCCAGCAGTGCAACCAAAGCCATCACCACCGGCGCAGCCACCACATACAGCAATCCGGTTCGCCCGCCGGGGATGAGAAAAGCGCGCGGCATATCGGGCCGGGTACGGCGCAGCTTCCACGCCGAAAGCACAGTCAGCACCGTTGTCGCCGAGCGCAGCCAGATGTACACCGAGATGAGTTGTCCCAGACTTTGCCACGCCAGCAGCGCATAGATAACCGCCGACACCACAATCGCCAGCCACGGCGTCCCATACCGAGAATGCTTCCGCGTGAGCGCGGCGGTTAGATATCCGTCTTCGGCCATGGCAAAAGGCATGCGCGTGGTGGTGAGGACCGTGCTGTTGAGCAGCGCAACGTTGCCAATCATCGCGGCCAACGTCATCCACGTTCCGAGCCATGGGTGTCCGTGGAACGACCCGCCGATTATTCGCGCCGCATCCGAGAAATATCCGGTATGCCAGTTCTGCCACTCTCCCGCCGAAGCCAGACCAGCAAGCGTAGGAAGAAAGTACGCTGCAATCGACAGCGGCACCACCAGCGCCAGCGCCCGCGGATAGGCCCGTTGCGGGTTCTCAACCTCTTCCGCCACGGTCGACAGTTGCTCGTAGCCGGAATACAGCCACAATCCCAGAGCCAGTCCCACGCCGAAGATTTTGAATGTCGGCTGATGCGGCGGGATCAGCGGCATAAACGGATTGTGATGCCAGTGCAGGAAACCGATCACGACCATCGTTATCACTGGAATGAAAATAAAAATCTCCAGCGCGGTCGCGACTTTGCCCACCGTCTGAATGCCGCGCACGTTGATCCACGTAATCACGGCGATCAGCGCCAGGGAGACGAGATAGTGTCTCCAACCGGTGATCCCCGGAAACAGATAGTCAGTGAAGAGAACGGCATAGGCTCCGCCCAGCAGAAACGACGCCGACCAGTTCCACCAGCCCGCGAGAAATCCCCAGAAATCTCCGAAGGCGGCGCGTGTCCAGCGGTAGAAGCCGCCTTCGACGGGCATGGCAGTGGTGAGTTCCGCCGACACCAGAGAGACCGGAATGCACCAGAAAAACGGCAGCACCAGTAGGTAGATCAACGTCATTCCCGGCCCCGAAGTGGTGACCATGTCTTCGAGACCAAACGGTCCGCCCGTCGTGTAGGAAAACATCACGAAAACGAGATAGAAGAGGCTGGCTTTGCGGAGAGAAGACGATGTTGAGTGGTTGGCCAAGAAATTGTTGATTGATGATTTCTGATTGTTGATTGAAAATCCCGACGACTAAGGTTTTTCAATCAGCAATCAACAATCGGAAATCAACAATTCCTAAGCCGCCAGCATCCCGCTCAACGCGCCTTCCAGTTCCAGCAGCTTTCGCTTCACATCGAGGCCGCCGCCGTAGCCGCAGAGCGTGCCGTCCGAAGCAATGACTCGATGGCAGGGAACGACAATCGCAATTGGATTTCGATTGTTGGCCATGCCCACGGCGCGAAAGGCATTCGGCTTGCCCACGGCGCGGGCGATCGCGGCGTAGCTGCGTGTTTCTCCGTAGGGAATCGCCAGCAGGGCGCGCCAGCAGGCAACCTGGAAATCCGTGCCCCGGAGATCGAGAGGAAAATCAAACTCGCGCCGCTTGCCCGCAAAATATTCTGCAAGCTCGGCTAAATAAGACCGCACACGGCGCGGGGAATCCTCGAACTCGAAGTCCTCGTCTTCTTCCCGCAGATGCCGCGGGTTGGGGCGAATCGACTGCTGTCCCGGCAACCGGGCGTCGAACTCAAGGGCGATCAGCCCCTGCCCGGATGCCGCCAGAAACAGTGGCCCCACTGCCGACTCCAACTTGGTGCAATAAAGTTTTTCCATGAGAACAGATCTCCGTCAGCGAACCCGGCAGCTAATAACGATAGCAGACTCGCCCGGCAATCGCCGGATTTCCTTCGCGTATTGTTCGTGTCCCCCTGATCGCTAATTGGTCCCCAAGTTGACAGAAGTCCCTTTTTAGCCCAAAGTGTGTGCGGCGTGCTTATGCCCGTATCTCCATCTCCTGTGAAGAAGAGTCTGCTAGTGGCCGTTGCCGCAATATTGGCTCCGGTTCTGCTGGTGGGAGTGGCCGCATTTGCCGCTGGGGACTGGCGGACGATCGGCGCTACGGCCGGCGGCGATCGGGTTTTGGTGAGCTCAGTTACGCCCCAGAAGAATGGTCTGCGCACGGCTTGGATCCGGGTTGAATATAAAGTGCCCACCAAACTGCCGCAGGGAGGGCCGTTTGTCGAGTTGCGGGCACGGGTTCGCTTCAACTGTGCCAGCGGCAGCGCGGATCCGAATTCGGAATGGTTCTACTCCCGCGACCGCAGCGGCAAAATCGTAGTCAGCAAGAAGGCGCGCCGCGACGATCAGTTCGGCCAGCTCGCGGAAGGAAACTTCAGCGAAATGGCGAAGGACTTCGTCTGCGGCCAGAAATAGGGAAGACCAGTGGTCAGTGGTCGGTGATCAGCGGCCAGCAGGACCTCTTCGGATGTGCTGCTTATTGAACACTGATCACTGACCACTAACCACTGCGTTCCGATTTCCACAGACTGGCACGTCAGTAACTCACCAACCACTTCCACCCGCAGCCTTTCCGGAATATTCTGATAACGGAAACGCAGCCACGGCTGCCTCTCAACTCACCCTCAAGTATGGATTCACTCCGCCTCTATGCATTAGTAGTCGCCGGAAGCGCCGTTGCCTTCGGTGCTTACACACTTCTGCGGCGTAAGCCCAAGGGGCCGGCAGATCTCGAGAGGGAACGACGCACCTGGCTTGACGGCATCGGCCGCATCACCGACGGCACTGTCATCGATGTGCAGGAAATGCCGCCGAGCAATGGCCACCACGCCGCCGTGTTGCTCATCTACAAATATGACGTTGCGGGCGTGTCCTACGAGTGCTCGCAGGATGTTACCTACCTGCGCCAGTGGATTAACCTGCACTCCTGTCGACTGGGCTTGCCTACTTCTGTGAAGTACGATCCGCATAATCCAGGGAATTCGCTGGTGGTGTCGGAAAGCTGGATGGGGCTGAGGCAGTAGGGCAGTGGCCAGTGGTCAGTGATTAATGGCCAGATCTGCTCTTGCTGACCACCGATCACTGACCACTGCCTTTCAGATCTGGTAGTCGTCCTGAAAAAGTTCCTGGGGAGAAATATTCGCGCTTGATGCCTCTTCATCTAACTCGATGTCAGGCTCCGCGCCCAGCCTCTCGTGCGAGTGCCGCTGAAACTTCTCCCGCAACTCGTGTACTTCCATGGCCAACTTGATAATTACATCGGAGAGCGGATCGCGGATGTCTTTCGGATCGGTGATCACAACGCGTTTGCCGTCGCGCAGAACAATGTGTCCGGGGACGCCGACAATGGTGGAATTAGCCGGCACATTGCGCAGCACCACGGATCCCGCGCCCACGCGGCAGTTGTCTCCAATGGTTATGTTGCCCAGCAATTTGGCGCCGGAGCCGACCGAAATGTTGTTGCCAAGCGTGGGATGCCGCTTGCCCTTCTCTTTACCGGTTCCACCCAGCGTGACTCCCTGATAAAGCGTGACATCGTCGCCTACGATTGCGGTCTCGCCGATCACAGTTCCCATTCCGTGATCGATGAAAAGGCGGTGCCCGAGTTCAGCGCCGGGGTGAATCTCAATTCCGGTGTACAGGCGCGCCACTTGCGAAATGAATCTCGCAAGGAAGCGCATGTGATGGCGCCAGAGCCAGTGGCTCAAATGATGTGCCCACACCGCATGCAAGCCGGGATACAAAAACAAAACCTCGAAGTAGGAGCGGGCGGCAGGGTCCGACTCGAAGACCGCCGCCACATCCTCGCGCACCGAACGGAAGAAGCTGACCATGCTGCAGATGAACGTAGCCTAGCTAGAGCAAGAGTGCAAGAGCGGGAACTTGAGAACTGAGGGGTGAAGGTATTCTAGCCGCCGGTCTGAAAGTCGCCGCTGTGGGCGATGGTGATGCGAAGATATTTGTAAGGATTGACCGGGGTATTGTTGATGCGGACTTCGTAGTGGAGGTGCGGACCGGTGGAGCGTCCGCTCAGGCCGACATAACCGATGGTGTCGCCGCGATGAACGTGCTGGCCGGGTGTGACCGCGTAGCCAGAAAGGTGGCCGTAACGGGTGGAGATGCCGTGGCCATGATCCATCATGATGGCCTTGCCGTACCCACCCATGAAATCTACAAAAGTGATTACGCCATCGGCGGGCGCGATCACGGGATGACCGTAGCTGCTGCCAATATCTACCCCGCTGTGAAACGCACCTTCACCGTTGAACGGATCAATGCGCTCACCAAAGCTTCCCGTAACCTGGCCCTCGACCGGCCATAGATTGGGAGCCGCGTTGGCGCGATACCAGTCCGCCGTGGTGGCGTTGCGCGTCATCCCCAGGCTGATGCCCACCGTCGCATCGCCCGTTAAGGCAGAGGTGCGCAGGACAGCAAGCTGGTCCAGCGAGGAAGTGACGTCGGCGTCGTGAATCTGCTGTTGCGATGCGGTCACCAGGGTCGGCTGCGGTTTCAATCCATAAAGCGCCGAGACTTCGCTGGCAATCGACCCCAGGGATGCGACCTGCACGTCGCGCTCTTTGGCAACTTCTTCCAGGCGGGAATAACGATCTTTGAGCTGCTCCTTTTCAGTTCGCAGCTCGTTGTAGCGCGAGACCTTCATTAGCATGCGGGTGTACGAACTCGCGATCCCGGTGAGGCTCAGGAAGCCAATCGCCGCGCCCACCACGAACACATACAAATAATGGACTGGGATGGAGATCTTGCGCAACTGGCCATCGTCTCCCCGGGCCACGAAAAGTATGTAAAAGCGCTTCTGCAAATGTTTTCCTTCTTCCGTTATGTCTTCCGCGCTTAAGATCAGGGCCGGAACTCCAGGCAAAGTTCTGAGGTTGCAGAGCGCCTGTTCGGACACCCGATTGTTGCGGGCCACGTGTTCCCATCTTGGGAATGGAGATTTCTAACGTGCCCTACTGCCCTACCGGAACCAACCGCCTAAGCCTAAATAAATCACTTGTCTGCAATTCCTAATGAATGCAGAACTTAGCTCGGCCAGAGATCTGTGTGAATGTCTGGTAAAAGGTAGCAAACTGGGTTCCCCCTGTCAACGGGAGAGCGCTGGATTAAATGTTACTTAAGGCAGGTACTCAGAAGTCACATCGGGACACGTTACGCAACGTCGGGCGGCCAGCCCGGGCCGCTGGCCGGAAGGCCACCTTTGGAGTAGTCGAGCACCAGAGGTCAGACTCACTTATATTGGTTTGTCGACTTCGGTTGGAATCCATTGGGTGACGTGGTGATTGCCGAGAAAGCGCTAATTGAGCAGATCCGCAGTCTGGTCAGAGCCAGGAAGAATCCTGCCGTTCGGACCGGGATTGGGGACGACTGCGCCGTGCTGCGACTGGCTTCGACGCGAGGCAAGAAGCGAGGCAAGAAGAACGAAAACGACACGCTGATCACCACTGACTTCTCCCTCGAAGGGATTCACTTTCGGCGCGACTGGCATTCGCCCGAATCAGTCGGACACCGGTGTCTGGTTCGGGGGCTGAGCGACATTGCCGCCATGGGCGGGAAGCCCGTTGCGGCATTTCTCTCCCTCGCCCTGCCTCGCAACCTGCCTTCGAGCTGGGTGACCCGCTTCGCCCGCGGCTTAATCAACCTGGCGAAAAAATACAACGTGACTCTGGCAGGTGGCGACACCGCGGAGTCGCCCAACGGAATTCTTGCGGATATCGTCGTCTTAGGCACCACGCCCAAAGGTGAGGCTCTGCTGCGGTCGGGAGCGCGTCCCGGCGACTGCATCTACGTGACTGGCGAACTCGGAGGTTCGGCGGCTGCGCTGTGGCAAATGCGCAAGCGCCCCAAGCGCAAGCTGAAGCAGCGGGAATATCCCCGGCATTTCTTTCCCGATCCTCGCATCGCGTTGGGAGTTGTGCTTCGCGAGAAGGGTCTCGCCATAGCCATGATCGATACCAGCGACGGCCTCTCCACCGACCTCGCCCACATTTGCGAGGAGAGCGGCGTCGGCGCGGAGTTGCATCAAGAGCTTATTCCCCGCGCCCGCGTTGGCCGGCCCCTCCGGCGAGTCGATCTCGAGTTCGCCCTGCACGGTGGTGAAGACTATGAACTGCTATTCACCGCTCGCCCCAATCGGCGGATTCCATCCCGCATCGCCGGAGTCCCTATCACGCAGATCGGTCAGATCACGCGGCGGCGAAAGATGTGGCTGAGGACCGGATCAGGCGCAGCGCAAGAACTACGTCCCCAGGGATGGGAACACTTCCGCAGCTAGTGGGTACTTTAGTCACCGGGTCACCATCTCTGTCTATACCCCTTGCGGGCCAAACGGTACTAGAGTAGAAACATGCCGTACTCCCGAGTTTTCTGCCTCCGTTTTGCGCTGGTTTTCCTGATGGTGATTGCCGCGTCGGCCACGCTCGCCGCCGAAAAAAAGCAGCCACCTCCGCCGCCGGCCCATGCCAAGTCTCCTGTGCCAGCGGTCAGCGATGAGTACGTTCACAAAGAGTTTGGCGATAACTGTTCGGTGCTGGGCGGCCCTCCGCAATTTGTCGGCGACCTCGATGGCGACGGTGTGGACGATCTTGTTATTGCCGCCCGCTGTAAGAATCCCATGGCCGACCAGGATGAATACGGATTTCACGTGGCCGATCCCTATGACAGCTTCCTGGGTTTCGGAGAGGTCAAGGTCACATCCACGTTTGCTTCGGATGAGCCGGAGCGTAAGGGCGTTTGCCTGCTGATCGTGCATGGAGTAGGCCCTGAAGGCTGGCGTTCCGATAAAACGAAAGCGAAATTCCTGCTGATCAACCTGCCCTTCAAAACCCTGGCCGTGAAAAGGCTGGCCTTAAAGAAGAAGACCGTCCTCGGCATCTACATGGAAGAAAAAGGTGAAGGGGAGAGCACCTCTTCGGTCATCTTCTGGGACGGAAAGAAGTACCGCTACCAGATACTGGGATCGGACCTAGAGTAAGTTCATGTAGGGACAGCCGCCCCCGGCTGTCCGGCGGCGCAGCCCGCGGTTGTAACCCGTCACCAACTCGTAAATCCGCGCAGAATTCAATAGCGCGGTTATCTCCCTCACATCTGCCTCCTCACCCACCCGCTATAATCCTTCCGCACATGAATCTCGAAGAAAAACTCGCAGAACTGAAAAAGCGCAACCGACTCGCCGAAGAAGGTGGAGGCACAAAGCGCCGCGAGCGCCAGCACAAAGAAGGCAAAATGTCGGCGCGCGAGCGCATCGAGTTCCTGCTCGACGACGGCACCTTCGAAGAGACCGACAAGCTGGTCACCCACCGTTCCAACGACTTTGGCATGGCCGAGCAGAAGTTCTATGGCGACGGTTTCATTACCGGATATGGCCGCATCGAAGGCCGGCTCGTCTACGTCTTCGCGCAGGATTTTACTGTGTTCGGCGGATCGCTTTCGGAAACGAATGCGGGGAAGATCGTCAAGATCATGGACCTCGCCGCGAAGATCGGTGCGCCGGTAATTGGGCTGAACGACTCCGGAGGCGCGCGCATTCAGGAAGGCGTGGCGTCGCTAGCGGGATACGCCGACATTTTCCTCCGCAATACGCTGTACAGCGGAGTGGTGCCGCAGATTTCCGCGATCATGGGCCCGTGCGCCGGCGGTGCCGTCTATTCGCCGGCGATCACCGACTTCGTCGTCATGGTCGATAAGACTTCCTACATGTTCATCACCGGGCCCGATGTCATCAAGACGGTGACGCACGAGGAAGTCACCAAAGAGCAGCTTGGCGGCGCAATGACGCACAACGAAACCTCAGGCGTGGCGCACTTTCTGGCGCACGACGATGCCGAGTGTTTGTCCATGGTGCGCGAGCTGTTGAGCTTTGTACCGTCGAATAACTTGGACGACCCGCCGCGCAAGGCTTGTACTGATCCGGCCGACCGTGCCGATGCCGCGCTCGACAAGATCGTACCCGCGCAGTCGAATCTGCCTTATGACATGAAGGATGTGATCCACGCCGTAGTCGACGACGCGTATTTCTTCGAAGTGCAGGAGCACTACGCGAAGAACATCGTCGTCGGATTCGCGCGGCTCGACGGCCGCTCCGTCGGCGTCGTCGCCAACAATCCGGCGATGCTGGCGGGCACGCTCGACATCAATGCATCGATCAAAGGCGCACGCTTCGTCCGCTTCTGCGACTGCTTCAACATTCCGCTGGTCACGTTTGAAGATGTCCCGGGATTCCTGCCCGGCACCGCACAAGAGTATGGCGGCATCATCAAGCACGGCGCGAAGCTGCTCTACGCCTTCGCCGAAGCCACTGTGCCGAAGGTCACGGTGATCACGCGGAAAGCTTACGGCGGAGCGTATTGCGTGATGGCATCAAAGCATATCCGCACCGATGTGAACTATGCATGGCCGACGGCGGAAATCGCGGTCATGGGACCGGAGGGCGCAGTGGATATCGTCTACAAGCGCGAACTGGACCAAGTCAAGGATGCTCACGAACGGCAAGAGGTGCGTCAGGCCAGAGTGGAAGAATTCCGCGACCGCTTCGCCAGCCCCTACGTCGCCGCCGATCGCGGGTTTGTCGACGCGATCATCCAGCCGCGGGAGACGCGCAAGAAGCTGATCCAGGCGCTGGCCATGCTGGAGACGAAGCGGGATAAGAATCCCCCGAAGAAGCATGGGAATATACCGCTGTAGGAGTGTCGAGGTGAGTCATGTTGACGCCTTCGGATAGAGTGAAACTAATCACTCAGGTCAGCGCCCTCCTCAGCGCCGAATCGTGGCCGGTCATAGACCTGACGTTGAAACAGTTCGGACTCCGCTGGTCCCCGGAGTGGCCGTCGGGCGACAAGTCCAGCTATATCCTCGAGATGATTACTGAATCGTCCGACGACCAGCTCCTCAGTCTTGCCTCGCACGTCGGCATAGAGAACTCGCCCCGGGCTTCCGTGATCGAGGCTTCCTTTTGGAAGCCGGGACACTTTCGCTTGTTCATCGGTCACCTCGCGGAACGCAAGGACCTTGCCACGTCCTTGCAGGAGGGGCTTGCTAACTTCAATATCTCCGCATTTGTCGCGCACAGAGATATCGAACCGACAAGAGAGTGGCAGGACGAGATTGAGCTGGCGCTTAACACGGCGGATGCCTTTGTTGCACTCCTGGCGGAGGGATTTCACGCCAGCAAATGGACCGATCAGGAAATCGGCTTCGCGATGGGACGGGGATTACTTGTCATTGCTGTGCGGCTTGGCGAAGAGCGGTATGGCTTCATAGCGAAACATCAAGCCCTGCAGGGCCGAGGCAAATCCGCCGATGATCTCATGCTAGAGCTCTACGAGTTGCTACGCGATCACAAGCAAACCCAGAGGAGAATGGCTGAGGCGCTAGTCTATCGCTTTGAGCAGTCGGATAGCTTCAGGCGCGCGAAGGACAACATTGCGCTTCTCGAGGACGTCAAGGTACTGGGATGAGCAGCTGTTAGAGAGAATTAATTCCGCGGCAGAAAGTAATCGTCAGATTCGAGAATCTTTCGGGGTTCCCGCGCGGACAAAGAAACTAATCGAACAGAAGGCTCTTTGACCAAACCAACTATTGCCAGCCTTGCCGGGTGGTCGTTTTCCCAAGCGGGCTGCCGGGGTGAAAAACATTTCACAATTGCTAGTATTATTTCAGTAACTAGGTAACGCATTACTGAGGGTGACGGTACCGAAGTAATTCCAGTTTATGTCGTTATAAATTAATGACTTACGTCGAGAATAATATCTTTAAGAATGAAAATTTTGTGATTGCCCGAACAGAGGTAACCGCCGTAGTATCGGGAAGTTGCACGGGGTTTCCGGCGCGCGCTCCCGGCTGGCAACCTTCGTGCATCCTGAATAGGCAGGGGCCTTCCGCACGAGCAGGGAAGCACCCTCCCAGTCGGAGCTGTGGCTATGGCAACCTCCACGAGGCCATCTCTCGGCTACCCAGTTGATGTGGGTGGCGCAATCACAATCCGCAGGCAGCCCGACGAGCTTGCGTACCCACTTCGGCGGTCTGAGTTCGAAGAATTACAGGAACTAGAGGTTCTGACGGAGGACAAACGCTGGCGCGACGTGGCACTCACCAGTGCCTTGGGATCCTTGGCAAGCCTCATCGGATCGCTAGTAACCGTCGACTGGGCTAAGGTGTGGGTCGGACGACAGTGGCCTCCAATCCTTTTCATAACGCTACTGGGGGTTGTAATGCTCAGCTCGGGACTCGTTTTTTTCGTCCAGCATCACCGTATCAAACTTGCTCAGGACTCTTCGGCGCGCTCCCGCCTGAGCGCGCGGATCAAGGTTTTCTTTGACGAGAACAAGGTCGGCAGAGGAGCCACAAGCAGAGAGCATCCTCCCAAGAAGCCTTGTGGCCGGTAACGCTGAGATCGAACGGGCAACGCGAATGGTACGGTGGTCGCGATCAAGCCGACCGGCGGACGTTTGCTGGCCATGGTGAATCAGAAATTGGCTCCCCAGGACGCAATGTACCGACTCCGCAGGATCTTCCAAGGGAGTTCACCAGTGCAGTCTACAGCGTAGGCGGGCGCAAAAATTAAGAGTTCCGAGGTGGTGTTGGGTCCATTCGTCTCGGCCAGTAGCTCGCTTATGACCCTTGCTCGACCTACTACGCAGTCTCCCTTGCGGGGTACTGCGCGCGATCTTCGCTCGGGCTCCGGGCTTACCGCCAACCGGAAAAACCTACCCAACGCCTCGGAACTCTATCCTGCCTTCGACGTTTCTTCTTGTTCTCCTCGACCAGCGCTTTGCTATAGACCCTTGCTTGCCCTCCCTGGTCACTTTCGTGACGAGGGTGACTGTGCTTGAGTCCCGGACGCTGCACCAACGGGAAAAACTTTAGAAGCTGTCAAAGAACGATTATGTTTCTACTCTTTTTGTTTTTTGAGTCAATGGAAATTGTGTATTTGTAACTGGCGTATTTTCAGTGGAGTGCGGGGCGTCCACAGGTCGGTGACCGGAATTGGTGCAGCCGGTCGAATCGGTTTGCGCAGAAGGTGCGGCGGACGCGGTCTTCGCGCTTTTTCCTGGAGTAGGAGCACCCTTTTGATTTTTCGGTGACGCGTTCGCACGGTGTGAAAATCGTGCAGAACCTTTGCTGGACAAGGGGCCTGCGAACTAGACTTCAGCGGCGCTGATTTCGATCTTCTCGTCGATGAATCGTTTATCGGCCTCGTCAGAGCCCGCCAGTTCGAACGAGTTGGTGATCGCAGCTTTTCCCTGCTCCACGCCCGTGATCACATACGAGCACCCGATCCAATGCGCTTCGGCGAAATCCGTCGGCGACCAACGAGCCGGATGGTCCGGGTGGGAATGATAGAAGCCGACAATATCCTCTCCACGCTCGCGGCCCTCGCGCTGGATGCGCACCAATTCGCGGGGATCGATGTTATAGCGGTTATGCGGCGAATCGGTACGGGTGTTGCCGCAACGCGCAGTCGAGATCACGGTGCGAGCGCCGTCGTCTTCGAATCGGCCCAGCAGCACGCCGCAGCACTCGTGAGGATAGGTTTCTTCGCCGTGACGGCGGAGGGCGTCGTAGTTGTCGTGGGACAGTTTCAGCATGACGGGAATGCAGAAGTAAGAAGTCAGAATGCAGAAGTAACCGGCTTGCCGCCACCGGTTTTACTTCTGCCTTCTCGCTTCTGACCTCTAACTTTCTTTTATCCCTCCGTCCAGAATCTCTCACTCAAATACTTTTCGCCGGAGTCGCAGAGGATCGTCACAATCACAGCCTGCTGATCTTTTCTTAGCTGAAGCTGCTCGGCGATTTTGAGGCTGGCGAAGACTCCGGCTGCGGCCGAAATTCCCAGGAGCAGTCCGCACTCCCTGCCGATGCGGCGGCACATGGCATAAGCATCTTCGGTGGCGACCTCAATATCCTCATCCGCCAGCGTCGCATCATAAATTCTGGGAACCATCGCGGTGGCCATGTGCTTGGCCCCTTCAATGCCGTGAAAAGAGGAATCGGGTTGCAATGAGATGCAGCGGATTGTCGGATTGAGTTCCTTGAGTCGGCGCGTGGTGCCCATAAAAGTGCCGCTGGTGCCGAGCATGGCGACAAAGTGGGTGATTCGCCCTTCAGTCTGCTGCCAGATTTCATTGGCCGTCCCGTGATAGTGCGCCAGCCAATTCGCGTCGTTCGAGTACTGATCGGCGTAAAAATATAAGTCTGGATGCTTGGCAGCAAGTTCGCGAGCCAGACGGATGGCGCCGTCCGATCCGTCGCCCGGATCTGTGTAAAGAATATTTGCGCCATAGGCCTGCAGAATCTTCTTGCGCTCAACCGAGACATTGGCCGGCATGCACAGCGTGACTGGAAATCCCTCGGCCGCGCCGAGCATGGCATACGCGATGCCGGTGTTGCCGCTGGTGGCGTCGAGCAGAATCTTGCCGGCGCTGAACCGGCCACTACGACGGCCTTCGGCGACAATGTTCCCAGCTGCGCGGTCTTTCACCGAGCCGCCGGGATTGTGCCATTCGGCCTTGCCCAAAAGTGTCACGCCTGGAAGATGTGCAGTGAGTTGGTCAAAGCGCAGCAGCGGAGTATTTCCGATGCGGTCGAGCAGACTCTGCCCGGGGCGCGGGATGATGGGCTCCGGCGCATGATGCGCCGGAAAAGTTGCTGCCAGCCTGGCTGAACTCTGAGCCATTATCCGAACCATCTCCTGTGACTATCGTAATATGCGGGAACGTCCAAAACACGCTATGTAGTAAGGTGTGTTTAGATGATACGGATCGAAAGTCGATGCAGGCCCTAAATAAGCATTGAGCATTTTGCATGGCGGCTGCATCTAAACGAGAGACGGAAAGCGTAGAAGAAGAAAATGCCCAAAGCGGTTGAAGCACGAACCTATGAGGAGTCCCTGGCCTGGCTGCGCGATCACGGCTTCGATGTGCTGGAGGCGCCCGGAACCAACGGTAGAGTGTTCCTCAGAAAATACAACGTGTCGGCGGCGATACAGAAAACGCCTGAAGACGGGGTAAAGATTTTCGCTTATCCCGGATACCTGATCGGCAGCGAAATCTCAAAGCTGGTCAACCGCGGCTACCAGCAGTTCATGAAAACCTCGAAAACGGAAGTCCCCGCGACGGCCGACCACCTTAAGGCGCTGCAGTCATTTGCAGAAGAGTTAAAAGTTGCGCTGGGACTGCCCAGCCTTTACAACGAGTCATTAGGGACGGTGAGCGATTCTTACCATTACGACCGCCTGAAGGACGACGACAAAGCGCCGGTGGATCGGCCGAAACGTCCCTGGGAAGTTGCCGGGAAAGCCGTTGTGGTCAAAGCTGTTGCCGCCAAAAAGGGCCGTGCGTAGGTTTTCCGCGGATACGTCGTCACGTAACACTCCGTTCATGCGAAACTGGTGCGCTCTGGTAATTCAGATGCGGAGGTTCGCAATGCGCCATCGGCTGGCCCTGTCTTTCTTTATCTTCCTGTGTTTGGACGTCATACTGCTGACCGCAGGTCGGGTCCGTGCGCAAGCGGTCCCGAGCGATGGAGCAAAATCTGAAGTCGAACATGTGCTGCGCGCACAGCAGGAAGCCTGGAACCGTCACGACCTGGAAGGCTTTATGTTGGGCTACTGGAATTCTCCCGAGCTGACATTTTTCTCTGGCGCGAAAGAGAACCACGGGTGGCAGGCCACAATGGACCGCTACCGCGCGACCTACGCGAGTCCGGGGCACGAGATGGGAAAGCTGGAATTCTCCGGTTTACGCATCGAGTTACTGGGGACGGACTCGGCCTTCGTGCGCGGAGCGTGGCTCTTGACCATGATGGACGGCAAGACTCCCCAAGGGTTGTTCACCTTGGTGTTCCGCAAGTTTCCCGATGGGTGGAAGATCGTGCACGACCATACTTCGGCGGCGGAGTGACTCACTTCTAGCCCCTAGTCAGGCGTCCCATTCCCTTGTCCATGGCTTCGTTCGCCAGGCGGTCGGCTTCCCGGTTGTTTTCGCGGAGAGCGTGGCCTATCGAAAACCATTCCAGTTGCGCGATCAATTCCTTGGCGCGGCCGTGGAGATCCTTAAGAGTCGGATTCTTCACTTTGTAAATGCCCTTGATCTGGCGGACGAGCAATTCCGAATCGCTGATCAGCTTGAGGGCTTTGGGGCCATGCAACAAAGCGTATTCGAGGGCAGCGATCAAGCCTTGATATTCAGCGAAATTGTTGGTCTGGTGGCCAAGGTATTCGCTGAGGTGGGCAACTTTGCGTCCCGACTCGTCCTGGATGACGACACCATAGCCCGCCGGTCCGGGATTGCCACGCGCGCCCCCATCGCTGTGCCCGATCAGATAGTGCTCGGGGGGAGTGTTCCGCCCTGCGTCTTCACGTTCGGGGAAGAGCGCCTTGGATCCTGGAGTGCGGTAGGGCATTCTCTGAGTTTACAACGACGGTTGGACCCGGGTTCTCTTAACGATTATTAGATCAGCGCCAACGATTGTCATCCCGAGCAGCGCGAGGGACCTTGGTGTTTTCGCGAACAGCGATGAGGCTAGGGCAAGCAAGAACCAAGATCCCTCGTTTCACTCGGGATGACGACAGCCTTAAGGGAATGCCGCGCTGCGCCTCGGAATCGGTATCAGCGGCCAGCGGCCAGGCGGGTCGCTAGGCGCGCCGGCAAGTTGGCAGCAAAGATCCTGTCCTGTGCAGCTTTCAAATTATAAGGAGTTCGGTGGAAGTGGACGACTTGGGCGTCCGTATCGAACAGGGCGAAAGCGGCGCGCCAGTCTCCGTCGCGAGGTTGACCGACCGAGCCAGGGTTGATCATGTAACGGGTGGCAGATTTCAGTTGCAAAGACACCGACTCCGCCTGCCCCACAGTGCGGTATTCGGGACGAAAGCCATCGGCGCTGGAACCATTGGCGAAGAATCCGCCCTGAAGGTGGGTGTGGCCGAAGAAAGTGACCGGGGTATCGATGGTGATGAGCGGGACCAGGGCATCGCCGATCGAAACCACGTAGGCATCTTCATCGTCGGGCGAGCCGTGAACCAGTTGGACGTGAGGGAAATCCTCGAGGGGAAGCGGCCCCTGCGGGAGAGCGTGCAGCCAGTCGTGGTGTTCGGGAGTGAGTTGATCGCGAGTCCAGATGGCGGCCGATGCTGCCATGGGATTGAAGTCATCCAGTGCAAGGAGTCCGGTGGCAGCTTTGTCGTGATTTCCGCGGACAAAAATCTTCCCCAGCGCGCGGGAGCGATCAATAACTTCGTTGGGAGAAGCGCCGTAGCCGACGACGTCGCCGAGGTTGGCCACAAGATCGAAGGACGGAGCGCCAGCCATGCAAGCCTCCATGGCTTCCAGGTTGGCGTGAATGTCGCTAAGCAGCAGTATGCGCAATGAACACCAGACGGATGGCGATTATAGACGAGTGGCGCGGAAGAGGATAGGTCCGTTGGTTTATTCCACCATCTCTATTTCGAATTTACGACGGGGCAGCGGGCCCAATGTGCGGGGGCGACTTCCTCCAGCGGGGGAAAAGTAACGGCGCATGCAGGAATACGAAATGGGCAGCGCGGCTCGAAGGCGCAGCCGGAAGGCATCGCGTGGAGTGGCGGAACTGTGCCTTCAATCGTCCCCAGCGGACGGCTGCGCTCTGTCTTGAGATTGGGCACGGCTTGCAAAAGGCCGCGAGTATAAGGATGCGCGGGAGCGCGATAAATATCCTGCCTGGAGCCCAACTCCACCACGCTTCCGGCATACATCACGGCCACGCGGTCAGCGACCTGGGAGACCACCGCTAGATCGTGGGAGATGAAGAGTATAGCTAATCCGAACTTGGCGCGCAGATCGGCAAGCAAAGCCAGAATCTGCGCCTGGATGGTGACGTCGAGCGCGGTGGTGGGTTCGTCCGCGATGAGCAATTTTGGGCGGTTCACGATGGCCATGGCGATCATGACGCGCTGCCGCATACCGCCGGAGAGTTGATGGGGATAGTCGCGGGCGCGGAGGTCGGGCTGTGGGATAGCAACGTCGTTCATAGCTTGGACGGCGAGTTTTTGCGCCTCGCTTCTTGAACCGGAGCCGTGAGCCCGTACGGCCTCGGCGATCTGGTCGCCGACGCGCATTACCGGATTGAGAGCGGTCATCGGTTCCTGAAAGATCATCGCGATACGGGAACCTCGTAAGGCGCGCATCTCGTCGTCAGGGAGCATGGCCAGATTGCGTGAGGAACCATTCTCCGCAAAGACGATTTCGCCCGAAACTCGCGCCTGCGGCGGCAGCAGGCGCATGATGGCTAGCGAGGTGATGGACTTGCCGGAGCCGGATTCGCCGACCAGGCCAAGCACTTCGCCGGGAGCAACGGAGAAGTTGAGGTCGCGGACAGCGGGCAGGGTTTGTGTGGGGACAGCCGCCCACGGCTGTCCGGGCGTCCGCAAAGCGGTTGTGGGGAAGTGGATGTTTAGTCTTCGGATGTCGAGAAGCGGAGGCACGGTGTCATGTTAGCAGCGAAGAGTCGCCCTGCGGCGACGGACAGCCGAGGCGCCTGTCCCCACATGTGTGGTGTAGTTTGTCGCCGGCAGTTTTACTGTCCCAGGATCAGCGGCAAGCCGTTCTTGTTGTTGCCGATAACCACGACTTTGGAGTTTGCGCTCTTGGCCAGATTCTCGGTGGCCTCGATGCCTTTCCATTCCAGCAGTGAGGGAGTTATGCCCTGCGCCACGATTTGCTGGAAGTCGCGGACACCTGCGGCCTCAATGCGTTTTCGCTGCGCTTCCTGCGTTTCTTTTTGTAGACGGAAGTTCATAGCCAGCGATTCCTGCTCGGCCTGTTGTTTGGCTTCGATGGCGGCTTTCAGCGTGGCCGGGAGTTGGATATCGCGCAGCAGAACGTTCTCCACCGTGAGTCCGCGCTGATTAAGCTGAGCCGTAACCTGATCGTAAATCTGCTTGCCAACCATTTCCCGTTCGCCGGTGTAGAGAGCGTTGGCGGTATGTGACGCGGTAGCTTCGCGAATGGCTGAACGCAGCGTGGGCTCGACCACCACATTTTCGTAGTCGGCCCCGATCTTCTGGAAAACTTCGGAGGCGTGCTCGGGATTGAGATGGTAGATGAGCGAAGTGTCCAAGCTCATCATGAGGCCTTCGCTGGAAGGTACGCTAGCGGATTCTTTCAGCGTCTGGGTCTGGATGGAGAGCTCGTTATTGGTCTTGAGAGGATTGATGAGATGGATGCCCTCCCCCAAGGTTTCACCCGTCACTTTTCCGAAGAGGGTGAGCACTCCGACGTGGCCAGTGCCCACTCTGGTCACGGAACTGAACAGTAGGATAACGAGGAGGAATGCGGCGATGCCGATTCCAATCAGGCGCAGTATTCCGCCGCTGCCGCCACCTCCATCGATAATTCTTCCGCGAGCTGGATCAAAGACCGTCATCGTTTTTATCTCCGCAGCAATTTTAGGCGCGGCTGCAGTGGTGGCGTAAGTGACTTTTCTGAGACCGAAGGCCAGCGTGATGAATCTTAGGCTCAGCTTGGGGCATCCTTTAGAATGAGAGTTTATGAGCAAAATTCACATTCCTACTCCTCTTCGGCAGTACGTTGGAAAGCAGTCTACGGTGGACGTGAAGGCTGCTACGGTGGGCGAAGCCCTGACGGCTTTGTTGGAGCAGCATCCTGAACTGCGCCGCCATCTTTATACGGAGGAAGGAAAGCTGCGCGCCTTCGTCAATCTCTATGTTAACGACGAGGATATTCGTTATCTACAGAAGGAGGCGACCGCGGTGCAGGACGGTGATAACATTTCCATTGTGCCTTCGATAGCCGGGGGTGCTTAGCAATATCTTTTTTGTCATCCCGAGCGAAGCGAGGGACCTTGGTTTTGGCCTGACTGGTGGCGCAAACAGAAACCAAGGTCCCTCGCTCCGCCCGGGATGACAAGCTTTAGGGGCTCATCGCCAGTTCTTTCAATCGAGGTTTTATGGCCACTATCAGCACCGAAATTCCGGTAACGCTTAGCAAGGATGAAATCCTGCGCTATTCGCGGCACTTGATCATGCCGGAGGTCGGCATGGAAGGGCAGCAGAAGCTGAAGGCGGCGCGGGTGCTGTGTATTGGCACGGGAGGACTCGGTTCGCCGCTGGCGCTGTATCTTGCGGCCGCCGGCGTGGGCACGCTCGGAATCGTCGACTTCGATGTGGTGGATTACACCAATTTACAGCGGCAGATCATTCACTCGACCGCCGATGTTGGCCGCAAGAAGCTCGATTCCGCGGCGGATAAATTGATCGGGATCAATCCGTTTCTGAACCTGCGAAAGTTCGATACGCGGCTGAGCAGTGAGAATGCTCTGGAGATCTTCCGCGACTTCGACGTCATCGCCGACGGCACCGACAATTTCCCCACGCGCTACCTGGTGAATGACGCCTGTGTGCTCACAGGAAAGCCGAATGTTTACGGATCGATTTTCCGCTTCGAAGGGCAGGCCAGCGTGTTTGCCACTGAAGATGGACCCTGCTACCGCTGCCTCTATCCCGAGCCGCCACCGCCGGGGCTGGTTCCATCCTGCGCCGAGGGCGGCGTGCTCGGCATCCTGCCCGGTTTGGTGGGCGTTATGCAGGCTACGGAAGTGATCAAGCTAATTCTGGGTGTGGGCGAGCCGCTGATTGGAAGGTTGTTGCTAATCGACGCTCTCGGGATGAAATTCCGCGAATTAAAGCTGCGCAAGAATCCGGACTGCCCGGTCTGTGGCACTCATCCCACAGTGACCAAGCTGATAGACTACAACGAGTTTTGCGGAGTTCGCGGGGAGGAAAAACCGGTGTCGAACGGAGTTCCGGAAATTCAAGTCGAAGAGTTGAAGCGGCGCCTGGACGCGAAAGAAGACTTGTTTGTACTCGATGTGCGCGAGCCCCACGAATATCAGATCTGCAACATCGGCGGACATCTGATTCCGCTGAACGATCTGCCGAAACGCGTGAATGAGCTGGATTCCAGCCGCGAGATCGTTGTCCATTGCAAAATGGGCGGACGCAGCGCGAAGGCCGTCGCATTCCTGCAGCAGTCCGGATTTAAGAAAGTTCATAATCTGGCGGGCGGGATTAATGCCTGGGCAGAGCGCGTGGATCCGAAGGTACCGAAGTACTAATAAGTGACTGCCAGTTTCGAATGCTGTTAGTGCGGTATTCGTATCAGGGCATGGCTTGAGGGCCTGCCCTGATATGGAGTGAATGAGTGGCACGCTCGTGCCAGTTGACATTCGAGAGACCACGGCGATAATAGCGTGTTCGCGCTTTCGGCTTTGGGGGTGTTTTCCCCAGAACCCACTTTCCGAGAATCAGCCGAAGATTTCAAGCGAGCCGGGCCCCAATAAAATTATGCGTGAGAGGAACCGATGACGCGCCTCACTGTCAGCGTATGGCTGTTCGCTCCAACTATTATCTTCTGCACCCTGGTCGCAGGCGCTCAGGACTCGCCTGCCCATGCGGTGACAACCACCGATGTGATCACGATGAAGCAAGCTGGACTTTCGGACGACCTCGTAATCGCGAAGATCCGGCAAAGCAACAAACCCGCGAACCTGGGCACGGACGAACTGATTGCCTTGAAGAAACAAAACGTCAGCGACGGCGTAATAAAAGCTTTGATGGATCCCGCCGACGCTGCAGCGTCCGATTCCGGTGCTAGCGGGGCTGCCATCGCCAACCGCATTCTGAACGTCAACCCCTCGGGCGCAACCCCCGAGCCGGGAGGTATTGCGGTTGGGAATCCGGATGACCCCATGACGCCCCACGACTCGGGCATTTATATCTACAGTACGGACCTGACGGGAAGGTCGCACATGGTTATGCTGGAGCGATCAGCGTATCAAGGAACCAAGACCGGCGGCATGTTCGCCACCGCCATCACCTACGGAGCTGTTAAGGCCAGGACGAAGGCGATCCTGCCGGGCAGGGCAGCCTCGATTCGCGCTGCGCAAGGCAAGCCCGTCTTCTACTTTTATTTCGAGGACAAGGCAGCTGGGCTTGGACGGGGAGGATTCTTTGCTGGAGGCGCCGTCTCGAATCCGAACCAGTTTGCTCTGCTGAGACTAAATGTCGATAAACACAACCGCTCGACCGAAATAGGGGCATTTAGCGTGTGGGGCGCATCCAGCGGATCTCAGGAGAAATCAATTATCTCCTTCAAGGGAAATCGCGTTGCTCCCGGCCTATATAAGGCTCAACCTGACGGCGAACTTACTCCGGGGGAGTACTGCTTTGTTGCGACAACAAGCGTCGCCGGCGCCTATGGTTCCGGCGCGACCTTCGCCCACGACCTCTTTGACTTCGGAATCGACGGCGAGTGATCGCGGGGCACGACGCTGGAGGTAACACTTACTGCCTTTGGCGAACTAAATTAAAACGGGAGCACACTACGTGCTCCCGTGCTTTGCAGAGTGGAGAAAGAACTTACTGGCTCGATCCGCCGGCTTGCATCCCGGTGCTGGCTTCGATCACTTCCAGAGAGATCTTCTTGCCGTGGAAGCGGAGGCCAGTGAGTGAGTTGGGACCGCTCCCGTTTTGACGGGTTACGGCGGCATCGTTGTTTGACGGAGACTGCAGTTCGACTACGTGCGCAGGCAGTTTTGCCACCACGTTCTTGCCTTGCAGGATACTGATTTCAACCTCAGGACCGCTGCCTTCCCATTGCACCTTGTATTCACCAGCCTTCAGCTGGGTGCCGTTCACGGTTACCGCGCTGGTGAGTTGCAGATTGCCTTTGGTGGACGCAAAGGCGCTCGAAGCCAACACTAACGCCAATCCCAGAACCAGACTCTTCGAAATTGTCGCGAACTTCATGACTGTCCTTTTCTTTCCCGAAAATGCGTCGGGAAGCGGCTAGGGCGGCCCGGCTCACGACTGGCGCGAGAAAACCATTGTGTTTTGCCGCGAATCGCTTACAATGCAGCCGTTGGGGTTCAGCGAACCAGCCGCAAGGCCAGTTTGCTGTGCACGGGGGTTTTCTCACCTGGGCCGCCAAACCGAGAGTGAGGGAATCCCCTTAACCCCGCAAAATCCTATAACGAAAAAAGCGGGCCAGCTTTTGCCTGCGCTGGCTTCGTACTCCCACTACTACGAATGGGCTTCACCGAAAGTTCCCTGAAGCTGGTGCTTCGTTTTCTGAAACTTTCGATCACGCATGTATGGACGAAGAGTCCGCTCTTCTGGTAGCAGAAGGGCGGTCAATTCGTTGTCAAAAAACGAGGAACACTTGCGGTGTGTTCTGTCTAAGAGGATCGAGCAGCCTTAGCTCGCCGGCTAAAGCCGGTTCCGAGAACAAGCGAGGGATCTCAGCGCTGAAAGCGCTGCGCCACCCAAAATCCCGCGCCACCACCCACAATAAATCGGCTAAAATCGAGGGCCAAGGAGACGTGCGCAACGGAGTTGCGTGGTGACGAGATGTTAAGTTTCTGTTACATCTAACTTCTTGAACATTGAATCCGCCATCTTCTTATTTTTCGCGGGAGTGTTGGGAGGGGCGCTGAACTCGGTGGCCGGAGGCGGAAGTTTCATTGCGTTTCCGGCGCTGTTGTTCACCGGAGTTCCTCCCATCCCGGCGAACGCCACGAACACGATTGCGCTGTGGACTGCGGCGGCTGGCAGCGGAGGCGCGTACCGCAGCCGACTGAATGTGCCCCGGCGAGTCATGATCCCTCTGCTGGCGGCGAGTTTGATTGGCGGCTTGGCTGGCGCGGTGTTGCTGCTGAAGACGCCTGCGCATACCTTCATGCGAGTGCTTCCGTGGCTTACCCTGGGCGCCACGCTGCTGTTTGCATTCGGCAAGAAGTTGGCGGGATCGCGGGGCTCTGTGATCGAGCACGACACAACCTCAGGGGCATTAGCAGGCGCCACATTCTTCCAATTCGTCGTTGCGATTTACGGTGGATACTTTGGCGGAGGCATGGGCATCGTGATGCTGGCGATGTTGGCGACCCTCGGCATGACCGACATTCACGCCATGAACGCGTTGAAAACGGTGATGGGATTTGTGATCAATGGCATCGCGGTCGTGGCATTCATTGTGGCAGGCGCGGTGTATTGGAAGCAGGGAATTGTGATGATCCTTGGCGGCATCGTGGGCGGATACTGCGGCGCACACTATGCGCAGAAATTACCGCAATCTTGGATTCGAGTTTTCGTGGTGCTGGTGGGTGCAGGGATGACGGTCTACTTTTTCATGCAGGCCTACTGACGGATTGCGATGGCGGACGCGATCAATTCAAACGACAGATTGCGGCGTTCAAGTATGTCGCATAACTGATCCATGCGAGGTAAGGAATAAGAAGTGCGCCCGACAGCGCAGAGATTTTCCAGAATGAGATTACAGTGACCAGAACTACAACCCAGAGCACTACGATCTCGACCAGGGCCAAGCGGGGCGCTCGCACTCCAAAGAAAATTGCCGGCCATGCTGCACCTAAAGCGAGCTGAATCAGAAATATGGTGATGGCGGGCGAGGCTCCCGACCAGCCATTGCCAACTCGCCACACATTCCAGGCAGCGACCGTCATCAGAGAATACTGGATAGTCAACACCGGGCCGAAGTAAGACGCGGGCGGAGTGCCCGGGGGCTTGCGCAAAGTGGGATACCACTTGTGAACGGAGAGTCCGGTGCAAGCCGATGCGATCTCCGCCGCGGAGAAAGTCAGGGCTACGAACGCCGCCAAGGCGACCAGCAAATTCGTGGACAAGCGGCCATCCTATTGCAGCGGTGCGGAGACGTGCTCGTGAACGATGAGCCACTTGCCGTCCTGATTCTCAAAGACGACAGTCCAGCGGAGGTTGCCCATCTCCACCTTGCCGGATTTGGTGGTCATTTCATCTTTCACGGTCGCCGTGGCCCAAACTAAGTCTCCGTGAGGATGAATGACGGCATCATCGTTCATCGTGAACTTCGCGCTTTTGTATCCGGAGAGCACGCCTTTGACACCATTTTCGTATTCGTCCCAACTGCCATATTTCACGGGGGCGATATCGAAAAATGCGCGTGGACCAGTCGCGTAATACTTGGCGACGTTGGCAGGATCGAGGGTGGACCATCCGTCCCAGATTTTCTGCATGAGAGCCTTGTCAGGAGCGGGACCGGCTGCAGACTTCTTCGGGGCCGGTTTGGGTGACTTCGCAAAGCCGGATAGCGTCAAAGCAAAAAGGCACAAGGAAACGGCTAAAAAGCGCTTCATACGGGAGATCCTCCTGGGCTCGCACATATTTCACTCACACTTTCACTCACACGATGATCGCCGGAATTCTCGCACACGATGCAGGGATATGCAAAGTGCGCATTGACCGATTTCCACAGCGCACGCTAGAATAGTTGAGTTTGCCTGTACTCGCCGACCCGTTCTGGGGACGCCTGCCTTGGCTGCTGAAGCGCCGTGGCGGAAAACACAGCAAGCGCAGGAAGTTAGCATAGCAAGTTCAGCGGGTGACAGGTTGTGCCCGTGTGCGCGTGGACACGCGCTTGATGAACTGACTTTCACGACATTTTGACGGAGGCAGACGTATGTACGCGGTTATCCGCGCCGGAGGAAAGCAGTACCGGGTGGCGCCCGGAGACGTGATTCGAGTGGAAAAACTGGCTACGGGAACCGACGGTCATGTGGCCTTCCCCGATGTCCTGGCGGTATCTGGCGGCGAAGGAAAAATTGGCAAACCGGAAGCGGAAGCCCGAGTTGTCGGAGAGGTAGTGGAAGAAGGCCGCAGCCCGAAGATTTTGGTTTTCCATTACAAGCGCAAGAAACAATATAAAAAGCTGCGCGGACACCGGCAGTCCTACACTGCAGTGCGCATCACTGAGATCGCGTTTGACGGGCAAAGTTTCAAGGCTCCCGAAGTGGCGAAGAAACAGCCGAAGGTGAAAAAGGCCGCAGCGGCGGATGAACACGAGACTGACGGGAAGAGCGTGGCGCCTCATGCGAAAAAGAAGGCCGCGCCTAAGAAGAGCGCGAGCAAAAAAACTGCGGCAAAAAAGAAGAAATAATCTGCGAGGGCAAGATGCCCTCGCGCTACTCTGAGAGATTGAGGCTCATCGATGGCACATAAAAAAGGGCAGGGAACATCACGAAATGGCCGCGACTCGAACGCGCAGCGGCTTGGATTCAAGGCATTCGGCGGGCAAATCGTGCCCGGCGGGACCATCATCGTGCGGCAGCGCGGCACGCGGGTGAAGCCGGGGCTTAACGTGGGCCGCGGCAAAGACGATACGCTTTTTGCCAAGATCACCGGCCGCATCAAGTTCCTGAACAAGGGTTCGATGGGTAAGTTTGTGATGGTCGAACCGATGGAAGTGGTGGAGTAGGTCGCGTCCATCTGCTGCACCGGCATTGAGCTTCAGTGGCCGCGGTAAGATGTGCGACGCGGCTTGAGCCTCGCCTTCGGGACGAGGCTTTTTGTTTTTGCGCCCCTACGAGCTGTCGTCCCGAGCGAAGCGAGGGATCCTGGTGTTGCTCGCGGCGGCGAGGCAGCAGTGCAAAAACCAAGGTCCCTCGCTTTGCTCGGGATGACAAGGTGGGGCGGAGCTCGGGATGACAAGCGGTGCGGCTCCGTGTCTGGTGGAACGTATGTTTATCGATGAGGCAAGAATTCGGGTGAAGGCTGGGGACGGCGGCAACGGCTGCATGGCCTTCCGCCGGGAAAAGTATGTTCCGCGCGGCGGACCTTCGGGCGGCGATGGCGGCAAGGGCGGAGACGTCATTATGGAATCCAGCGAGCGTCATAACACGCTGGTTCATTTCCGCTTTAATCCGGAATACAAGGCCGAGCGCGGACGGCACGGGGAGGGGTCGAACAAGACCGGCCGCGAAGGCGAAGACGTAGTTCTAAAAGTCCCGGTAGGAACGATTGTGTATGACGAGGAAACGGGCGAGAAGGTGTTCGATTTTTCCGGGCCCGATCAACGCATGGTGATCGCGCGCGGCGGCCGCGGTGGACGCGGCAATGCGCGCTTCGCAACGTCGGTGCATCAAGCTCCCCGCGAGCATGAGCCGGGTCGTCCCGGCGAGGAGCACAACTACACGCTCGAACTGAAGTTGCTGGCCGATGTGGGATTGGTGGGATATCCGAACGTGGGCAAGTCTACGCTCGTCTCCCGCATTTCCGCAGCCCGCCCGAAGATTGCAGATTATCCGTTCACCACGTTGCAACCGAATCTCGGCGTGGTTGCGGTTGGCGATCCCAACAATGAAATCAGCTTTGTAGTAGCAGACATTCCCGGGTTGATCGAGGGCGCGCATTTGGGTTCGGGGCTGGGCACGCAGTTTCTGCGGCACATCGAACGCACGCGATTGCTGGTTCACCTGGCCGATGTGTCGGACGCGAGCGGGCGCGCCGACATTGTGAAGGATGTGGAAGTGATTCTCGGGGAGTTAGAAAGCTTTGGCGCCCACCTGGAAGAGAAGCCCATGATCATGGTCGCGTCCAAGATTGACGTGGCCAATAAAGACAAAGTCGCCGCGCTCAAACGTTATTGCAAGAAACACAAGCTGAAGCTTTATGAAATCTCAGCAGTGACCGGCAAAGGGATCGAGGAACTGAAGTATGCGATGGCCAAGGAAGTGGATGCCCTGCGCGAGCAGGGCTTGAAGGAAGCTGAAGCCGCCCGCGCCGCTGATGGGCAAGAAGTCTGAACGACGTTCACTGAAACATTTCTTCAAAACTCCTGAACATCAGGCTCGCGGCAACTGCGTGCCGTGCTGGAAGTGGTATTGGAGAATTCTTGCTGCCAACGCCGGTGGCAGTTCGCCGAGCGCTGGCTCCACTGTTCGGACGATTTCTCCCCGACAAATTACTTCAGTCGGAGAAAGCCCGGCGATCTCCGCCGGCAGCACAAGATTAATTTCCAGTTGAACCCGAGGCTGCAGCATATCCTCTGCCTGAAACAGCAGCCCGGAGCGGCTGATGTCTCTGGTTTCGCCGTCGTGCCATTTCTCTTCGTCCAAGCGCCGGTATTTCAAAGGCAAGTGAAGTTGGAAGCGCGGCGCGCGGGAGAAAGTCGGTTGTTCGGCCCCTCGCGCTCTGGAAGCCGAGATGGTTCCCACGGGCATTTCCCCTTCGCGAAGGGCGGGAATGGAATCCAGCACTTCGCGCACTTTGATTTTTAGATCGCGAAGCGTGAAGGGTTTCTGGAGCAGGCGCACGCCCGCGTCCAGGGTGCCGTTATGCCCAATCACATTTTCGGTGTACCCGGACATATAAAGCACTTTCGTCTGGGGACGAATTTCGGAAATTCGTTGCGCGAGTTCGCGGCCGTTCATGCCGGGCATAATCACATCGGTTAGAAGCAAATGAATCACGCCCTCGTGGGCGACCGCGATCTGCATGGCCACCGCACCGTCCGCGGCCTCGATCACCTTGTAGCCCTGCTTTTCCAGGAACTGCCGGGCGAGGTAGCGAAGATTGGCCTCATCCTCAGCCAGAAGAATCGTTTCCGTTCCCGGCTCGATAAAAGCCGGTTCCCCGGAAGAAACGATCTGAGCCGGACTCTCGGCTCTGTCGGCGACGCGTGGCAGGTAAATCTTGAAAGTGGTGCCTTTCGCGGGCTGGCTGTAAACCCAAATGTAGCCGCCGCTCTGCTTGACGATTCCGTAAACCGTGGAGAGGCCCAACCCAGTTCCCTTCGGACCTTTCGTGGTAAAGAAGGGCTCGAAAATATGGGACTGAGTCTCTGAATCCATGCCCAGACCAGTGTCGCTGATGGAGAGCATCACATAGTTTCCGGGGCGGAGTGGAGCATGATAACGGGCGTACTCTTCATCGAGGGAGACGTTGGAGGTTTCGATGGTGAGCTTGCCGCCGGAAGGCATGGCATCGCGCGCGTTTACAGCGAGATTCATGATGACCTGATCGATCTGACCGGCGTCCGCGCGGACGGCACCCAACGTGGTCGCAGGCACCATCACGAGATCGATATCCTCGCCGATGACGCGGGTCAGCATTTTCAGGTTTTCCGTGACCACTTCATTCAGATCAAGAATCTTTGGAGCCAGCATCTGCTTGCGGCTGAAGGCGAGCAGTTGGCGAGTGAGGGTCGAGGCCCGCTGCGCGGCGCCGGCAATCTCCTGCGCGGGGCCACGAAGGGCGGGATCCGGGCCCAGGCGATCGAGCAGGAACTCCGAATAGCCGGAGATGACCATGAGCAGGTTGTTGAAGTCGTGCGCAATGCCGCCGGCAAGCCTGCCCACAGCCTCCATTTTTTGCGACTGGCGCAGTTGCTGCTCCAGCGCACGCCGCTCGGTTACATCCTCGGCAAACAGCTCGAAGGCTCTTTCCTGCTCGCCATTGGAAACTGCTCGCCCGGAAACACGAACGACCGTTGCAATTCCATCCTTACGCTTCCATTCGGCGATCAGCCCATTAAAGGGCGAGGCGGAGCGCAGATGGTCGGCCAGTTCAAACCAGTGATGAGTATCCGCGTAGAGCCCGCCCAGATGTTGCCCTACTAACTCCTTGGTGGAAGAGTAGCCCAACATCGCGAGCAGTGCGGGATTTACGTCCAGCAACTGGCCGGCGGCGTCGCAACGGCAGATGCCATACGGGGCGTTGGTCACCAGAGAACGGAAATTCATTTCGGAGCGCCGCAAGCCCTCCTGAGCGGCCCGCAATGCGGCGTTGAACCAGCAGATGAGAGCCGCCAGCACCACAAAGAGCGCCAGCCGCATCATGGTGGAGCGAAATTGCGCCGGGGTCTGTTCGGAGGAAAACGAGAAATAGGCGCTGACGGTCAGGGCAAAAGAAGTGGCGACCAGTCCGGGCTTCCAGCCGCCGTACCAGGCGCTTACCATAACGGCGACGGCAAATACCGCTAGCCGGCTTTCCGTGACGTTCGGCAGCAGCAGGGCTGGGATGAGCGCCAGCGTGGTGCTGAGGACGGCTACGCCGTAGCGCAAAATGGGCGCACGGGCAGGCTGAATGCGGAGTAGGGGGAGGGTTACTCGCATGTGACGGATGTTACTGGCACATGGTTAGATGCGCGAGATTACAGGAGTTCATTCCAAATTCTTGGGAAGAATTGGTTTCCCGGCCGATGATCTCCGGGCCAAACGGACAATGGACGGTCGGCCGATGCAGGGGAATCTGGTCAATGCTCGCCTTCGATTCCCGGACAAAAGTTGAACTTGCCAACAGAGCCCGGAAACGATGACACTAGCCGCGCATGAATATTGGATTGTTTGGCGGTACTTTTGACCCGATCCACCGCGGGCACTTGGCACTGGCGCGAGCGGCGCGCGAACGCTGCAATCTGAGCCGGATTCTGTTTGTGCCGGCGAATGTTCCCCCGCACAAGCAGAGTCAACCGTTATCGGCTTTTCCGCACCGCTACGCGATGACGGTGCTCGCCACGTCACAAGAAAAAGACTTCCTGCCTTCATTGCTGGAGGCGCCGCAAGATTCCGATCCGGCAGGCTCGACCGCGAAGAAAGACAAGGCGCGCGCGGAAAAACCGAACTACACCATCGATACCATCCAGCAGCTTAAGAAATCATTCAAGAAGCCGGACCAGCTTTTCTTGCTGATCGGCATCGATGCTTTCGCGGACATCGCCAAATGGCATCAGGCCGAGGCGCTGTTTCGCGAGTGCGCCTTTGTGGTCGCGAGCAGGCCGGGCTACTCTCTGGCGGACGTCGCCAACGCTCTGCCTCAAAAACTCCGCCCGCGAGCGGAAGCAGTGCGGCCCTTTCAAAAGCAGGCCGCCAAGGGAGACTTGGTGCTAAATGGGGTAAACATCCATCTACTGGATGAGGTCTACCAGCCGATTTCTTCCACGTCGATTCGCGAGGCGGCGGCCGCCGGCAAGCCGCTGGGCCGCTTCGTGGAACCGGCGGTGGCCGACTACATCAAGAAAGTGGGACTGTATAAGAGTCGTTAGTCGCTGGTCGTTCGCCAATCGTCTCGCCGTGAGCTCCATCATCGAATTGAAAACGCCGAAAAGTAATCTGTCGTTTACAATCAAAACTCACCCCCATGCTAGGCTAGCGAACAGCGACCAACGACTAACGACTAACGACTAACTCTCTGCATGACAAAACGCGATTTGAAACTACAAGTGGCGGCTGCTATTCAGGCCTGCCTCGACAAAAAAGCCGAAGAACTTTCAATCCTGGAAATGGAAAAGGGGTCGGGGGCCTTCACGGACTACTTCGTCTTATGCAGCGGTACGAACCCGCGGCAAGTGCAGGCCATTGCCGACGAAGTGGAACTGCGCCTGAAGGCGGCGGGCCTGCGTCCGGCGCACGTGGAGGGCTACCGGCAGGCGGAATGGATACTGGTCGACTACGTGGACTTCGTGGTGCATGTTTTTTCCGAGAAGGCGCGCAAATTTTATGATCTGGAGCGCTTATGGAAGACTGCGAAGCGACTCGAACCCGCCGAACTGAAGCCGAAAGCGCGGGCGAAGGTAGTGTCGAAGCTGAAAACAACTCCGCGCAAGCGGGCCGCTGCTGCGTCTCCACGGCACAAGAGAGCCTAGTCTCCACCATCCCCGTGATTTCTATGAACGCTTCCGCCAAACCGAAAGCTCCCGAGGAACAGGGCTGGGGAAGTTCCTACCGCCTGATTGCCGCCGACAGATGGAAAGCTAAATCGGCGGCAATGGGAAAGGCGGTTACGGAAGCGCTGGTGGAATTTGCGCGACCGAAACCGGGAATGCGAGTTCTGGACCTGGCCAGCGGCACGGGTGAACCCGGCATCAGTCTCGCCATGCGCGTAGGAGCGAAGGGGCGGGTCACGGCTCTGGATCTGAGCGCTGATCTGCTGGAGATCGCAAAAGGCAGAGCGCAGGAGCGTGGCCTCGAAAATTTTGTCACGCAACAGGGCGATGCCCAAGCGTTGCCTTTTGACGACAACAGCTTTGATCTAGCCACTTGCCGTTTTGGCGTGATGTTCTTCCCCGATCCTGTCATGGCTTTGCGCGACCTGCATCGCGTTTTGCGTCCGGAGGCACGTGCCTGTTTTCTAGCCTGGGGACAGTTCGATCAGCCTTATTTCGACAGCACGATTAATGTTGTTCACCGTCACGTCGGCGGCCCGTTGTTGCCGCAGGGTGGTCCCGATCCGTTTCGCTTTTCGCAGCCCGGCAGTCTTTCAGCGGTGTTAAAGGGCGCTGGCTTTGGCGCAATTGAGGAAAACACGAAAACATTGCCCTGGACGTGGCCGGGCACGCCGGAAGAAGTTTGGGAGCAGATGCGGTCCGTGGCTGTTCCATTCCGTCCGCTACTCGATCGTGTGCCTGCTGACCGGTGGCCGAAGATTCATGAGGAAGTTCACTCGGCTGTAGGGAAATACTTCGATGGGAAAGAGATAGAGTTCGGCGTATCAGTGGTGCTTGCCGCCGGCCAGAAGTGAAGCATGAAATATCCAATTGTTCGCGTCCTTCAGAAATATTTTCTAAACCCGCCCATCAAGGTACTGCTCACGTTGGGCGTGGCTCCGCCGGGATACGCACTGCTGGAAACTATTGGCCGCAAGAGCGGAAAGCCCCGCCGGACTCCAGTTGGCAATGGACGAGTCGGCAATGAGTTCTGGATCGTAGCAGAGCACGGTCGGCAGGCGGGATACATCCGCAACATTGAGAGCAATCCCCGAGTTCGCCTGAAACTGCGCGACGGACTTCGGACCCGATGGTACAGCGGTACGGCACACCTGCTGCCGGACGACGACCCGCGCGAGCGCCAGCGCTGGCTGGCGGCGAAACGGCCCGGCAGCGCTTCCAACGCTGCTGCCGTCCGGCTTTTTGGGACGCAACTGCTGCCGCTTAGGATCGACCTGGACTCCTGAAAGTGAAACTCAAAATTGCATGGATCGGGAAAACCAAAGAGCCGGCAATCCGGGCGCTGACCGAGGAGTATCTCAAACGCATCTCCCGCTATGCCCCTGTGGAAGGAGTCGAAGTGCGGGATGAAGCGGCGCTGCTCGCGGGGTGCGGCCGGCAGTCCTCGATCAAAGCGGGGAAGTCGACGCTGGTGCTCATGGATTCTCGCGGCAAGCAGTTCTCCTCAGAAGAGTTTGCGCGTTTTATCGGAGAGTATCAGGATCGTAATCCATTGCCGCTGGTTATCGCTGTGGGGCCGGCGGATGGATTCAGTGACTCGGTCCGCGCCGCAGCGCAACACACAATTTCGCTCGGTAAAATGACGCTGGCTCACGAACTGGCTCGCGTGGTTTTGCTGGAACAAGTCTACCGGGCATTTACCATCCTGAAAGGCCATCCGTATCATTCGGACCACTGAGGCAGCACGCCTGCAAGGTGCACCTTTGTGAGTTGTTCTTGAGCTGTGCGCCTCATACAGTTAGAGTTAACCTCGGGAGAACATTGATGAAAGATGTGATGGAACTGTTGCGCGCGAAGGAACAGGAACTGTTAAAGGTCAAGCGGCAGGTCGAAGCCCTGCGGATCGCAGCGCCCTTGTTGGGCGCAGATGATGACGCGCACCTGCCCGCGATGAAGCCGGGTAATAAAGGAACTGGACAGCAGCTAGGATGATTCTCCAATCATCCGGCTTCAGGGCTTGTTTTCCTGGGGCAACTAAGACATTCAGGATCTCCCGGGCAACGCTACCGGCAGGCTGATCTTCCATGTTGGTCAGGACAACCCCTCCAGCGCGCTGCTCGGGTGCAATCACTATGGCGGTGTGTTCCCTACTTCAGCCAGGATCAAAGCGACCACTGGTTTACTGCGTAACCGTGGCCTGGTAACTCACGGTCTGCCACTGGCCGTTGCGGCGAACCCAGACTCGAGTGTAGCGATAGGGCCCGCTGAAATCCTCGCCGAGTTGGTGGCCTTTGACATCGGCGCGGGCGGTCACGACTGCGGTGTCCCCATAAACGCGCACAACCATATCCGTGACATTCATGGCTTCGTAGCGGAGTTGACCGCTACGGCGCGCAGTAATGGTTTCATCTTTGGTAGTAACCTGCCCGAGCGGTGTAATGGCGACGTAGTCGTCGGCGAGGGTTCGCAGCGAAAAATTCGAGTCGCGCCGCAGGCTGGCTTCTTTGGCCTGACGCTCCATGTCGACTATCTGGCGGATGGTTTCCTGGTCACCCGAATCGGCGCCGGGTACACGTTGAAGCGCAGCGCGTTGAGCTGGGAATGCAGGAAGGGATGAGAGAGCGCAAAACAACAACACTAGACATTTGTTGACCACGACGAGACCCCCACGGTTTGCCACAGGGATAGAGATCTACTTGCACTCGGATACGCTCGCTTTGATGCACGAGTTCCGTGAAAAGTTCTATACTCCCGCAAAAGCATTGATGACTCCCCAGCGGGACGGTTTTGCTGGGTATTGTTTCGGCCACCGACCTCGTTTTTTTCCGGAACGTTATTCGCTGATCCCCGTATCCAGAAATCAGAGGGTTCAATGAAGTGCTTCGCCTTGTGGTTTGTCCTAATTCCTGCCTTGGTCTCTGCTCAGGGCGCTCCCGAGGCTTCGGCTAGCCAGGAGTTTATTTCCGGGGGCACGATTCGTTTGCACCTGGAAGCCGGCGGCTACACGCTCACTCCCGGCGACTCCACGAAAATCGTTGTGACCTGCAACGCTCATTCGGAGGAGCAACTCAAGCGCATAAAAGTCGAGATCAAACGGAGTATAACCATTGCCGATGTTTACGTCTCCGATACCCCGAGCAACAATTTCCGGGCCACCATCGAGATTCCTCGGCGTTCCAATCTTTGGGTTAGGCTCTCCGCAGGAGAGATGGTCGTCGAAGATCTGGAGGGCGATAAAAACGTTCGACTTCTTGCTGGGCGCATTCAGATTGACGTTCCCCACCCAGAGCAGTACGGTCACAGCGATGCGTCGGTCACGACCGGCAGCATTGAGTCCTCTGCGTTCTCTGTCTCCAAGGGTGGTCTTTTCCGGTCATTCGAGCAACGTGGTCCTGGAAGGTTCCGACTGCATGTGCACGTGACTGCCGGAGAGATCGACCTGCCCGGCAGCCCCTAGCCTCACCATCCACGAGGAGTCTTTCTAGTAGAATCAATCATCCCTCTCATGAGTGACGTACGTCGCGGTTTGATCATTGTCAACACCGGCCCGGGCAAAGGTAAGACGACTGCGGCCATGGGGACAGCTTTGCGAGCAGTGGGCCAGGGAATGCGAGTGCTGATGCTGCAGTTCCTGAAAGGATCATGGCATTACGGCGAACTGGATGCGGTCCACGCCTTTGGAGACAAATTCGTGATGAAGCAGATGGGACGCGGATTTGTGAAGGTGGGCGCCGAGAAGCCTGATCCGGAAGATGTGAAGATGGTCGAGGAAGCTTGGGCTGAGGGCGAGAAGGCGATTCAATCTGGCGAATGGGATTTGGTGGTGCTGGACGAAATCAACTATGCGATCAATTATGGCATGCTGGATGCGGCCAACGTGGTGGAGAGTTTGAAGAAAAAGCCGGAAATGGTGCATGTCATCTTGACGGGAAGGAACGCACACCCCACAATTATCGAGGTCGCCGACACAGTAACCGAGATGCGGCAAGTGAAGCACGCGTACGAAAAAGGCGTGATGGCTCAGAGAGGGATCGAGTACTGAAATTGAGCAATTTTGCGATCGGGCGATTGAGTGATTGTTCCAAGCTGTCAGATTCTATTTTCAATCGCCAAACCGCAAAATTGCCCAATCGCTAAATCTCTATGGCTTGGTTTAAACGCGAATCCGGGGAGCTTGACACTTCGGGGAAGAAGACTGTGCGCACCGAAGGGTTATGGGTGAAGTGTGAGGAATGTCGGCAGATCATCTGGAAAAAAGACCTGGAAGAGAATTTGAATGTCTGTCCGAAGTGCGACAAGCACTTCCGCATCGATGCCCGCACTCGCCTGGCGCTTTTGCTGGACGAGAATCAGTATGAGGTGTTCGACGGAAATCTGTCGTCGACGGATCCGCTAAAGTTCGTCGATTTAAAGCCGTACTCGTCGCGGCTGCGGCAGGCGCAGCACGATACCGGTCTGAGAGACGCGGTGATTAATGCCCAGGGCAAACTGCTGGGACGTCCTGTAGTTGCCAGCGTGATGGAGTACGCCTTCATCGGCGGCAGCATGGGCGCGGTGGTCGGGGAGATGATCACGCGGGCGGTAGAGCGTGCGTTGGACTCAAAGGCGCCGCTGATCATTGTTTCCGCTTCTGGCGGCGCAAGGATGATGGAGGGAGTAGTAAGCCTCATGCAGTTGGCAAAGATTTCCGCGGCGCTGGCTCGCCTGGATAAAGAGAAAGTCCCCTACATTTCCGTGTTGACCGATCCCACTACGGGCGGAGTGACGGCATCCTTTGCCATGCTGGGCGACTTGAACATTGCCGAACCCGGGGCGCTGATTGGGTTTGCGGGGCCGCGCGTGATCGAGCAGACGATTCGCCAGAAACTGCCGGCAGGATTTCAGCGCAGCGAATTTCTGCTGGAGCATGGCATGCTGGATGCGGTAGTGGCGCGCAAGGAAATGAAGCCGTATATCGCGCGGGCATTGGATTTTATGGCGGCGTGAAGCGGGTCACCCACCAGCTGACAACCCACAACCATGTCATCCCAAGCGGAGCGAGGGACCTTGGTGTGTGTTCCCGGCGGCAACAGCGGTGGCGCAGGCATGAACCAAGATCCCTCGCTTTGCTCGGGATGACACGTGCGCCTTAGTATCTGGCAGCTAAAAGCTAAAAGCTAAAAGCTAAAAGCTGAGAGCTGAGAGCTTCTCTATGTCCTACCAGACCGCCGTGGAACGGATGTTTGCACTCGGCCACGAACTGGCCGCGACGCCGTCACACAAATTTGACTTGGAACACATGCGCGTTTTGTTGCAGGCGCTGGATCATCCCGAGCGGCGTTTCCCCAGTGTGCTCATTGCTGGGACGAATGGCAAAGGATCGACAGCGGCGACGCTCGCCTCGATCCTCCAAGCGTCAGGATTGAAGACTGGGTTGTACACCTCGCCGCATCTGGTACGGCTCAACGAGCGCATTCGGGTGAACGGCAAGGAGATCAGCGACGACGATTTTGCATCTCTGCACGCCGACGTCGATCGGATCGCGGGGAGACTGGTGGAGCGAGAGGAATTGCCCTGGCATCCAAGTTTCTTCGAGATGATGACCGCAATTGCCTTTGAGTATTTTGCGCGGGAGAAGGTGGATCTGGCGGTTCTTGAAGTTGGCATGGGCGGACGGCTGGATGCGACAAATGTGGTCGAGCCGCTGGTAAGTGTGATCACAGACATTTCCCTCGATCATCAGAAATATCTTGGGAGCACGGTAGGCGAAATTGCGCGGGAGAAAGTGGGAATCATTCGTCCTGGTGGCCCAGTCGTGACCTTGCCGCAACAGCCTGAGGCCAATGACGTGATTGGCAACACGATCCTGGATTTGGGGGCGCGAGCGGTGAATGCGGTGCCATATGTGCCGCCGGTTTCGCCTGCTAGTCCCGAGTACCTGGTACCAAGTACCGAGCAAGGCAAACCCAGCTTCGTGTATCGCTATCCACTTCAGGTTTTGGGAGAGCAGATTCTCGTGGAAGGTCCCCTGGTGGGGCGGCACCAGTTGCGCAATGTGGCGCTGGCGATTGCTGCGGCGGTTGAGTTGAATCAGCAGGGATTCAACGGCATCACTGCGAAGAGTATCGAGAACGGAGTCCGCGAAACGCGCTGGCCAGGGCGCTTTCACGTAATCCAAGCCCAGTCGGGATGGCCTGAGATGGTCCTCGATGTGGCCCACAACCCGGCGGGCGCGTGGGCGCTGCGTTCGGCCCTTTCGGAGCGGTATGAAGACCGTCCGCTGATTTTTGTTTTCGGCGCGATGCGGGATAAGGCAATCTCAGAGATGACGGAGGTTCTGTTTCCACTGGCGGAACGAGTGATCGCGACCCGGCCGCAAAATCCTCGAGCAGCCTCGCCCGAGGAGATTCGGTTGGCGGCGGCTCGAACTGGAGTTGAACTTGAAGAGGTGGAGGATGTGCAGCGCGCCCTGGAGCGGGCTCGCGAGCTGGCCAATGCCGGGACGGTAGTCGTGATAACCGGCTCGATTTATCTGGTGGGCGAAGCCATGGGCAGTATTGGCGCGCAACTCTAAGGCTCCGCTGGCACTCGGTTTCCCCTAAAATAGAACTGTGCAGGAAGTGAACTCATCAGTGGAAGTCGAAGCGCAGGCAGAGGCAACCCCATCTGTTGCGTCGAAACGAAGTCCGCACGCGATTCCGGGGAAGACCTACGGCTGGTTGAGCCGTCTGCGATCGTACGTGATTCTCGACCCTCTGGTCTGGCTGTACACGCTGGTTCTCGGGATATTGGCGCTTCCGGGCGGATTGTTCGACGGAAGCGGACGCCGGCTGCACTGGTTTTCGCGGGCCTGGTCATGGCTCATCATGAAGACGATCTTGTCGCCGGTGAAGGTGACCGGGCTCGACAAGATTGACACGTCGAAGCCTCATGTTTACGCTGTGAATCACGCTTCGGCCATGGACATTCCGGTCCTCTACGTTAATCTTCGCTTCCAATTCCGCATTGTTTTCAAGAAAGAATTGTTGTCGTATCCGATTGTGGGCTGGCAACTGAAGCGCTCGGGGCAAGTTTGCATCGACCAGCAGAAGCCGACCAATTCGATTGCGGCGATCCGTTCCGCAGTGAAGAGTTTGAAAGGCGGCATGCCGCTGGTGATTTATCCCGAGGGCGGGCGTACTCCCGATGGCGAGATCAAACCTTTTCTGCCGGGAGCTTTTTTCCTGGCGATCAAGGCCCAGGTGGATATCGTGCCCGTGGCGCTGATAGGAACTTACGAACTGCTGCCGATGAACACCTACCACATTAAGTGCCGGCCGCTGGAAATGCGGGTGGGGGAACCGATCTCGACTGCGGGGCTGAAGATGCGGGACATGGAAGCCGTATCGGCTAAAGTGCGGAAAGCGATCGAAGATCTGTATTACGAAGCCTAAGTATCCAGATTACGCTGCCTTTTGCCCCTCATTGCATACCCGCTGATAGTACTCGCGCCCGCGTTGGTAGCCCGTGGTGAATGCTTCCTCGAGGTCAACGCCAGGATATTTGTGCTGGAGATCTTCGAGCGCGGCGTTCATTTCGCCTGAGACCTGATCGAATTCGAGGCAGCGAGTCTTGGCGTGCAACGCTGCTTCGAATCCCGTGCGATAGAATTTTTCGTCATCTGCGAAGTTTCGTCCGGACCTCGAGTAGTGGCTTTCTTCCACATCGCGCAGACCGACCCACCATTGCTGTCTCGCGTCGTCGATGGTTTCGGCGCCATTGGTGCGAAGCCGGTCACGGAGTGCAGTCGCCGATTCTTCACTCTCCGCCAGGGCGATCACCACGCTGCGGCCTTTGCGCAGCGCATCTTCGTAAACATAGATCTCGTCGTGAGGCAGCCCCTCCGAAGACAATGCTTCGACTCTGCCGCCGACTGCCGCTCCCGCGGTTGCCCCGGCCGCACCGAGAATTGCGGCGCCAAGCAAGCCGAGAGCTGAAATAGGGCCGACACCGGGTACCAGGGCAACAAGAAGCGCGCCGCCGGTAGCCCCCACACCACCCCCCATCAATGCGCCAATGGCCTTGCCGATGCCGGCCTGTTCGGCATCGTCGACGGGGACAGATTCCACTTCATGTTCGACCTGATCGACACTTCCGGGAATTAGCAGCGTAACCCGATCATCCGGGACGCCGGCCTTGCGAATCTCTTTCACGGCGTTCTCTGCGCTGGACCGACTGACGAACACTCCGCTGATAGCTTTCATATTCGACCATGCCTTTCCGCTTCCGCTTCCGCTTTTTGTTGGGAACCAGGTACAACCCAGTGTCAGGGCTAGCGATTTATCCCTTCCGGGTGAGGTTTCAGATGCCACGATTCTTGATTAGGCTGCTAAATAAATTTTCCGCAGGCGTTCAGACAGCGTAACCTTTTGCCGTTCCAACCCGTTACGCTTGTGTAAGATTGCTCCGCGCGGAGAATTCGTTGAAGGCTCTGAGGAAAGAGGCGGACGAGCGGCTTCTCGTGGAGGCGGCGCAGAAGGATCCTGCGCGCTTTGCGGAGCTTTACGAGAACAATTTCGAGCGGGTGTATGCGTACGTGGTGCGGCGGGTGGGAGACCGCGCGGAAACCGAGGACTTGACGTCCGAAGTTTTTCATCATGCGCTGTCGAACTTGAAGCGATTTGAGTGGCGGGGGATTCCGTTTGCGGCGTGGCTGTTTCGGATTGCGGCGAATCTGATTTCGGACCGCTGGCAACGCAAGAGCCGCGAGGACGTGGCGGACGAACCGGAGCAGATTGAATCCGCTGCCGCCAAGGGCGTGGAATTCGAAGAAGTGGAGCGCAGAGCAACTCTGTTTCGTCTGGTGGATACTCTGCCGTCCGAACAGCGGCGCGTGGTGGTGCTGCGGTTCGTGGAGCAGAAAAGCATTAAGGAAGTGGCGCGGGAGATATGCAAGACGGAAGGCGCGGTGAAGCAGTTGCAGTTTCGCGCGCTGACGAGTCTGCGGACGCGCATGGAGGGTGCCGATGCCTAAGCGCTCTCTGAATCCGCGAAGCAACGACGCGAAGAAGATCGAGCAGTTGAATCGCGCGGTGGATGTGTTGCTGGTCCGGGTGGACGGCAAGCTGCCGAAGCTCGATGCGAGCGTCGAGCGGTTGGTGCGCGTGGCGGCGGATTTGCGCGACCTGCCACGTGAAGAATTCAAGGTGAGACTGAAATCCGAATTGCTAAAAGGGAGAAGAACTATGAGCACCGTTGCCGAACCAGTTGTGTCCGTTCACACTAGCGCAAGCCCGAGGATGACCTTCAAAGATGCCGCCAAGGCTATCGAGTTCTACAAGAATGCTTTCGGCGCGCGTGAGACGATGCGTTTCGAGGCTGGCGGGAAAATTCCGCACGCCGAAATCACGATTGGAAACTCACACGTTCTGCTGACCGAGGAGTGGCCGGAGGGCGGCCGGTTCAGTCCTGAGACGCTGGGGAATTCACCCGTCATGATGGCGCTGAGTGTTCCTGACGTGGACGATTTTGTCTCGCATGCCGTTGGCGCCGGAGCCAGGATCGTGATTCCAATTGCGGATCAGTTTTACGGACGGCGCGAAGGGACGATTCAGGACCCTTTCGGATACTCGTGGTCTGTGTCCACGATAAAGGAAGAGCTGTCGGTCGAGGAGATGCACCGGCGCATGGATGCGATGATGAAGGGCGATACGGCGACGAAGAAGCCCACGGTAAGTCCGGTTCCGAGCGGATTCCACACGGTAACGCCGTATCTGATCGCCGAGGATGGGCCGGCGCTAATGGAGTTTGCCAAGCTAGCATTCAGCGCCGAGGAAACATTCCGCACGGTGGGATCGGCGGGCGGGCTGCACGGTGAGATGCGGATTGGCGATTCCATGCTGATGATGGGCGGAGGCATTCCCGGACGCGAATTCCGCGCCACTCCGAATACTCACGCGCTGCATATGTACGTGGAAGATGCTGATACGGTCTACCACAAGGCGCTAGCTGCAGGCGCGATCTCGATCGACGAACCCCGCGACCAGGAATACGGCGAGCGCTCCGGCAGCGTGAAAGATCCGGCGGGCAACTACTGGTACATCGCCACGCAAAAGGGAGACGGCTACATTCCCAAGGGACTGAACAACGTGAATGTGTACATGCACCCGCTGCGGGCCGAACCGGTGATCACGTTCCTCAAGCGTGCTTTTGGTGCGCACGAGATCGCGAAGTATGCGTCTCCGGATGGAGTGGTGCACCACGCGGAGATTCGCGTCGGCGATTCGGTCGTAGAAATGGGTGAATCGCACGGGAAATATCCGCCGATGCCAACAATGTTCTATATGTATGTGCCGGATTGCGATACCGTGTACAAGACGGCGCTGGCGGCGGGGGCAACGTCGATTTCGGAGCCGACAGATCAGGCTTACGGCGATCGCAGCGGTGCGGTGAAAGATGTGTTCGGGAATACCTGGTACATCGCGACGCATGTTAAGGACGTGTCCATATAGGTCTGGCATGCAAGCGGAAGGCGGGCGAATGCGCCCGTTTTCCGCTCGCTGAGAACCACCCTACTTTCTCGGGTCGGGCTTACAATGCTCCAGAGGACTTGCCCTTTGAGCACTTCCACCCAAGTGATATTCGGACTCTTGCTCGCGCTCGGATATCTTGTCTCACCCGCGATGCTGATCTGGGGTTGGGCACGGTGGGCTAAGTTACCGAAAATACGCACTATCGCCTCTGTCTTGTCATTGCTTGGGTTCATTCTTGCTACAGCCTCGGCCCTTCTTGCAGTTTTAGTAGTAGCCTACGCCCAGGTTCACCATTTTCCGTATTACGACCCATTGCTGCTCCGGATATTCAAATGGGGAATGTTACTTTCTCTCTGCGGGATTATCTTTGGCATCGCTGGAGTGTGGAAACCGAGTTCTCTGCGTTGGCATGCTCCCGTTTCTGGGCTTGGGATCCTGGCCTTCTGGATAATTGCGGCAGAGGGTGAATGAAACCATCAGCCTGAACAGAGTTTAGCCGTCGCCACCCCGGTTTGACCCTCCTGAATCCCTCCAATAAACTGAAATATCCACAACACCTTGCAGGTCCCAACTTTATGGCAGACAGCATTCATGTGAAGCTTCCGGATGGAAGCGTGAAGGATGTTCCCAAGGGCACGACGGCGCTCGAGATTGCCAAGTCTATAAGTCCGCGACTCGCGGATGCGGCTGTGGTTGCGAAGACCGACGGCGATCTGATCGATCTCACCAAGCCGCTGGAAAAAGATACTGATCTACGCCTGCTGACCGATAGAGATCCCGAGGCACTCGAAGTTTACCGGCACTCGTCGGCGCATTTGCTGGCGGCGGCTGTGCTGGAGCTTTTTCCTGAGACCAAGCTCGGCCACGGGCCTCCGACCGAGAGCGGATTCTTTTACGATTTTTACCGGCCGACTCCGTTTACCGCCGAAGATCTGGAAAAGATCGAGAAGAAGATGCAGGAGTTGGTGCAGCAGAACATACCTTACGCGCGCGAATTTCTGCCTCGCGATCAGGGGCTCGCCGAGTTCAAGAAAGAGGGCGACTTCATGAAGTGCCATTTCATCGAGCAATTCACCAAGCCCGATGAAAAGATTTCGATCTACCGCACCGGCAAGTTCACGGATTTCTGCCGAGGTCCGCATATCCCGTCAACGGGGAAGATCAAGGCATTCAAGCTGTTCAACGTTGCGGGCGCGTACTGGCTGGGCGATGAAAAGAATCAACAACTGCAGCGCATCTACGGGACTTCGTTTTTCTCGAAGAAAGATCTCGACGCTCACCTGCAGCAACTCGAAGAGGCGAAGAAGCGCGACCATCGCGTGCTGGGCCAGCAACTCGACCTGTTTTCGATTCAGGAACTTGCGGGGCCGGGACTAATTTTCTGGCATCCCAAGGGCGGCATCATCCGCAAACAGATGGAAGACTGGATGCGCGAGCAGTATTTGAAGCGCGGCTACTCGCTGGTCTATACCCCACATGTGGCGCGGCGGCAGTTGTTTTTTACCTCGGGACACGAGGGCTATTACGCGCAGAACATGTTCGACGCCATGGAGCTCGACGACGCGGAATACCGCCTCAAGCCGATGAATTGTCCGGGGCACATTCTTATCTACGCGGACTCGCTGAAATCATATCGTGATCTGCCGGTGCGGCTGGGTGAACTCGGCACGGTCTATCGCTACGAGCGTTCAGGCGTGATGCACGGACTGTTGCGTGTGCGCGGTTTCACTCAGGATGACTCGCACATTTTCTGCACGCCGGAGCAGGTCGAAGATGAGATTACCGGTTGTCTCGATTTTGCCCTGGATGTGCTGAAGGATTTTGGTTTCGACCAGTTCCAGACCGAGCTTTCAACCTGGAATCCTGACGACCGGAAGAATTTCGTGGGCAGCGAAGAGCAATGGATCCACGCCACGGAATCGCTTGAGAAGGTGCTGAAACGCCGGAAGATCGAGTACAAGACCATGCCGGGCGAGGCGGCGTTTTACGGGCCGAAAATTGATATCAAGCTGGTGGACGCCATTGGCCGGCTGTGGCAGCTTTCGACGGTGCAGGTCGACTTCAATTTGCCGCAACGCTTTGGCTTGGAGTACGTGGCGGAAGACGGATCGCGCAAACAGCCGGTGATGGTGCATCGCGCGCTGTTCGGATCGGTCGAGCGCTTCTTCGGAGTCCTGATTGAGCACTACGCGGGAGCGTTTCCGGTGTGGCTGTCGCCGGTGCAGGTGGCGATGATCCCCATCAGCGAGCGCCATGCAGAGTATGCGAACAAGGTTGCGAATCAGCTCAAGGCCATCGGGGTGCGTGTCACCGTGGATGCGCGCAACGAAAAGATGAATGCGAAAATCCGCGAACACGCCATGCAGAAAGTGCCGTTCCTGCTCGTGGTTGGAGATAAAGAGGCCGAGGTCGGCAAAGTGAACGTACGTACGCGAGGGAAGGAGAAGACTGAGGATATGGCGGCTTCTGACTTCGTAGAGAAAATTAGCAAGCTGATCGAGGAGAAGAGTCCGGGGCTGTAACTGCTCATGTTGGAAAACCGCCTCCGCTGTCCGGCGAGCGCCAGCTCGCCATCGGCTATCCCCATTAGCAGTAGCTGGGTTGTACCATGTTTCCGTGCACTCACTGGCGCAGCGCGTCTTAGCCCACCTCCGGCGGGAGGCGTTTCTAAGGGCCGGAGACCGGGTCGGAGTCGCGGTTTCGGGCGGGATTGATTCGGTTGCGCTTCTGCGTCTGCTGCTCGAATTGCGCGATGATCTGGGCATTGTTCTCTCGGTCGTTCATTTCAATCACAAGCTGCGCGGAGCGGAGTCTGACGCGGATCAGGAGTCCGTCGAAGGACTGGCTCGCGAGCATGGGCTGGAGTTTCACGTCGCGAGCGGCGATGTGGCTCAGCTTGCTGCTGAAGAGCGCTCCGGAGTGGAAGCGGCCGCGCGGGAGCTAAGGTATGAATTCTTCCATCGCCTGTTGGGCGCGGATGGCGAGATTGAAATTGGATCAGAAATCCCTCAGGCTGCCCTGAACAAGATCGCCACCGGCCACACGCTCGACGATCAAGCCGAGACCGTGCTCATGCGGCTGATTCGCGGCACGGGCCTGCGTGGGCTTGGGGGGATTCATCCGCGTCTCGTTGTGGAGCATGAGGACGACGTAGGCCACGGAGAAATCATTCGTCCGCTGCTCGGAATCCGGCGGCGCGACCTGGAGCGGTATCTGGCGGACATCAAGCAGTCTTGGCGCGAAGATTCCACCAACGCAGATGTTAAGTTCACGCGCAACCGAATGCGAAAACTGGTGCTTCCGCTGCTGGAGCGGGAGTTCAATCCTGCAGTGGCGGAGAGTCTGGCCGAACTGGCTGAGATCGCACGCGACGAAGAAGACTACTGGGAAAACGAAATCTCAGGATGGCTGGGCACGGTTGTGCAATGGTCCGAACCAGAATGGGTACGCGCGCTGGCGGGCCTCGGCGGCGGACAATCATTGGTGCAGATCGGGCCGCGCCAGCCCGAACCCACCGCTGAACTGTTGACAAGAATGGAAGAATCCGGTTCAGCGGTGGCGAACGCTTCCCTTAGCCGGCCGTGGCTGCTCACCGAACCCAAAGCTGTGCAGCGAAGAGTGTTGAAGGCGATTGGGGAGCAGGCCGGGATTCCGCTGGAGTTCAAGCACATCGAAGAGATCCTCCGTTTCGCTGCCGAGGATGGTCCGTCGGGCAAAGAATTATCTCTTCCTCTCGGTTGGAAGTTGGTTCGCGAACCGGAGACGATCCTATTCGTAACCCCCGATCTGCGCCGGCAGGAGCGCATGCCGGACTACGAATACGCGCTCTCTGTACCCGGCCGCGCCCTTGTGCCGGAAGCCGGAGTAGTAATCGAAGCATTGCTGGTGGGTCCAGAGGCGGAGAGGGCGGAGTATAATCCGCAGCAACTTCTTCGTGCGGATTTGTTGGTTGGTCCGTTGATCGTACGGAACTGGCGTCCCGGTGACCGGTTCTGGCCGGCGCAGACGAAGTCGCCCAAGAAGGTGAAGGAACTGCTGCAGGAGCGTCATGTTGCCGGGGCCGAGCGCAGGCTTTGGCCGGTCGTTGTAAGCGTAGACGAAGTGAACGGAGACGAAATTGTATGGATGCGCGGATTTCCAGTTCCGGCCAACCTTCGCGCCTCGCTCGGTGAGCCGGCGGTCCTGATCCGGGAGGTGCCTTGGCCGGGCGAAGAGGGCGCAGTCTAGAATTTCCTTAAGAGCAGTTGAAGCACAAGACGGGGAGGCAAGCCACTTCATGAATGGGCGGAAAGCCGAGTCACTTCGACAAGTCATCGCGGCCGAACAGATTCAAAAACGCGTCAAGGAATTGGGTCGCCATATCTCCGATGACTACCGGGGACAGACCATCCAAGCCCTGGCCGTTCTGGAAAATGGGTTCATGTTCATGGCCGACCTGGTGCGGGCGTTGGACGTGCCCGTAGTGTGCCAGTTCATCAAGCCGAAGTACACCAAGCAGGCGGGCAGCCATACCGAAGTCATGGAGATTTTCTTCAGCCATGAGCCGGATATTCGCGGGCAGCATATTTTGCTGGTGGAGGGCTTGGTGCACTCAGGAGTGACCAGCGAGTTCCTGATGAACGACTTGCGTGCCAGGGGGGCGGCGTCGGTGAAACTGGTCACGCTGCTTGACCGCCAGTCGGCCCGCCGGGTGGCCTTGCAGCCTGATTATTTTGGGTTCCTGGTGGATGATGTTTTCCTTATAGGCTATGGCCTGGGCGCGGCGGAACAAACCAACCGCAATATTCCCTATCTGGCTGCAGCTCCCATTACGCAGATGACTTAAGTCATGGCGGGGGCGACGCGCCTTTTTCCCGGGGAAAAGGTAGAATAAAGATCTTAGGGAATATCCTTAATCCAAATTGGCCGAACGGCATCTAATTTAATGGCAGGAGCCGCGGGCTTCATCAGGTTTGATCGGACCACGGTTTCTTTAGGAGTTTCTTGGTGAATTCGACAGTCAAAACCGTAGCATTCTGGCTCGTGATTGTTCTGTCTGCATTGCTGTTATGGCAGGTGATTCAGGCCGGCCGCAGCGGGCAGAAAGAAGCCGAAATCAATTTCTCCCAGTTCATGAGCGACGTGGATCAGGGCAAGGTGCACGACGTAACGGTAGACGGCATGCAGCTGAAGGGGAAGCTCGCCGACAGTTCCGCGTTTCACACCACGGTTCCGGCCAACTATCCCGACATGATTAAGGCGCTCCACGACAAAGGGGTCTCGATGACGTTCCGGGACGCCAACAGTGGAAGCTGGCCGCTGCAATTGCTGGGGACGTGGGCTCCGCTCATCCTGCTGGGGGCGTTGTGGTTCTTCATGATTCGCCAGATGCAGACGGGCGGCAACAAAGCGCTGTCGTTCGGCAAGAGCCGGGCGCGCTTGCTCTCGATGCAGCAGAAGAAAGTCACGTTCAAGGACGTGGCTGGTGTGGAAGAGGCCAAGGAAGAACTCCGCGAGATTATCGAGTTTCTGCGCGAGGCGCAGAAGTTCCAGAAACTCGGAGGCAGGATTCCCAAGGGAGTGCTTCTGGTTGGACCTCCGGGAACCGGCAAGACGCTGTTGGCTCGGGCGGTTGCTGGCGAGGCAAATGTTCCGTTCTTCTCGATCTCCGGTTCGGATTTCGTGGAAATGTTTGTGGGCGTCGGCGCCAGCCGCGTGCGCGATCTGTTCGAACAGGGCAAGAAGAACGCCCCGTGCATCATTTTCATTGATGAGATTGACGCTGTGGGACGGCACCGCGGAGCTGGTTTGGGTGGCGGTCACGACGAGCGCGAGCAGACGCTGAACCAGTTGCTCGTGGAGATGGACGGCTTCGAGTCGAACGAGGGCGTCATTCTCATGGCGGCGACGAACCGGCCTGACGTGCTCGATCCGGCGCTGCTGCGGCCGGGGCGCTTTGACCGGCGCGTTGTTGTCAGCCGCCCGGATGTGCGCGGGCGCGAAGAGATTCTGCGCGTGCACACGCGCAAGATTCCCCTGGCTGAAGATGTCGATCTTTCCGTGCTGGCTCGGGGCACACCCGGATTCTCCGGTGCGGATCTGGCTAACATGGTGAACGAAGCTGCACTGGCTGCGGCGCGGCAGAATCGCAAGGCCGTACTGATGTTCGACTTCGAAGTCGCCAAGGATAAAGTTCTGATGGGCGTGGAGCGCAAGTCGCTCATTCTTTCCGACGAGGAAAAGAAAGTCACGGCCTACCACGAGGCGGGACATGCATTGGTGGCGGCGAAGCTTCCGGGCTCGGATCCAGTGCACAAGGTCACAATCATTCCTCGCGGAATGGCGTTGGGCGTAACCATGCAATTGCCGGTCGACGACCGGCATAACTACACGAAAGAGTATTTGAAGACCGACCTTGCGATTCTCATGGGAGGTCGCCTGGCCGAGGAACTTTTCCTCAACCAGATGAGCACGGGCGCTGGCAACGACATTGAGCGGGCCACGGAAATGGCGCGCAAGATGGTATGCGAGTGGGGCATGAGCGACCTGGGTCCGCTGACCTTCGGCAAAAAGGAAGAGCAGATATTCCTCGGCCGCGAGATCAGCCAGCACCGTGATTACAGCGAGGACACCGCTATCAAGATCGATGGCGAGGTCCGCAAGCTGGTGAACTACGGATACGAGACGGCGAAGCAGATCCTGCAGGGGAATCCCGATACGCTGCAGAAAATCGCCGCGGCCCTCCTGGAGCGAGAAGTGCTGGATGCCTCTGAAGTGATGCTGCTGGTCGAGGGCAAGGAACTGCCTCCGATGAAGTCTCCGTCCAAACCCGATGACGGCGTGCAGCAGGTATTGAAGCCGGAGCCGGGACGTGGAATCGCCAAGGGTGGAGAAAGTCCGGCGCGAGCGTAAGACCCATCGCAACCGAATGTTGAAGGGCGGCCATGGGCCGCCCTTCGTTTTGCTGCTGGGGAGTTATCCGTTCACCGTGCTCATCATGTGCTCGGGATAGCGCAGCCCGGCTGCAGCCCCCGCAGGGAATATCTCGTCGATACGCCGCAGATCCCACGCGCTGAGTTTTACGTCGAGCGCCGCAACATTCTCTTCCAGATACTTCCGCCGCTTGGTCCCGGGGATGGGCACAATGTTGCGATCTTGAGCGAGCACCCAAGCCAAAGCCAACTGTGAGGGCTTGCAGCCTTTCTCTTTCGCAATTTCCTCCACCGCCCTCACCAGATCGAGATTCTTTTGAAAGTTCTCACCCTGGAACCTGGGAGAATTCCTGCGATAGTCGTCTTCCGGGAAATCTTCGAAGCGAGTGAACTGGCCCGTCAGGAAGCCACGTCCCAGCGGACTGTAAGCGACGAAGCCGACACCGAGTTCGCGGCAGGTTGCGAGAATCTCGTCTTCCGGATCGCGGCTCCAGAGTGAGTATTCGGTTTGCAGCGCGGTGATGGGATGAACTTTCACGGCGCGGCGCAGGGTTTGTGGCGATGCCTCAGAAAGGCCGAGGTGGCGTATCTTACCTTCCTGCACAAGCTGCGCCATTGCCCCGACAGTTTCTTCGATCGGCGTGGCCGGATCGACGCGATGCTGGTAATAGAGGTCGATCGTTTCAACACCGAGTCGTTTTAAGCTTCCTTCGCACGACCGCCGGATGTAATCGGGTTTCCCATTCACGCCGCGTACCATTGGATTGGCAGGATCGCGGACGATGCCGAATTTCGTTGCCAGTACGACCTTGTCGCGTTTGCCTTTGATCGCGCGGCCAACGAGTTCTTCGTTTTTATACGGTCCGTATATATCTGCTGTGTCGAGGAAGTTGATCCCGAGTTCCAGCGCGCGGTGAATGGTGGCAACAGATTCGTCGTCATCGCGCCCGCTGTAAAACTCCGACATGCCCATGCAGCCGAGGCCGAGGGCTGAGACTTTGAGACCACTGCGCCCAAGTTCACGAAATTGCACGATGATTTCCTGTGAGGGTCTAGATTAGTGCACCTAACTCCTTACAATAGATGCTTTGAAGCACGGGAGGGGTTCTGCTGGAACCGGGGCCAGCTGAGGACCATTCATGGCCGGGAAGGCGAAAGCTGTTCGGATTTCGTAACAAACTCAGGAATCGTTTCGCTGTGTCCCCGCGGGGGGGATAATACCGTCCACCAGGTGTAAAGAGGTTCTCGTGGCTAAGAAGACTATGTTCCTATTGTCAGTGAGCGTGTTCCTAATCTCTCTTGGTTCGTCAACGTCCTCCTACGGGCAAACGGCCTGCGGGTGTTGGGTTGTTGAGACACTCTCAGAGGTCAAATGCCACAGCACATTGTGCGATAGTTCGTATCCCTTTCAATACTGCAGCGTGGGCTGCAGTTTTGGTCACTGTGGCGTAACCGGCTACGGGTTGTGTTGCAACACAAGCTGGAAGGCCTACAGTGTTTACGGGGCTAACGAGTGTGGCGGGAACCAGAACTGCGGGAATGGGTGTGGTTTAGTTAGAAGACAGGCGTCATCTCACACGCGACGTCGCCATCGCGCGAGCGTACAAAGCGCTCACTCCGGTAGCGCCGGACTTGATCGGAACCACCTCGCTCACGAGGAGGTTTTGTTCGTCCCTAACCTTTGCCGCCATACTTATGGGGTACTGTACCCCGGTGATGTGGATCGCCAACAAACTCCTCCAGGAAGCCGACGGGATGGCAACTTCCCCAGCGGAGGAGGCCTATGACCACGAAGCTCCGCGCGCTCATTTGCCTCTGTGGGATTGCTCCACCGTTAGCTCTGGCTAGCTGGGGGCAACAAACCGGACCAAAGGTCGCGACGGCGCCTAAGACTGCCACTCCGGCTACCACGGAAACAGGCAAAGAGGCATCCGACTCGTTACCTCACAATCGTCTGCACACAGAGCTAATGAAAATAAATTCAGAGTTCGCCGAGGTTTTCCTGGAGCCCCTGCGTTGCGATGCGGACGGAAACTTATACCTCAGAACTGATCCGTCCGGCGTCGGAGCAATCCACAAGCTGAACGGCAAGGGTGAACAGGTCGCGCTCTTCGAGCCCACCTCCACCGACATCAAGATCGATTTTCCTGCCTCGTTTGCCATCGCACCCGATGGCATCGTTTATCAACTGATCATCGCACACGAGATCACACGCTACGTGTTTGCGTATAACAGAGACGGCAGCGTCAAATCTCAGATCAAGCTGCAGAAGCCTGGGCTCGCATTCTTTCCCTCTACAATCGCCGTATTTACTAATGGCGATCTCCTGCTGTCTGGCTTGGAACACGACAAGGATCGAAACAATCAGGTAATGTGGCCATTCACAGGAATTTTTAGTCCGGACGGGACGTTGCGGAGGGAGCTCACTCTCAAAGACGATCTGAGCATCCACGACATGGCTGCCTCTGGCGACCCGAAGGTGACCTCCCCAGAGAGTCCCTCCGGGAACCGCGCTGTGTCTCTTGGTGCTGTAGAGACAGGAGCCGACGGCAACGTCTATCTCATGCGCAGACTCTCGCCTGCGATCTTTTATGCGATCTCGCCTGGCGGTTCGGTTCGCCGGTTCGAGGTCGACCCAGGCCAGCAAGATTTCTTGCCGAGCGCCATGCACGTTGTCGGCAACCGGATCGCCATACTGTTTTGGCAGCCTCAGACGCACGAGGAGATCCTCAAGGTAGTCGATTTGCAGGGACGCGAGATCGCGACCTATGACGAGGCAGCAGAGAAGGACGGAGGACACGCTCTGGGTCTCGCTTTCATTTGCTACACAACGACCCCGGAGCGCTTCACTTTCCTGGAAACAATGGATGACAACAAACTCGGATTGATCACCGCTACGCCCGAGTAGGCGGGTCGATCTTCGATGCCGTGTCTTCGCGACGGGGAATTTCTCAGTGCCTGACTTGAATACAAGGCTTTGCCGAAGGCAGAGTTTCGCCGATGTGTAGCGCGGGGATACCGCAGGCATTCATAGCCTTAGTCAGTGCCAATCCTTCAGGAGTGGCAATCAGCAGACCGCCGGCGGTTTGTGGATCGAAAAGCAGGGCTTTCAAGTCCTCGGGAATTCCATCATCGTAGCTAACCACGCACTCGGCGAATTCGCGGTTCGCCTTCAATCCGCCGGGAATGTGGCCCGCGCGAATGCACTCTAAAGCGCCAGGCAGGACGGGAACACTGTTGGAGAAAAGTCGCAGCGCGACGTCGCTTGCCAGAGCCATCTCCCGTGCATGGCCGATCAAGCCGAAGCCGGTGATATCCGTCATGGCGTGGACACGGTATTCTTTTTCCCTGATGACGTCGGCGGCTTGTTTATTCAGCGTCGTCATCGACTGAACCGCGGCGTCGATCCAGCCTTGTTCCGCCTTGCCGTTCTTGATCGCTGTCGAGATCACTCCCGTACCCAGCGCTTTGGTGAGGATCAGCGCATCCCCAGGTTTGGCGCCGCCATTGGCAAGAACTTTCTTGGGATGGACGAGCCCGGTCACCGCGTATCCGAATTTCGTTTCATCATCGCGAATGCTGTGGCCGCCGATCACCGTGCATCCGGCTTCGATCATCTTCGAAAGCCCGCCGGCGAGAATGCGCTCAAGAATTCCGAGATCAGCCTTCTCGGGAAAGCAAACCAGCGCCAGCGAGGTCAGCGGTTTTCCGCCCATGGCGTAAACATCGCTGAGGGCATTCGTGGCGGCAATCTGTCCAAAGGTGTAGGGGTCGTCCACGACCGGGGTGAAAAAATCCACAGTCTGCACCAACGCCTGGTCGGGCGCGATTTGATACACTCCGGCGTCGTCGGCGTGATCAAAGCCGACCAGAACATTGGGGTCGTGTTGCCGGGCTAATTTCCCAAGCACCGTGTCCAGCGCCGCCGGACTCAGCTTGGATGCTCAACCCGCAGCTTTTACCGACTCCGTCAGGCGGAAAGGTTTGCCATCAGCCATGGAGTCATTGTACCGAGTTGCCATAATAGTTCTCGCCCTTACAGTCTTGTCATCCCGAGCGGAACGAGGGATCCTGGTTTTGCACGCAGCGTAGCGTGGTCGGATGCAAGAACCAAGCTCCCTCGCGTTGCTCGGGATGACAAGAAGTACGAAAAGGAGGTCAACTAATTCACCGCGACATCCGTCACCCGAATCTCGGGATACTGATGGTTCCACTGCGCGGAGATGCTTTCGAAGGTGAGGCGGAAGGGTTTGCTTTGCCCGGGGCCAAGCGGCGAGACCCTAAAATCCACCGCTTCGGGATACGGACCCGTGGTCTTCAACACCTGCAACGGAATATCTTCCCGCTGCGCGAGTTGCCCCATGTCATCTTTAAATTGCACCTCGACTACCGCGTGCGTGACGGTCTTGTCGCCGGTGTTGGCCACGGTTCCATCAACGTAGCTCAAGGTTGCTCCCACAAAATTCTCTGCGGCGCTCATTTTGAAATCAGAGAGTTTGAGGTTTGCGGCGTAAGGTGGCGGTCCGGACGCACTTTTCGGTTGACTGCGCAGAAGCAGCGCCGCTACTACCGCAACCATGATGACGGCAGCCACGGCGATCAGGATAATGCGCCGGCTGGAGTCGCGCTCTTCACTTACCGGAGTTGGCTGAATAAGGCCGCCCATGCCAGTCGATTGTACTCTGGACCTCAGTTGCCGGTCTTGAAGAACGCAGCGAGAAATAAGACGCCGAACAGAAGATCGACGCCGGCCAACGCCAAATCTTGCCGATGCAGGCGACTCTGAAAGTAGAGTACGATCAATGAAGCGGCATAGCCAAACTTCTCCATCACAGAGGGAATCATCATCGGCCGAAGGCGCACAGGATCCCTGGCGATTACAAGAAATACAACCTGGAAAGCCAACCCCACGCTGACGAAGCCGTAGTAAAATCCGGGGTGGGTGATCGGCGGCGGGTCATTCCTTCCGATCAGATTGAACATGAAATAGAGCGGCGTAAGCACCAACGCGCCCCAAATACCAGCGACCAAGAATACGATCTTGGCGAATTTCATGTGAGTTCTGACTATTCTCCGCCAACCGTGAGTCCGTCGACGCGCAGCGTCGGCGACGCGACTGATCCGCGAAATTCCAGATCGTTCGCAATCTCCGAGATGTTGAAGAACATCTCTTTCAGATTTCCAGCCACAGTAATCTCTTCCACCGGGTAAGCGAGTTCTCCGCCGGAGATCCATAAGCCGGAAGCGCCGCGGGAGTAATCGCCGGTCACCAGGTTAGCCCCGTGACCGAGGAACTCCGTCACGTAGAGCCCTTCTTTGATTTCAGAGATTAATTCCTCGGGCGTTCGGTTCCCCGGTTGCAGGAAGTAATTGCCGGGGCCTATGCCGGGCGTCCCTGCCAGTCCACGAGAAGCGTTGCCGGTGGTCGCAAGCCCCAGCTTTTTCGCCGTGTATGTATTCAAGAGATAAGAACTCAGCACGCCTCTTTCAATCACGATCGTGCGCCGTGTGGGTACGCCTTCGCCGTCAAAGGGGCTGGTGCCGAAGCCGCCGGGGATAGTGCCGTCGTCGATGATGGTGACGTTGGCGCCAGCGACTCTCTGCCCTAGCTTACCCGCAAGAAATGAGGCTCCGCGGTAGACCGAGTCGCCATTGATCCCTTCAAAAATATGTTCAAGGATTGACGTAGCCACCATGGGGTCGAAGATGATTGGAACCTGCGCGGTCTTCGCCTTGCGCGCCCCCAAACGGCGCAGCGTGCGCTCAGCCGCCACTCTGCCAACCTGCTCCGGCGATTCGAGCTTTGCCAGCGTTCGCGCCACCGAAAACCAATAATCGCGCTGCATCGCGCCGTCGTCGGTTTGGGCGATGGGCACGGCAGCCGTTGAGCAGTAAGACCGGCGGTATTCGCCGACAAATCCGTGCGAGTTGGCCAGAACCTTGTGCCCAGTGGCGGCGTCGAACGATCCGCCTTCAGAGTTTTTGATGCGGGGATCGAAATCGAGAGCGGCCTTTTCGGCGCGGCGGGCATAGTCGATGCGGTCGGGTCCGGGTAGGGAATAAACGTCTTCGTGATAAAGGTCGAGGTCGCCAGCCAGCGAGCCTAGCTGTGAAGCTTCGGGGATGCCGCCGAAGGGATCTTCCGAAGTGATCTTCGAAAGGTCCAGCGCCGACTTCAACATGCGGTCGAGGCTAGCGGACGAGAAGTCGCTCGAATAAGTGCTGGCGGCGCGCTGGCCGTTGAACACTCGGACGCCGATGGATCTTGACCCGGATTCTTTCAACGTCTCGACCTGACCCAAGCGGACCAGAGTCGAAAACTCGTCGCCCTCGCGCACGACGCACTCCGCCGCCGTGGCGCCGCCATTCATAGCGCGGCGGACGATGTCCTGCGCAATCTCGCGAAGATCAGTTTCCAGTTTCGGGTCGCTAGTTCCTAATTCGGTTGAAGGCATATGAATTCATTATCCCAACAAATGCTTCGTTTTCCTAGAAAGGTAGGGAAAGTGCGGCGCTTAAAGACGTCGGAACGATGTATCAAGATTTTAAAACAGTAATGCATTTTTACCTTATAATGGGGTCTGGGATTGTTATGACCACATTAACTGTAACCTCACGAGGGCAGGTGACCTTTCGAAAGAAAGTGCTGCAACACTTGGGGATCAAGCCGGGTGAAAAGATTGAGTTGGACCTGCTTCCCGATGGACGGGGGGTGATTCGCGCAGCTAAGGCCGCCGGAACAATTGACGGCTTTCTCGGCCTGCTTGCGGGCAGGACGAAGAAAGTCGCGACTATCGAAGAAATCAATGAAGCCGCCGCCCGCGGCTGGGCCGGCAAGAAATGAAGGTGACGCTCGACACGAACGTCTTGGTCCGGGGCGTGGTTCACGACGACGAGGAACAAGCGAAACTCGCCGACAATCTACTACGCAGAGCCGAAATGATTGCGATTACGGTTCCATGTTTGTGTGAGCTCGTGTGGGTGCTGCGTAGTATTTACGGCTTCAAGCGGTCCGACGTGGCCGCTGCCATCCGGGCGCTGCTTGCTGCCGGGAACGTCGAAACCAAACGTCCGACGGTTGAGGCAGGACTGGCCATGCTCGATGCCGGCGGAGACTTCGCCGACGGCGTGATTGCCTATGAGGGGAAATGGCTGGGGGCGGAGGCGTTCGTTTCGTTCGACAAAAAGGCGGTGGAGATGCTCACGGCGCAGGGAGTATCGGCGCGGTTGCTATAGACGGCAGCGAGAAAGCGCTGCTCGTGGGAAGGTTTCAATTTGACCCGTACATTCCGAGACCAAACCCAACAAAATAGATCACGACCGCCGAGAGCAATACTGCACCAAAGATGCGCAGCCCGCGATCAAGGCGACTCTTCGGTTCGCCGTTCTTAGGAGACCAACCGCTACGCCACAAATAGGCAGCGCCGGATGCGAGAAGTAGGAGCCGAAGCCATCCAACGGCATTTGCGTTAATCGTCACGTCGCAATCTCATCCGACTTGCGATCCAACGTAGCCTACTGCATGAACCCGCCGGGATCTTTCTTGGCAGTGCCGCCGACAGTTAGGCGATCGATCTTGATAGTCGGAATGCCCACGCCCACGGGCACAGCCTGTCCATCTTTACCGCAGGTGCCGACGCCTTCGTCGAGCTTCAAATCGTTGCCTACCATCGAGACTCGCGTCAGAACATCAGGGCCGTTGCCGATCAACGTTGCGCCTTTGATGGGTGCGGTGATCTGGCCGTCTTCGATCATGTACGCTTCCGAGGCGCCAAACACGAACTTGCCGTTGGTGATGTCAACCTGGCCGCCACCGAAGTTGACGGCGTATATGCCGCGTTTCACCGAGCGAATGATGTCTCCTGGATCGTCCTGCCCCGCCAGCATGTAGGTATTCGTCATGCGCGGCATGGGGATGTGCTCGTAGCTTTCGCGGCGTCCGTTGCCGGTGTCGGCGATGCCCATCAGTCGGGAAGAGAGCTTGTCGCTCAGGTAGCCTTTCAGAATTCCCTTTTCGATCAGAACGGTCTCTTGCGTGGGCTCGCCTTCGTCGTCCACGTTCAAAGACCCGCGGCGCCAAGGCATCGTGCCATTGTCGATGACCGTGCAACCTTCGCTGGCAACGCGTTTGCCGATTAATCCTGCAAACGCCGAAGTCTTCTTTCGATTGAAATCAGCTTCCAGGCCGTGTCCGACTGCTTCGTGAAGCAGAACCCCGGGCCATCCCGGTCCAAGAACGACTTCCATCTCGCCCGCGGGAGCTTCACGCGCGTCGAGTTGCAGGATCGCCTGCCGGGCTGCTTCCTTGGCGAAGAACTCAGGATTCTTGTCGCCGAAGAAGAAGTCGAGAGCGACGCGCCCGCCGCCGCCAGAACCGCCGCGCGCCGAATTGTTTTCGGTTTTAGCAATACAAGACACGTTCATGCGAGCGAGCGGCTGCGAATCTTCGGCGAAGGTACCGTCGGAGCCGACGACAAGAATGTTGCGCAGCTCGTCGCCGTAGCTGGCGCGAACTTCCTGAATGCGCGGATCGTAAGCGCGCGCGGCCTTGTCGGCGCGCATCACTAACTCAACCTTCGCGGTGATTTCGGCATCGACCGAGGGCAGAGTTACGGGATACAGACTGCGAGCCGCGGTCTGCTGGAACCCGGCGACAGGAGTCTTGGCCGGTGCGCTGGCAATCAGCGCCGCGGTGCGCGCGGCATGCAGGATGCGGCTGGCAGAAAGATCATCGGTATAGGCGTATCCAGTGCGCTCGCCGGAAACCACCCTCACGCCGCAACCGGCGGAAATGCCCTGTGAAGCCGACTTCACCATCGATTCGTCCACCATTAGCGACGTGGACGAGAGATGTTCGAAATAAAGGTCGGCATAGTCCCCGCCCGCGGAAAGAGCGGCGGCCAGGTACTTTTCGAGATCGTTTTCGGTAACCCCGTAGTGATCGAAGAAAAAACGCTGCCTATCCAGAAGTTGTTTGCCCAAGCTTTTACTCACAAAATTTTAGATGCCGCCGTGCTGGACGCGGACTCAGTTGAGCGGATTAGTCATTATCCCACAGGCCCGATTGCCGGGTTGGCGAAACATTCACAGGACTGGGGTGACGATGGTCACATGTCACAGACAGCTGACGGGTTCGCGTCCGACAATACAGAATGGACAACTCTCAATGCCGACGGTGACCCCGCAAGCTCTTACCCGCACCGTCCAGGATTTTCTCAGCGAGGCGGCCGGAGCCATCGTGCTGGAAAACGGCGCAGTCGCCTTTGATCTGGCGCAATCCAAGTACTCCATTTCCGGGGAGTACAACCGTTGCCTGCTTCATCTCTGGTCAGCGGAGCGAAACGCTGTCCGCCGCGTGCTCGAGGCAGAAGTCAAGAATGGGACGCTGCGGCTTGCGGTACAACGCATGGGGCAGGCACGTCCTTCGAGGCTGGAAATCTGTCGCGAACGCGATCGCCGCTCGCCATCCACGCGCCGGGCAGGGCGCGCCGCCTACGAACAAAAGCTTCGCAAAACTCTGGAGCGGCGCTTCCCCGAGTTCAAGATCGTGAGGCTCACCAGCGGAATGGACCTGGAAAAATCCTTCGGACCGATTTACGCGCGGGGCCTGATCCGGCGGGGACGGACTGCCTTCGCAATAATCGGAGTGAACGCGCAGGAAACGCAATCGTCAATCGACGCAGCGCTCACATTCGGGATTCTCTGGCTCGACGTTTGCCGCAAGGCACAGCCGGCGAATGTGCTGGTAGAGGGGCTCACACTCTTCGTTCCGAACGGAACTTCCGCGCTGGCGCGCGAGCGTATGGCGAATCTGAACCGCGATGCGGCGAAGTGGTCGCTCTTCGAACTCGACGAACGTTACGATGCGCTGGTGGAAATCGACTGCGCGGATCGCGGCAATGTATCGACCCGGTTGGTGCACACATTCGACGACGAGGCAGCACGTCAGCGCTTCAAGAATTCGATTGCGACGATTCAGGCAGCTGTGCCGAATTGCGAAGTCGCTGTGCTATCTGCGGCAGAGGTTGTTTTCCGCTGGCGCGGGTTGGAGTTCGCTCGCGCTCGTCTGGGCGTCGTTCCAGGATCGTTCCGCAGCACGGAGGAAATCGTCTTCGGGGTCGGCGCCGAGGAGCGGGTTCTAGAAAAACGCAATGAAGCTGAGTTCTCCGAACTGGCGAATTGCCTGCGCGACACCCGCCATCCTTACGGTCCGCGTCAACATGCGTTGTGGCGGCTGCGGCCGGAGCGCTGGCTGGAGTCGCTGGTGGTCCGCGATGTTAGCGTGTTCGATGACCGTCTCGATGCGTCATGCCAGTATTCGCAGGTTCCAGCGTTCTCCGCCGCTGACCGCGCCATGATCGATGTGTTAACCACCACGCACGCGGGACGGCTGGCAGTTGTGGAACTCAAAGCGGATGAAGACATCCACCTGCCGCTCCAGGGACTAGATTACTGGGCCCGCGTCGAATGGCACAATGCGCGCTCCGAATTTGCCAGATTTGGATATTTCGAGGGTCGTGAGTTGTCGAATGAGAAGCCGCTGCTGTTTCTGGTGGCGCCGGCTCTGCATGTGCATCCGTCAACCGATATCTTGCTGCGTTATCTTTCCCCGGAGATCGAATGGGAATTCGTGGGTATTGACGAGCGCTGGAGAGAAGGAGTAAGAGTCGTGTTCCGGAAGCGGTCTCTGACCAGACACCGGGTTCCGGATTTCCGACTACCCATCGCTACTTAGCAGCGCTTCCTGCGCCAGGAGACGGGGCCAGTGTCCTCATTTGTTCCAGGCACCCAACAGCCGTCGCACGTCGAGTAACTGGCCGAGGTGATAAGAGTTGTGGTCGGCCAGCAACAAAGCCTCCCGCAGAATGGTTTGCCCGTCGCCCCAGGGGATACGAGCGTACAAGTCGGTCCTCGGATTCGCAACCAGATCTTGCATCGCTCTTAGGTCTTTGCGAAATTGCTGAACGCTTTTATTCCATGCCGCCGTCCCCGGCGGAGCCGCCGTGCTGGGCCAGTACTCCTCCGGCCATTTGGGAGTCTTGTACCTTGCATTGCGGCTGAATTCAAGAATGTCCCACTGCGCGATGCGAAGATGCTCGAGCAGCATCCAGGCGGAGTGCGGCAGACCCTGTGGCTTCACGCCGCGCAACGTCTCAGGCATATCCTTGACGATGTCGCCGAAGGCAACGTGGGCGCTCCCGCCGTTGAGCAGTTCTATTAAATGCTCGCGAAGCCGTTCATCTGATAATTTCGTCTTGATCGCCATTGAATACTTCCTTGTGTGTTTTATCAGAAAGGCGTTGTCATCCCGAGCGGAGCGAGGGATCCTGGTTCCAGCCGGCAATCTCCTCCACTTCCGGCCGCTCGCCTCGGATCACCCGCCCAATGCCGCGCACAATGCGGCGCATGGGAAAGACTCCCTTATCATCGCCGAGAAATACTTCTCCGATGCGGTGACTGCGATAGTACCAGCGCTTGAGCAGCGCAAGATGCTCCATGGTTTCAAGCGCACTCCGCTCTTTTGCGATCGCGAATAAATCGAGAACTTGTTGGACCCGCGACTCCATGGATTGAGACTTTGTGTGCTCCCCGGTCTGGATGCAAAACCTGGTTGGCCCATAGAGCCTGCCGCTTTCAACGCGAAAGAAAGTGACCGAGTCAGCTAAATGGCACGGTTGGACGATCAACCCGGAAAGCCGGTCGAGGCGTCGGACTATCTCGGGAACCTGGCTCACAACCGGCTTCAGTTTTTCCAGGCGCACGTGAATCGCCGCGGCATCCTCGAAGTCAAGATTGGCGGATGCAGCGTCACGCTGCGCGGAAAATTCCCGCGTCAGAGTTTCTCCTCCCGAGTCGAAATAGCCCTGGACCCGCCCCACTTCGGCAGAATATTCCTCGTCGCTGCAGCCTTTGAAACATGGGGCAAGGCACATCTTCATTTCCGAATAGATGCAGCCGGGAAATTTAGGATCGGGGTGCAGATCGTCCACGCAGCGCCGCATCTTGAAAAAATCGAGGGAGTCGTTCATGAACTTCTCTGCAGCCGTGCGAGAAGGGAACGGGCCGTAGTAAATGTTGCGGCCATTGAGTCGCCCCAGCCGCGTTGTAATAGACGCCCGTGGGTACTCGTTTTCCAGATGCAGCTTTACCAGCGGCGCGAACCGGAATCTCAATCGGTGGGAGTAAGTCTTGGGAAAACTAGAGCGCAGGACTTTATACAGCACAAATCCAGATTCGAAGTCGGACCCAGTTGCCGTGTACTCGATCGACTGCACGCGATCGCGGAGGTTGAGCCTCTTTGTACGTTCTTCCACCGGCCCCAGCAAGCGTTGCAGGCGACGCCGAAGATTCGCGGTCTTGCTGACGTAAGGCTCTGCCTGTTCATCCTCGCCGCGCAGCAAAAACACAGCTGGCGCCGCCGGGATGGCGGAAAGGATTTCCGCATCGCGTTCAGGCGCGAATTCGAGCCGCTCGGTCAGCACGAAGTTATTGTAAGCAAGTCCTCACCACAGAGTCACAGAGATACAGAGAACTTGTTTTGCCACGGACTTACGCGGACGGATGGGCGAAGAGGTGGATCTATTCTGCATCGAGGGAGCGCGACTCACCGAAAGCTGGCGCTCTTGACCCGCTCGCGGTAATCCTGGCCTTCCATGGTCACGATGCGGCACATTTCGTGGAGCCGTGAGCGCATGCGATCCCCGATTCGGTCACCTAGAGTCTCTTTTTCTGACGCATATTTAGCGGCTTCAAGGCTTGTGGATCTCACATTGCCTAGTCGCTCACGCTCCACGAGATTGCGGTAGTTTGTAGTGATAATCGTGGTGCGGTCGTCGTTGTAGCGGGTGTTGAGGATTAAGCTTACGGTGTCCCAAACCCACTCCGTGGGCTTGACAGCTCCTAGCTCGTCCAGCACCAAAACCTCGGTTTCGAAAACGGGCCGAAGCACGTCCAACTCCGTCATTTTTACAGTGTCGTTGTACGAGTTCTGAATCTGCTTGAGGAGTTCGCGGTAATCATAGAACAGGCAAGCAATGCCCTTGCTGATCAGTTCCTTGATAATTCCGACCGCCAAGTGCGTCTTGCCCACACCTATCGTGCCAATTAGTAGCAACCCCGCTTTGTCGACTGGGTATTCTTCAACAAACCTGTAGGCGGCCATTCGAGCCGGAGCCAGCGAAAGGTAGGGCCCCTCGAACTCGAAGTTAGACAGCTCGCAACGCTCGTATCTATTCGGAATGCGCGCCGCCGCCAGCAGAGTCTGGTTCCGCGCCCGCAATTGGCAATCGCAGCGCGTCACTCGACGGTCCCTGGGGGCGCTGGGCCGCGCGGGAAGCGCCTTCCAGCCCGTGCCTTCGCACAGGGGGCAAACCTCCGCTTCTGTCTTGATCAACTTCAACTTTGCAAACCTCTCTTCGTGACACCCTATCGTCTGACTTTGCACCCTCGGGCCCGTTTCCTGCAAGTGTCAAAGCCTCCAGCCCTGTGTACAACCTGTGAAGGCACGGTCAGGCCTGTGGAGGGATGAGGAAAAGTAAACCAGTCTCAGTGGTCAGTGATCAGTGGCCAGTAAGGTCTCAGTAGGCAGTAGGGCTGGTCATGGGATGACCGTAGACTGGCCATCGGCCACTGGTCACTGACCACTGCCACCGCTTTCCCCAAAACCCGCTTCCCCCGCCCCAATCCGGGACTGGGGGGTGCAAAACAGGCTTCGGGCGCGGATTTTCACAGTTGACATTCTCCGCAGAGAGAGGAGAATACCTTCCATCAGGTTTCCCAACTCAGGCACAAGCGGTTGTCCTCCCGGAATTGTGCTGGGTATGCATATATGAAAGAGACCTGCGAGGAGAAACTACTTATGAATAAGGCCGATCTGGTTGACAAGATCGCTGGCGCTTGCGAGATCAGCAAGGCGCAGGCTACAACTGCGATTGACACTGCCGTAAGCAGCATCACTGGGGCGTTAAAAAAAGGGGATCGAGTGGCTTTGATAGGCTTTGGCACTTTCTCGATATCTCAGAGAAAGGCGCGCAACGGGCGCAATCCGCAAACCGGCGCCACCATCAAAATCGCTGCCCGCAAGGTTGCGAAGTTTTCCCCTGGGGCCGAACTGAAGAAGGCAGTCAACAAGAAGTAAGCCGAGCAATTCGTCATCACCAAAACGGCAGGGGGTCGGCCCTGCCGTTTTTCCTTGTTGCCGGTAGATCGCGGTCTCACTGAACGACGGGATTCGTCGGACTGAAAACGCCAGCCGGGCTGTCCTTCCAAATCCAGGCGTGGATCATCCATTGCGTTTCCGCAGTAAACCGGCCGCCCTCAGACTTACATTGATCCGCGCTAAGGCTGGTCTTTACGCTCCGGTCCGCGAGCACACAGATGTTGGCATGTCGGTGCCAACGAGCCAGCGACTTCGGAAACGGCGATTCGGCAGGCTGACCGTCCGAGTCCTCCGGGGCGTTCAATAGATAGCTGACGCCCACCAATGCGTAGCTGTCGGCAGCCGCGGCGGTTTTTTCATAGAGCAAGATCGAGGGGTGCTCAATGTCAAAGGCAGAGCCTGTACGGCTTCCGACAAAGTGAATTCCCATTCCCGGGACATCAGGGCCAATTTGGTTGTATCCGTCGGCTTCGGCCACTAGAACGTCCTTATACTTCTCCGTGGCACGTCTTGCGGTCTCCAGCAGTGTGGCGGCCTTGGTCAGGTCGGCAAACGAGACCGCAACCGCCGTGCCCTGCTCGTGGTGCGTGTCCATGTCCATCCCATGGTGGTGAGACATGGTCATTTCGTTCGCCGGGTTACCGCCTGCGGTTGTGGGCACTGACTGCGCCGGCAACTTGGCCGGCACAATGGACAAAACAAAAAGAAGAGACAACCAAGATACGTAGTTTTTCACAATGTCCTCCTACTCCTCAGAGTCAGATTTAACAAACCGGCGCAGACGCCGGATCCAATTCAATTCGAGTTGCATTTTCTCCTGTCGGTGACGGACTACCTCCCCTCCATAAGTTCCGATATCCATATGCGTTTGCAACGCAGTCATTGCCTCTACCTGCGAACGCAAGTAGGCCTCGCGGAGCGAAAGGATCCGTTCGCGTACCGTGGGCTCAAGCAGTTCGAATAGGCCCACCCGCATGTGGAAACCCTCCATAGAGCGAGCGTCGGCGTCGCTATAGCTGCTGAGGCGAGCCAGGAGCGTCTGCCGCCCGCGTGTCGTCAGTGCGTACTGCTGGCGATTTTGCCCCCGTGCTCCAGCAATGCTTTTCTTGGTGGCCCATCCTTCCTCCAGGAACCGGCGGAGCATGGGATACACCAAGTTGTTGTGCATAGCCTCCTGGCCGAAAATCCATCCGGCTTCGCGCTTGAGCTGATAGCCATGCTTGGGGCCTTCGGACAGTAGCGCGAGGATTATTAGATCAGTCATGACAGTGTCAATAATGTACTAATAACGGTTGGCTGTCAAGGGAAAAATGCCTGGCGCTTTGGCGTATTCCTCTAAGTACGGACCTCGCGGCTCCAGCCGCGGCTACAATGGCTGCAGATGATTGCCCATCTCCGAGGAACGTTGCTGTCCAGGCATCCCAATCAGGTGGTGGTGGAAACCGCCGGCGTCGGTTATGAGGTCAACATTAGCGTGCCTACGTTTTCCGAGTTGCCTGTCAATGGCTCGGAAGTTGCGCTGCACATCTACACTCATGTTCGAGAAGATCTGATTGCGCTCTACGGGTTTCTTCGTCCTGCCGAAAAGCGGCTGTTCGAAAAATTAATAACCGTGAGCGGTATCGGTCCAAAGCTGGCGATCACCATCTTGAGCGGGATGGCAGCGGATGAGCTAGCGGGCGCGATCCGCGGCAACGATCTGGCGCGCTTGACGAAGATCCCGGGGATTGGGAAAAAGACCGCCGAGCGCATGGTGCTGGAGCTGCGCGACAAGTTGCCGGAAACGGTCGGTTCAGCAAGCGTACCAGTCGCGCCGATGAACCCGTTAGAAGAGGATGTGCTCTCGGCGCTCGTGAACCTCGGCTATCAACGGGCCGCAGCCGAGAAAGCGCTGGCCAGCGTAGTCAAGAACGGCAAGGGTGGATCTTTTGACTCCATGTTCCGGCAGACTCTTGCCGCGCTTTCGAAATAGGTGATGAAATAGAAAGGCCGCGCCAGCCGCGGGCGATCGTGTGAGGACAACGCAACTTTGATCCAACTGATTTTATATTTCGTGTTGGGTGTGGCTGTAGTTGGCACATTGTCTTCAGCCGTGTTCCTCGGCCTCGCCGTGCTGGGAGTCATTCGATTTCACGCCGACGCCCGCAAGCAACTGCGATCCATTCCTGATGACGCTCACCTGCCCCCGGTCTCCGTGCTGAAGCCGGTACACGGCCTGGAAGCGCAACTCAAAGAGAACATCGAAAGTTTCTTCCGCCAGGATTATCCGAACTTCGAGATTCTGTTCGCCGCGGACCGGGCGGACGATCCAGCCTTGGAAGTGGCGCGCGAAGTTTCCACGCGCTATCCGCACATACGAGCCCGCATTCTGTTGGCTGCCGGATCATGGCCGAATCCCGTGGTCTACTCGTTTCATTGCATGGCGGAAGCAGCCGCGCACGAAATGCTGGTCACTGCCGACAGTGATGTGGAGGTGGATCCGCGCTATCTGCGAGAAATCGTGCCGCCGTTGCTCGATCCGAAGGTCGGCATGGTGACGTGTGTGTATCGAGGCAAAAATGTGGCCGGATTCTTCTCAGGGCTTACGGCCATTGGCATGTCGGTGGAAATGACGGCGGGAGTGCTGGTGGCGAATTTGCTGGAAGGCATGAAGTTTGGCCTGGGCCCGACCACGGTGGTGCGCAAGGATTCGCTCGCCAGCATCGGCGGTTACGCCGCGCTCCAGGATTACATGGCCTATGACTTTACCATCGGCAACCTTATCGAGAAGGCGGGCTATCGCGTTGTGTTATCGAGCTACGTCATCAACCATGTGGTAAATCAGAAATCGTTTCTCCACATGTGGCAGAACCAACTGCGCTGGGCGCAAACTACCCGCTATTCACGGCCCAAGGGCCACCTCGGAACTGGACTGATCTTCGCGATGCCGTACGGTCTGTTCGGATTTCTCGCTGCGGGGCTCCTTAAACACTGGAGCCTTGGAGCGATCCTCCTGGGCGTGGCCGTGTTGAACCGGCTGGTCGAAGCCTGGCTTGTTGGCTGGACCGTGGTTCGCGATGCGGCAATACGGCGCGCGCCCTGGCTTTATCCGCTGCGCGATTTGCTTGGCTTTGCGGTCTGGTTTGCCAGCTATTTGAAGCTGCGTTATGTGTGGCGCGATAGCCGCTTTGAACTAAAGGGCGCGCGAATCACGCTGCGGCAGAGATCGTCGGATAGTCAATAATCAGCAATTAGGAATGACATCACCGCCGGTTCGTAAATATCACCTTCCCCGAAACCGCGCTCGCAATATGGAGCGGCCCCGGCAGCAGTGCCTCCACCTTCGCGCGCTCCTGTTGCGGCACAAAAAGAAAAACGCGTTGTGGAGAATTCCACGCCCGTTGCAGATCCTGATCGTTAATAAAGATATGGGGCGCGTCAGGATAGGTTGATCCCCACCACATGGAGGTCGTATTCCCGTTGACCAACTCAATGGGCCGGCGCAGATAGAACAGCAGCGACGAGCCAAATGCCTGATCGCCGTAAATCATCACGCGGTCCGCGGGCGCTAACTCAGGGGCAATTTGCTCGGCCATGATTCTCGATCCAAGGAAGGGATCGAAACGCACCAGCGCGATATGGGCTGCGACGAGGAAGACTGCCATCGTGGCAGCAGTCGCCCAAGTTGCATAAACCTGCGCTCCGCGCCGCCGAAGCCAGAAAGCAAACGCTGGACCTATCAACAGGACAATCGCTGCCAGAATGGCGGGAAGTCGCAACGCGGCAAATGATTCCCCGGTCAGATCGAGAATGTGCCCCATCGACAGCGTTTCCGACGCAAGGTCAGGTTTCGCCAGCACTGTGCCGATATCCGGCACAAACGGTAAGTGGCGCGAGTTCCACAAACCCGCGGCCAGCACGGCGGAGGCTGCGATGCAGATTGCTGCCAGTACTCCCGAGCACCACAGAAGCCAGCGTCGTGAAACTGGCTCTTCTTCGCTCGCCAGCCTCTCGGCGAGTAGCAACAGGATTGGGAAGTAGGCCGGGAAAGTGTAGTACTCCTGATTCGTGGAGAACGAGAAAAAGACGAGCGTAACTCCGGCCCACGCCATACACAGCAATTCGGTGCGGGAGCGGAAGTTTAGTGGTGCGGGCGGTCCTTTTTCTTTGTCGCGTTTGCGACGCGCCACCCACTCTTGAATCGGCTGTCGCAGCGCCACGGGCAAGTACAAGCTCCAGGGGAATAGCCACACCAGATGAAGCGTCCAATAGAGAGAGTTGGTTTGCTTGTTGTAGTCCTTGGGAATGCGCTTGCCCAGAAAGCGCATGAAGTGCTCGTTCACGAAGTAGAACCAGAAAAAGTGCGGATTGCGGATGCCCGCTAGCACATGCCAGGGCGCGGCAATAGCCAGGAAGAGTAACGTACCCGTAAAAAGATGGAACTCGCGCCAGCGCCGCCACTCGCCGCTGATGCAGACATAAAGCACCGCACTCAATCCCAGCACGACAAGGGCCAGGAGTCCCTTGGTGAGCACGGCCAGCGCGATACAAGCGTAGCCGCCATACCATCGCCAGGCCTCGCCATCTTCGAGCGCAGTCGCGAAAAAGTAAAACGACGCGGCGATGAACAAACTAAGAATGGCTTCCGGAATCAGAATGCGCGTGAAGAGGTAACACCCGGCGGCGGTCGCCACGAACAGTCCTGCGTAAATTCCAGCACGCTCGCCGAAGGCTCGACGTCCCCAGTGGATCGCCAGCAGCACAAGCAACAGCATGGAAATCACAACTGGCAAGTGCGCAGCGAACTCATTCGTGCCGAAGCAGAAGTAGGAGAACGATACCGCCCAGTACATCAGCGGGGCTTTTTCCAGGTACCGGTTGCCGTTGATTTTCAGGGTGACGCAATCGTGAGTGACGGACATCTCGCGCGCGGCCTCGGCGTGAGTTGCGTCTGCATCGTCTTGCAGTCCGGGAGAAAAAAGAGAGCCCACATAAACCAACGCGAATAAGAGCAGGACCCCGGCGATCTGTGCGGATGTTGAGGCAGGGCTTTTCGTGGTCAACGGGACGGAGTCCTCGAATCAAACGCCAACGCAATGGTAACGCGAGCGGGGCGTTGCACCCGAACGCAGACAAGTCGCATCTTCATTTTTCTATGTTAAACTCTGGCTCTGAGTGCAATAAAACTCTCTCCATCTGCCAAGAGCGGGAGCTTGCGGTGCGTTGTTCTTTCTGCCTTTTCTGTTGTTTCATCCTGGTCGTCGCTTCTTGCGGTGCAGTCACTTCCACGGATTACTACAACCACGTGGTGTTCGACAACAGCATCACGCCCGACTACTACTATTACAGCAGTGGACGGGCAGTGTATCCCAGCACGATCCAGCTGTTGTCTGGAGCGCTTCCCGTGGAAAAGAAAAACTTCTTCACCCCGCCGAATGCGCTTCGCCTTGAGTGGCGCTCGGTCGAGGGTGGAAGCTGGGAGACGGAGTTGCGAGTGGTCAGCATGCGCAACCGGCCCACGGATTTTCAAGGCGACACGCTCTATATTTGGTGCTACTCGCCAGAGGCGTTTCCAGCCGCTGACTTGCCCGTCATCCAACTGGAGGACGAGGAGCACGGTTTTACTGCCCCCGTGAAGCTCGACGGAATCCCGGGGGATGTTCCGGCAAAGCGGTGGTTCCAGGTCAGGCTGCCACTCAGCGAATTTACCACTGCCTCCATCCATCCCTTTCAGCCGCGACGATTGCACAGCCTCCACTTCAGCCAGGGCACGCCGGATGATACGCCACGAACGCTAATCATCGACGAAATCAAGATCGATGACAAAAGCGCCGCCACGCCAGTCGCCCCCGAGGTGCGCAGCGCTCCGCGCGCTCCGCAGAATATTCAAGCAAGAGGCTATGACCGCCACATCGACATCAGCTGGGACCCGGTCGCAAATAACGATCTGCAAAGTTATGCCATCTACCGTTCAGTAGGAAAACACAAGTTCCAGCCCATCGGCATTCAGAGCGCGGACATCAATCGCTACACCGACTTCGTCGGCCGTCCAGGGTTCACGGCAACTTACAGGGTGAGGGCAGTCGACCGATCTTACCGGCAGTCCGCTTTTTCCGCTGTAGCCACCGCGTCAACCAAAGAGCTTTCCGACGACGAGCTGCTCACCATGGTGCAGGAGGCCTGCTTCCGTTATTACTGGGAGGGAGCTCATCCGACCGCGGGTGCGATTCTGGAAAACATTCCGGGGGATGAGCGTATCGTCGCGACCGGGGCCACTGGATTCGGCATCATGGCCCTCATCGTTGGCGTAGATCGCGGCTTCATCACGCGCGACCAGGGCCTCGAACGTCTCGCGAAAATATTGGATTTTCTGGAGAAAGCCCCGCGCTATCACGGGGCTTGGTCTCACTTCCTCAATGGCGATACAGCGCAAAGTGCGCTGGTTTTCGGCATGTTCGATAACGGCGGCGATCTGGTAGAGACATCCTTTCTAATGCAGGGATTGTTGGCCGCCCGCCAGTACTTCAAGGGAGAGAGTGAGGCTGAGCAGAGTGTCTTCCAAAGAATCACCCACCTTTGGGAAACAGTCGAGTGGGACTGGTATCGGCGCACGGCGCAAAATGACGCGCTTTTATGGCACTGGTCTCCGCAGTGGTCGTGGTTCATCGATCACCGGCTCACCGGATTCAACGAAACCATGATCACGTACCTCTTGGCCATCGCGTCCCCCACCCACGGTGTTCCCCCAGACCTTTATTACTCCGGATGGGCGGGGCAGTCCGAGGCCGCGATTGCCTATCGCAGTGGATGGTCGGGCTCATCGGAAGGAGACCGCTATCTCAACGGCCACAGCTATTATGGCATCAAGCTGGACGTGGGCGTCGGCACCGGCGGGCCGCTATTCTTTACTCAATATTCGTTCCTGGGCTTCGACCCTCGTGGCATCCATGACCGCTACACCGATTATTTTGACAACAACCGCAATCTCGTCCTCATCGATCAGGCGTACTGCGAGTCCAATCCCGGACGATTCCTGGGCTACGGACCGAACGACTGGGGCCTGACGGCGAGCGACGATCAGTCAGGCTACTCCGTTCATGCCCCCGACCGTGCCACCGACAATGGCACCATCACCCCCACCGGCGCGCTCTCGTCGTTCCCTTATACCCCCGAGGCGTCCATGGCTGCTCTCAAGTTTTTCTATCGTGACCTTGGCGACCGCCTTTGGGGAGTGTACGGTCCCCACGACGCTTTCAATCTGACCCGCAATTGGTTCTCGCCGGTCTACATGGGCCTCAACCAAGCTCCGATTGTGGTGATGGTGGAAAATTATCGTACCGGCCTGATCTGGAAACTGTTCATGTCGAATCCGGAGATCCAGCCCATGCTCAAGAAAGTCGGATTCGTTGCGGATACGGAGAAGGCCTTGCAAACGAAGTAACGTTTTGAAGAATTTGCTTTGTGCCCTTCGGGCTAATCCTTGCCAAAGATATACCGTACTCACCGAATTGACAGTGCCGATTCAGCCATGCTATACCCGACCCGTTCGACCACAATTCGCTGGATTGCTTAGCGATTGTGCCGTAACTACCGGACTTGAGCCCGCTCGCCCCGCCCGGCAATTGTGAGCAACATTGAACAGAACCACGATTTACGGTGCAGCTAAGATGCGCCGTGATTCGTTGTCTTGCATGGCAGTGCTCGTAGTCAGGAAGGGAAGCCTGGGTGTGAGTTCTATCCCCGGATAACCTTCGCTCCAGAGTTTTCCGCAGCCTGACTTGACTCTACCCGGGAGGAAGTTCATGGCTCGAACCTCGCTGTGCGTTCGCCTTTTCTTGATCTCCGCGATTCTCATCTGCATGTCTTCATCCGCCCTGGCTCAATATGGAGCAAGTTTAGAAGGCACGGTCACCGATAGGAGCGGCGCAGTTGTGTCCGGTGCCACGGTTACGATTACCGACCAGGCGACTGGTGTAAGCCATACTGCGGTCACTGGCGACTCTGGGTTCTACCGGATCACCGGCCTTCCGCCGGGCAGCTACAAAGTGGAGGTGGACGCTCCCAGCTTCAAGAAGAACTCTACCCCCAATGTGCAAGTAATCGCAGAAACGGTGAACGCCGCGAATGTCACGTTACAAACCGGTTCCGCCAGCGAAACTGTAACCGTGACCGCCGCCACGACTGAAGATCTGCAAACTGAAAGCGCCAGCGTGACTGGCACCATTACTTCGCAACAGGTGATCGATTTGCCGGATTACGGCCGTGATCCGTTCGCTTTAATTCGAGTGACGCCGGGCGTTTTTTCCGATTACTCGCGTCAAGGAAACGGAAACGCGCTCGCTATTCCGCAACAGAATGGGCCGGGTGGCTCAAATTCTCAGATTTTCCAGACTGAGAACCAGGTTCAGGCCATTGCCAACGGCCAGCGCGTTTCCGCCAATAACTTCATGTTGGATGGCGTCAGTATTAACAGTCTGGAATGGGGCGGCGCTGCGATTATTACTCCCAACCAAGAATCGATCCAGGAAGTGTCGGTTTCATCCAGCAGCTATTCCGCTCAGGATGGCCGCAATTCCGGGGCGCAGGTTAAGGTAATTTCCAATAGCGGAACCAACCGGCTACACGGCAGCGGCTTCTTCAAGATCAACGACAAAGGACTGAACGCCTTTAACAAGTTTTATGGGCCGACCAATGTGCCCGCATCCCCGATTACTTGCGAAACCTTCACACCCAGCCAGTTCACCATTACAGCCAGCCACTGTCCCGAAAGGGTGGAC
>Ga0307479_10000085_pt1 | contig 92914 bp, 121 predicted proteins | sample atmos_gasesECM4C_FD_203743 | JGI IMG/M metagenome (GOLD analysis project Ga0307479, IMG submission 203743) | Hardwood forest soil microbial communities from Morgan-Monroe State Forest, Indiana, United States - atmos_gasesECM4C_515 | ecosystem: Environmental > Terrestrial > Soil > Temperate... | reverse complement strand
AGACCCCAACCGGAGTCACAGAATCCCAGAAGAATACGGCCAAGTGTGCCATGCGCTACTATACCGCCCAGGATATGACGGACCATTACTCTTTCTCCTGTGACCATGATTACCCCTCGCAGAGAGCGAGATTCGCAGAGGATATGACGGATTCTCAGCGAGCGAGAGGGCTATCCATGTCCAGCGAGCCATAGAGCCACGCAGATATGACGAGAGCCAGCGAGAATCCGCTAGATATGACGCGAGCTGAGCGATAGCGAAGCGAGCTAGACAGATTCCATCTGAGAGATAGAACTGGGCATATTGGGTAGATGCCAAGTTTGTCCTACCAATTCGCTGCATAGCGCTCTCAGATGCCAGGTTTGTCCCATAGAACTGGCAAATACCAACTAGATTACTCTCAAGCACCAACAGAATCTGCATAGCTCCTTCTTGCTCGCTCCAATTCTGTCCTGTACTCAGTTGGATATGACGCTCCTGACAAGCTGCGCTACAGACTCTTTCTATTGCTTTGCTTACCACTCTCTACTTGACTACGATACTATGAGCCACTAGGGGAACGATTGCCCTCGGGGATTGTCGTGGGATTCAACGATGCATGAACTTTCCAGATTGTCATGAGAATGAACTTTCCTATGCATGGTGTCCAGGCCGATTCTGAGATGTCCACTGGGTTGATGTGGAACGTTGGAGGATTGAGGCTCGTAGTATGATAGTCGGAGATGCTCGCTATAGTAATTGGGTGGCTTTCCGATTCGCCTATCCAGGCTTCCAGATGCCACTTGCGACTGCATCTATCGCAGATGAATTCCAGCAAGACTTGGACGAATCTCGCTTCATCGTAATACTCCAGCTCAAACATCGGCTTGAATACTGGGACTAGCTCTGTATCTTTCTCTGTCCTCAGAACTTCTCTTGGCAGACTATCGCCACCAGTCTTCCTGCGATTCATGGCCATTTCTGAACTCTTCCTGTGGTGCTTCGCTCTGGACATTGCTTCCCCTTCCTGTGATTTTTCTTCCTGAGTCGTCAAGCTCTCTTGTGTCTATCTTGTCTATCTTGCTGGCGTCTATCGTCATCGTAGGAGCCAGCATGTCGCGGAAGTCCAACAAGACTTCCAGGATTGCGTACAGAATATCAGCGTCGCCAGCGCGTCCTATTCTCTGCTTCAGCTTGATGCCTTGGAGTATCTCTTGTCTAGTTCTCATAGTCACTTGCCTCCTTCAACATGTCGCTCACCTTGAACGTCTCTTCACCAGTGGCTTCTTCGACTTCTTGCCTGGACAGAAGCCTGTTGTGGAACTTGTGATCCTTCGGGAAAGACTTCTCGGCGACCGGACCTATGAGCATCTGGCTTATCTCTTCTCTGGGAATTCCGCTCGCGTCTATGCAATGGAATACTCTATCGCCAGCTCCGGTTATCTGACTGAAGCAGCCTCCGAGGAACTTGCCGTCCTTTCCGGTATAGCTGATATAGATGTAAGTCATTGCCACGATCTCCCAGTCTCGAATATCGGCATTCCCGGCTCTTCCATCTGCCAGTCTGCGTCTGTAGGATTGTAGTGCTCCGCTTCCTGCTGGACTAATAGAGTTACGTCGTTGATGATGAGCCTGTCTTCGGCGAAGCTGAATATCCTGAATGGCGTAAGCCAAGCGGAATGCGACGATAGACTGCAGGTCTGGAACTTGTAGAGCGACATCAGGAGAACAGTCCAGCTGGTGAACACTCTGAAGAACTCCTTGCTGCCTTTGCTCTCTGGCACATGATGGACTATCCAATAGTGGGTTATCAATTTCCCCTCCAGAATTCTGATTCGGCATTCGCTGGTCCGGTATCGGAATATCGTATCCCGGATGTTGGGTCTACGTACCAGCTTCTGCCTCCCATCACTGGCGTTGCAGTGAATTTGAAACTGCTCCATCCGCCGTTAGAACATCCCGGCGGAGGCGGCAATTGATGCGCATCTTCGCCATGCGAGAACGTGAACTGGTATCCGTAGATTATGCCATTGGGAGCGTAGGCCATGTTCAGCATCTTCGGATTGTCGCATGTGCGAGGTTGACCTGGGTAGCCAACTAGGAATAGCGGATCTGCGAAGCCATTTCCGTATGTCATGTCGTACCACGATTCGCCAGCCTGAACCGCTCTCATCATGACAAGAGCGTTCTGTGCTCGCTGATAGCGCATCATGGTTACGATGTTCGGCAGAGCTATCGCCAGCAGAACGCCCAATATTCCCACCGCAACAAGTTCTGCCAGAAGCATAGCCATGCCAGCTTCCTTGGATACTCTGACTTTGCCTCTGCGATGGGCATAGCGCGGCATCCTGCGATTGAACGTATTGCGCGGGTCCCAGCCTCTTGAGATCAGCTCAAAAGCTAGAACCGCCAGTATGAACAGAATTACGATTGTGAACATGATTATTCTCCTTGTACCCTAGTGTATCCGTCTTCGAACGCCTCTGCCGGTGAGAATGACTTGTAGCCATCCTTATAGACGACGTAGTATCCTCCCACGTAAGGCAAGTGCTTCTCGTAATACTCTTTCGAAACTTCGAACGAATCGTACCCCTCCTCTTCTGGAGTAATTGTGACATTTGAGATAGATACTCCATCTACCGCGAAGTGCACAGCCATTTCTTTGATCTTTAGAGCCTGCACTTCTTTGTGACACTGATATTTCGGTAATTCTTTCATGATTGTTCTCCTTTAGGGATTGCCTAGCATACAAAATTTCGCACTCTACACATGATGGAGGCACGAGGAGGGAGCCCGTGGTAAGGCGATAGATTTTCCTACGTAGGGTAAGGCATAACAATTTCCATCTGGGGAATTCTACCGATTTTTGACGGGAATTTCTGCGCTTACGAATGCAGGAACAGATATGCGAGTGTGGCGAGGCACAAACCAAGAAACAATCCTACAAAAAAGCCGCTCAAATGCTCTCGCCACTCCACGCATCCTCCGTTTAGAACTCTTGCATCGATATCTCTGCCTGCAGATTGAATATCTGCGTGAATAAAAACCGTTCCCGATCTATCAGTCGATCTCGCTCTACCCCATGGTGTCTGATCGTAATTCTGTGCTCACGCAATTCGTCGAGCGCTCTGAGAATTTTCTCTATCTCGATGTGTGGCTTGAGCATACTTTCGAAATCAGCATGGTCAAGAAACCTCCAGTTCTCGTCTGTACGCTTGCGCAGCATTGACATTACTATCGTCGCCAGTCGTGCTTCTGAACTGTCTCCATCTATGATTCTACCACTCATGTTTTTGGCCCCTGAGTTCTACTCCTTAAGTAGTGCGGCTACGTCCTTCTCCTTATCCTCCGGGGCGCAGAACTGGACAATTACTGAGAGATTGCGGATGCGCTTGTCGGTCGCAACTTGGTTATCGTTCACTTTCTTTCCCACACCATTGATCTGTTCACCAAGATTCTTAAGTCCTCCCTCCACTTTCTGCTCGAACCTTCCTTGGTTCATACCGGCTCTTAGAAGGAATATGGCTGCGGTCGCAGCGGAGCTACCAATCGCCAGAATGAAACTCTCAAGCGTCACCAGCGCTCCTTGGTTTCTGCTTCGCTCTCCATTCCTCTGTCTGTATCTTAGTAAACTTCAAGATCTCCTCCAAGAAACTTTCATCGTATACTGTGCCAGCTAGAGGTGCAAACACATACTTCATCCAGCCTCTGAAGAAACGAATGAAGCCTAGAGCGGCTCCGGTGTCTACGTTCTCAACTTCCCACTGACGTGTCTTTGCGTTCTTTGAAGTTGTTTCTTTGAAGTAGAGACAACTCATTCATGCTCCGTGTCCTCATCGTTATATCTGGCGCGGTCTGACTTGCGCTTTGGGACTTCGCGGAGTTGCTGGCCGATTCCGTTGACCCGCCCGGAGAGTCTTTCTAGATCTTCTTTCCAATCACCGCGATGGCGTTCTAGGTCTTCTTTCCACTCACTACGATAGCTCTCGATTCGCCGCACTATGGCGAACATCCAAGAGAGCATGCCACCCACGACCGCTACAAGGATGACCACGATACCTCCAATGATTGTCGCTATAATAGTCGCAGTGGCTTCACTCATCTAAATCCTTTCTTTCTTGCTAGCACCCCACCCTCTTGGATTTACTTTTCCTGTAGGACGTGGAGCGGCGTTGTGGTCTTCTACAGGAAGAACTCTTGGCTTCTGGAGCTGGTCGCCATCCTGTGGCTTGAAAGGCTCCATGGACTCTTGCGTCTTTTTCTTCTTTGGCAAGTAGATGCTGTTCGCTAGGATTTCAGATCTTCCCTGTTCATTGCTGTTGTAGAACTTGACGTAATATTTTATGCCTGCTGGGTCTCTGTAGTATCCACCAACGTTGCTGCCTTCGGCCGCGCCCACCTTGCTCCACGTGGATATGTCCTTCGCCTTGTGGATGCCCCATCTTTGTCCTTTGATTCCGTGTTCAGTAAATCGACTCTCAAAGGGACCTCCGGTCGTCTGCTTCGCGGGGGAATCGGCGTATCTTTTTCTTGGACTCGTGGCCTAGATTTCCGGAGCTGAGCGCTTGTCTGGCATCAGCGATGATTTCGCCCCGGTCCATGCTCTTCTGATCTCGTCTTTTATCAGGAGTTTGCACACGGTCATTTTTCCGCCCGATGGCCCTACGTTCATATCTGAGATTCGTTGCTTCACGCTTAATACCAGAAGCAATATCTCTAGGATCCTGTCCTCTGTAATGGTCCCGTCTTCCAGAGCTTGCGTCAACCTCTGTGCCTCGCCAAGGATTCCTCTTATCTCCCATTGAAGCATTGTGAGTAGTTGCGATTGTTGAGCCTCTCGCTGGGAACGCCGTTCCTGGCGCAGTCGCCGAAAGTCCTTCGTCGTCTTCATCTTCTGCCTCTGTCAAATAGCCCTGGTCTCCAGTCAGAGCGTCCGTACTGTCTGACTGTTTGCTGCTGGAGGTAGCACCGGGAAGTCTGCCCATCCCCATACCACTTGCACCCTTGCCGCTACCTCCAGAGCTTGTACCACCACCCCCAGTGGCAGACTTAGAATTGTCTACGCCCTTCGTCACCTGCTGGTAGGCTGTGTTGAGCAAGACTTGTTTCATTGCATCTTCCATAGCTATCTGCTTCTGCTCTTCGTCGTAATTGTAGCTAGTCATCTGCATTTCTTTAGCGGCGGCAGTAGCAGTCCTGCGATGAGACCACCAAGACATAGATTCACCGAACGCGAAGTCCTTCAGCTTCTCAGATCTGTTTTCCTCCGCTAGACTTGGATACGTAGTTTCTATCGTTACTTCTACATCTTGTGGGAGCTGACCACGCTCTTTGATCCTCTGGAACAGTCGCTGAGCGTCTTGCAGGAAGAACTGTTCCATCAGCTCTTGGTAGTCCTCGAACGATTTGATGTCCGGCTCGGTGCCGACCAATGCGCCAGCCTTCCCACCGTCTGTAGACATGCCAAGATATTCTTTAGACAGACCAGCTCCCATCGCGGCCAATGTCATGAAGATTTCCCAGTCTCCAGACGCATCGTTGGCTCCGATTTCTACGTTGACTCCTTGGAGTTCTGCCGCCTTGTTATGCACGAAGAAGGAGCCCGGAGTGGGCGGAGTGCTGAACTGTTGTTGAACAGCCTGCACAGCTCCTAAGTCTCCCTCTACCGCCACGTCGAGAATAAAGAGATTGGCCATCTTGTTTCTCACGACGCGATCGGATGCCCATTCCTTCAAGCGCTTCAACCAACCAAGGATTGCGAACAGCTCTGATCTGCCTCGCACTTCGCCAGAAGTGGAATTGATTTTCATGTGATAGTAGAGCGCAGCCGGAACTTGGCGAATAATGAATTTGATCGTTGGGACTGGCAGGTCTACATACCACTGGTAACGAGTTGGATATTGCTGATGGAGGTAGAACTCGTTTTCGCAATCGTCAGGATCGGTCACTACTTCCCAGACAGTGGACGGGTCTATCTGGCGAATCTTGAGTCCCCAAGGCGCGTCGAAGTAGCGAATGAACTGCTCTCCGAAAGTCAGCAGGTCCTTGAGAATTTGCTTGCTGCGAATATGCAACTGGTTCTGCGTCCAGTGCTGGTCCAATTCAGATTGGCATTGCTCAGTGAAATCTTGTATCGTAATAGGAGGCTGCTTTCCTGTGCCAACTAATTTGGAAGCGAGCTGCGCAGTGTCTTGCTTCGCTTTGAGCCTGTCGCTCTTACGGATTGCTCTCTGGACTGTGAGCTTTACTCCCTTGCCTAGGACGAATTGCGTTATGACCTTGATGATGCGCTTTGCAACCGGATTGTGCGTGCTCGCCTCGAAGCATTTGGAGTGCATGTCCAAATAGTCAAACCAATATAACTGCTTGTTGAACGGGCCAGCGATAAGAGGAGTAAAGTCTGGCTGTCTACCAGCTAGGGAGCCGGACATGCCACCGTCCCAGTTCGGCTCCATTGTGAAGCTGTCTTCCTTGAGACGCACTCCGCTGCCAGCGAAGGACTCTTGCAGGCGCTTGAGTTCCTTGTCGAATCCCTTTTTCTGGAGTCCTTGGATAACCGTCTTGTCCACCTTGTTGATGGCGTAGACCAGGCGTGGATTGAGCCTGACGCCCGCTATCGTTGCGTCGCTTTCACGCAGACGAGTTTTGTTTCCAATCCCCACCAGACGCTCAGCCACTGCCTTGGCTTCTCGGAGCTTCTTGTAGTGTGGACTGGCGATATAGTCCAGCATCGTAGGATAGTGCGCTTCTCTGAAGACGCCGCGCTTCATCTGCTCCATTGTGGACACGATTATCTTGGCGTCTATGTCCATCACGACGGCTTCCTTCAGATATTGTATCTGCGTCTGACTGGACTCGTCGGGATGGGACAACGCTTCCATTTCCTCTCGAGTCGGCGGCAAGACCAGCGGATTGGTGATGAAGCCATATGGCGCTATAGGCTTGATGCCGTAGTTTGTAGTCAGCAGAGGAGCGCCTTCGTCCTTGTAGTCCTTACCGTCGTTGAACGCGTCTTTGTTCGCGTTGGCGGTAATTGCGCCGGACTCCTTGCGAATGAACGGGAGCGCCTGACCCTTGATGGGAGGCGCGTTCGTAGGATTGTTGACTGAGGTTGCCATTATTTCTCCCAATCTTCATCTTGAGCATCATCAGATGCGTTGTCTGCATGAGTAGATGCGTTCCAAGCACGCCAAGAAGCAGTTTCAGCCTTTCCATGTTTTCCACGATTCCCAGGATCTTCCATCGCTGCACGATGCGCTTCAGAAGCTTCAGAGTGTAGAGTCGAAGCTCTGTCATGCAGGTTAGCGGCTCTGTCGTGATCGTACTGTTCTTCTTCCTTCATCTTCTCATAATGCTCATTTTCTGCTCTGTCGTGCTTGTCTGCAGCAACAAGATGTTTCTTGTTCTGCTTAAGATCTAGAGCCGACTGTCGTGCGTCAGAGACTTTTTTAGATTTCGCCTTTGGATGCCGTCCGCCTTGCGGTCCTGAGCCGGGTCCGCCTTCCTTTGTCTTTGGCGTTTGGATAGTAGCAGTGAAGAATCCGCTGCCGTCGGGGAGCTTGTGCATAGCGCCTTCCCGCAGTCGCTTCACGCTAGTCAGTTCGTGCTGTTTGAAAATCGGCAATCCATAATATCCGCCCATTGCGTCCTCCTATAGAGTTACCTTTAGAACTCGCTTTTGAATTCGTCGTACGGATCTACATTCCTGCCCGTGTGTATTCCCGGGATGGTCCACCTGCGTCCTGTGCCACCAGCTACTGCGATGGCGAATCCCTTTGTCAGTCCGCCAGCGAATTCCTTCGCCACGAACTCTGGGCCAGTGCACATCAGCACTACGCCGATGACTGCGTCTATCGTGTCGTCATTTTCCCCGTATGGCGCGTCCAGTGCTTCCTTCACGAATCTTCTAAATGCCGGATGTGGCGTCAACTCGCCGTTGGGTTCTCGCACGCCGCGCATTCTGACTCTACCGGACTCGAAGTGTGGCGTGCCCAACTGCCACTTGTAGAGCTTGTCTCCTGGATATGTGACTGGGACTACTGGCAAACCGATTGCCCATGCTTGCTGTCCTAGCGCCCACTGGTACGCATGGTTTTCAATGCCGATGGAAACTGAGTGCCATTGGCAATGTTCTCGAGCGAGGACCTTGACCTGATCTGGAAATGGAATCTGAGCGCGGTACAGGTCCAGCAAATATACCAGAGCGTTGACTCTAGACGCGGTCGCCAGACAGAACCAGTCGGCTATGACTGTCCCATCTGGACGCTTCCGTGCCTGCGGGTCTTTGTCTGAGAGGAGCGCTAGATCAGCGAACTGTTGAGGTCTTAAGACTAGCATCAGTGTCCACGCAGTCTACTTGGCTCCTGTTGACGAAAAAGCTTCCTGGCTCTCTTGTTCACTCGCTCAAGGTCGTCGAATCTAGAATCTTTTGGCTTTACCTCTGGCTTTTTCACTTCGGTCAGTCTTTTCGTTGCCATCAGTTTTCTCCCTCTTTAGTTTTCTACGCAAGCGAATCCAATCGTAATCGGGATCGTCGCGTATGTCTACCACTACTTCGTTCGGCGTTTCCTTTACTACTTTTGGCATTAGTCAAATTCTCCTTCATCGTAAAATCTCACTCTGTTGCCCTTGTCAGCTTTTGCGTTCAAGGCAAATTTCATTTTCTGGTTCTTCACCAGAGGCACAACTTCTTTTTCGCTTTCGTACTCGTCAAAGATATGGTTTGTTTTGTAGCTTAATAGAATATCTTTTCCATAGAAGAAATTCCTAGAACAGAACACTGTCTCACCTAAATCTTTAGAAGTGTCCTTTGAGGTGCTCCAATGGTCGGAATGATTGAACAAGACAGTGACGTAGTCCTTGCCTTCTTTTTCTGCCTTCCTAACGATCTTCTCCATCTTAGCCGTGTCTATGCCACGGAACAGATGTACGTCTTTGTTCTCGCCATAGTAGATTGCATTGATGGCGTTTTCTATTAGGAGGCCTTTGGCGTTCATACTTCTGACATTCCCAGTGGCAATTTCCTTCGCTGCTAGGCGCAATGGATGGTTCTTACCTCCACCATCGTCTGCCCAATCTTCAATATGCCCATGGAACGAGTTGTAATCTTTTTCTGAGAAGCCAGCGGCATCGAACAGAGCGTGGCGATATATTCTAGAAGGGTCCCATGCCGTCTCATCGCTATCTTCACGCCTATCCGTTTCCTTGTCTAGCCACTTAACTCTATCCTTAAGTTCTGACATCTCGTCTTTCATGCTAGCTATCTTTTCACTTATCGCCGCTTTCTTTTCGCTAGAGGCATAGTATTTCTTGTCGCGAAGGTCGTCTATCTTATCTTCAAGTCTTTCCAGACGATCGCTCTTTTTTTCCAACTCTGAGTACAATTTGTCAAGGTTAGAGCCGCCCGAAATTCCCTTCTGCTCTTCATCTCTACCAGCGTACATCAAGGCGCTGAGACCAGCCTGCTTTTCTGCCTGCTTGACAAGCTCTAGAGAATCTCTCTGAGTCCTAATATCTTTGTCTTTCAGCTTCAAGGCTCTGCCTTTGGATTCAGGCTCGTCCTTCTGCTTGTGATGATGCCATTTCTGTCCCTTTATGCCATGTTCAAGCAAGCGAGTTCCAAATTCGTCTATGCGACGGATGGCTTCTCTATGCCCAGTAAAATTCTGGGGCCACTTTTCTGCGCGATCGTCGATATACAGAGCCGCTGGTGGCTTGATGTTCGTCACCTCGTAGGCTTTGACTCCTTGGCCTTTGAGCCATCCAAGGATTGTGTCATGCATTTGCTCCGGCCTCGCCGTGAGGACCACCAGCTTAAGACCAGAAGCCACGATACGCTTCGCCAGTTGGATTCCTGGCTGGAGTGGAGGTCCGATCTTGTCTATGGAATCGCCGGTTCTATGGAATGACAGCACGCCATCGAAGTCCATGCAAACAGTGTAGTCTTTCCCCTGGCCGCCAGCTCTCGGCAGCTGCTTCTGGATGTACTGTATTTGCGTGACAGGGTCTGGATGGATTTGCTGCTCCTGCTCCAGAAGCCTGCGTTCGTAAAGGAGATCGGCGTCAGTCATAATTTCCTCACGCAAGATTTATATTAGACCCATAATGATCGCTCAGGAACTTTTTGTAACTCTCCACTTCTTCGCGCATTACTTCTACGAGGATTTCGTAGTATTCCTGTTCTACGATGATTCCTTTTCTCATAAGGAGTCTGGCGAGAGCTGAAGAATCCACCATCGAAGAGTTCACACCAACTCTCAGATGCTTCGGCTTACACTCAGAATCGTCCACGTTCATCTTCGCAGCCACACCACTTTGCATAGCATGACAAAGAGATTTGTACTCTTCTTTTAATTCTTCTAGCGATTTCATGCTGCCTCCGGGAGGAGATAGAAATAGGAGTCCTGATCGTTCAGGTACAGCTGGTCTTGATTGAAGAGATGGAGCCAGTCCTTTTTGAACACTCCACCTTCTTCGGCGTTGATTTCGTTCTGCTTCTCTCTGTCGAATACCGACGCTCCAGAACCGGCTCTGTCTAGCAAAAGCTCTTTGATCCCCCACCCAAACACTTTTGGCTGCTGACCTATTTCCTCGCCCGTGTCTTGATCGATCACTGGCGTCATCTCAATTTCGCCCTTCTCGTTTAGAGCTTCCGTCGAGGGCCACAAGACTTCGTAGTCATCTGTCAAGAGTTCCACGTCTACAATGATTTCCTCACTGCGCAGCTCTGACATATTGCGGACATGCCTGCCCTTGTCTGTCTTGTAGAGCCAGCCTTGTATCTGTCTGTTCGTAGACCTGTCGATTATCATCGGATACTTGATAATAGCTCGCTCGATGTTCTTTTTCCAGAGCGGCGACTGTATCAGCGTGTTGAAAAGGTCTCGTCTGTTTTTACGAGTCCCAACAACCCGGATTCGAGTATATGTTTCCCTAAGATTCCAGACCGTGCCCCAAAACCAGTTCTCGACAGAATCCATACGTTCAGTATTCTTCGTGTTTTCGTCATCGAGTGGGTCATCAACGTTGATAAACTCAAAATGCCCTCCGGTGATACCGCCCAGTACTCCTGTCTTTTCATAGGTGTGGTCTTTCTCGATATTGATCGCGGTGTCCTTGCGCTTGCAGGCGAAGTAGCCCTTGAGCCAGTGGTCAGAGTCCTGTATGTTTCCGAAGTCTTCGCGCAGGTAAGGATTCCTCTCGATCGTCTCGCGAACCTGATTAGCGTATTTGGAGGACTGGTCGTCTGTCTTGGAAATTTGCAGGAAGCGGAACTTCACTTCTTCCAGATTGTTCTTCACGAAGTCCGCGTATATTTCGTACAATGGATGGCCGTAAGAGAATATCCACGACTTGCCATGATCTCTAGGCGCTAGGTCCAATAGATATTTCACTCTCCACAGCTTGATCCATTTTTGCTGGTGCATCGGCAGCTTGAAGCCAAGGTAATAGGTCAGGAAGAACTCTGGCGATAAAGAAACCATCTGTCTTCTGAACTGAGGCGACATATACTGACGCATCAGCTCACGAACGCCAGCGATTCCTTTAGCTTGTCGAATCTGATCGTACAGCTTCTGCTTCGACGATTTTTTGTATTTCGGTATTGATACCATTCCTCGGCTCCGGCAAACTCTTCAGAACTTTCGCGTTGATTACCTTTTCCTTGTGTTCCGGCGCTCCTATGGCTTTGCCTGTAAGAGCGTCTACGAAAGCCACCATCAGGTCCTTGTCTACGATTTGGTGTTCCACCTTGCCAACCACACCGTGCATGACCGAGCCGCTGACATGTTTGTTCTGCTCCACATTCTTTTTGTAAAGCCCACGGCCAGATAGCAGCTTGACGGCGGCGTCGTGTGCGAAGTACGGATCGGCGCTGTCTAACGAACTTTCTACGACCTGCACTGCTCTGCCAACCTTCGCGTCCAGCCTCCCTTCTGTGACTAGCGCCTGCTTGTTAGCGTAGCGTAGATAGTAGTGTTTGAACTTTTCGTGCAGATGCAGCCAGCGATACCACGTGTTGTGATGGATATCTACTTTGCGGCACATGTCATTGATGGTCATGCCGTTGACTACGAGCCTGATAGCCCGCTTCTGTTTCTTTGTTAACTTGTTATAGTTTCTGGGAATCCTGCCGCCTTCGACGCTGACTCCCATGAACATTTTCTTCTTCTTTGGCACAAGTTCTGGAAAATCCTCAGGCAGACGCGGAAACCTGCGTGGGCTAAGACGCGGGAATCTACGAATCTTCTTTTTCATAGCGAGGCTCCATGCCTATAGAGTTACTTCTGTTTCGGCCAGTAAATGTCTTTTCCCAGCACTAGAATCGCAGCCTGAAAAAGGCCCAGCAAATGGGCTGGGCGTAGAGGTATTATGACTTCGCTATTTATCAGCGTAGCCTGCCATTGCACCTCAGGGTCGCCATTCCCTTTTTCTCGTATGATAACCCGGAGCTCTACTCCTTCTGTGCCCTTAATTTGGCTTGGAGGTTGAGTCTGGTTCGGTTGGGATAGGTCCGGCTGGTTCTGTTCTGACATTGATTGTGACTCCTTCTGCCGTGATTTGGATGCCGAACTGTTGCTGCAAAGAATGCAAATAGTTTTCCACGTTCTTGACCGTTCTGTTGAGCAGTTCTATTTCGTCGGTAGCGAGCACGTCTGCCAGTTGTCTTGCGATGTCTTCGGTTTCATTTCCTCGCAGAGGAGCTATGTTCAAGCGAGCGTTCAGGTAAGTACTCTCTGCCTTCCTTAAGATTTTAGACATGGCCGTCAGTTTCTCTTGCAGCATCCCACTGAACTCTATGACTTGGCAGTTCGTGAGGATTGTCTGAACGTAACATTGCACATCCAGAGGGCCGAGGCCCAGATCTTGGCCGGTCTTTTCGTCTATGATGTGCTCGTTCTTGGTGTGAAAATTGGCATACGAGGACAGGCGAGATACAAGCAGGCTGAGCTTGTGATCTAGCTCTTCTCGTTCTGGTGTCCTCATTGGCCTTTTCATTTGTGCCACCTTCTTGTCGAACTGCTCTGTGTCGGACGGGATGTGCGCGTCCACGTTTATCTTCTTGTCAGGCATTCCTCATCTCCTGTTTTGTGAATTTCCTACCGAAAACCCAATGCTCCCAAAGTTCTTTAAAGAAATCTAATTCTACAGTGACTAATGGCGCAATAAAATCTTTGCGCTTGAGCTTCAGTCCTGTCTTGCCCTTGATTTTCTTGCGTAGCTTTTTCCACTTGATAGTCCCTTTTTTGGTAGCAGGTATCTTAGAAGCCAAGATTAGATTCTTCCCGGTCTTGCCATATTTCAGCTTCGCTTCTGAGAAAGTAGAATGCACGTTGATGGTTTTGCGCTTCTTGCACTCGATGGCGACGGTCTTCAATTTGGGAAACCGTTTGCGCAGTTTCTTGGGAAAGAAAACGTCTGTCGCTTCCTTACCATAAGACTCCATCGTCCTCAGGCGACGCTTGCCGCCCAGAGCCTCTGCTACTTCTCTTTCGAAGTTTTTCCAGCCACTAACATTTGCCACGGAGTACCTCCGAAAGCCAGATCGCTTCTGACAATTTTGTTTTCACATGTATAACCTTCCAACCCAATTTTCTTAGACAACGATCTCTTGTCCGCTCTTTGCTCTTATCTCTATGCCAATATTTTCCATCTACCTCTACAGCTATTTTCTTTTTCGGATGAGCAATGTCCACAGAGTATCGAGACACTACATGCTCTAAACGAATCCCTTTACACCTCCTAGCGCACAGACTTTTGAAAATAGAAATCTGTATTGCAGAAGGATATTTGTGACTCTCGTGTACCAGCTTTTGGAATTCAGGATCGTCTTTATGAGACTCCCAAAGTTCCTTTCCACGCTCTACTAGCTTCGATCTAAAACTATCAAATTTTTTCCTATAGCCTAGAATCCTAGCGCGCTTCCCTTTTCTAAGAACTCTAAGCATTTTTCTACGATATGATGAGTTCTTCCATCTTAAGCGATTATATTTCTTAGCAATTCTGCTCATCATCTCAGCTTGGTCTTCCTTGGTCCAGTCACTCACGTTAGCCATTTGCATCCAGCCATTTTTAGAATCAGTAATAGCAAGGCGCAAGCACAGAACCCGACTATAATGCCATACTTGAACGCTTTTTCAGCATGCTCTTTGGCTTCTTCCAGGTCTACCACAGGCGGCATCACATCCTCCTCTTGTTCTTGCGCTTGACCTTGATTCTAGCCTTTTGGTTGTTGCCGACCCTGACATCCGCTTCGTTCACCTTCTTCGCCTCTCTAAGCATACCTTTCGTATACTTGTAGAGTTTCCTGACTTCCTTTCTCTTCAGATCATGCTGCTCCCCAAGTATGGCACAGAGACGTCGGCTTTCAGCTCTAGACTTTGCATTGTGCAAGGTGTCATAGATAGCTAGACCTATTTGCATTTCTCTAATTTCTTTTGTGGAGGGGATTTTGATTGTTGTGCCACCGAATACCAGAAAGAATTTTTCTGTAAGCTCCGGCCCAAATATTCTCAGAATCTCAGACGTCAAGCTCTGCGGAAAAATTTTGGCCAATCTTGTGATGAGCGATCGCACCAGCGTTCTCCCTCGCTTTCAATAATTGAGCGCGAACCACTACGAGACTGAATTGCATGTAATACTGAATCGCCTTTCTGTCGAGGCCTATCCTCTTCAGATCGGTCACGACTTTGTTTTTATCAAAGAACAGTTCTCCACTGGATATAAATTTCTTCAGACGCTTGCAGGCTTTTCTATGGAGCCTGACCCTAGCGGGTCTGAATGAATTTGGATTGTTGAGCGCTTTGACAAGCTGACTCTGAATTGTAGTTATGATATGCTGGTTCTCAGGAGTCTGGAACTTTTCGTACGAGCTGGCTTCAGCCTCACGCTGTATCACTTCGTCCGTGGACAAGGACAAGTTCGGTCTGCCAAGTCTTTCGGCGTGGGTACGACAGGTATTGCAGATGACGGTCCATAGAAATCCAAATGCGTCGCCGCGGTGGCTGTCGTATTTGCCAAGCGCGTACATGACTTTCAAGGCGCATTCCTGTTTCAACTCGTCTCTGTATCTGTAGAGTTTCATTCGCGAGATGGCAGCGTCCATGAGCGGAATGGCTTTTTCGACTATCTTGTTTCGAAGAGCCACGTCTTTCTTATGACGAGAAAATCTTTGCAATAGCTTTGTCACTCTTCGATTGTTCAGAACTGGCATTATGGTATCTCCAATGTTGAGACTCCGTGCTTTTTTCTTACTGTCCAGACTTGACCTATTGAATGCTTGATTCCGGCATTATGTGAAATAACGAAAACGCTTCCTCGTTGGCTTGTAAGGATATCCAGAACAGCTCGCTGTCCCGAATCATCAAGGCCATCAAGGAGTTCATCGACCATGAGCAGATTAGAACAGCGTGCAAGCCAACTAAACACAAGGAGGCAGCAGATGTCGATCCGTCGCCTGCCTCCTGACGACTCGCCAAGATAACTGGCAGAATTGAGCTTGGATTTGTAATGCAAATGGAAAGACTCACGCTCGTCCCCCTTCTTCGTAGTTTTGCTGGGGCGGAATTCTAGCTCGACCGGTGAGTGGAACACTTGCGAAGCGTATTCTTGCAGCTTGGTGTTCATGGCCGGAAGGATTTCTCTCATGACTAGCGTTTTCACTCCCTTGTTTCCAAAGCCTACCTCCCAGAACGACAGAGCTTTGATGCGCCTCGTAAGCTCTACGCTCTTTTGCTTCAGCACCAACATTCTCGATAGAGATTTGGAATATTGTAATCTTGCCTCCTCTATTTGAGAGGAGAACGGATCCCCAGGGGTTAATCTGGATATACGTTCAAGTATCCCCGCTCTCCTCTCGTCTAGCTTATCGTGTTGATGCCGAACGTGTTGTTGCTTTCTGTGCAGGTCCTTTAGGACAGACGACCCATACGCCAACCTCCTTTCATATTTCGACGCAAGAGCAGAGGACTTCTTAAAGTCTCTCTTGATCTCTTTCAGGTCGGCTCTCAAATGCTCTAGGAGCTTCTCTCCGGTCAAGCCTGATACGATCTGTCCGCATGTTGGGCATTTCCTACCAGTGAGAGATTTCCAAGAGAGTATCTGCTTGCGCAGTTTATTGAGAGAACGACGAGCAGCGTCTGAGTGGGAATTAGATTTGTTCAGCTTGGTTGAGAAGTCCTCTACTCGCTTTTCAGCCCCCTCAATCTCTTTGTCATACTTCCTGACATTTGGAAGCACGATGGCCTTGAGCTGCTTCTTCAGCTTCCGGCGTTCGTCTCTTTCCTTGTCTCTGAAAAGTTTTGCGCCAGCCAGGAGCGTAGCTGTCTTTTCCCTATACGTACTTACTTCGCCTTCTGCCCTCACTAGAGCCAGCTTGGTTTCTGTAAGATTTTCTCTGGACTTGCGCAGCAGCTCTTTCGTCCGCTCCTGCGCGAGCTCGAATTTTTCAAAACTCAGGAAGGAGTCGAGGATTCGCTTCTGGTCAGAATCTGATAGAAGGGCGAACTGGCGTCTCGCTCCATCAAAACCTCCAAACACTGTCGAATTGACAAATGCCGCAAAGTCACAGCCAAGTATGCTTTCGAGCTTAGACTGCGCATTCTGCTCGTGCTTAAAAGATATTTCTCTATCACCTCTAAAGATTCTAAGTCTGTTTTGGAATTTCGAATCTCGTCTGTAACGGATGAACCTGAAAGCGCTCTCATCGAGCTCAACCACTGCAGACACTCGACAATTTCGTTTAGATTTTCTATTGACAACGGCATCGTGCTTTACTCCTCTCAAAGTTTTCCCGAACAGGCACCACAAGAGTCCTTCCAGAATAGTGCTCTTGCCTGCCATGTTGCTTACGGCTCCACGGTCGTCCTCGTTCTTGCCCTCTATGCGAACAATGCCTTGCCCAGACAGAGGGACGACTGTCTTTTCACGATAACTCATGAAATTTTGCAGAACGAGTTTGCGGAAATGGATCATAGCTATTTCTTGCTTTTCTTGTACACTCCAACGTCTTCTTCTTGACACCGCTCACAGCCACAAGAGTCTAGATGGTCTTCACCGTGTCCTCTGGTGTAACCGATAGCGTGTCTGACACGATTCTCCCACTCGTTTACATAACCTTTTCCGCTCATGTCACAGCATTCAGCCACGTTTCCAATTATTAAAATCAATTCGTCTTTGCTTTTGGCTTGCAGGTTAGTCTTGAAAACCTTCAAATCTTGAGGTGACCCTGGAGTATCGTAGTCTAATCTTCTCATCATAATTCTCCATTGAAAATTTTCCAGCCGAGCCTTAGCAGTCTGCCACTCTGCGCTTCGCTCTTCACGTTGGAAGATACGTACTTCTTCATGGCCTTTTTGAAATTCAGCGATCTGGAGTCCTGCACATCCTCTCGCTCTTCCGGCGCTCTGTTGATGATGTACTGAAATCCTACTCTCTTTGCGACCATACGAATATCCTGTTCTGAGAGTACGGTGCCAACTGGGGTAATAGATACGTAATCGGCGGCATATTTTCTGGTTGCTTCAAGAAGTGAACTGCGGTCATTTGCCCGGACTCGTCGAAATCTAGGGAAGCTGGTGAAAATTTTCTCTGTCTTAAATACTCCTCCTCTATCCACACCGATCTCCCAGACGCAGGGTCTGTGAATTTCACCAAAGCTATGTTGTATAGGGGACCCGAGGTAGTAGACCGGGGGACGCTTTGCAAGTCGCTGTCTTGTATGATAATCGGAGAGAAGGACCAGTCCAAATTCCTTGTATCTAATGTCTCTGAGCTTGACTGGAGATCTGAGAAGGTAATTTTTTGGTCCTGTGACTCCTCCTTGAACACCGTAGTGTAGGACGAGGCAGCGGCTCCTGTCAGCCTTAAGATTTCCAATCGTTTCTCTAAGTCTATCTGGAGATACGCACCAAGGAACCACCTGTACGCAACCCCATACCAGCGTCGGTTCTTCCACAATAGTGGCGACCCCTCGGAGTGCGCGTAACGAATTAAGCACTCGTCCACCAGATTCGCTGTGAACGTCGTGATTTCCGATGTTAATAACCGTATGGATTCCTGAATCTCTAATTCTTTCGAGCTCTGTGTAGAGTCCATCATACACCTCTATTTCTATGTAGTCGCATTCCTCAAGGATATCTCCATTGAGTAGAATCTTGTTGATGCCACGCTCCAGCGCCGTCTTACGCAAGAAGCTCAGCACTCGCAAGCAGTTTCTGAGTCTAGAGTTCATGCCAGATTTTGTCGTATAGGCGAACTGGCGCCATGCGTGGATTTGCAAGTCGCCAGTCGCCAAGAATTTCACTAGAAGTCGCCTCCGGCTCCTCCGCCACCACTTTGGCCTCCGCCGAAATCAGGTGTCGAAGGAGGATCAGGAGCTGGATAAGGAGTTGGATCTGGACTGCTCGTTGTACTCGTTGTGTCTATGAGTGCTGGTGTGAACGCACTGGCCGTGTCGAATACGGATGTGCGTGATACTTCGTCCTCTTCGTGAAGGCGCTTTTTGCGTTTGCACTCTTCGCAGCGTGGGTCATATGTTGCGTGCTTATGACAGTGAATCATGTTCTTATTCTCCTTTGTCTTCATGTTACTTCGAACTCGTCCGTGAAATGCAGAACCGATACTGGAATCCACATTTCAGTAGTAGCTTCTTTAACTACCATCTCCATGAACATTTCCTTCGTTTCCTTAACAGAGTAGCGAGCCATAGTTATGGACCTAGGATTTATCCAGATTTCAGTTCCGATGGCCGCTTCTGGGAAATTGAACCTCCCGCTATCAGAAGTCTGCTTCTTGATTGTAGCTTTCTGTTTGATCAATGTATTGTCTCCACGCGCGGGAACCTTCTGACCCCGTCCTTGTTGAGTAGATGCTTTTCACCTTTCATCACATCTTTCACATTCTCTAGATTTATCCCATAGCGCTCTGCTAGGAAAGTGAACTCCTCTATGTCGTGACGGATACATTTACGATAGTCCGGAGCGCCTTTTACAAATCCTCCCTCGGTTATGTGCGCCAATTCGTGGAGCATGACATAGATTTTATACGAGTGCGGCTTGTCGTCGAAGCGCGTGCTCCAGAACATGATCAGATAGTCGTAGTCTTCTACTAGCAGAGAATATGGAGGTCTATTAGCGAATATCCTGCCTATGAAGCCACTCTTGCGAGCGTACATTCCAACGAGTGCTATCCTCTTGGTCTTAACATGACCAAGCAGCGTTGGGAATAGTTTTTTCGTTTCTAGCAAGAGCGGTCTGTAGTCTTCCCTGAGTTTCAGGATTTTAGGTTTTCTGCCCATGCGTCACCTTGGAAATCTCACCCTTCTGCCAGTAGGAGCGGTATGGTGCAGATATTTCGCCAGCTTCCTATTTATGGATTCTATCCCGTACCAACGCAGCACGAGCTCTCGGTCTTCAGGGAGGACTCCTTTTCCCTTGTAGATTCTCTTGAGAGTCCTATAGATCAGACCCATAGAGAAGGCGTTGCCTGTGATCTCTGCTTCCCTTGGAAACCGCATTATCTTTTTCATTCCTGCTCCTGCCAATCTAGAATTTCGAACGGCGTGACCCACCTGCCAAAATCCTCAAGAAGCGACTTAAAGGCTTTCTCGATGAAAATTCTTTTCACTTGTGCCTTGTCTATCTTATTTCTGAACCGAACTACGTGCTTGATGCGCTTGATGGCCTCTTCCTTGTTCTTGATTCCATGCCCACAGACGCTGAGGTCCATCAAGATTAGGTTTCGGTACACGATTTCCTTAGCGCCTTCGTTATAGAGCAGCTTATACCTGTTCCCTTGATTGTAAACCTTCTTCTCCACTTTGGGAGAATAGAGTTCTTCTATACAACCATATTTTAGAATCAGTTCTCGCGCTGTAGCCTCTCCGAAGCCACGCGCTACTCCTCCTATCTTATCGCTACCGTCACCTATCAACGCTTTCATCTCCAGATACTGGCGAGGTGTCATGCCAATTAGTTTCTGAAAATTCTTGTCTGTGTATAGCTCTGATTTCATAGGCGACCAGACCTGCACGTCTGAGTCTACTAATTGAAGCATGTCTTGGTCGGCGGACACTATGATTTTCAGGCCACTCAATCCATCACAAGAAAGGCCAATCAGATCGTCTGCTTCTGTTCCAGGCCATGCTACTACGCCAACGTTCAGGTTTGCCAAGATATCGTCCAGAATACTGATCTGGCTCGTCAGACTGTGATATTGCTTTTCGTGAATCCTGTCATGATGCCGGTCTTTGTAGCCAGGATACACTTTCTTCCGGAACTCGGAATGTCCAGAATCCCAGATCACTAGAGCCGCATTTGGCTCGAACTGTTCTATGACTCCTCTGAGGAGACGGATAAATCCATAGACTATCTGGATATCTTGGCCATTGACGCTGAGTGGCGGAAGCTTGTGCATGAGCCGCCACGCGGCATTGTAACCATCAATCAACAGAATCTTTTTATCGCTCACTGTTCCCTCACAGATGCTCGCAGAGCTCCATCTATTTCTTCTCCGTGACGCTCATAGAATTTCCTGAACGAGGAGCGTGTAATCAGCTGCCCTCTATATGTGTAGTGTGCTTTATTCTTCACGAAAACTTCTTTTTCGATGGCGAATTCCCATATCGCCATCGGCACATCTATGCCCTTGTCCCAATAGATAGGGAATTTGCAGGTCTTCAGCGGTGGCGCTACTTTATTTTTCACCACTTTCAGTTGACACATGAAACCAATATCCTCGCCGTCCTCTTCGATCACCTTTGTGGCTCCAAGGCGAATGCGAACCCACGAGTAGAATTTGAGAGCCTTACCGCCAAACGTAGACTCCTTGTTGCCAAACATGATGCCCAAATTAGTTCTGGTCTGATTGACACAGATGAGACAGACCTTGTTGATGAACAGAAATCGCACTAGACGCCTAAAGAGCTTTGAAATCTGCGCTGCCGCTTTGCCCATGTCGGAGGCTTCTAGTCCCTTGGGATTTTCCAGTTCTGAACGTGTCGGTGTTGCCGCTACACTATCCCATCCAATTACGATAGGCGTATGCTTGTCCTTTTGTCTGATCTTCTTGACCATCATCTTTATCTGGTCATAGATATCCTCTATTGTTTCGGCGTCGCCGATGATCAGCTCATCTTCTTTGAGATGCAGAATTTTCACGCGTCTGTAGTCTACAGCGAACTCCTGAGGAAACAGAATGGCGTAGTAATTGTTGCTCTGCGCTTCTGCCAAAGTGTTTTCCATCACCGCTGTCTTGCCGCTAGCTTCACCGCCAAATATCTCTATGATGCCCGATGGGAATCCCATCCCACGACACACCACACAGTCTATAGGCAGGATGCCTGAAGACATATAGACACGTGGCTTGGAGAACACTGAATTGCCAAGCACAGATATCCGCAACGAACGCTTCTTTTTCTTCAGCGAAGCGTTGACTACCTTGATTACCGCTTTCAGCGTGGAATGCTTTACGCCGCGGACGCTGTTGTCGTTTTCAAGTCTAGGAAAGCGGAGAGGCATAAGATTTCTCGAATTTCCCGAAGAGCCTGTTAAGCTCTGCGAAGTCGTATTCGGTAGCTTCCCCAATACCTATGGATATGGAGATGCTCGTAAATTTCAGAGCATCGTCGTCTGTCATTACTGGCAGCATGGCCTTCAAGAATTTAATCTTGAAGACCATGTCCAGTAAAGGTTGATACTCAGTCGTCATCCTCGTCCCTGTCTTTCTTGGACTTCTTTTTCATTTCCTTGTATTTGCGCTCTAGGTCAGCATCTTCGTCATCTTCATCTTCTGAATCAGAATCGGAATCATCGGAATCGTCATCATCAGCATCGTCTGCTCGCTTGTGGTGCTTCTTTTTCTTCTTTGGAGTTTCTTCCTCATCGTCTTTTTCGACGTCCTCTTCTTCCTCGTCTTCATCCCGGCCATGTCCGCCTTCCTTTTCCAAGGCTGCCAGTTTTCTGGCGCGTCTTTCCATCTTCTCCAGAAACGCTTCCAGCTCCTCCTTGCTGCTAGCGTGGACCATCTTGTCCAGATTCACTACTGTCTTCAGGATTTTCATTCGCTTAGACTTCTCTGGAAATATCGGCATCATCTTGTCTGTCGGCAGAAACGTGTAGTTTGTGTCGTCGCGACCCGTGCCACTTCTCTTGGCCTTGACGAGCCTGCCATATTTCGGATGCGTGACACCCAGGATAGACTTCGCCCTGAGGTCCTCATCCGCAAAGATTTCCAGCAACGCATTGTGCCACTTGCTGGAAAGACGCAGAACCTTGGCGTGATTGTCTCTATACCGGATGACCTTGATGCTGCCATCGTCACGACGTCTGATTTTCGCGACCAAAACGTTCCAGAGGCTTTCATTCTTTTGACGAATCAGAGACCACAATTTCTTGCCTCTGGTGCTCCTGTCATTTTTCAGCTCCACGACACGCTTGCAGATAAGACAGGATTTCGGCTTTTCTGTCTCTTCGTTCATGTCATTCTTGCGACAGTAGACCTTGTCCTTGAAGCCACCGTGGAACAGAACGTCCTTCCAGAAATCCCCGTTCTTTTTCCATGGTGGACAGAAGCGAAGGTACACGGTCGTGTCACCTTTGATGCCGAACCAGTCCACCTTGCCTTTCTTTCTGGTGCGCTCTCTTAGCTCCTTACGTATTTCACTTGCAGTTTTCGTCATCAGTCTTCCTCCTGATAATTCTCCTGCTTCTTGTCCTGTCTCTTGTTGGCATTGACTGCCATCAAAACGCTCAAGCGCTGACTGAACGCTCGTTCAGCATATTTCAGGTGTCGTTCTGCTTCCTGCCAGCGGCGCAGCCTCTTCTTAGCCTTGACATATCTCGAATTGTTGTTGATCCAATGTTTGATCTCTGTCGGCTTCTTTATTTTACGCTTGAGCAGATAGAATTTGAAGAGCTCAGAGTCCATGTTCTCCACCTGCTCTTTCAGGAACTCTACCTTCGCCGTGACGACGCTGTACAGAGATGCCCAGAATCCGTAAAGCGCTGGCTGCCTGACGAGTTCGTTTGTGAGATTGTGCTTGTCTATCTTGAGAGCTTTTGCCAGATCGCTCTTGTAGATATCGTCAGGATAGAGCTGGACCAGAATCGGGATTTTCTTTAGTTTTGTCTTTTTCATTTATCGCTTCCTTGACTGCTTCTAGCATCATGTTGAAACTGATCTTCGGGTCCAGTCTTAGACAAGCTTCCCCAAGTAGTGCTCCACTTCCGCCTGTTATCGGAATCGCTGTCATCTCGCCCTTCACGAGTTTCGCAAAGTCCTTGCTGTCTATGTCTACATATCCGTTCATTTTCCCTCCGTTATTATGAAACACGACGTGACAGAAATTGTTCTGGGATTTCAAACTCGCCGTTGCCCTTAGATTTCAGCTCTGTCATCTCGCCGAAATTATAGCCAATGGCGCAGTCGGTGTCTAGAGGAACTCTCAGCTTCCAGCCAGTCATAGCTTCTATGAAATTTCTGTCCGTCATGAACGCATGGAGTTTTGGAATGACGATAGGCAATTCCTTGCGATAGGCGTCCAGATATACCGCATCGTAGACGTACAGGATGACGCGAGTCAGATAGCGATTCAGCCGGAGCCAACGCTCCATGCGGTACGCCGCTATGATGTTGATGTCGCTTGCGTCTCCTTGTATCGGCGCGTTGATGCCTTCGCGGACTGCCGCGTTTGCCGCTCCTTCGCTTTCACTGTCTACATCTGGGAGCCGGCGATGTCGGTTGCCATAGAGAGATATGGCTTCCTTGTGCTCCAGAATATGCTCGCGTCTGTCTACAAGGTATTCCGCGATGCCGTCGTACTTACCAAAATATCTGGCCTTGAATTTTTCTGCTTTGCTTATAGGCCAACCGAAGTCTCCTGCGAGCGCTGGGGCTTCTCTGCCATACACCAAGCCGAACGAGACAGCATTTTTTGCGTAGCCTCTTTTTATCTTCTGTTCTTCTTTAGATAGCTCAGCCCAGTCCTCCTCTGTCAACTCGAAAGCGGCTTGTGCCCCCTTGGCATGTGGGTCCTCACCTCTATTGAACTCACCGATCATCGTCTTGTCTCTAGCTCTATCAGCTATGATGCGCAGCTCTATCTGCTTAGAGTCTTGCTTGACGGCTACGAAATCCTCTCCTCTAGAAACAAACTGACTCATCAGCACTGGAGTGAGAGGACTTCTAGAAGGCAGGTTATACAGGTTTGGGTCCTCGCACGCTAGTCTTCCAGTCCTCGTGCCATGTGGCAGCATGTTAGGATGGATGCGACCGTCGGTACCAACCCAACCTGGAATCGGATTGATGTATTTAGACCATGCTGAAGATAGAGTGCTGCGAGCTATGATTTTCTTGATTGCCGGATATTTGTATTTCTGCGCTATCTCTTCCAGCACCCAGCGCTCTGTGGAATCTTGCTCGGATTTCTTTGTCTTCTGATAATGCTCACAGCCTAAGATATCGTATACGAGCGTGCGCTTCTCGTCTGGAGAATCCAAATTAACTGGCTCACTCTTGAAGAACTCCAAGACCTTTTTCTTCACACTTGGCACTGGACGCTTGTACGCTTTGACACGCTCATACAGCTTTCGCATCAACTTCAGATCTTTGCGTTTTTGAAGCTCGATTACTGATTTGTCCTTGCGAAGATCTTTTTCTATAGTCTCAATCTTCTCCGTGAATTCTTCATCTAGCTCAGCATTCCTTTTCAGGTCCACACCGAGGCCGTTCATTTCCATCATTCCCGCGACCCAGCTTATTTGTCGCAATGGGAATTTGAACGGTCTATCCCAGAGGCCTTGCTCTTTCAGAAGCTTTTTCTGTTTGAGATAAGCTCTGAACGTGCAAATGCAATCGTCCATGTTATACGGATAGAGGATATCCGCTGGTACCATATTCATGTCGCCGCCTTTGTTTGGGTCGGCTTTTGGATTCAAAAGTTGATATTGTCTAAGCGGGAGTTCGTATCCAGCCATGCCTAGCCTGTACGCCCAGTCTTTCAGGCTATGGATGCCTGCCCTTTCGTCCAGAGCGTAGCTGCCCAGCATCCCATCAAAGTACGGACCGATGGGATGCATTTCCCCGCCCATCCAGATATCATGCGCACCGAGCACCGACGTGAAATCGTACTTGCCATGCCATGTCAGAAATCTGACATCATCTTGTTCGTAGACTTCCTTCACGCCTTCTAGCATTTCCTCTGGCTTGACCTTACAACCTGTCAGACCAGTCCTGACATGGATAGGAAATTCTACAGCGTCGTTCTTAGTCCACGCAAATCCTATCGCACTGATGAGGAATTTCCTGTGTTTAGAAAACGACGACAGAGTGCTTGCTTCGATATCTGTCGCCAAGTATTGACGATTTGTGAGCAGGTCTACATACTCTTTCAACATAGACCTGTCCATAATGACAGTGTGATTGCGCTTGGAAGCAGCTTTCTGGAGTTTTGGGTTAGCCACAAATTTAGCGGTCTTGAGAGCCTCTTTGAATTTCCTTCTCGTAGCTGGAGTGTCGTTTCGCAGCATGTATGCTGGATGGAACATGCAAAGATATTTGACCCAGCCGGCATCTATCACTTCGCCATGGAGCTTCAGGATGCCCGTCTTGTTCAGCACGCTCTTGATCGCGGAGTTGCCAATCAGAACGACCACTTTGGGCCGACACGCTCTGATTTCGCGCAGGATATGCGGACGGCAGTGCTCTATCGCGTCTGGGAATTTTTTCAGGTCATTATTTGGAGGCCTACATCTCACGGCATTGGAGAATCTGCATTTTTCTATGGGTATACCAACGTCTTCGATGGACTGGCGCAGTTCCTGGCCAGACTCTCCCCAGAACGGGAAACCACTTTCGTCTTCCTCTGCGCCAGGAGCTTCCCCGATGAAAAACCATGTGGGATATTCAGCACCCTCTCCGTTCATGAGAGGCGTGTTGCACAATTTATACAGGCCACATGGCTTGCAGAATTGGTCTGGTTCACGAATGACGTTTAGCGATATCATAGACTATGGACTTCGTTCAACCATTTTTCCAGTTCTTCAGGATGAAGCTGCGCTTGCAATGAGAGCATCAGAATCGCATAGACTGCCGTGTCTGCTAGTTGAGAGATTAAGCTCTCGGTTTTCTTGTATGGAGGATGGTCAGTGTTGGAGTTCACTAGTACGTCTATTCGATCGTATTTCCTCTGCAGATTTGAAAATGCGCCTTCCATACCGCGCTTCTGCCACGATGCGGCGTATGCTTTGCCTTTTTTAGCTTGGATGACTGTTATGAGGCCACAGATTCTGGAGAAGCCATCGTTCGTTTCTGGGAGGAAATACGACGGATCGTTTGTCGCTAGTCGTAATCCTTCCTTAAATCCAGCTACACAATCACCATCAAATTCCAATCCATCTGTAGTTCGTGTGATCGCTCTGTTCCTCGCTTCGATGTACTGTTTCATTTCCTCTGCTGAAAGTGCCATCATGCCTCCCATCTTCTAATTGTTGATTGACCGCCCATGCTGCCAATCACACAGCCAACTACTTGTCGGTGAGCCGTACAATACTCTCGAATACATTTCTCTTCTGTTTCAGAATCATACGACTCCAAATTACCGTTAGGGCGAATGTTGAATCTATTCTCCCAGACGGTTCTCCACTTGTGAAGACCTAATCTACACCAAATTGACAGAGCCGAGTGTTTCACTTCATGCCTCCATGCGTTCTTGAAGTAGCTGCAAAACTTTTTGAGCGCTCGGTATCTTGCTGTCCTTGTAGAAGTCCACGATCAGGTCTACGAGTGGCTGGCCGAGACTAGATATGGAATCTATCACCATTTCCGTCATGCGTTCTGTCTTGACAGTGTCCTCTTTGATTGCCGTATAGATGAGGACCATCCGTGGAATGACGTGTCCCCAGTAGCCAACTCTTTCTGCCGCCAATGAAGCTATCATTCCCTTGTTCTTGGCAGCCAATATCGCACCGACCGCCATTCGACACTCTTCGAATTCGTATTCGTCCACAGTGTCGAATGACGAAATCATTTCCGCCTGTATCCGGCTCTCGTAGGCTTTTTCGATTACATTAGACAGCGTCGGTTTGTAGAGGTCCAGATAGTAGTGCATGTTCTGGATTACGTATGTCAATTTCCCCATCGCTACGCCGAGCATGCCTGCCACGAGCGCGTGCAGATGTGTAAACTGGATTGCATTGACCGGAGTTCCCCAGATTGCGTCGTTGCTACGAATCACGACCGTCTGTTCTAGGATTTCATTTCGCAATGAATAGTAGACAATGTTGTTGCAAGGATAGTCTTTAGAGGCTACGACATTGTCTAGTTCTGGGTCCCATAGGCTGATGACGGCTTGTCTTGAGAACGAATCCTTTTTCAGCTTGTTGACGACGCACAGAATCTGGTCCACGCTTATTCCGGTGACATTGCCTACAGCAGACGGCCACTTTCTAATTCGAAGACCATAGGACCCATGGAAGTCCTCCTTGCCTTCATCAGCGTATTCTCTCATCTGCTTGTTGAAGTAGGAAATCCATTCGACGTTCCCGTTGCCAGAAAGTATCCAGACCACTTCTGCTAGCGCGAAGAATGGATTGAATTTGCGACCCGGAATGCGCATCCAGCACGCGCCGGGGCGATGATACTCGAGGCAGACCGGTTCTGGCAACTCCAAGCAAGTCTGGCCTCGCGTCGTTATCTTTCTGCCAAATTCTGTGATGTCGCGTATGAGTGCAAAATAAATGTCACCGAGTCCAGCCCCACTGTAAACTTTCATAGTTCTCCTTACTTATATGAAACACGACTAGCGCGGAAACCTGAACACCAACTGCCCGTTGTCTATGCCTGTCATCGGATTGAAGCGCATTCTGATCTTGCCGATGCCAGTTATCATTTTTTTGAATTTGGAATATTCACAGAGACTGTGCTCGATGCTCCTCAGAGTCATCTTTTTTCCTTGGTATAGAAATGGAAAGCGCAGGCCAAGAGCGCTGAAGTATGAATTCTGATCTCGTTGTAGCTGTTTGATTCTGTCCTGAAATCCTTCAGTCGTTTTCGTGAGCGGAAATATCAACCGCAGCCCCGTCTTGCATCCCGGGCCGGGGTTCACCCAGTCGTTTTCTGTAAATGAGATCGCTCCGGCTAGCATCAGGTCGCAGCATACCTCGTAGCTTATGAAATTTCCCACGCACGGTATCTGCTTGAGGATGTTGAAGACTTCTTCGAGGCTTTTGGCTCGTCTCACTTCTGAAGAGATCCTTCCAAGCTCGACATGGAGCTCGTCTAACACCGAGATATATCTTTCTATCTTTGATTGCCCCAAAGTTTTTGACGGCAGCGTCAAGTGCGCGTTCGTGAATATGGAAGTCCTCTTGTGCAAGTTCTTCAGCGATACGAACCACTTTTCTCTTGAGCTTGGCCATCGCCTGTACGATACGAGTCCAACTTTTTCGAAGGTTTCCACCCTGTTCAGCAGACGGTACATCACGGTGAACCATAAAATCCCTTTCAGCGTTTTCGCTTTGGGTACGACATGCTCCTTGTACCAAATCGTCCCTCTGTCTAACTCTCTATAGACGTTGGTGAATTTATAATCTCTAAGAATAGGATTATCCGTCCAAGGTGGAGGGAGCTTCTTCACAAAACGGCGCACATAGATCATGTGCCTTTCGTGCATGAACCTGAAAAATTCTTCCAAGTTAGGCTGGTAGACTTCGACCTTCGGTACGTCACGATACACTTTCGGTCGGCTGCTCATTTAGCTCTTTCTTCCGGCTATTCTTCACAAGGATCTGGAGCTCGTCGGCGACTTCTGTGACTTCATCGGCAAGTACGTCGTCGTGGAAAGTGTAGGCTCCTTCTCTCGCGGCTTTTGCTATCCTACGCAGATTATCGAGCACAGAGTGCAGCGAGACTTTCTGTTCCTTCGCAGCTTTCTTTTTCTTTCTGCACGCCGGGCAGCGTTTCGGCATTGTGTAGCCTTCTGTCTTGATCAGATTCTCGAAGAACCTGATTTCGCTTTCGTACATTCCCCACATCTGCTTGCAATCGACGCAGGGTTCTTCCATTTCAACGAACGCGCCGCGATCTCTTTCAGACATCTGTTTTCACCTCGGGAATCTGAATGTTCTGGGGAACCTCCTGATGAGACCTAGCTTATTCAGCCTGAACAGTGTCTTCTCATCGAGCTTTCCCTCCTGTATGCCGAACAGACCTGCCTCCTTTCCCTCCAATAATTTTATATACTGTCTAGCCACATACGTCCTGTTGAACATTTGAACCTTCTCAGCGTTCGCCGCCTTCAGGTCTCTCTTAAGTTTTCTATCGTTCATCGACGAGCGGATTATCTCGCCTATCCTTTTTGGAGAAGCCGTCTCAGGAATCATGACAGCATTGTCAGGTCCAAATATCTTGCCTTGGCCTTCCGCGTTGTCTGAGATGCCATATGGCCTCATGAACGGAATGCTATGATGCAGGATGGCCTCTATCATCGTGCGATTGAAATGCTCTCCCCAGTCGTAATGGTAGGAAGGATCAAACAGGCCTCCACATTCCGATTGAAGATCGTCAAGCTGTCTGCCTTGCAACAGGAATCCTTCGTACGTAAAATTTCCGGAGCGCTCCGCTACTTCCCAGATACTTTTACCAATCCACTTGTCCCTGACGCTCTTGTCGTTTTCCTTCCACGAATAGAATCTCATTTTGTTTTGCCAAGAACGGTACGTCGATTCCAAGTTGAAATCCTCACGCGGCCTATCTGGATTCTTCTTAGCAGCTTCCATATAGGAATGCTCGATGCCACCACCAGCTATCCGCAAACGGATTGGCTTCATATACGGTACTGCTCTGAGAGCATCGTCGATATGCTTCCACTGTTTGAACCACGACGTGATGCAGACTTCCTCCCAGTTCTTTTCGTATTCCCTACCATACAGGGAAGTGTCATGCGGATTCGGCTGACAGGCAATTTTCCATGGCATGTTTTTCAGCGAGTTGAACGCGGCTGGGTGTACTCCCACGAAAGCCTGAAACAGATGTCTGTATGGAAATATGTGTGGCGACAGACGGCTCCAGTGACAGTCTCTCACCATGCCTATCATCGGCTTGCCGTGCTGAAGCACTATTTTCCAGTCGTTGTTGCCACCCATCTTCTTTGCCGCAATAGACGGTATGGAACTGCTAAGTATAACGCCATCATACTCGCTAAGGGCGTCCCGGAGGTCCCTGGCGCACGATCGCCCACGGTACAGGAAAGTATGCTTAGGGCTGGCAAACATGCGTATACGCTCTAGTCCCTTGCTCGTGCTAGTGCGTAGTCCAAACCCCACGTTTTTATAGCTGCCTTCTGGCCGGTCGTATTTCCGGTCTTTCCATTCCGCATGGAATATGAACGGTTCGTAACCTGCCTCTTCCAGACCTTTGCAGGTATGGTATGTAGACGGTAGGATGCCGCCGAGGTTGTTGAACACTTCGAACAGGAGGACGGCGATTCTTTTCATTCTCCGAAGTCCTCCATATAGCTTCTGACTTTTTTATTAGATTTTCCCGTCATCGTCTCCAGCAGTCCAACTTTTTCCTTCCCTTTCAAAGCTCTCACAATCTGTTCCGCCACCACTTTCCTGTCAAACATCTCGATCTTCTTCAGATTCCTAGTAATCATTTCCTTCCTAAGCGCCTTGTCATGCATAGAGCTTACGATCAACTCGCCAGTTTTCTTTGGAGACAAGCCTTCTCTGATAAGGACTACATTTTCAGGTCCAAAGACCAGCCCTTCCCCCGTTTCGTTGCCTGCTATACCTGTCGGTCTGGCAAATGGCAAACAGTGGTAGATCATAGCCTCTACTGTAACTCTGTTGAAATATTCTCCCCACGAATGATAGGACCAATCTACAGAGCCACCGCATCCAGCTTTGAGATTGTACAGTTCCTCTGGAGGCACGACACCCATATAATGGAATCGCCCAGTCTTCTTTGCGACATCGAATATTCTCTTACCATCCCACTTCTCTCTGTAAGAGTAGTCGCTTTTCTTCCAACGATACTGCATTATCTTCTTGCGATAGTTAGCGTAGGAACTACCACTGTATTTATCTTTGCTTTTCAGTTCGGCCCTCATATAGCTCAGTTCTATACCTGCTCCAGTCTGAAAGAGATGGACAGGTTTCATGTATGGGACTGCCCTAATGCCATCCTCGTTATGTTTCCACTGTCTGAAGAACGCTGTAGAAGCCAGCGCGTTCCAGTCCTTTTCGTAGGTCTTCTGAGACTTAGAAATGTCAAATGGATTCACGATACAGCAAATTCTACCAGGAATCAGCTTCGCCATTGAAAATGCCGCCGGATGTACAGCGACATAGTATGTGATTTTGTCCCGCAGCGAAAGTATCCACGGGTAGGAACGCAGCCATAGCGTGTCATGCACGATACACACCATAGGCTTGCCATGCTGTAAAGCCTTCAACCAATCCTGGTCATCGTTGTGACCTCTTTTCCAACTGGGAACCTTGGACAGGACTACGCCGTCGTATTCTTGGAGCTTTTCCTTGAGCTCACCAGAATTTTTCTTCCCGATATACGGGATAGCATTTTCTGAGAACAGCCTTCCTCCAGACTTCGATATATGTATGCGCAGCCCCAAACCAGCCTTTGCTCCATGCGCCTTGTCAGGCTGCTCCTTGGGAACAGCGAATATCAGGTCTGCTTCGTAGCCAGCTTCTCTCAGACCATAGGTCAGATCCAGATTGTATGGCAGAACTCCTCCTATGTGCCCAGCGTCGAACATCACCACTGCTATCTTTTTCATTTCGCCTCAAAAGAAAGAGGGGCCTCACGGTGAAAGGCCCCTCCAGTTAGAGTTGTTGTGGAACTGCTACGCTGCTTCCTTGTGCTCGGCCGCAAACTTCTTGAAGAAAATACGCAGCTTCTTCGGAAGAGCCTTCTGCTCTCCCTGGAAGTCGTACTTACCGGCGCCAGCCTTCTTCCAGTCGCTAGAGCGCAGTCCATATTTCTTCGGCTCCTTTTTGCAAAGCAGACGGAACTGAGCACCATCTTCGCGATTCGCCCGTGTGATACGGACAGCTTTCACATCGTGAATTTTGACGACGTACTTGTTCTCCGCGCTCTTGACCAGATCGCCATCGTACTTCTTGTATTTGGACTTGTCCAAGATCGACTTGACAGCCGGAGCAAGGCCCTTCACCTTCTTCGAGGACTTCTTTTCTTCCTCTTCCTCTTCTTCCTCGCGACGGTGCTTCTTGCCCTTCTTTTTCTTGGACACCTTCACCTCTTCTTCCTCTTCCTCTCTTGCGTGCCGCTTCTTCCCGTGCTTTTTCATCTTCTTTTTACCTTCCTTTTCTTCGTCTTCTCTGTTGGCTTTCATTACAGCCGCACAGTTCTTCGCTTCGACGCAACGCTTGCACTCTGGGGCGTCAGGTTCTCCCGACAGAGGCCCATAATACTTGCCGAAGCAATCTTCTATGCCCGGAGGGATCGGGGTTTTTGGTTGTTTGGGCTGATACTTATTTGGATCGATCTGGACGAGCTTGGAAGAGGACCCCTTTGCGGAGTCCTCCTCATCGTCATCCTCTTCCTCATCATCATCATCGTCAGACTCTTCCTCGTCCTCGTCTTCCTCCTCTTCCTCGTCCTCGTCGTCATCTTCTGACTTCTTGGACTTTTTCTTTTTCTTGGGAGGTTCGTCATCATCATCGTCATCGTCGTCCTCGGACTCTTCCTCATCTTCCTCGTCCTCGGACTCGTCTTCGTCTTCCTCGTCGTCATCGTCGTCTGAGGATTTCTTGCCCTTTTTCTTTTTCTTCTTGGGCTCGTCATCCTCGTCTTCATCTTCCTCGTCATCGGACTCTTCTTCGTCCTCTTCATCTTCATCTTCATCTTCGTCAGAGGACTTTTTGTGTTTCTTCTTTTTCTTAGGTTCCTCGTCCTCGTCTTCTTCCTCATCGTCGTCAGAGTCCTCTTCCTCATCGTCGCTGGACTCTTCCTCATCCTCAGACTCTTCTTCGTCCTCTTCATCTTCGTCAGAGGACTTTTTGTGCTTCTTCTTTTTGGATGGCTTGTCGTCTTCGTCGTCCTCTTCCTCATCGTCAGACTCTTCCTCGTCTGACTCGTCTACCTCCTCTTCGTCCTCATCTTCTTCCTCGTCACGCGACTTGCCCTTCTTGCCCTTTCTGCTCTTTTTCTTGCCTGTTTTCTTCTTAGCCATCTACTTCCTCCTGTGTGATCTGCTTACAGACTTTATTTCCTTGACTACTTCGCGCATCCGTTTGGTCGTCAAGCCCAGCGCACGTCGGACGTGGCGAATACGAACACGGAACTTTTTTCCACCTGTTACTGGAATTTCTAGCGAGCGTAGTTTGCTCTTGCGACAGAACTCTCGCCACGCATATTCTATTGCCATAGGTTCCGGCTCTGTAGACAGCAAGCTCTCCAGAAGCCGTCTGGCGTCTTGTGAAAGGAATGGTTGTATCTCGTCATAGCGAGATTGCATCCGTTCTAGGAAATCGTCCTCGGCAGGCGCTATGCTTTCGGCTTTTTCTAGCTCGACTTCAATGCCGCGTCGTTTCAGAGCATAGCCATCTCGGTACAATCTTTTCAGGTGATTGTACCAAGAGCGTTTGAAATATCTAGTGAACCTTGTCTGTCCCTCCGGGAACTCCCGACAACACTTCACTAGCGTTAGAAGCCCCTCCGCTTCCAGATCCTCGAACGTCTGCCGGAGTATCGGGTTGCGGGACGCTCGCCACGATGTCCACCTTATCAGTTGTCGGAACTTTTTCAGGGCTCGCGCTATGTCGTACACGTTTCACCCCTTTTTGGCGAGTCTTGGAAACCTCCTGATGGCGAGCCGTGGAAATCTTTTGACGGCTTCTCGCGGGAACCTTAGATGTTTTGAGCTTGGCCTTCCTGACTGTCTTTCGATTGCTCGCTTGCGCATTGCTGCTCCTTGTGGGTCGAATACCCAGTTTACTCGTACTCTTTCTCCGTGCTTTGACGGAACTTTTGTGATGACGTGAAACTTTCCTTGCTCGTCGCGATACTGCTTTATGAACTTCGCGTTTGGGTTTTGCATTACGAGCTTTGCGTACAAGCTCGTAGGCTCTCTCGATACGTCTAGGAAAACTTTCCGTACCGATTGGTTGCTTGCATCTGAGACACCAGACGATCCATGTTTCGATCCAGCCTTCTTCGACTTTCGTTTTTTCAAGTTGCGCCTCCATCTTACCAATTTTACAATGGCAGCATTCGGTCTTTTCCTCCCTTGGGAATCGGAACGGGCGTGGATAGCGTTTGACTAGACGCGGCTGACGGACTGTAAGCCAACTCCATTGCCAATTTTCTAGCTCGTATCCTCGCTGCCTAACAGTTACTTGGACGCCGCTCGGCAGAATCTTCTCGACTCTTGCAGACCTGCCAGTTACAGTATCCACCACGACGGTGATGCCGGGGATTATGTTCATCTTGCCGTATTGTGGGTCCACGCTAGCTCCTATTCGGTAAGTTCCATCAGCCCTGAAATCGCTTCTCCAAAATTCCCAAGAGCGGTTTCCAGCATCTGGAGTCTTAGTAGAGCCTCTTTCTGAAGAATCACGATCTCCCGAAGATTCTGCTTATGTTCATCAGAAACTTCGTGGAGCAAAACATTTTCGGTCTGCTCGTTTGCTCCTTTCAGAGTGGACCTCCAACGATCTACGAACATGGTTTTCACATCTCCTACGGATAGCTCCATTTTCTTCCTCCTTACCTATATGAAACACGATTGTGAGATAAAATGAGCGGGAGCAGGGGGCCGCATACCTTCTACTCCCGCCCTATTGCCCAGACTGGAGCCTTCCTCTACCGCGCCAAGTGAGCTCCAGTCTGGAACAATTTCAGCCTTTGTGCTTCTTCGACAGATTGCGCTCTTGCTTGGTCGGCTGGCCCAGGAATCGCCCTTCGAACTGAGGCTCCTCCCAGACTTCGATGTAATACTGCTCAATGAAATTGTCGTTCTTGCAGGTCACAACCAAGAACGGGTCAGGGTCGTATTGCAGTTCCTCAACGAAGACCTGCACTTCTGGCAGGGCTTCCTTGACTTGGATAGCCTTGCTAACTACGAACTCTGGGATAGCCTTATGGTACTCTTTGATCGGAACTCGATTCCAAAAGTACCGTCCATGACTGCTACGGACCGGCTCCTCGTCGTCATCATCTTCCTCTTCTTCGTCATCTTCATCATCGTCTTGAATAGCCTCTTCTACGAAGATGACTGGTTTATTGTAGGTCGCTCTCCCGAATTTGGACTGATATTCGAACACAGCCTTCGGGTCGATGACTTCGATTTCAAGGCTCTCCAGAATGGCTTGGAGTTTGCCTCCAGCGTTGAAAGTCAGCAAGCCTCGGTAGCCAAGGACTCTGCTGGCCTTCTTCGCTATCTTCTCAGACTCCGGCGTCGGCTCTTCGAACTCCGGCACCGCTCGCGGCAATTCTTGGATCAGTGCTTTGCGTGCTTCTCTCGTGATCACCTGTACTTGCGGTTCCATCGTGCCTCTCTTTCTTCTTTTTTCACAAGTGTGCATACCCTTCAGATCTGGATTTGCACACTGCCTACAATAGGACATCCAAACCTCCCTTCTACTTCTTGTGCTTTTTCTTTTTCTTCGGTGCTACAACCTCCACCTTCTCGGCGACGAAGACTTTCAGAACCTTCGCCGGTGCGAAGCGCAGTTTGTTTGATGCGGGTTTGTACTTGAACCACTGCTTCTTGCCAGTGAAAGGGTTGATGCCCCTCCGCTTTTCCTTCGGTGGTCTGTACGATATCTTCAGTCTGCCTAGATCGGGCAGCTTGAAAAGGCGTTCTGTTCTCAGAGCCTTGCGTGCCTCCAAGACCAGTGCCTCGTACACTTCTCTGACTACCCTACGTGTCTGACCGGAACGTTCTGCTAGCTGGGAATACAGTTTCATGGGTCGTGTCTCCTCTTCCTTCTCCGGCTCTGCCGGACGGAACCTTATCAGTGGTGGAAATCCATCTTTGAGCTCCACCAGAGCATCAAAGTTGTCTGTCAGGAAATCCATCGCTTTGACATTGATGGCGTCGGCTCTCTTTCCTTCGAACTTCTCGCGCACGATAGCGGCAAGCTGTTCTTTCGGCGTGCTGAAATAGTTGATGCCAAGAAGCAGGAAAAGGTTGGCAGCCTCTACATCATTTTTGGCTCCCTTGTATCTTGTGCGATACGCCTTCTCCTGCCGGAACTCCTTGTTCTTCCTGGCTGCGGCCAGTCGTTGGGCCTTGCGGTCCTTGGACTGGCCCCAGACGCGTCCTCCAAAGATGGGACTATCTACTGGAGTGTGGATGGCCATTTCATCCTCTGCACATCACTTCGTGGACGGAGAGCCAGCGCCACTTCTGGTAGGTGTTGAGTTCCAGCGGTGCGGGTTCGTTGCATTTCGGACACTTAATCGAAAGGCCCCAGCCGCGACCCGCTCGCCTTACGGTGAAGTAGTTCTGAAATCCTTGAGGTAAGTACGGCCTCAGGGATGCCAGCGCTCTGAGAGTAGGAGTTAATCTGCTCCGTGATCCGCCCGAAGAGGAACGCGATGATTGTCTCGGCGTAGCTGCTATCGCCGCTTGTATTCTTGGTGATCTTCTTGCCAATGCTGCCATTGAGTGTGCCTGCTTTCTCGCTCGCTTTGGAGCGCCTTGATTTGGTGTGGAGATAGATAGACGACTTGTGACATCCGTACTTGGATGCCAATTCAGAAATCGGCGTTCCACTGTTCCGATCCTTCTGAACCACGCTCCAGTCTATGCTCAGCTTGTGTCTATTTTTCACTTCTTCCTCTTTTCTTCCAAGAACGCTGCCAAGTTCTTGGCGTGCTTGCATTGTGGTCCGAGTCCCACTATTGAAAGTGGAGCAAGGAACGTCCCTTCTGGGCAGCCACAGAGATATATAGGTTTGGATTGCGGTCTAGACAGTTCAGATTTTACGACCAGAACTTGGACGTAGTACGTCTTGCCACTGTCTCCGCTGAGAACCTTGTACACTTGCAGGCTGGAATGGTCTGGCAGCTTCCACTTCACATCGTCGCGCACGTCCACTTCTTGGTAGCGCCAGACCATCAGAACTTCCCCAATTCATGGTCGAGTTTAGCTGCCAGCAGTATTAGACTTGCTAAGATTAGGGCTAGAAACATTTTCTGCCACCTCCTCTCCCAAGAGATCTAGACCGAAATCGCTCTTGAAATTAGTCAGGCATTCCTGACAGATATGAAATCCAAGCACGAACGATTTGGACGCTTTGATATCGTCAATCGTTTCGTGCTTCTTGCATGTGCCACATCTAATGATCACTGTCATTTTTCCTCCCCGATGAATTTTGAGTCGTACTCCGCGCTCAAGACGGTTGAAAGTCTGTCCAGATTGGAAGGCAGTTCGTACTGCTCATTGAGAGGTAGGAGTTCTGCGAGAGCGGTCAGCTCGTTCGACATCTTGGCCAGATTCTCGGTGGTAGTTCTGGTGCCTGCTACCATCTTTTGCATGTCGAGTTCTGTGAATTTCGCGAGCTCCTTGTCTAGCTTCTCAACGGTTTTTACGATGGTGTGTACCATCTCCATCAGTTCCTTCAGCGACTTAAAGCGTGGTTTGGAGTTTGCACCACTGTTAGACATCTGAGTTATGTCCTTCCGATGCTGGAGGCTCTTGCTTCGCAGCCGCTTCCTCGTAATCGTCAAGACTGGTGCCAGCGCCGACCATGTCGCCTGTCTTGCGGTCCCACTGCCAATCACGTGGGCCCACTATGAGCTGAACGTCCCTCGCCGTGACCGTTATGGATATTGCAACGGGATTTGGCAGGTTGAGATCCGGGAGGATTTGGTCTATCACCCGATACATCCTCGGCAGTTCCTTCTTGACGCGATACACGACTCGCTTCTTCACTACTTTTTTCTTTGCCATTCGATTGCTCCTTTTGAAATATAAACGGGGACCCTTTCGAGTCCCCGCTCGCTGCTTTTGGATTCGACTACTGGTTGACAGCGTGGGGCTCGTACGAATTCACCTTCGACTTGAGATCGTTGATGGCGATTTCAAGAGCCTTGCGTTTGCGCTTGCCGAAGTCTCCTTTCTTCAGGATTTTCTCCAGTACCGGGATCGCGTCCCGCTTAGTCATGTTCTTGGCCTTGACTTTGTCTTTCATGATTGCTCCTTGTTTTGGATTGACTGCAAAATCTGCCGCCTGATTTCAGACTTGGGAATCAGGCGGATGCTGTACTTCGGAAGTATGGAATAGAAAAGTGGATTCTGCGATACAAGATGGCTCCACTTCTCATGCGCTTCCCTAAGTGGGAGTTGCTCTCTAGCGACACGCACCCAGCGATTGCCGTAGAGACGGTATAGAGAATACAGTCTAGCCATGTGCGTGCTGCCTGAGCGGGAAGCCGTCTTTGAGGACTTGCAGACCTTCGTTGTAGACATCCGCGCTGAGCCGGAATGTCAATTCGTGGAAGTCGTTTTCGGCTAGGACCATCGGCTCGTCGTCAGACACGGTCGGCAACAGAATGCCGATTTGTGTCTTCGTGAAGAGCTGAAAGTAGTACGTCGTGCCCATCTCTGTCGTGCGTATTTCCATTACCTTGATTGCCCATTTTGTTGCCATGATATTTCCTTCTTGCTCACGTTGGAGCATGGTGAATTTTACAACTACTACTTCTTCTCTAGACGATTCGCCGCCTCTTCGAGAGCGTCTACTGCACTACGCCATTTCACGAAAAGGTTTTCCATCTTGACGATTTGCTTTCGCAGGTGAGCTACATCCCGACGGACTTCCTTTGCAGTGGTTGAATCGCCGTAATCATCAATCTGTCCAAGGAACTCGTCGAGATCATACGCCATGTTATTGACACGTTCGTATTCTTTCTCGCAGACTTCCTCCGGCTCCGGTGGTCCTGGATTTTCCAATTCGAGGGTTGCTTTCTTGAGGAGAATTTCTCCCTTCAGTTTCGGCAACACCTTGATGGCATCCTCTTCCGACAGGTTAGAAATAATGATGCATGATTCCCTTTTCATACTTCCTCCTTGTTTCTTTCTCGCTCACGTTGGAGCGTAGTGAATTTTACTTCTACTGCCACCTAGAGAGTCAGCGCTTTTGGAAGAAGCACCTCCAGCTTCTTTTCTACTTTGATTGCAAGCCTCGGTGCGTCAGTCTCCAATTCTCCTTGCCCCATTTCCGCATCAGAATTGATGCGAGCAATTACCAGCCTCTGCACCAAAACTTCTGCGTCGCTGTCCAAATCCTCTGCTTCCAATTGTTTTCTAAACGCTCGAAAGCATCGGTTCGTAACTTCAATCACAGTCTTGTCGTTCATTTTTCTATCTCCTTTGCTGGCCCATTCTTCTGACCGAAAAGATACTTCTCAAGCATACGCTCCGCGTCAGCGTCAGAGGCGTAGATGCCACAAGTGTCGCAGCGTTCTACCGTGCCTACGATGTGGCCGTTGTGGATGTGCGCTATGATGCCTTTCACTCCACTGCAGAAATATCCGGGCTTCTCGCACTCGCATCGATCATCGTGATCCATTTGCTATTCTCCTTTGCACTTCTCTCAGACGTTTCTTGGTCCAGTTGCGTGCGGCCGGATGCGCTATGTGGAGCACGCGTGACTTGCGAAGCGGAACATAGCCACAGGCTTTGTAGGCTTTTTGGGCTACGTTGCCACACACTAATATAAGGTGCGGGTCAAGCCGGATAAGGTTTTCCAGAAGCCAATCCGGGTCCGGCTTGCCGTGGCGCTTTGCGCTTGTGACTAGTTCACGGCAAGCATTGGTGACAAGGAGGCGATGAGAATTTTCTTCGCCTATGAGTTTGTATAGCCTACGGCCAGAAGCGTTCTGCGGGTTGATACGGAACCAGCGCGGGGCGCGGCCGGACCGGTATCCCCACATTGTTTCCAGCACCGCTACTATAGGGCGGTCCATGCTTACCTTGTTAGGCTACGGGCAGCACGGGCGTCGGCCTTTAGCCTTGCCTTAACCCAGCGGGGTAAGGCCTCATACGACCTCCCCGCTAGCACCTTGGCTACTGCCTTGCTAGCGCTGAACCGTTTCAGGCGCAAGGCAGCATAGCCATCCTTTGTGTGGTTCCACAAGCTACGAGCGGCGATCAGATCAAGATCGCTGTTCATCTTTTCCCTCCACGAATGAGATTTTGTATCCGGCTGTTTGGAGAAGCTTGATAGCCTTCATCTGGCAGTCGAAGCACAGACAGCTAACATAGTAGTGAGCCGGTCTTCCCGGCTGCTGTATTGCTGGCAGGATTTTCAGCCGAGCCCAATCCTTGGGAATGGACTTGCTGATTTTGCGCTTGCAAGGTCCTTCACAATCCAAATCGTATGTGACTTGTTTCGTGATAGCCATAAGTCACCTCCTAGTTGACCAGCTTGGAGGCAGGCTTGCCGTTTTTCTTCTCCACGACCGGAGCGGCGACTTCCATAGAATCCGCCGGGACTTTCAGGACGTGCCCGAATTCCAGCGAGATTTTCAGCATTTCGTCGCGATCGGCCGGAGTGCAGTAGGGGACGTGGATGCGCTGGAGACCAGCCTTGTTAGGCGACACCAAAAAGCAGTCGCCCTTGCCCAGCAGCGTTTCCGCTCCCTTGTAGTTCAGCACCGTCTTGCCATCCACGGCGCTAGGCACGCGGAAGCAGACGCGAGCGGGGAAGTTCACCTTGATTTTTCCCGGCAGCACGTCCACAGACGGACGCTGGGTTGCGCTGATGATGCAGATGCCAGCGGCGCGAGCCATCTGGGAAATGCACGCCAGCTTCTGGGTGAACATTTTCTTCTCTGCCAGCACCAGATCAGCCATCTCATCGATGACCAATATAATGTAGGGCCAGAGATCGGCTTCGCGCTTCTTGGCTTCCTCTTCCTTGCCTTGCTTTCTGAGCTCGGCAACCTCGCCCTTGATGCGCGTGTTGAGTTCCTTGATATCCTTAGCTTTGTTGATGTGGAGGTTGTTAGTGCGACGGCGCATTTCCTGTTCGATCGTGTCCATGACGCTGAGCGCCTCGTACACATCGTTGACCGGGTCGCGCTTGAGGTGCGGCAGACCTTTGTATGGAAAGAGCTCCACAGATTTCGGGTCGATCATGTAGAGCCAGAGTTGCTTCGGCGAGCGGATATAGAGCAAGCTGGTCAGCAAAGCATTAAGGTATACCGACTTGCCAGTGCCAGTGCTACCACCGATAAGCAGATGCGGCATCGTGGCGAGGTCCTCCACATAAGGTTCGCCCGTGGAAGTGACGCCCATGTTGAGCGGCAATTCCATGTCGTCTCGATGTGCGATGACATTTTTCAGGCAATCCTTGAAGCTGACCATCTTACGGTCTGGATTCGGCACTGAGATGCCGATGGCTGCTCTGCCTGCGATGCGGCGGATGGTGACGGTTTCCACAGAGCCGATGCCGAGTTCCGGCTTGCTCAGTGTCAGCGAAAGTTCCTCGTTCAGGCCCTTCAGCTTCTTGACGCGGGTGAACCGGTCAGGCTCGAAAACGTATTCGGTAACCACGGGACCAGTGATAACGTCCACCACTTTTCCCGGGCAATCGAAGTCGCGGCAGCGGTCGTTGATCTGTTTCATGATCGCCACTTGCTGTTTCGTTGCCGTGCTAGCCTCGCGGGGGAAGCGAAGGATTTTCTCGCCCTTCTTGCCGTTCAGCTTCTTGAATTTCGAAGTAGCCTTGCCACACAACGGACAATGCTGTTTCTTCCAGAAGCAACCGACTTTGCCTTCGCCCAACACTTTGCAGCCTTCGCAGCACATCAGGTTCTCAAGCCATTCTTCTTTGGTTCTCATTTCACTTTCTCCTTTTTATGCTAGACAGCGTCTAGCTAGTCAGCATTATACTACGTTTCCGCCTTTTCAAGCGGCGAGGGAATTCTGACGAGCAGAACTCCCACGTCGCTAGTCGAGAACTTTCCTAGAGTACTCATGCGGTATCCGCCAGAGTGGCTGACGGGCCTGATTCTCGACAGCGAGCTGAAGTTAGGTACTACCAAAAACAACGGTGCCATTTCACTACATTTATTTTACGTGGGACATACCACGGTTCGCTCATATCTTGGACTAGCGACTAATCCTTTTGCCGTTTTCTGATCCCGCATTCCATTCTATGTGGCGCGTGCTAACCAGAGCGTATCGCACATGCAAGTATCGCCGGGCCTCCACCGCTATCACGGAGATGGATAGCGAACTAACTGCCCCAAGCAACGACACTGCACGACTGCACTCTCCTGCGAATGACTCGCAACGCTGGAATATTTTTCACCCTCTCACTCTACGCTATAGGACGCATCCCCGCCGTGAGGCATTTGCTTCTACACTTGCCGTTGGTGCGGCATCCCGCTGGGCAAGCGTATATAAAGGTTAAGAGTTTTATGTTTTCCTGCTGGTAGAAACGGGAGGTTTCTACCGTCATTCGCGATTTGGGTTCCAAAAAACATGCTTACTTACGGTCCGATGTTTGCTATTGCCCACACCTTAATTGCCTCGCGATCGGCGCAACCTAAGTCGCACGTCACGCTTTCGCACACCTTATTATTTTGCTCTTCGCAGAGCGCGGTATGCTTACAGCACGGTTACGGTGGGCGCACAAAAGTCCTTGTCAGGAATCGGCGCTTTCAGCATTATTGCCTTGCGTATACTTTGCCGGTAGTTTGCTACCCCTAGTATCTGTAACATGCTTGCGCCTTGTTAAGCGTCGGCACATTTAGTCTGCAGGTTTGCGTTTCCCCGCTCGGCCTTGCTTGCTGGAACCTTTATTTTTCAAAGAACATAAGTTAGTTTTAAGTAACTAACCTAACCTCTACCACTAGTAAAATCATACTACTTGGCAAGCCCCTTGTAAAGCCTTTTCTTCGCCGCTCCTGCTCTGCGAATCACAGCCCATTTTTCGCCATCAGCTTTTTGACCCGTTTTTTGGTCACCCGCAAATAGGGCAAAATTTCGCTGAGCAGAAAACGGGCATTTTCCCCCTGCACCCGAAACCACCATTTTTTGCCGTTCTTGAAACAGGTCCCGCCAAATTCCTCTTTCAGAAGCATGGGTACATCACCGCCCATGCGAATATGCACTCGCATCCCGCCATTTTCTAGGAGTTCTATGTGCCCTCTCCCGTCAAAGAGCCCAGCTAGATATTTTCTGTCGATCATGCGATCTTCCTAGTTATGATCTCCGACCTGCTACCCTTATGAAACACCTCAGCACGAGAAATTCTTCGCAAAGCTTCTTTCCGGCCTAGGCTGTTGATGTCCTCGCCATCCGGTATAGGCGCTATCGTACTGCGAATGCCTGCCGCCCAAAACTGTTCTGCCATTTCGACTCCTTCCCTGCGCTTGTCTCCATCCATGGCGATGCAGACTTCCTTGAGACGCTTTTCAAACCTGAGGATATATTGCTTCTGGATTTCCGACAGACTACTGCCAAGGATTGCCATCACGACAGTCGGGTCAGATTGCACGCTGTCTATCGTGAGTGTGTTGATGATGGATTCTACCAATACGATTTTGCGAGGCCTGACGTTTGGATTGATGCGGTACACGAGCTCGGATTTCTGGCTAGATTTTGGATTGTAGAACTTCGGTTCACGTTCCTTGAAGCGTCTGCCTTGCCAGTAGACCACTTTCCCTTCGTCGTTGAAGACCGGGAAGACCAGGTATCCCCACCAGCGTCCCGACTTGCAATAGCCGACGCGAGCGGCCTTCACGATTTTCTTGCCTAAGTCTCTGGACTCGAGATAGGCGTAAAGCGTTTCCTTGAGCTCCGGCTCCAGAGAGCCTACGACTTTGAATTCCTCTGGTAGCTGGACTTCTGCTTCGCCTTCTGATTCCACCACATCTGGGATTTGCAGTGCCAGCCCAGCCGACGAGAAGAACGCGGAGGCCCTAGCAATAGTTACTCCGCCTTTGCTGTAGTACCACTGGCAATCGTGATGGAAGCAGCATCCAACTTCCTTGTCTACGTTCCAGTAGAATTTTCTTTCACCGTCTGCGCAGCGAGGACAGTTGGCATGCCAGCCTTCCCTAGTCTGCCAAACTCTGGCGAAGTATTGTGAAATATCTTTCATGACCTATGTCTACCGTCCTCTTGTTCCCAGACTCTGAAGATGTCGCGCTTCAGTTTGATGTTTACAATGCCACCTCTGCCAGCGTCTCTTGCCGCCGTTAGAAATAGTCTTGCTCGCTCAGGGTCCTTCAACGATTCGTTCTCCGTTTGGCACAAGGCTACCAAGAAATCCAGAGTCCAGAATTGGCTAATGTCCTCTGCCATATCCTCCGCACCGATGCTTGCTTTGGATAGCGCCGCTCTGTTTGTCTGCGCCGCTGTCCACACAGGAATATTTCTAGCCACTGCGATGCCACGCAAGTCCATGCAGACCGCTCCGATCGAGAGCCTCTGCTCATCGAATTTCTCGCTAGGCCGAAACACTCGGACATAGTCCACAAACAGAATATCAATTTCTACTCCGTTTTCTTTCAGGGCATCGAGCCAGTTTTCGATGTCTGAGACTTTGCCTTTGTTCGTAGGCCACTGTTTTATCCAGAGGCTTCCTTTCGCCTGCTTCTTCGTCAGCTCCAATCTGCGTTGCGCTTTCTCCAGAGATCTAGTGAGCTTCTTGTTGTCTTCCATGAATCCCTTGCTGTATTTCGTGAGCTTCCAACCAGGAATCACAGTGAACATCGAGTCTATGCGTTTGCGATACTTCTTGTCTGAGAGTTCTCCAGTCGCTATTGCGGCGTTCTTCCCCTGCCACATTGCACCAGCCGCGAACCTAGCGAGTATCGTAGATTTGCCAACTTTGCCGCCAGCCAAGACAATGCCAAGCTCTCCTCCACCCAATCCACCGCCCATCATCTTATCGAGTTTTTTGAAATAGAATGTGCCCACCAGACCCATTCTGTCTTCCAACCAACGCTTAGAAGTTTTCACATTCCTCCAAAATTCCAGCCCTACGTCTCTATCTTCCCCAAATCCTTTCATCTTGTCGAAGCGTGCTATCGCTCTGTCGAATTGCTTTGCATTGATGTCCTTTTCCGCTTGGACTAGTGTCTCTCTGAACTTCTGCTCTTTTGCGAAAGCCAGAGCTTGACCAAGGATTACGTCTTTGTCTTTGAGTTCGTCTTCGTAGATGTCCCGAATTTCCTTGCGGTATCCAGGCCAGACTTCCGCTCGCTTCTTGCCGAGATATCCTCGCACTAGAGAAATCAGCGTCGGCTTGGAGATTCTGACTTCGGCTTTGTTGTGTCCGTTGTAAACGCTGGAAGCCACCTTCGCTATCTCACTGTGGACAGGACTCGTGAAATAGCTTGGCTCTATGATCGAAAAAGTTTTGTTCGGTATGCGGACGTATAGAGCCAGCAACTTGCGTTGAAAACTTTCACTCCATGAATATTCCTCAGACACGCCTTCCTCCCTAGCTATATGAAACACGACTAGAAAGATTTCTTGTACGCCTTGAACACAAGTTTTTTTAGCTTCTTGTTTTTACGTAGCAGGTCTAGGCATTCTAGGAAATCTTTGCTGTCCTTAGAAATCAGAAGCGACGTTGCCATGAACCATGGACTCAGATCTTTCTTGAGCATAACCGTCGCCATGTCCGGATGCAGCCCGACTTTTTCGACTGCGTCCCGATACATGCTTGCAGAATCTCTAACCGAAGCGTAGATGTCGAAAATACTCCAGCCAGAAATTTCCTTTTTGAATTGCAGATGCAAAGGATAACTTCTCTCTTCCCTACGATAGACCCATTTGAAATTTTCCAGCGTAGATTTTTTAGCAAGCCACACTGGACTTGGCATCCACGTGGATTCTTTGTACTTGCCATATCTGCACATGATTTTCAAATACAAGCCAGGATCGATATTGTGATTCTTGAGGAGCTTTGCCAAATCCAGAAACGCGATTGCCGCTCTGCCAGCTCTCTTAGTCCTGTAAACATCGAACTGGAAAAACATTTTCCGCTTGTCGCGTCTGATTGCTAACTCGTTGTATACACTTCTCAAGATTCTTTCGTAGTGCCTAAGCTCTAGCGGAACATCGAGTCTAGGAAACCGACGCGGCTTTTTTCTTCTGCGACGACGCATTTTCGCCCCCGGCGTTACATCTGTGAGAGTTCACGTTACATTACCGACAGTTCACGTATTCTTTATTTGAAGATACTCTAAGATATTAGCGAGCTTACGGAGTAAGCGAGCAATATCTTAGAGTATCAGCGAGACTTTAGTCGAGCTGAGCTAAATTTGGACGAACTATGTACGTGATCACGTACGCGATCGTGATCGCTACATATATACGCGTGAGGAAATTTATTCCTCTTTCTTGTGTTTCTTCTTGAACACGATCTTCATTTTCGCCTTCAGCTTTTTGAGCACTCGCTTCTTCCTGCGCTTGTACTGCTCGAATATTTCCTCATCTTGCCACCATACTTTCGGTTTCATGGCTTCTCCTCCTTCTTTGCAGGTTCTGGAGGAGTGATCCTGAGTCCAAGCATTGCGGTATCGGCAGCTTGGCGTTCCTCAAGATACATCAAGTCTCGCTCCATGCTCCGGAACTGCCGAAAGAACGGGGCCAGTTTCCTCACGACTTCCAGCTCGTAAAGCTCGCCGATGATAGTCCTAGAAATGTGAATAGCGACATTGTCGATGTTGACCAAAAGAGTTATGTTGGTTCTATCTTCCAAAGCTGGAACTTCGAACGTAGCTATTTCAGTATTGTGTTCGTCCAAAACTTGAATGTCACCAGCTTTCGTAGATTCTTCAAAACATCTTTTGATGATTTGCTCCAAGTCAAATACCGTCTTCCTGTCCGGCTGCTGAATTGTCATTTCTTCCTCCTAGGTGCTGCTGTTTGGTTCTATCTTCCTGACTGGCCCATGCAAAATTTTCATCGTCACTTCGACAGTCGCTCCGCACATTCGGCACGAGATTTGCTGATAGTGCGTTCCGTCTTCGTATATCTTGTCCTTGATGATGACAGGACTCACGAACGGATACTTGCAAAACTGACAGACTTTAAGCATCTTAGTCTCCGACGATTTCTATTTCTACAATCTTTTCCTTCTGATAGTGCTCGATTCTCGCCAGCGAGTGTTTCATCAAATACCGATTGTGCTTATCGACGAAGTCCGAAATGTAGACTCGATTCTCTCCTTTCTTCTTGCGCAAGACTCTGCCAAGCCTCTGCAAGACTAGCTCCCAGCCTTTGCCTCCGGCCGCATTGACCCAGCTGTCTATTTCTGGAATATCGACGCCTGTGTCAAAGATTGGGCTTGCAATCAGCACTGAAACTTTCCCTTTCCTGAATTTACCTATCACTTTATTCCTGACTGGTATCGGCGTGCTTCCAGATAAGAATTTTACTGGCACGTCTATCTTAGATTCCAGCAATTTCTTCAGGATAATGCCATGCTTGATTCTGGCGACAGTGACTAGAACCGAGCGTTCCTTGTCAAGATGGCCAAGCACCTCGCTTAGCACTAATGAATTTCGCACTTCGTTGCGCACGATACCGAATCTATAAGCTCCAGTGTATTTCAGGCTCTTCGGTACTGTCGGAGCGTCCACTTCTACGAACCTCGCTATCGGTCTAGCAGATCTTCCTAGATTTACGAGCTCCTCATTGCTGACTCTCGCTACGATTGGCCCAGTGATTCCCTTGTAGTGCATCATCTTGACCATGTTGTCTTCATCTATCGTGCCTGATAGACCGAAGCGCATCGGAGCGAAACAGGCTTTCGCAATCTCTGTGCAGAGCCTCGCCTTGTTCGTATGAAACTCGTCGATGAACATGATGTTGCAATTTTCCAGAAATTTGTCAAACCTGTCATCCTCGTCAAGCAGCTTGCTCGCAGTCTGGACTGTAGCAGACAAAACGCCAGTCTTAGGAATCTTCTTCTTTCCAGCGCCGATGGTTTCTACCGGAATATCGAAATATTCCTTGAACCTCTTAGCGGTCTGATTGACAAGCTGAACTCTGTGGACAAGATACAGGACTTTTGGCATACCAAAGAGCTTTTCGTATTCCGTGATTATAGCTGCCGCCATCGCCGTCTTGCCAGCATTTGTCGCACAGTGTAGAATTCCTCGCTTGCGTTTCAGAGCGGCGTTCACAGCCACGACTTGCTCTGGACGGAATTCTACATCGAAGCTGAATTTCTTTATAGGCTTGAATTCCTTGTCGAATTTGGTTCTGTTGTCTTCAAGTTTGAATCGGATATCGTTTTTCTTAAGCTGCTTTAAGACTCTTGGCAGCAATCCTGACAAGAACGACTTGGAGCGCCCATCGTAGAATTTCATCCATTTGGCTTGTTCATGGATTTTTTCGATTTCTTTGCTTCGCTTAGCTTCGTCTTCGACGCTTCTGAAATACGCGAATTTCTTGAGAAGATACCGCGCCTTCCAGAACTGGTTCTTGTCTTCGATACGCAGAAACTGGTATAGCTCTTCTAGCTCGTATTTCTTTCCTTCAAAGAACGTCTGCGAATCGTAAGCGTACAGGCGAATCATCGTGGATACCTCATCACTTCGCCTTTTCGCAGTCTCGGATATCTGTAAACCGGAGATCGTGGGAACCGCTCAGGAGTTCTGGGGAATCTCTTTCTGATGTTATTGCCAGGAATCACGGGAGTATTCACGGACCAGTGAAGCCTCTTGTTGGTAGACCAGTGAAGCTTTTCACTGAGAGTATTGTCCAGAATCACTGTGGCGCTGCAAGAGCTGAGGTCTACTAATCGGCCTTTGATGCGTCTTTTGCTAGTGGCGTTCAGCACGAGCGTGAAGTCCTGCCCAGTGGTCAGCTTGCTGATTGGAACTTCCCTGTTTTCTAGCATCTACCTCTCCCTACTACTATGAAACACGACTGGAGAGGTTTTCTTCACCAGACGAGGAGTTCCCTAGGCCCGGTTTAAGCCGTCCTAGGCGGCGGAAATCGCAATCCAGAATGGACTTTGCCACGATACCAGCGGCCACTGGCGCAGAATAAATTTTCCTACGTAGGGTAAGGCTGGGAATTTCTAAAACGTTCCTAGGAGCTCCCTAGCGATTAGTTTTCAAGTTGGTCGGAGCTGGAGCAGGAGAAACAGGAGGATTAGACGCTGGTGTCACTTTATCTAAGAGCTGTTTCTGCAGGATTGTCGGTTTCAGGAACCCATGATAGACGAAATGCTGAAGAGCCAGCTGTTGAACCCAATGCCATAATCCGTGGAGCACGATAATATAGTCGAATGTTATCGATACGACATGTCCGGTCACACCCCACGAAACGCCTACAGAAGCAAAGAATGCGAGCACCGCTCCAAGAACCTGATTGATTCTTGTCGTGTCTTGAGTAATCTTCGGGAAAAGCGGACTGTCTTTAATCCATTGAACTACAGCGACAATAACGACCGCCAGCGTTCCACTTGAAAAATACTGTGAAATGAGTGCTACTAATTGTTGTGCTGTCTGATTGTTCATACTGCCTCCTTATGGTTTTGCCATTTCCATCTTGAATATGTTCAAATACTGATACAATCCTGTTCCGTCTATAGATTTAGAAAATAGTCTGATAGCGTCTTGGTCTACAAATCCGGGGCTGATATTTCTTAGGATGGGCGCTGGTTTCGATGGGATGCTTGGCAGAGTGAGAGTAGTTCCTAGAGGACCTTGAAACTCTGATAACTGATACAGTTTCGGCAGCCAGTAGGTTCCACCAGAGACATCGCAGTCAGAATAGTCTATCGCATAGAATTTTGTATTTATCACCGCCATCTGGGTGGGAAGTATGGTTCTTTGAGTGTTAGGAGCAATTCCACCACTGGGAGGGCCTGATTGTATAGAGCTGTCCAATGGCAATGTGATGTAGTCTAAGCCCGGTGGTTTTGAGACCATTCCCCTATAGAGAAGAGCCGTGTTTAGTATTGCAGGAGTTCCAGTGTGATTGTCTAGTTTGTATAGACCTATCCAAAAGTTCTCAGAATTGGAATTTTGAGTTTGTACGAGATTGTTCTGAAGTATGGCGCCATTGGTACTATCACTGGTATGACTGACGAGTGGACTAGGTGAGTAGACAGGAGTAAAACTTCCAATGTAGCCTGGAAACTGACCAACAGTGTGGTGGTATGGTTGAGAAGTATCTAACTGAAGTAGAATACCCAAGGAATTTCCATCGAACGCAGCATTCACAATAGACAAGAATATCTGATTTGCATTGTCTGTGCCACTGAGGAACGGGTAGTTCGGAAGATACCAAGCATAGTTAAGTAGGAACCTGAGATCCAATGGATTCTGGAAAGGCCCGAAAACCAAATCGCCCACAAAATTTCCATTCGGATAAGCTGGTATAGTAAAACTATCTATGCCAGCTTGTCCTAATACGTCCGAACCCTGTCCAGAAGCCAGATTAGCTATAGTGACCAATAGTTCTGATCCTATAGAATGAAAATAGAATAAATACGCCAATGAAGGACTCGCCAATGAAAAATTGCTGACGAAGACTGTTGCTAGAGATTGTCCAGTAGCCGGATTGAGAGGAAACAAGTATGGTCCAGGAGAGTAGGGACCAGAATTGTAACTTATAATTTTGATAGCAGATGGAGCGTAGATCCCGAGTGGGGCGCTTAATACATTTCCAGCAGTCAATCCAGAAATGTCTAGAAATATCACGTAGAAAGGAGTGCCGTATCCATCATGAGAGACATAAGCGGGATAAATTATCGCCATAGTTCTGTGATCGGTAGACACTGCCATTGGTACAAAACAAGTCCCAGCTTGGCTTGCCAGGAGCGCTTCGGCGTAATCGGCAGATTTCAGAATGTCCCTAGCTCTAATGGCTATGACTTTATTGCTACCAGCCTGTTGCACTAGAATATCCAATTGATTGTCAAAAAGTGAATTGTTTCCAAAAGCTCCAGGCCCAATTTGCCCAGTGAATAGAGTCTGAATCTTACCGCTGAAAAATGGAGGATGTATGACTTCTGTTGGCTGCACTGAAGCGCCTACGGGGACAGCTGAGATATTTCCTTGGCCATCGTTTACCAGTATGACATTCTGTCCAATCACGACCGGATACTTTGGGAATGCTGTGAATTGGTTTCCCCTGCTATCTGCCGCTAAGACCGTTCCGTCGTCATTGAGACTGATCACGCTCGCAAGGGAGTATGTCGGTGTATCAAAAGTAGCCTGAGATGACAGACTGCTTCGTATCAGTTCTTTGAATTTCTCTCTTAGAGGTCCACTCATTGTGGTATCGCCGCCGTCACTCCGTCACCAGTCACGACTATGACTATCGTGCCGATCACCACATTCGGGTCTGGATAGCCAACTCCATAAAATGTCTGATCTGATGCTTGGACATCCACCGTACCATCGTCGTTGATGTTGATTACAGTTCCTTGCGTTGGCTGCAAGTCTCCGGTAGTTTGAGTTGAGTTCTCGTCTAGTACTTCTTGGATAAGCTGTTTGAGCGCTAGACGCAATGGGCTTCCTTCTGGCATGTCTTCCTCCTACGGCAATCCGCCGCCAATTACGGCTCCGCCAGGACTGAGAGACCATTTTCCTTTCTTGGCTTGATAGAGCTCAGCGGTCAGGTTGAGCACCACTCCGCCGGTCCTGGAGAAGCTGACGTTCACTGTCTGGATTCTGCCACAATCTGCGTACGTCAAACCGTTCACGAACAGATGATCTCCGACTTCAGGCAGCGTATTTCTGTAGACGGCGGCGACCGATGTTCTAAGTCTCGGCGAATTGAGCTTTTGGTAGTTGTAGAGATACAACAACCAGTATCCATTCTGCCCGTTCTGGATATTGGAGTTCGGTGTCACGATGGCGACATTGGAAGGAGGCAGTGGAGTGCCAAGCGTAAAAGTTTGAGGGTTCACTAACGGGAATGTCCACTGTTCCATCGTGATGCTGTAGAAACTAGAAGCCGCATCACCGCTTGTGCCACCGCCCTGAGGTATTAGCACTATAGCATTTGGAAACGTAAGAAACTGGTGACTTATGATGTCAAACAATGTGACGCCAGTCGCACTGCTACTAGAGTCTAGTCCATAGATCCCCTGGTTCGAAGTGTAATCGTTGAAAGCGAATTCAAATGGCCCTCCCTGTTTGGTCAATCCAGTAATTGGCGAGCCAATGAAAGAAGACACATTTCCTGGTATCACTATCTGCTTCACCAGACGCGTGAAGTTTGTGATGCCTCTCATCATATTTGGATTGGTGGGAGAAGGGAACTGTTTCCAGTATCTACCATTTGTGACGCTAGCATTAGGATTGGTAAGATCGCTAGGATTAGCCGGAGTCCATTCTTCGTAATTGCCATCTACAAGCCAACCATCCGGTATCGGTATGAAATCCGTAGCTCCTAGAGTGCTGGGCGCTCCTGCAGAAACCGTGAACTTTGGCTGCTTCTGCGCGTGAACGTAGTCGTAGACGAATTGTTGCGGGAGGCCAGTGTTGATGAGAAGCAGCGTTGGATTAAGTATGGAAGCCACGTCTGAAGAATAGTCCATGGCTTGATTGGCATTGATGACGTCTGTCTGTGAAATGGTTATTTTCTTGGAGACGTTCGGATAGGCTCCAGCGTTGACGAAATGATAGCCGTCTTTCCTGACGATCAGGTCTGCCAGCATGATCGAAGCGATTTGCTGCAAGCCAGCCAGAGCTTGTCCTCTGAACGCGAAGTGCTTGATGAACGGAACCAGCATCGCCCATTCTACGACATTGCCATATCCAAGTCCAGTGCCACCGATTATACCCCCACCACCATATCCATACAGAACCTGATTGGCAAGAACAGCTAGAGAGACGTAAACTGGGCCAACGTTCGGCACGTCTGGAGGAGTCTGAGCGGCCGTCTGCGCAGTGCCATTGAGGGTGAGAGCTGGGCCAGAAAGGATATCCACCATCCCACCAGTGCTCCAGCCACTAGATACAGACTTGACGATTCCTGTTCTGCCGAACGGCAGTCCTATCAGCATGTCTTCAAGTATCTTTGACGGCGCTATGGTATCCTTCAGCAATGAAATAGAGAAGCTGCCTCCCGTAGCGGTATAGGACAGCGTCATGGCTACTACGTTGGCTTCTGTAAAGATAGTGCTTCCCGGCATCAGAGAAGACAGACTGGATAGCAATATATTTTCTGATGCCGCTGAAAAGATGGCAGGTTGGAATCCAGTTCCCATGCTAGAACCCAAACGCTCCTGTAGATATGTCGCTTCTGGATTGGAGAATCATCTGCAATTCATAGACGTGAGGCTCAGTGCCAGGAATATATTTCGCCCTGAACGCCGAAGCCGACTGCGCGAATATGACATTGTAGACTTTGCCGAGAGCCTGAAGCTTGAACGGCGTGATGCTGGAATTCGCCAGATTGAACTGGTTGATGAGAGTGTTCCTCAGAGGCCAGCTCAATTGTGCATTGCCTAATTGCTGGCCGAACAGTTCCAGCAGCGTATAGTTTTTCTGCAACGTAACATTCAGCTCCGACAGAGCTGTCAAGTTAAGCTCGTCTATAACGCAAGTGATAGTGAACTCTTGGATGAAGTAGACCTTGACCTTTTGGCTGACGATACTGTCCTCGAAATCGTTGTTCGTAACGACAGTAGTGTCTATGGTAGTGACTCCGCCTTTCGTGACGGCGACCGTCTTAGTAACTGTCTGTCTTTCGATGCCAGTGGTCGGGTCTGCAAATGTCTTGGTGTCGATAGACGTGACAGTCGTCGTTACCTGCCCATATTCGTCGGTGACCGTTTCGGTGTCTGTTTCTGTGCTATCACCTGTAAGCAAATTGGTTGTCTTGTTGCTAGTCACCACAGACCCATCAGGATATGTCGTCTTGGTAACGACGGTCTTCTGGACGCCATTGAACTGATTGATCGTGTCTACGGTCGTAGTGCCAAAGTCCTTCGCCGTAGAACTGCCAGTCTCTGTCGTAGTGGTAGTAATGATCTTGCCATCTGGAGTCGTAGCAGTGCTGGTCGTGACTCTGGACAGAATAGGATTGCCGAAGGCGTCCGTAGTAGAATTGTTCAAAGTGCCGGGAACTATCTGCACCTGAGTCTGGATATTCGTTACGCCTTCCTGCTCGCCGCCAGCCCATTCAGCGTTGATGGCCGAGAAAAACTGGTAATGAATTACGCCGTCCAGCGTCGTGACTTTCAGTGGCTGTGGATTGTCATACGTCGGCGGCACCGAAAAGACGTTTTTCTTTTCTACATTCGTCACGATGCCGTTTATAGTCGTAGTGTCTATTTCACGGACGGTAGTCTGGCCACCGACGCTCTTCTCAGTGATGACGGTGCTGGTTCTGGTAGGCGTCGCACTGCTCTGAGTCGTCACGGTCGTAGTCAATACGTCCTTGTTCTGCGTAGTGACTGTAGTCGTAGTGATGACGGCACCATTCGGCAGAGTATGCACATTGGTCTGAGTGTTGGTGACGATGCCACTATTCGCAGCGTCTACTCTGCGCAGCCAGTTTCTCGTGCGAGTCTGGAAGCTCGTTACTCCGCCAGTGAATGCCGTCACGACTAGATTGATTCCACCAGCGGGAAGATTAGCACCGGACAGATTGAATACAGAGCCAGACTTGTAGGAAGCGCCAGCGTCTACAGAAGAATACCAATCGTCTGCTGTCGTATATCCAGAACCCGGCATCTGGATAGAACCAGACCCTCCACTCAGAATCGTAGCTCTCAATCCTACGTAAGAAGAATCTGGAAACGCTCCAGTAGGAACAGGAGGACCAGTCGGCGTCAGCTTCTGTACGATGGTGCCAGCCAGTGAAACATAGATTCTGGCAGGAACGACAACGAAGCAGTCCGAGTTCCACGATTTGAGCGTAGGATTGTTGATCGTGCCCTTCAAGCTTGTGTAGCTTGGAGTAGGCTTGATCTTGATCGTACCTGCCAGACCTGTAAAACTGGCTGGGAGCTTCTGAGTCTTTATCGTAGCCGCGAGTCCGACGTACGTCAGGACCGGCTGATTGAGTGTTCCCTTCAACCCAATAAAGCCATTAGGAACGTTAATCTTGAAGAGGATCTGACCAGCTAGGCTGACGTAAGTCAAAGCGACAGTGATAGCAGACGGATTAGCGACGTAACAGTCTACGTTCCAGCTTCGCTGAGGAACGGTCACGAAGCAATCTGTGTTCCAATTCTTGGAATTATAGAATGGAAAGACGTAGCAATCTGTATTCCAGGTCTTGCTGTTAGAAGACGGTCCCAAAGCGACTATCGCAGCAAAGAAAAGAGAAGGAGCGGTTTGAGTGGCGGTCGCAGGATAAGATATCCCAGTTGGTCCTGCCGCCATGTATCCCTGAGTGCTGAAACTGCCAGCCGCTCCGGCACTGGTGAATCCAGAAGCTAAAATGCTAGGAGTACTAGCTCCTCCTACGAAGAAAGCGTAGAGCATTTCGCTAGCACTCGTAGGGGTCGCAGATATGGTGATATTGTTAGACGAGGCAAGCTGCGAAGACGAGGATATGTCTATAGTGGAAGCCGTGAATTCGGCTCCACCTATATCCATGCTCCCTGTAGTAGCAGACCAAGTGACGGTGATGGTGGCTGTTCCACCAGTGGCTATCTTGGCGCAATACCAAAGCTGACTGCTGAAATTTCCAGCTCCCGTCTGATAGGAATTTGGAACAGCTATCCAAACGTTGCCACCAAGATTGTCTGCGACCGTGCTGATGGTCTGTGTGCCAACCCATTTCACGCAGACGATGCCCAGATCGCCAACGGACAGCGTGACGCCGGTCAATCCCAAAGAACCAGCTCCAGCACTGTGGACTGTTCCGTAGCCTCTCACAAACGTAGGCACTGAAGCCGTCTGCTTGATCGCTACGACTGCCATCACCCAATTTGCGCTGCTCTGAAGAGTTGCCGTCGCAGAATATGTCGTAGTGGAAGCAGCGTTCTGGAATTCTTGTATACTGCTTACGTTATTTCCTGAAGAATCGCTGAAGGAACCACTGTAACCAGCACCCTGAGCTGAGTAGAAGTTTGAGAAATTTCCTATGGCGATATCGGTCATTCCAAGACCGAGCAGCAGATCGCCAGCTGTCGCGTTCGAGGGAGTCGCGCCAGAATTTGGTGCAGTGCCAGTGCCGCCAGCAGACGCTGAAGTTTCTAACGTGAATGGAGTAGTGTTGAACCCCAAGTACCAGATCGCGTTCATTGCCCAAGTCGTGGAGCTTGCGAAGTTTACAGTGACGGTCGTATTTCCCGCTGTCTTTACGGTGGCGTAGTAGAGAGTTATCGTTCCGCCAAGACCGCCAAGGAAAGAAGTGGAGAAATTCTGCGTATAGAGCTGAACGTATGTATTGCCCTTATCGTCCGTGACAGAGCTTGGAACGTTTCCTGAACCGTAGGCAGCTATCTGCAGAAATATGGTCTGCCCAGAAGCCAGCGTTCCATAGTTCAGCGTTCCGCTAGTAGTAGCAGAAACTCCACTGACATTCGAGCTGACATATACCGCTGGCATTAGTGCCTTCTAGTACCCTCTACCAAGATATCCTTCGAATACTTATAACGTTCAAGCTTGTAGATTCTGGACTTCGCGCTGCCCGTGTACTCTAGCCGGATTTCAATACCGATTCCCAGTTCTAGATTGTGTCCACCAATGATTTCAGCCAGCACTTCGTTGCGAAATACTCCTTCCGCTATGAAAGCACTGGCTTCAGTCACGAAATAGTATCGGTCCAGATCAGAAAGTTCCAGAAACAGATTTGGAAACAGAGAACTGGTGAGCTGGAGCCCGGTCATCTTGGCTCCATTGCTTCTTTCCTTCAACTGTGTCCAGAATACGTTTTTGGAAGAGATGGAAGTGCCGTTCTCAAAGTTAGAAAGCCACATTGGGCTCCTCCCTTTTATAGAATCTATGCTGCCACTTTCAATCTAGGAAATCTTTGTGGCAGTCTGGGAAACCTCAAGACTTTATATTTCTCAAGGTATTTAATTGCCTTCTTGAATCGACCTATATCGTCTTTGAACATTCCAAGAACCAAGTTGCAACTGAGGCAGACTTTTCCACGCTTCTTTCCAGTCTTATGACAGTGATCTCCATAAGTGAAGCATGGAACTCCGCACAGTTCACAGATGCCATTGATCTCTTTTCTTCTCTTCTTCAAACCTTCGTGGGCATACTTAACCATCTCTCTAGAAGTAGCACGTTGCTTTGCAGTTTTAGGTTGAGAGTTGGCAATCTGTATATTTTTGAGATCTGCTTTGAGCCTATTGGGATATTTATACCTATTCTTTCCCTTCAACCAAGTCCTAGACATAGTGCTCAACACTTTCTGGCCCACTTTTCTAGCTTTGGCTAGAGACTTCAGTTGCCTTTCAGTTCTAGGCATAGCGCAGCCTATCTTAGAATTTCTCCTGAGCGCTTCTAATTGTTTCTTGGTTCTTGGAAGAGAGTGCGCTATTTTCGCGTTTCTTCTGCAAGCTGCTAATTGTTTCCTAGTCATCATGTGTTGGTTACCCAGATTTGATTTGCCGACGCAACAGAGCTAGTAGGCTTAGTCGCTGCGACGTTCGCAGAAGTCGTGCCAGCATCCGCTGGCCTGATAAAGTTTCCGGCCGCACCAGGAGTTATGTTCGTCCACTGAGGCGCTCCTTCTGTCCCTCCAGCAGCGACGTCATTGTACTGCCACGTGATTGTCGGCGTTGGGCCAGAATAGGCGTATCTTACCGCCAAGACACCGAACGTGTTTGTACTGGGAACAGTGGCATCTGCCGGTATCTCGAAGTCAATGTTGAACCTGATCGCGCCTCCAGCCGTAGGAGTGTTGACGGAGGAATTGACATAGTTAGTGAGACCCTTCAGCCTGTTTGCTACCGCTCCACCAGCGACTGGAGATGCTGGCTTCCAAGCAGCGATAGGAGCGGCATCAGTAGTCGCTACCACAGAAACGTACGGAATATTTCCATTGATCGTGGTGCCAGCAAATTGCTCTTTGGTCGTGGTAGAAAATGTAGAATCGTCCCACGACTCGATGGTTGGAGGTGACGACAACGCTTGGCTGAAAGTCACCTTGAAAACATTCTGCGCTGAGCTGTTATTGCCCGCGTTCGCTACTTGTGACGGTATGCTCATCTTCGCCTCTCTAGATATAGTTACGTTGCTGAAATCTCCTGCACGATTCTGTTGATTATCAAATCTCCCGTGTTCGGGTCCACTCCGACCTGGACGTTGACTCCCTGTCTAGAAGAGATGGCCTGATGCAAAGCGTCCACCAGACTCTGCAGATTGCCAGCTTGCGGCGATTGGTTCAAAGAGTCTGCAATTTTGCCAGGAATCCCCACTAGAGCCGTAGTGAGAGCATCTAGCTTGGCGTCCAGAGTAGTCGTACCAACTCCCACTTGAGAAGATGGCGTCACCGGCTGCTGAGCTCCCGGTCCGGCCGTAGGTCCTCCAGTGACCTGCCCGAATCCAGTCGCAGGAGGAGTTCCGACAGGAACGTTCGTAATGCCTCCACCAGGACCTATGATGCCGGGATTGTTTGGAGTGCCAGTGAATTGCGCCATCTGCTTCGTGGCTAGAGCCAGCTGATTGGAGAAGTTCTGGATATTTGGAATCGTGCCTAGCAGGACGTCTCTGATGCGGACAGCCAAGTCTGTGAACGAAGTGTCTAGCCGTGGGATATCGCTGCCTCTTGCCAGAGCTTCTGTAGCGAGGCCTTCTGCCGGCGACATCAAGCTGCCGACCACTGGCGAAGGACCGCCGGGAGCTCGCACTTCTTCCCCGCCACTCGCGGCCTTGAAGAAATCTTTGGAAGCATTGGCAATCTCTTTCATGCCATCTGAGACAGACTTGCCCAGAGCCATAGCTTCTTCCATGTCTTTACGGTTCTGCTCTGCGGCCTTGCGAGCGGCGGATATTTCGGCTTCTGTGCCTCCATGCATCGCCACTTCTTCGATGAGTCTAGCCTGCTGGAATCTAGCGCGTTCTGCTTCGCGTTCACGCTGAGCGAACGTAAGAGACTCTTGTGGGCCACTGACCGTGGTTGTGTCCTTTTGACCAGTAGCTTTCAACATAGCGCGATAGGAGTCAATCGCTTTCTGATTGTAATCCAAAGCGAATTGCAGTCTCCTATCATATAGGTTCTTGTCCAGATCTGCGATGCGACTAAGAATCTTCATTTCTTCTTCTGCATTGCCCTTAGCCAACGCGAGCTTCTGTTCCTGATATCGAATCTCATCATTGATAGCCACGATCCTAAGCTTCTTAGTGAACTCCATAACTTGATCCGCTTGTTTGATAGCCAAATCTCGTGCTTTGACCAGTTCTTGAGCTGCACCAATGACGTCTCCTTTGCCTTGGAGTTCAGCAAATCGCTGCTTGCGATAAGCAATCTCTTGGTCGACGGTCACAAGGCCGAGTTGCTGGCCAACCTTCATAGCCTCCTCTAGAAACTGCTTGCGCTTGTTATAGAGCTCAGCTTCTATTTTCAGTCTCTCATCACCGACGATACGCTCATCAGACAGCTTTCTCTCTAGAAGATTTATTTCAGTAGACAGATTCAAGGCCCCGTTCGCTTTGAGCTGAAGCTCTTCTTCCTTGAAGCCCTTCATCACGAAATCAGAGACTAGCTGAGCGGCGTCTACTCGATTCTTGAGGAGATCGTTTTCGTACTTGATGCGCTGATCTCCCTTTACGTCCTTCATCTTATCTTCAAGAAACAGACGCTCCTCAGTCAGCTTGTTCAAAGCTCGTTCTAGTTCCGCCTGTTCTGCTGCTCTGCCACCAGTCTCTACTCCTAGCTGTCTGGCCTTCTCCATCAGTCTGACTTGCTGTTGAACTTCGGCAGCCAGCTTGCGTTCGTTCTGGATATTCATCTCGATTTCAGTGTTCAAGTTTTCGGCAGCGTCTCTCTGGCCTTCTATTGCTGCTCCGGCTTTGGCAGCTTGCGCTTGCTCTGCTTCCATGTTGGCAAATATGGCAGCCGTTCCCTTTTCTACAAGACCAAGCTTCTCCTGCCAGTACAGATAGGCGTAAGTAGCTTCCTGTATCATTGTCTTGATGTCTTTGAAGACCATTACGAAACTGTTGAGAATTGGAATCGTGTCTCTGCCTTCAGCCACTGCCTTGATCCATGCGGAGGTTTCTCTGATCAAGTCTGTCAGTGCTGGCAGGACCTTTGTGCCAATCGTGATTTCCAGTCCTCTGAAGACCTGCTCAAGTTCAGCTGTCGCTTGCTTGTATGCTAACGCCTGTTCTGCCGCCTGTTCCACTGGTCCCAGCGTAGACTGAACAGAGGCCTTCTGCTTTTCCCACTCTTCATTGCTGAGCCTTAACATTGGAATTAGCTGACCGCCGATACGAGCGCCTAAGAGAGAGGTAGCAATTTGGAGCCGTTCACTGTCTGAAGAAGCACCTGAAACTTTCTGACGAACCAAATCTAGTACCTGACCCATTGCCAGCGCGTGACCACTAGTGTCTCTCAATGCGCCAAGAGTTTTGCCGAGTCTGGTAGACAGAGGATCCAGAGAGTTCTGTGTCTGATGGACCTGTGTCGAGAGCATCTGCATAGCGCGTGCTCCCATATTAGCATTGACACCGAAGCGTTCCATGACACCCACTACAGTCGCTGTATCTCTGACCGTCATGCCCATGCGATTGGATAGATGCTCCATCTCCAATCCCCACTCTGCGGTCTTCTTAACAGCCTTCTCAAGAGCGACAATAGCTGCGCCAGCTATTGATGTGACTATACCGATGCCAATCAGGTTCATGCTGCCAGAGATGGCCTTGGCAGACTTCTCGGCCAATTCTTCGGCCTTCTTCAGCTCTCCCTCGAACTTGTTGAGGTCCACTGAAACGTTCGCTAGTAGATCAAGGAAGTTTACGGGCATGGCGTTTCATTTCCTCAATTTCTTTTCTCATCTGCTCAGCGTAGTCAGGATCGTCCCAATATCGTCTGGCAATTTCCAGCATAGAATTGCCCTTGAGATCCTTAGCCTCTCTGAACTGAGCATCCACCATTTCAAAATGTTCCTTCGACGAGAAAACTCTCAAGTCCAAACTTCTCTGGTCACTGTACTCCTTGGTAGTTCCGGTTTGCGGATTAGGCACTCCGCTCTGATTGCCAAGGAATTCTTTTGCCCTAGCTACTGCCGGACGGTATGTCGGCTTCGGCTTAGACTCTTTCTTTTCAGGCTCCTTCTTTACATCACTCTTGACTGGCTTGTGCCCGTTCTTTGTTCCAAACTTTCTTCTGTGATTGGCGTCGACGAGTCTGTTGATTTGGGGGAGGGTGAGCCTTCCGGTTTGTTCTGGGTCGAAGCCGTACTCTGCTGCAAAGAACTCAAAAACGGAATCCCAAAGGTTAGTGAGGAAGCTTCCATCAGCTTCTTCACTACCGGAAGGCTCTGCAAATTTTTTATTAGGCTTTCCAAGTCGTTTATCTCGATGAACTCTTTGAACAGCTTCTGCGCTGTAGGAGTGTCGAGATAGTCGTCGAAGAACTCCTTGGAAAGTCCTTTATTGATTTGCTCACCAGTTTCCGGGTCCTTTGGCAGGGAGAATATCGCGTATGCGAGCTCCGCTACGTCCACTCGCATAAGGACTCTAGCTACCAAGACCATTGGATTTGGAACCTCGCCCTCGTTCGTAGCGGCGATTGTTTCCTTGACCACGTCAGTAGCGTTGTTCTCCAACCAAGAACCAACAGAGTACAAACGACGCAGAGGGAGAGGCATCATGGTCAGCTCTCTCCCACCGACCGTCACTTTTCGTCCTGTCTTCAACCAGACTTCGAGACTCACGACTGCCTCCAATTATGTCAAAGGAACTACGAACACGTCGAACTGGCCCAGTTGCTGACCCGGATTCTTGGTGATGTCGTGCCTGAATTCAAACACGGCATCAAATATCGTTTCGCGCTGCTCCGGGAATGGCAAGCGTAATTCGAGGGGCGGATACACGATCCAGCCAGTGATGGCATAGTATCCGCCTTCTGGCGTGGGATGGAAGAATTTCATCAGCGAAAACGGCATGTGCGCGTTACCACCGAACTGTTGGCTGTACAAAGTGCCGCCAGCCGATGCCGTGCCAAAGATAGTCGTAGAGCCGAGGTTGAAGTTTCTGAGATACAGCGAGACATTCGACGCCGATACTTCAAGAAGAGGAACAGTTACGTTCACTCGTTCTTCCAGCGTGAACCGTCTCAGAAGGATCAAAGGATTGCCGCCGACCACGTCGTACGGACGCAGCGTGTAGTTAAAGGAGGCGTCTCCTTTGATCTGACCTAGGTTTGCATAAGGACTGCCGTACAAGATCTGCCCGTTCCCGAGCAGAATATTTCTAGCATCCTGTAGTTGAAGCAGTCCGCTAGATTGTACTCCCGGAGGAAGTGACATCTATTTTCTCCTTTTCAGTACCACGTATTTGCAAGAGCTTCTACCCGAAAAATTGTCGCTATATGATAGATGTTGTTCGTCGGTTCAAACAGAATCGGGCTGCGCTCTGTTTCGTAGCAGCGTTCGATACGAACAGTGCTGCCTCCCGGCTGCGACTGACCCGTCCAGTTCGTATTGCACAGAGTGCGAAATATATATTCGTAGATTATGCTTATGAATCTACGACCGTCTACGTTCGACGCGATATTGCCTCCAACCCAGATATCCACGCGCAAGTCCAGATGCCGATAGACGTTGACAATGCCTTCTGCCGCTCCATTGCAATTGACTGTCACCATCGGTGTGGCAGCGTTCGCGCCGAAGTCCTGATATTGTCCAACTACAATGTTCGGCACTGAATTTGGTCCGTTGACAAGGGGATCCTGCACAGTCGGGAATTTGCTCTGCACATCTGGTGGAAGAGCTGGGAACATGAAGTTCCTCAAATAGTTCACACATAGACGTGAGACCTGTTCACTCATGCTGCCAACCCCGCGTATCTCCAGATCTCTTCCATCGTAACCGTATGAAGCATACCGACATAGACCGGAGTCGGTGAATCTGGAAGCTCTATCGGTTGCAGATGCGGTTCGTCCTTCCAGTGAACGCCATCAGTCAATTGAAATTGAGGAGCGACTTCTAATATCTTTCTCCAAGTTGGATGGTTCTCGTTATAGTCTGGCACAGGAGTCATAGGCACTACATCCACCGCAAACAGATATTCATGCCAGCTATGCCCTGGAGGAGCATCTGTGACTTTGACATTCTGGTCTTCAGTTAGCGGTGCCAGTTTGACCTTGCCTCTGAGAATGTTCACTGTAGAAACAGGCAAGCGACCTTGCGCATAGTACGCCATCTGCTCGTCTGCAGACGCCGCTCCTCTTGTGACGCGAATATCGAATCCGAGGACAGATGCCATTTGCCGAACTCTATTCGCCAGAGTTGGATTGATTGGAGTCAGCCGAGCTTCACTTATAGAATCTAGCATTAGCTTTCGTACCCCGCTATCCTGACATTGACTTTCTTCAGCTCGCTTAATAGAGGCTTCCAGAATCTGTCCTTGATGTCCTCGTACGACTTCTCATGAAACCTGCGAGGCCGCATACGAGAAGTACCATAGATGAGGAAAGGCATCTCTGGAGCATTGCTCGTAATATAGACCGTAAATTTTCTGGAAGTCGTCTGCTCGACTGGCTGGAGTCTGATGCTGCTTTTGAGCTTTCCAGACTGTTCGTGAACCAATCTGTCGTCGCCATGCAAGGCGTCCTTTGGGCCAGTGACTCTATATGGATGGCCCATCTCCCTGAGTTCTTGCAGAGTGTGATCGTCTAGGCTGATGTTCTTCATCACTCTTTCTTTGTACTGCTTTCCGACATCAGTAAGCCCTTTCATGACCGCTTTCTGCACTGCTTCAGTGACGCTTCCAGTTCTGATGATTAGCTGGAAGCCTGCTCCTTGGACTTTTCTGTTCTGTGCCATCACTTCGTTCCTATTCCGACGCCTACCGCAACGCCGATGCCCGTCCGCTGAGTACGACGCAATACTGTCCTATAGAAAACCTGATCTGCTAAAACTCCCCAAGTGACAGGCTCCAGCTGGTCCGCCACTTCCCAGAGCTTGCCATTCCACTCGATCAAGTCGCCAGCGTACTCTGGAATGTTGACGCCGTCTATAGTCAGGTACGCCGGACTGTAGCCTTGCAGAGAGAACTCGCTATAGACGTCTAGATCTCCGGTTGTGAAATATCCACGCTTGACGGTGTCAAAGACCTTGACCTGCGAAAGCCAGACATGGTCTAGTCTGACACTGTATTTCGGAGTCCTGAACTGCTCGTTCGGGTTGACTACGTTGGTCCCTGGATTAACCTGCGTCCCAGCGGTTTCGTAGACTTCAAATTTGAAAACGCGGACGCGTTTGTGGTTCATGCTCTGCGTAGCTAGCCAAGCTTCCTTGGCGTTCAAGAAATCGTTAAGCGTCCATTGATTTCCAAGATCTGGCACATGTCACCTCGGGGGCGTCCATACGGGAAGTACGAATCCCTGCTGAGCAACTGCCGGATAGTATTGACGACTCTGTCCTTTCCAGTAATCGTCACGAGCCGTGTATCCCTGCTTTTCAAGAGTATCAGCAAGTTCACTGAAACTCTTAGCCATCTGTGAAGGACTGAAACTTTGATCTCCAGAGCTCGTGTCATATTTCGTAGAAAATCTAAGCGATAATGCGCGAGCGGCGAATGCCGCACCTAGCATGATGATAGCGGAAAATAGTGCATCCGGAATATCAGAGGGAAGCTGAGACCCATGAGGAACTGGGCTCGCACCAGGAATTGCCAGATCATAGGAAGTAAGGTAGAGAGGAAATCCTATTTCATTTGCAGAGTGGCCAAGATGACTGTCCAGCTCTTGGTCTGTCAGCCATGTCCAATTGAACGTGCAGTCAAACTTGTTTCCAGCATTTGGCTGTTTTCCAGTATTCGTAAATGTAATTATGCCATTCAGAGGGTCGGTGAGATTGTAGTCTGTTCCAGACAAGAGTGGGGTATCGTCTACGTATAGCTGTGGACCAGGAATCACGGGAGGTCCTATTTCTGGCGGACTGGAATTTCCACCAGTAGGAAGTCCAGACGCAGGATCGATCGTAGCTGGTGTGACTATCCTCTGTTGAGGAATCTGGAACACCAGATTCGTACCGTTAGCCGGACCTTGAAGAGGGCTGAACCTGAACGCAGTCTTGCTGTTATACTGGTCGTCCAGCTCATTTCTGCATTTCAGAATTCCCCAAGATTGTGGGTACTGTGACATCGTCTCTCCTACAGTAAGAGTTACCTTTCAAGCAGCTCCATGACTTTATCTGCTACCACCTTTGGTTCTAGCTGCCACAGACAAGGAGGATAGTCTCCAGCCTTATGACAACTTGCCGTATCAATGAAACATCCAGTAGAGCAGCATGGCTCTGACAGAAGCCCGGTCACGTTTTTGACTCTCAACGGATGAGCAGACGGGAAGTAGTGAAGAAATGGCTCTCCCTCATGTGGACCGTAGGTCACCACACATTTCCCTCCTCTAGCAGCCTTGGGATACAGGAGACCAGTGTCACTAGAGCAGTTGAGGTCGCTTTCTATTACGATAGCGGCGGACTGTCGTAGTTTGAATGCTCCAGATGCGTTGTAGATATTTGGACCTGCCCACACTTCGTCGTTTCTGGGCACATGGTCCAGTATCAGCCAGAAGCAGTTTGGAGGACAGAGCCTCATCACTTCTCGCCAGTGAGGATAGTCCTTATATTTCGTACTGGAGTGCGGCATCAGAGTTATGACCTTGTAGCCTTTCTCTCTAATAGGAGCCAAGAACCGCTTGGCCATCTCCAGTTCGTAATCGTATGGATAGTACCAGACGCTCTTCATTTCTGGGTCTACATGAGCGTGCATACAGTACATATCTAGAGCTATCATACGATAGCGAGATATGACAGAGCTGGAAGCTTGATTCACGAAGTCTCTTTCATCTCCGCCGAGCGTGCTCGGGTCCTTTCGCAGCAAAGAAACCAGAAATTCGTTGAGAGCTGGCTTAGTCCGAAGATGGATTTTGTAGTCGTAGCCTCCTTTGATCGGCACGTCGTAGTCTAGCCAGTACCAATCTTCCTTAATGCTATCTGTCATTTCCACTGTCCCTTGAGCATCAGCGGCGTGGATGTTGTTGTCCACGTCTGGATTGTTTTCCAGCATGTCAGGATACCCACTGATGTAGGAAATGATACACTTCGGGAATTTTTCCTTCAAACCACGCAGAGCCGCCGTGGAATATAGAACGTCTCCAAGTCCCCAAGTGTGTTTGATGACTAGGCGCTTCCCATTCAGATCTCCCTTGCCGTCCCAAGGCTTCCTCAGGGACATCCTGAACTGATACTCGTCCCAGTCATAGACCCTGACACGCTGGTTGAATTCATTGGTTACAATTTCTGGTGCTTTCATGAGTGGCTGCGACATGCTTCCTCCACGAATTTTAGTCCTACTGCCTTGAACTGCTCGAATGCTCCATCTGGATTATTGAACGTAGCATGATAGCTACGCTGACTTTCGTAATTTTCCGGGTCTGTAAATGTCCCCATCATCGGCGCTAGATTTCCAGGAAACCACATCGTGTGCGGCGTATTGACCACGTCTGCCAGAAATCCCAGGCCAGAAGGAAACGAAAACAGGTAGTCCATCTGACGTATCAGCTCTATCGTACCACCAATATGGAATTCGCCAAGAAGCAGATGCGAGCTCTTGCCTATAGACTGCATCCAGCCATGCAAGGTGTCAGATATGGACAGATCGTACTCTGCGCCTATGAGAAGGAAGTGTGTATTGTCTGGAAGCACAGTTATCACCTTCTCAAGGAACTTGCGCCATAGAGTGTAATCCCAGAATCCCCAGTGTCGTGAGTTGCCAAATGCCGAACAGTAGACTCCCACGATAGCTGCTCCAGTCTCGAGAGAATCTAAGAACCTTCTGGCTTGCATGGCATACTGGAAATTGTTCATTTCATAGTGATAGTTGGTTTCTCCCGGTATCCAGTCTTTGACTTTGCCGCCGCCTTCCAGCCAATGATTGATAGACAGAAAATAGTCACCATCCGGCAGAGAAGCCAAATCTGTTCCAGGCGAAAGAGTCCCGTTCACAGAAGCATCAGCGCCATGCGGTCCATAGTTGCTCTGCTTCACGTTTGGCAAGATTTCTAAAAATGGTATAAGCCTCTGCGGAGATTCGCTTGAGGATATGATGCGCATTTCTCTGTCAAGGTTGCAGAGTTTACAATACATAGCAGAAAAATCTCCTATACCAGGAGGGACGTAGAAATTAAGCATTACCAACCTCTCTTCACAATTTCGTTACAGATATATTCCACATTATGTCTGCCATAGATCAGCGGCAGATGCTTTCCAGACGACAGCATATCCGGTCGCGTCCACGCTGAAGCCATCTCTTCTTCGAAGGACAGATAGACTGCAGAGTTTATGGAGTTGCCCTTCTCACGCCAGAAGATGCCGGTCGGCACTCCTAGATAGCTAGAGAAAATTCCTATGCCAGACTGGTAGGAAATCGTGAATCTGGAGCGTTTAACTATCGCGAAGGTGGCTCCTATTTCCGTTTCGCCTATAAGATTGATCCAGCTTGGTTGCAGATATCTGCCAAAGATCGGGAGCACCATAGAGTCGTAATATGAAGTGTCGTAGTCTGCACCCAATACTACGACTCTCAGACCCAGCTTGTTTTGGCAGAATTGTCCTAGTGCCAGCCAGTCCTGTGGAGTCCAGATCATTCCACGATTGTGTCCGCTGACTAGATTGCCATCCATAGGCCCAAGGTAGAATGTGCAATATGGTCCTATTCTGTGATAAAGGGCATCAGCCCAGTCAAGCTCTTCGTTCGTAAAACTAAATTCCTTTGCAGCGTCCCAGTTCACAGAATATTCTGGCAGCCAATCTTCGAGCCTGACTCCTCTTTCTAGAGGACCGTTTGGCATTAAAGCGAAAACATTTTCGCCATTGTGTATAGTTCTCCAACCATCCGGAATGTAGATATAGTGACCCTCTTCATCATGGTAGTTAGAATAGTCATGGATGTGTGTGACCAGCATGTCAGCGTCATTCACGAATTTGAATCTTTTCACAAAGTCCAAGGCTCTGCGCTGGATAGGGCTATTCAGGTCTACACAGTTGAGATAGACAAAGATGCCGTCGCCATTGCCGAGATGATTGCTGACAGACTGGATCTTGTGCAGTGCCCAAACAGAATCGCCGATTCCTTGTGGTAACAGAAATTTCATGGCCTACTCTTCTCCCTGCAAATTAGAATGCTGCCTGTCCAAGTGTCTTCGAAATATGCCCAATCTGTGCTGCCAGCGTGATACTGTTGCATGACCCACATGACGGCAGATGCCACAGTAGAATCCCTGCAATCGTCCACGAGTATCCAAGGAGAATTGCTGGTCCAAGCCAGAAGGACGTCATTTATAGCAGTGGCATAGTCGTGGTCTCCATCTACGTGGACCAAATCCACTTTCGGCAGGAATTTTATATTCTTGCTGTCCTCCACGATGATGTTGTAGTCTGTGTATCCAGCTATGCGAAGGCGCTCGGACACGAACTCGGTAGGGATTACCGGAAAATCTTTGCCGCTCTCCAGATTGTTGTCTATTCCAGAGTAGTGAGCGGTTGGACAGCCATCCATAAAAGCTAGAGCGCTGACTCCTAGACCGACGCCGATTTCTACTATGTTTTTGGGAGCCAGAACCTTTGCTACTTCTCTTTTGAAACAAGCGTAGCCAACACGGAACTGCTCTGTCATCATCCACTCTGCTCGTGCGGGATCTAGCTTAGGCAAATACGGTCTGTGATCATAGATTGATTTTGGATATCTCTCTCTGATCCTCCTCGCATATTCTACTAGCTCGCCACGAAATATGCAATTCTCCGCTGCTCCTTCCAGATAGTCTATCATTGCATCTTCCTCCAAGAACCCGGCATGTTCTTTTCGATTTCTATACTACTAAATTTCTTCCCTTGTCTTGCTCCATGCTTCTTGACCCATTCTGCCATCATGAGCAGTCCGCCAACCAGCTTCACTGGCGGTTTAGGGTTGAATATTTTCACAATGTTGCTGTGATCACTGAACACATGGACCACTTCATTTCTGGGAACCAGATGAACTACGTTATGGGCATACATTCCCATCGCTATCTGTACCTGTTTCGCTAGCTCGTTCACTGTTGAAACTGTGTCTGCGCCTATGTTGAAAGTCTGGTTGTATGCGTCTTCGTTGGAGATAGAACTGGCGATTATCGGCGCCACATCGGAGATGTGCGTAAACGCTCTAGTCTGTTCACCATCTCCGAATATCGTCAGGGGCTTGTCTTGAAGAAGCTGGTTCATGAAGATTCCCACTACATTGCGGTATGGATCTCCGATATTCTGCCGTTCGCCGTAGACATTGTGAGGCCTGAAGATGATGTAGTTGAGTCCGAACATCTTGTGCGCCGCTTCTAGATCAAGTTCCACAGCGTATTTGGAAATGCCATATGGATCTTCTGGTTGGGGTATCATTTCCTCAGTCATGGGAAGTTGTCCAGCTCCATAGACTGCGATGCTGGAAGTGAACACGAAGCATTTGATGCTATGCTTCACAGCCTCATTTATCAAATTCACAGAGCCGATCAAATTCGTCATGTAGTTGTAACGACGTATGAAATGGCTCAATCCCTCAGCGGCATACGCGGCAGTGTGAAAGACGTAGTCAAACTTCCACGTGGCGAATAGTCTCTCTACGACATGCGCATGAACCACAGACCCTTCCAAGAATCTAACTTTAGGATTCACGTTTTCTGCGAACCCTCCAGAAAGATCGTCTATGACCGTGACGTCGTGTCCTCGCTCTACAAGACAATCTACAATGTGACTGCCAATGAAGCCAGCCCCGCCAGTGACCAAAGTTTTCATTCTATCTCCGTGAACCAGATAGAGCCGCTAGACGACACGTTCCTGAGACAATCATGCACTGCCTTAGCTACCGGAGGATATCCATAATCGTGACCGCACAACAATCCGCCAGTGATGATAAGAGATTTCCAAGCTGTGATATCTGCTATAACGCTGTCTGTGTCGTGAGAAGCGTCTATGAAGACCATGTCTACCGGATGGCCCTTCATTTTCTCGGCTGCTTCCATAGACGACATGCGCAACATACACACAGTCGCAGATTCTAGATGGTGCCTCATATTCCTACGGAAGATATCGTATATGTAATTCTTTGGCTTGTCTTTCAGCATCTCCTGATGCTCTTCGCTACCCCTCCAGTGGTCTACTGCGAACACGATACCATCTACGTTGTCTGCAAGAACCATCGTAGAGCGGCCTTGCCAAGAACCTATTTCTACTATCCTCCTATGCTTGGCAGCCTGCTCAGCTAGCCATTCTAGCTCTGGAGGATCCATGGCTCCCTCAATCTTCAGTGCGTTTTCGATATTCATTTTGTCACCGTGTCTAAGACGCGCTTCGCTAGAGCTTCCGTGGTCAAATGCTCCTCTAGAATTCCACGTACTCTAGACGCTAGATTATCCCACATATGCTCTTTGGATGAGAGCACGGCCCAGTCATCACACAGATCTCTGGCTACCAAAAGTTCTTTCTTGGGAAGCAGCGTCATGGTCGTAGCTGGGCAATTTTCCAGTTCTTTGAAATATGGCAGAGATCCAGCCGCTATGATTTCATAGTGTCGCAGGCAGTCCCATCCACCTTTCTTTTTAGTTTCTGCAAAGTAACTTTGCCCGTATAGTCTGTAATACTTCGACTCGTCAGTGAAGATACGAACGCCCGAGGAGTCCATCGCAGAGGGAGAGGCTGGGCACATCAAATATTTTTTAGACGGGATGTCTCTTACTATCTTTTCCTTTGGGATGGCGAATTGAATTGGAAAAGCTCTTGGCTCAGGAGCCGCAAGCTCACGCTTGAAGTAGAAGCCTTGGCCCAACTGAGGCGCAAAAAACTGATCATCTTCGCCATCTATGAAAACTATTCTTGAAGGAATATATGTGCTAAGCACTTCAGGCAAATATGATTTGTCTCGATGGATAGAGCCGTAGAAGACGTAATCAAAGTAGCAGCTCTTTATCTTGTGTGGAATATCCTCTCTGTCTACTTCGATGTCTGGCAGCAAGCCACCGAACGTGAATGAAAGCTCACTCAGTGGAAACAGTTTTCCTTCTCCGAATGAACTGGTGTAGGCTCTGTCTGCGCGTACGACGTCTACGATGTCTGGCCCCAATATGGTGCGCAATCCGTGGAACAGGTGGTCGCATTGGTGATCACTATCAGGCTTGTCATGCTTCGCTATCCAAAGAATCTTCATATCAGTATTTCGGATACCCCAGTTCTGCCCAAATTTGTCCGGGCTCTTTGCCATAGTGGTTGATAAACGATTGCAGGCAATTTCCCCAAGTTCCCACGGCTGGATCTGCGAAGGCGATACTCTGATTGTGCAGATGCAGATGCGGCGTGTTCGGGATGACATAGACAGGAGGCAGTCCTTTCAGAACGCATCTGACAGGATATTCCATGTCATAGACCAGTCCTTCCTTCTCATCGAAGCCACCGACTTCTTCCCATGTCTTTATAGGAACGATGCTGCCTGTAGGACCGAGCCTAGTGAATTTGCGTATGTCTGACGCGCAATAGCAATGCACAAACCAGCCGTCTAGTTGCACTCTACCAACTGGTATACCATCCTCACCGAAATATCCCACAGTCCTGCCATCGGGAAGCAGCTTGTCCCAGATGTCTACAGACTCCAGATCCATTGTATCCCATTCTGCTGGAGCGCGATGCCAGATTCCTTCATGGCCTTCTACAGAACCGGGTCCCGGATAGAACGACTCCATCAAGCTGAAGCTAATGCCAGAAGCTTCTCTGAGCCTTTCGTCCTCTTCCATCAGCATGAACCATCCAGAGACATGCTTCCAGTTCTCCGGCAGAGGAGAAAACACCAGATCGTCATGGAACATGCAAGCATGACTGTATCCTTGCGCTTTAATGAATCTCATGCAAGCATTAAGAGTCCCATTGATCCAGTGATTTGTGTTGTCTTCATAGAAGTCTACCAGAACATTTGGTTGAACCTCTAGCCAATCCAGTACTTTGACGCTGTCGTTAGATTGCCGCCACGTCCCACTCATTACATCCAGTACCACATGGATTAGAATATTGGGCTCTGTCTTCCTCAGAGACCGAATAGAACGAACAAGTTTGTTGCCGCCTGTGCTAGCGAATACTACGCCGACGTTCATCCTTTTCCTCCTATGAAAAAGAACCTATCGAAGCCAGATCTCGGGATGCTCTGAATCAGCCTTATAAACTTCCCTTCAGCTAGAGCGCAGTTTTCTATCATGTCCTCTGTTACCCAAACATGATGATAGTCTATACCATCATCAAACGGCTCCTTCTTATACGTGACTTGAATGCTAAACGCTCCGTATCTGCCCATACGTAGCATTCTTCTGAATATGTCCTCCCACTCGTCTAAACCAAAGTGTTTCAATACTGCGAAGGAGCACACTACATCAGCTCTAGGAGACATCTTGAATTTTCTGATATCTTGACGAAAGAAGATTCTCTCGTCATTGTTCTTCTTTCTAGCCATCTCCAGAAGAGCCTCATTTTTGTCCACGCCAAAATAGGTTATAGAGTTGTCAAGCATGGTTGGAACCCAACCACTTCCACAGCCTAGCTCCAGTAGCGTAAACGACTTCCCAAGATCGAACAGCTTTGTAGCGGTCATTATGATCTCTGCGTATTTCTCGTAATGCTTGGTTTCAGACCAGTCCTCTTCTTCCTTCAGTAGCTTGTCCCCCACTAGATATTCTGAGAAGTCTGGCAGCCTCATCTGCTACTCCTTGAACAGAACACCTATGCCGCCACAAGACGGCAAGGTCCCATCCAGTGGAGCTCTGTCTTGCCAGATGCTCGCAGATTCGTAGTCTCTTCCCACTATCTGTACAGAACTGATCTTCAGACTGAGTTCATTCCATACAGGTGTTATCGTCGGCATGAATATATCATGGAAGGCGATCATCATCTTGCATACTGGCCACCACACTTCGAAGTCTCTACGAACAGCGTACTCCGAATGGTCAGCGTCTACAAAGACCACATCAGGAGAATCTTCAAGATAAGCTATAGCTTCTATGACGGCAGATTCGCTATAGCTGTTCCCACTGATGTAGCCTATGTCTTTTCGCAGAACTACGTTCGGTTCGCTTCTGGTGTGCAGGAGTTCAACGACAGCTATTCGTGGAACTCCAGCATTCTTCATGTAGTTTGCCGCTCCCCCACCTCCCATGCCCAGCTCTACATATCTCTGCACTCCCATCCCCATGCAAAGAGCCGTCCATGCGCGATATTCGGCTGGTCTCTGGTCCATTATTCTTTCTGTGATTTTGGGAATCATCGACGCCTCGCCACGCATGTCAACAAGTCACCATCCGTATTTCCTGGTCTGATACGGCTCTCTTCTCTTCCTAGATGCACAATCTCAAAGCCTAGATTCCCGAATAGGACCTTCAAGCTGTCAGAAGTGTACAGGTAGAGGTGCTCTTTAGGCTTCCAATGCTTCCAGCTGCGAAGGAGCGTGTCACGCTCTGGAACTACGCTAACATCTGGAGTAGTGATTGCGATAATACCATTGCTGAACAGCATGGCTATGCAATGTTTTAGTAGGTCTGATGGTTCTTCGATGTGCTCGATGACATCGAACATAGTGATGCAATCGAAGGAGGGGCCAAGTCCATTCAAGTACGATGCAACTGGAGACTTGACCCTCATAGAAGCAGTTCTTGCCGCTATTTCATTCGGCTCGAATCCAGAGCAGGCGTAGTAAGGCTCTGCGAAGCGTATGAACTCACCGACGCAGCACCCGATATCCAGAATGCTAGAGCCCTTAAGAAGCCACCTGGAAACCAGTCCAAGCCTGAACAGATTGAGAGATTGGTTGCACGGACTGTTGGTGTAGTCTAAGTAGTTCTTGGCGTAGCCTGCTCCGTACTGTGAAGCGTCATAATTATATTTCGTACGGATCATCCCGCAGTTTGGACAGCGATGGTACTCCTCATCTATTGGAGTGTACGTTGTGAAGTGCGCACATATCGGGCAAGTTTTGGCGGAGACCCTCAGGTCCATAGTTCCTCATTTCTCTCCATATTGCACGTTGAACTGGCGCTTGTCTGGAGCGATGAATGGATTCCTGAACGGAGCGCCGGATTGCAGGCACTCGCGTACCTTGCGGCGCAGCTTGGCATTGTTTTTCAGAGAACGCAGCTCTTTCTTGGAAAGCTTCTCGGCTTCCATAAGCTCGCGCCTCTGTGTCTCCACATTTCCGGTCATACCGCCACCGACCTTGATGTCAATGGCCGTAAGGAACGCTCTGCGAATGTTGCCCTTCTCGTCAGTGAAAACGGTTTCCTGAATCATGGCTGGACGTGGATGTAGCTTTTCGTATTGGCGATACTCTTCCAGAGACGACTGGTACAGCTCCCTGAGTTTTTCTTCGTTCTTCTGGAAACCCACTGGCACACAGAGATATCCAAATCCATTCTTGAAGCAGAGTCTCCGCTTCATCTTTACGATACTGGAGTCTGGATCTCCCACATCTAGTACCACTTTCTTGTCAAAGAAGAACCGAGCGCAGGTGCCATCCTTGCCCAGCTCCTTCTGCAAGAAGTCTGGATTCCACAGACTCTGATAGCCTCCGCCGATCACCTTGGCTATCTCATCACCTGGAACCCCGAACTCGAACTTCTCCGTCGGTCCTACCTTGTGCTCCGGCCCAACGATTGCTTTATTATTTGCTGTCTTACCAACCACTTCTGCTGCGAAACGTTCACGTTCTACTTCCATTTTCTTCCTCCTCTTTACATACAGAAAGGGGGAAGCCGGTTAGAGCTTCCCCCTAGAAAAACGGCTTGCGCTGTTTCTCAGACTGTGCCATCGTCACCCATGTAGTTGAAGCGACTTTCAATCATGCCGACTTCAAAACGTGAGCGAGACTTGAACCGATAGACTTCCATGCTGAACGACTGGCCAGAAGCCGGGTTCTCTTGGATGATCTCCAGAGGGTCGCGCCGCTGGAAGACCATACATTTCTTCGGGTCGCCAAGGATCCACGCTTTGGACGTGAGGAACCTTGAGACCAGTAGCTTGTACAGTCCTTGCAGAGGATTGACCGTCATCGTGTAGCCAGTCGCGTCAGGAGATGCAGACGGGACAGATGGCTGCAACGTGGAATTCAAGAGCTTCGCGCCTACGAACTTGTCGATTGGCGAGACCAACAATGTATTCGGAGACACGAGGAACTTGTTTCCAAGAGGATCGGTTATGTTCATCAGGTTGATGTCGGCAGTTTCCAGGTTCAATTGAGACAGACGGACGAACGTGCCGGGGCGATTGCCCTTAGAAGTATTGTAGGAGCCAGTGCCAGTGAAGCCAGCTGGAACCGTGTCGGTGAAGCTGACATCCGGGTCCACCGTGACACCCTGAACTGTGAAGCCAGCGCCGATGATCTTCCCGATCACGTAGATTTCTTCCATGATCTTGAAGTTCTCACCCATCTGGCTCGCACGGTTCTTGATCTGCCCGGTCTGATCGTCATCAAAGAGTTCGCGCTCAAACGCCTCGATCATGCCGAATTTCTGGTTGGTCAAGTGACGGTCGAGTCCAACTACTGGATTGTCTTGGAACTCTTGGCCACGATCAACGCGCTTCGGTAGATTGGGGCGATACAACGGAGCGTAGTACTCTTGGAAACGACGTGACGCTACTTCTGTCACGAGATCGGGATAGATCACTGGAACTGTGTTATAGCTGTTGATCGCGTAAGTCTGTACTCCCGCTCTCAACAACTGTCCAAAAGCAGACTCAGCATTCGCTTCGCGCAAGACCCGTGATTGACGATAAGCACTCTCACGGAGGCGGCGGAAGCTGAGTTCGGGGCTGAACCAATCGATCTTGGCTGCAACCTCGTCCCATCGATTCATTGGGGTTCTCATTTTCCTCATTCCTCCATTAGATCGTCGTCAACTGCGTGTACTGAGGCCGCAGATTGATCAGAAGCTGTGTTACGCCCTGAGTCGCTGCGATGCCTACAGACTGTCCGCCAGCAGATACCGTGAACGTGTTTTCTGGAGCAACGTAACCAATCACGTTAGTTCCAGAAGCACCCGTATGACGGATCTTCTGAGGGTCGGCTCCGAACGTCACGGCGTCGCCAGCGTAATACGTAGCCGAATCGTCGCACGTGAATAGACACATTCCACGCGTGACAATAGCGATCCTAGACACGGGCAAGTTCTGGCTCAAGCTAGTGATCGGGTTCGTATCGTTGGAGACGCCGATGAACAGAGCGGCTGCGGCTGCGGAGGCTGCGTCACCTGCTACGATCGGAGTAGCAACGAGGTTCGCTGGGTCCCATTTCATCATATCGCCAGAGTTGAAAGCAGTGGCGAGATTGACGGGGACTTGGCTTACCCGTTCCTTCTCGATCTTCACTACGTTAAACGGTTGTGACACTGTATTTCCTCCGAACTACAGATTATTCGTCTTTGAGGGGAATGCCGTCATCGGCAAATCCCGCAGCGAGCTCAGAGTCTTCTGCTCCGGCGGTCCTTATATAGGATACAGCGCCGCCTCTGGCTCCACTTCCATCAACGCTTTCAGACAAACGAGACACCACTCCCTCTTGAGCAGATTCAAGAAGTAGTGCAGTCTTTTTGATCTCCCGGATCTGATCACGTTCACTCAAGCCATACAGAGATTCCCGCAGGACTCGAGATTCGTTGACCATTTCCTCCGGAAGGAAACCTTCTTCGACAGCTCTGTTCAGAAGCCGATGTGCGCTCTTCTGAGATTCGGTGAATCGGACGATGCCCTTGTACCGATTGAGCGTGCGCCCAGTTGCCTTGAGGGATTCACGTAGACGCATGACGTTATGCTCGAGAATCTCAATGCGGCGATTGGCTTCTTGAGCGACACGACGCGCTACCTTGTTGCGACGGAACTTGCTGGTCTTGATCTTGTAGGACTTGCCCACGGCAGACGTGGAATCGTCCTTCTTGCCCCAATCCTCGTCTGTGCCTCCAGGATCGTATCCCTTCGTGGGGTCGCCTCCCTTTGGCAAAGCAGTGTTCCCCGAGTGTCCGAGACCACCCGCGAACGAGGCCTTGCTGACAGTCTGCCCTTGACCGCTTGCACGTCCGGCTTCACGGCTGAAACGACGGCGAGGACTACGACCACTTGCCCTGACCGCCATCCGGCGACGACCTGCTTCTGCTACTGTTCCTGGACGCATCTGGCCACCTTCATCTTCCATCCCCTCATCCTCGAAGCCTTCGTCTTCATCCTCGAAAGCCTCGTCCATATCGTCCAGATCATCATCACCATCATCATCGTCATCATCTGCTTCTGCAGATGCTACGGTTCGCGAAGAACCCGGAGCACCACCACCCGGAGCAGCACCCATTCCCGCTCCCGGAGGCATCGCTCCTGGCATTCCGCCATCCTCGTCTTCGAATCCCTCGTCCTCATCTTCGAAGCCCTCGTCTTCTGCTCCCTCGTCCTCAAAGCCTTCGTCCTCGAAGCCCTCTTGTGCTGCCATCCTACGACCGCCTCGGCCGCGAGCTTCCTTGGCATAATGCTTGCTGCCGCCGAAGTCGTCTAGAGCGCCGACGTCCTTGTCGCCTTCCTCGTCCTCAACATCGGATTCCTCCAAACGAGGCTCGATGTCGTCAGGATCTGGTTCGTCTACGTTTTCGTTATCAGCTCCCTTGCCATCGGCGGCCACAAGCCTCTTGCCTTTGCGGAAAGATCGCCGTCCGATGGAGGCTTTCATCTTCTTACTCTTTGCCATTGACTCTTTACCTCCACTTGGATTGATGTTGCTGTACTGCTCTTCGTTTGGCTGTCCCGGACCTTTGCCAGATATGGAAGAAACAGCGTAGAGTTGTTTCGCCGCTGAAAACGATGCTTCTTTCATTTCGTCTGGATTGTCCGAGTTATATGCCGATACGAGAGCGTCAGCAACTTCTTTTGCCTTCTCGGGGCTTAAGACCGCCGATTCTCTCGTTCGTTTGCTTCGAGTTCCCATACTGTTACTTACTTTCCGTGAGTGACCGCCCGCGACAGATCGCCTAGACTCCAGCATTTGGTCGAACTTTCCTCGTGCTGCTGGCTCTGTCACTACGTCAGCACTGTCTACTCGCTGAAATTCTTCTACATAGTTCACTTCTTCGCCGTTCATTTGCGCTGGCCTTGTTCGGCCTACGGCATTGATAGATATCCCGAAAAGATTTTTGGCAGACTTGTCAGTTAGAATTGTGTCGATCATGTCGGTGAGCCACTTAGCGGATGGGAAGAAGTGGAGCTTACCACGCAGACGAGCCTTGCCGGTTTGGGGATTCTTGTCGACAAAACAATCGCTATACCAACCTACCAAATCCTTCATGCTGCGCTCTGGCAGTGTCTTTTCGGTTATGGCGTCTGGATGGTCAGCGTAGGCTTTCGCGCCATTGAATACGTTAGTGCCAGACTTGAGAGCGTCGCTGCTATAATAATTGCGATCTTTCGAGTTGCCTAAGCCTTCCTCAATAATCGTAACCAAGTAGACACGGCTCTTTTGTTGTTTTCCGTTAGCAGACTTTCCAGTTTCGTCTTGACCCTTTTCTGTAAAGATTTTGCCACCGAAGGATTCTCTGATTTTAGAAGCGACTAGCTTCTTCCTCTTCTTTCCTTTTTTATCAGAGATCAAACGTTGTATACCAGCTCTCTGAAGTTGCCCATGTTGTGAACTAGAATTTGGCATTTTACGCAGCCTTCTTCTCTAGTCTTTCTCTTTTGGCAGCCCCGCTGAATATATGACTGCGTTCCTCAGCAGTCAAGCTATTCAAATACTGCCTTCTGGAAATCCGCATCTTTCTTCTAGCCTCATTAGAGAAGGCGTGTGAACAATACTTATCCCCCCACTTCCTTCTCTTTTCCCTCATCAACTTACTCAACTTCATACGCTTTGCTTCAGACATATTAGAAGCTCGTTTATTTCCCATTGCAGCTTCAGCAATTCTTCTAGAGCCTTCTTCAGACATGACATGCGATTTTCTCATCTTCTTACGAACAGCTTCAGAAGGATTGACAAGGCCATCTCCACCCTCCGTAAGATTGTATCCATAGCGTTTGTCATTCGCTCGGTACATCTTGATGTACATCTCTTCCAGCATGTTCAGATGTCCATCTGTTACGGCATCTTTATAAATCGTGAAGATTTCAAATTTGTCCAGACCATACTTATTCATGGCTCTGGTAAGAAGCAAGGATGAGTTACGGCCAGAGATGTGCTCTAGAAATCTATTCTCTATCCCTCTGATGGTCTTCCCTACATAGACCTTCCCGTTAGCACGATTCCGGATTAGATACACGCTTCTCATTAGTACCTCGGTGCCTTTGATTTCATGATATCCCCGTGTGATTTCTTTGCCAGATCACCAGTATAATTTGGGTTCATGCCTTTTCCGTAATCGCCACGCGATAGACTGTTTCCTCTGGAATCTTGGATCACGTTGCCTCTGTTGCCTTCTCTGGCAGCGTCCTTGTTTCTTGGATCGTTCCAGTTCGCCAAGAAATTCCCGTATTGCTGATTTCTGCCGGTCATGCTCTTGTCCAGTTCCCCTGTCATCGGTGGTTTCAGTTTCATGTCCGGCGGAGGGTCGCTGATTGCGCCATCTACGCCGGGATTCTTCTTCCTGAAATCCCTGGTCTGATTCGCTTCCTTATGGTACACATTGAACCGACGCCCCTGTGTCTTTCTTCCCAGCTGCGGAAAGTTCGGCGAAAACTCGTCAACTTCAAAGCGACCTCCGGAGTCGAGATGTCCTCAACGCTCGGTCGAACCTCCCGAATCTGGATTCCATGCTCATATTGCCAGCGGTCCGCTTGCGCTCCTGATCTACCTGCGAGTCTTGTGGTATTACGTCATATCGTGTCGCAGGCATAGCCTTCGATTGCATACCGAGTCCCTTTTTATATTTCGCAGCTCCGGTCATCACATCCATGTCGTTCTGCTTGCCTTTGCCTTCAGCTGCCGCCTTGAGTTCTTTCATCTTCTTGCCGCGAGCCTTGACGTGGCTCTCGAGATGCGCCATAAGGTTAGCGCGTTGTGTCTCTGATAGCTTAGGATTCGCCAGCAGAATGCGATGTTCAAGAATATGCTCACTATGTTCATCATCCTCCATCGCTTCGTTGATCTTGCCCAAGCTGAGCAGTGACTTGTGCTCACCGTCGATGATCTGCGAGTTGTAGTTCTTCGACGTGGACTTGTCATCCATCGGAACGCCACGAGCGAACTGTTGATTGTTCTGAGACGGTGCTAGACCTGCTCCAGCTTCACGCAGGCGGAACGTGTCATCGAACGATGAGTCTTCATCGACGGTGAGTCTCAGCGCTTCACGGAGTTTCTTTGGCTTCACTTGCTTCTTGTTGAAATAGCCTACTTCGAACGTGGCACCCTCTTCGTCTGAGAGTGAGGGTCTCAAGTCTAGATCTGTTAGCGGCATGTTTTTCTCCTATAGGCTTGGGGAAGGCAGGAGGAAGAGTCTGCCTTCCCTTCGCCCTTCGCTGGCACTATGCACGGAGCAATCGAATGTGGAAGATATGTTCATTTTTCTATGCACCTGTAGTTACCTTTCAGAACTCTTTAATCGCTACTTTGCTCTCTGCCAGTCTTGGCGCTTTCGGTTGGAATATCGCTCCGCCTCCACGCCAGTTGGATTCGTTTGCTTTCCTACCATACTCTCCATAAGGAGCCTTGATAGGCGTGCGTTCTCTCTTCCCATGCTTTTCCCACTTCTCGTAGTCTTCTTTAGAACCAATGCCTTTCTTTGGAGGGCCACTTCCAGGTCCACCTTCCGCAGATTCCTTCGCTGCCATCTTCTTGCCCATCGTGCTGTGCATTGCACGCTGACGCTCCGTCCAACCTCGCTTGCCTTCCATCGTCTGTGGCATTCCAGATTCTTCTCCGCCGCCAGAGTGTCCGCCACCTTTCTGTCCAGCCTTGACGAAGTCGCGCGGGTCTATGTCGCCTTCTGGATGGATGTTCTTATAGCGTGGCGAGACGTAGACGTTACCGTCCTCGCGAGCTTCTTTCACCTTTGGTCTTTTACCGGTCTTCTTGAAAGTATCAATATCTTTCTGGCTCCATTTAGAAACGTCTATTGGGCCATATCCAATATCTATAGACTTCCTAGTACCTTCTCCCTTTTTAGGTCCGCTACCCGGTCCGCCTTCGCCGAAGAGACCTCCGTGCTTCGCGCTTTACTCTTGGTCCTTCGTCTACCAGATCCTTGCCGACCTGCTTCTTGACGGAGGTAGGCAAAGCGCATTCGCCGTCGTATGGGCCGCGAGCTTCGCGCTCAAACCGACGAAAGCGCGACTCGAACGTCGGCTTCTTGCTGGCTCTCATCCCAGCATGGGCTCCATACGTCTGCTGCAATCGCTGACCGCCGCCTTGCTGAGCGTCAAGATCTATCGGTGGCTTGTCCTGCTTGATATCTTGGCTAGGCATCTGGGACTTGTTTGGGACCGGGACAGGAAGCTGTTTGCCAGACTTGCCGGGGAGAGCTTCGCGTTCATGGTACTTCGGATATTTTCCAGGTTTCTTATCCATACCTACTGTCTTACCTTCTGGGCTAGTCCAAGTTCTTTTCTTGTCATCAAATCCAGACTTCTTAGGTCCACTCCCTGGACCGCCTTCGTACGCTTCCTCGCCAGAAACTTGCTGTGGAGGCTGCTGAGGTTGACCGGCTCCTTTCTTCAACTGTTGGAGAGTGTCCATGTGATGTTCCATCGCAGAAGTGTGAGCATGTCCCAAGTCGCTGTCAAGTCCGTGCTTCTGCGCCATCTTCTTGTGGAAGTTGATGGTGTCCTTCGTAGCCTTCGCCAGCGTGTTTGGATCGATTTCGCCCACTTGATTGTTGAAGCTTTCGAGACGCTCCTGCAATGAAGCGCCAGCCTCTCTCGAGAACATGCGAGCGGCGCGAAGATGCGCTATGCCACGCTTCGTGTGGAGGCCATGCTTCTGCGCCTGCTTCTCGTGGAACAGGCGAGCTTCTCTTACGACCGAAGCGCCGACACGCGCTTCACGCAGACGCCTGAGCTGAGTTTCCTGGTTCTTCATGAACTCGCCAAGAGTCGGCGGCGTGAAATTCGCTCCCGGTCCTTCGTCTGATCCTGCACATGCGATGATGCTCATACGATAATGCTCCCTTCTTCAGTTGGCTGCTCCGGTTCGTCCATCTGCCAATTCATCTTCGCAGCTACCATCTCGTCGAATTCAAACTTCAGCACTAGCTCCGCCGTGATCTCTCCCGATCTCCACTTCATGGCGTTTTCTATCTTGATGTTCTTGAATCCCTGCTTCTTTCTGACCGGAAGTTCATTGAGCCACGCTTCCAAAGCGTATACTACGTTTAGAGCCACATCCCTTACGTTACGATTTACTTGGAGAAACTTCACGAGATTAAGATTCCGCTGACGTGGCAGTTTCGTACCGATGTCTATTCTTCCACCACTGTCTCCGACGTAGCTCGTGCGGATGATTAGCAGACGCTCTTTCTCCACAGTGATATTGCAGCGCATATCTACCGGGTTCTTGGAAGATTCCATGGCAGCATAGTGAAGCTGAGTGTACAGAGCCATGAGAAAATCGCAGACGTCGTGATTAGTGTCCAACGTTTCTGCCAGCTTAGGATTGTCTTGCTTGATAATTTCATAGATGTTACTTGGCATGACGATGTCCCACCGTAGTAAAGTTTTCTGCAAACAGCTCAAATGCGCAAAGTTTCCCACCCAATCCACAGCCTAGATCTATGCCTATCTTTCCTGGTCCTCTGAACGGCTTCCGGAACGGGACGTGAGAAAACACTACTGTCTTGTTCGGTATGCGCCGCCACTTCTGTTCCCACCAGCCATCCTCAGAGAACACGGTCTGCGATTCATCTTCTAGTCTCCCTCCAAAGAGCCCGGGATGTCCGCCAGAATGACAGCCGATATATGGAAATATATCATCTTCGTACCACTGATGAAGATTTTCCATGAACCGAATATGCGTTTCCGGCACGAGCATCGGTATCGCCACTTTCATTGGCTTAGGTTCGGCGCCATTGTTCCCAGTCGCAGTTACGTACACAGACTTGTCAACAGCGTAGCTTTCAAAGACCTTCTCACCGTCCATCTTAGACCAGAACTTCGCTGTCTCATCATCCACATTTTCCTCTATCGCAAATTGAAACACATATTCGTAGCAGCCACGCAGACAGAGCACCTTGCCAGAAAGTCTTTTCTGCAAGTCTAGGATGTACTCTACCACTCCCTTGCTGTCTGGGCCAGGACCTAGGTATGAGCCTAGAAACAGAAGCAGATCAGAATCTGTAGGACCAAGTCTTTCGATAAGCATCTCCAGCAAGGTCAGTTCGCCTCTCACATCTCCGATTATCCAACGTCTCACAGGACACCGTCGTTTTTGATTGTCAACTGCCCATCTATCACGGCGTACAGAATCGCTCCGCCTGAGAACTGGACCTGCACAGAATATCTGAACACTCCCTGCTTGCCCATTTCGGGAGGAGCAGATAGATCGTTAGTTTGAAAGACGTATTGCACTACACCCAGAGTAGGAGCGCCAATGACAGACATCTGCTTTGTGATGACCGGGGATTTCGGCTTGCCTTGACTGTCTGTGATTACGTACAGAAGGTTGACTATCGAAGCGTTCGTAAGATCAAGAGCACTCTGCACTGGCGGGTTCTGCGTTTGGTCCACGTTCACAAGGTTGAGCTGGAGAATCTTTCCCACTTCGCCTGTCGTTAGGTCTGCCATATTTCCTCATTCGAAGATAGACATCTGCAAAATCTTTCCGCCTACGACCGTGAACCGCGTCAGTTTGCCATTGAACATCATCGTCACAAAGCAGCTCTTGTTCACGGCGGCGGTTCTGACCACTTCTCGGTAGAAATCCACTGGGACTGCCACCAGCTTGTAGAATATCATTCCCCTTGTAATTACCGTGTGTGGGACCAGGACAAGACCGAATTTCGGCGGTGCAAACCAAGTCGGTTCTGTGAACTTCTGCGGTTGAGCCTTGATGCCCAGCGTGGGGCTCCAGCCAGCGATATTCGGTGGCGCTACAAATATCAATCCATACTTCGGCGGCGCGAAGTAATCACTCAGAGCATAGCGCAAGACTACAGCGTTCGGCGCAGGCTTAGTCAGTTCTACGCTGAGCAGTGGAAGCGTAGCAAGCGTTGGGCGAACCTGAGCTACGAAGTCCGAGGGTGCATATTTCAAAGTGACTGCCTGCTGGCCTGTAGTCGGTGTCCAGCCAGTCATGAGAGGTGGAGCCACTAGAGCGAACTTAGATGGAGAATCGTAGGCGACCGGAGCGTAATTCAGCACGACAGCATTTGGGGCAGGCTTGGTCAGTTCTACAGACAGTAGAGGCAGAGTTGCCAGAGTAGGTCTGATCTGCGTCGCTATCTCTATCTGTGTGAATTTTCCAAATGCGCTATAAGGTTTATCATCTAGCCACGACAAGAATGGCAGAACGAAAGGAGCTGTCGGCTTTACGAAGTCGCTGCTAGGCGCGTATCTAAGCACGACAGCTTGCTGTCCAGGTTTCGTCAGCTCTACAGATAACAGTGGCAACGTTGCAAGTGTGGGTCGCACCTGATTTACGAAATCAGATAGCGCATATTTTAGCACGACAGCATTCTGCCCAATCGTAGGAGTCCACGCCGATAGAGTCGGTGGAACTACGAACACTAACCCAAATTTTGCCGGAGCATCGTAAGCCGACAGAGCGTATTTGAGTACGACGGCATTCTGAGCAGGTTTAGTAAGTTCTACAGATAGAAGCGGAAGCGTTGCTAGAGTTGGGCGGACCTGAGCTATAAAATCAGGTAGAGCGTATTTCAATTGAACAACATTCTGCCCTATCGTGGCGCTCCAACCTGCTACTGTGATCGGTGATACCACAACCAATCCGAATTTCGCAGGAGCGTCCCAAGCTGTAGAAGCGTATTGCAGAATCACAGCTTGAGGTCCAGTAGGAGCCGACACGAACGCTTCCAGCGCAGCCGCAGTCGTACTCGGCCCGGTTGAGGTATCGGCCATCATATACCATTCGAGCTTGACCCATTCAGTATCGTCCTTCTGCCAGCTTATCAGAGGGAGTGCAATCTTTGGCGCGACGCCAGATACATAGTCTGTGGAAGCGTAGTCTGGAGACAAGGTTGGAAGATTTCTCTCAACCACTTGCTGCCAAGCAATGAATGGCAGAGTAGCCAACGTTGGTCTAATTTGGTTTACGAAATCCGTAGGAGCGTATTTCAGCACGACGGATTGCTGTCCTATCGTAGGTGACCATCCAGCGACAGTGATTGCTGCCGCTATCGTCAGACCATACTTCGGCGGAGCGAAATAATCGCTCAACGCAAATTTCTGAGGCTGAGCATTCGGTGGGATTTCAGCTAGACCAGATAGCAGTATTGACAGAGTAGCCAACGTAGGCTGAACTTGTCTAGCGATTTCTACTTGCTGGTATTTTGCAAAAGAACTCCATGGTCTATCGTCTAGCCAAGACAGCAATGGCAATCTTACGACGGCACCAGACACGTAGTCGGAAGGAGCGTAGTCTGGAGAAAGGGTCAGCAAGTTCCTTTCTACAATCTGCCAAGACACGAAAGGCAAAGCAGAAATCAGAATCGGTCTGACAGTCTCTATTTGCTGGAATTTGGCGAACGTGCTGAATGGTCTATCATCGTACCAGGATATGAGCGGAAGCGTAGCCAACGTCGGACGTACTTGAGCCACGACATCTGGCTGAGCATATTTCAATAAGACAGCATTCTGCCCAGTCGTCGATGACCAGCCAGCTACGGTAATCGCTGCCGCTATGACTTGAGGGAATGTGGGTCTTACTAGATCTGTAAGAGCGTAGTTTAACAAGACAGCGTTTGAAGCGATATTGGTGTAGCTTGCCGGAAATAAAGGAAGCGTTGCGAGAGTTGGATAGACTTGCCGCGCTGTTTCTATCTGTTGGAATTTGCCAAATGCCATCCAAGGTCTATCATCTAGCCAGGATATAAAAGGCAATGCTGCTACGACCGCAGAAATTGGTCTTGCTGCCTCAATTTGCTGGAACTTTCCCAATGTTGACCACGGTCTATCGTCTAGCCAAGATATGAATGGCAGATTTGGCAAAAGCACAGGTCTTGCAGTTTCTATCTGCTGGTATTTCGCAAATGCGCTATATGGTTTGTCATCGTACCAAGATAGAAGAGGAAGAGTCGCTAGAGTTGGAGCAGTCTGTCTAGCAATTTCTATCTGCTGATACCTTTGAGGAATCGCCTGTTGCCCGGTCGTTGGTGTCCACCCTTCTAATATAGAAGTCACAATCGTTGGTTGAGGAAGAGTAGACGATACCCAATCTGGTTCCGCAAATACGTTGGGCAAAGAATTCTGCCCTATCGTACTAGTCCAACCAGATATAGACAAGAATGCTAAAAATGGTCCAGGATTAACATCTTCTTCAGAGCCTGAAAATCCTCTTGGAGAATTGTACGAACTTATGGGTGGAGTCCATCCAAGAGATTGTAAGACTAGAGTAGGATATATCTGGCCAACCGTTTCTATCCACTTGAATAACGAGGAAAATGTAGACCAAGGCTTGTCGTCGTACCAAGATAGAAGTGGCAGAGTAGGGAGCAAAGGCGATCTGACTGTTTCTATCTGTTGGTATTTAGCGAACGTGCTATACGGTCTATCACCCAGCCAAGATATTTGAATTTGAACCTGAGGAGCTCCTACAGTTTCTGGATGTATGAAGTCAGTAAAAGCATAATCTAGTGGTTGAGACTTGACTCCGTCTGTTCCAAACCAAGATGGCAGTACAGGAGCTCTGACAGTTTCTGGGTGTATGAAATCTGTAAAAGCGTAATCTAGCGGCTGAGCTTTGACTCCGTCTACTCTAAACCAAGCCGCTAATGAAGGAATAGCGATAGCAAGAACTACAGTTTCTGGATGTACAAAGTCAGGAAGCGCAAATTCGTTAGGCAGAGAGTTCCGTCCTAGCGTGCTAGTCCAACTATCCAATGTGATTATAGCTGGAGGTTGAACTGGATTCACAAGAGGCACGGCTCTGGAGTAGATCCTCTTCCCAAATACTATGCTGGGAAGAGGTCTCCACGATCCGACTGTTTTCGAGTCTATGGCGACTATCAATCCGAATTTCGGAGGTGCTACGAATTGATCCGGGCGAGAATAGCTTCGATCAGAGGCTTTTATCCCTCCGTATTGCATGGGAAGCTGTGAATCTCCTATGTAAGGCGCTCCAGTTCCAGTCCTGAGAAATACTCCTACCTGACCCCAGTTAGCCGCTGTCATTGTCGCAGAATCCGTAACAGGACTGGAAGCTCCATTGCTATCTATCAAACAGACAGACAGCCCAGTCGTAGTATTTTGATTCCTTAGCTGTCCGTTCTGAGCAGTGAAAGTATTGGCTGCCGCCAATCCACCTCCCATTAGCAACCAATCAGAAGCGTCTCTAAGAACTGTAGAGCCAGTGGTGATAGGAGAAGTTGACCCAGTGGTAGCAGCGGTCGTGACATCTACCAAATCCACGCCAGTGTAGGATGCTGCTACTCCTGCGCAACGGAATCCAGTAGTGACATTGACAGTTATAGTTCCAGACGCTGCCGCATGTGGGGTATTAGAAGACCAGACTTCTACAGTAAGACCAGATTGTGCTATAGAGTTATTCCGAAAATAGGTGTTTCCACCTCCATCTGTAATGCTCGTTACGAGATTTCCATTGTTGGTGGAGATAACTACAACTACGATCTGAGCATTAGATGAAGAAGACAAAGCGATAGTGAATGATGTGCCCGAAGTAAGAGACTTTGCTCCTACTGCCGAGGTTCCAAATCCTATCGCCATCTAGCCTCCACCTATCACATTTCCAAACGATGTGGCTCCTTCGGAGCCGTAGTGTGAAACAGACTCTTGCGCAGAAAAGATTTCAGGAGGAGGTTGCAAAGCTAGAATGACCCCTGTTCCTCCAGTCGTATTCCCGTTTATTGTGATGGTAGCTTGGTAGGCTCCAGTGACAGACACAGACCTATCTTCTATACCAGCTCCTATAGCAGGTGGACCTCCACCAATCGTATTCCCTCTCAGACTGTATCCAGCTCCTTGCGTGAAAGTATTACCAGCGGTTAGTAAACCATAGCAGGCCACCAGCATTTCGTTCGGTTGTGAAGTCGTAGTAGTAGTTCCAGTCAGCAAGGGATTTCCGGAAGTGATAGCCCCCAAATCTCCCTTGGCCATCTTGTCAAGTGCAGACAGGTAATTAGCAGTCCCAGAATACTGCGCTACCGACATCGCAGTGAGGGTTGGGCTTCCATTGGAAGAGATCGCTATGTTATCCGTCCCGCTGTTGATTACAGTTCCGATCCATATAGCAGTGGTACAAGAATTTGCAGAATCCGTCCAGGGACTTCCTGACAGTTGAGTCCAGTTTATATTCGCATCTGTTATGGAAAGAGTTCTTCCAGGAGAATTCGCACTTCCTACGGCTACCACTAGATTTCCAGCAGTGACCGCGAGGTTCTGGTTGACGGAAGTTCCACCAGAACCACCAGCGGCTTGATTGACAAAAGCAATCATATCAGTTCACTATATTCCCGAACGCTTTGACTCCCTTAGACCCATAGCTAGAAACATGAGAGAATTTAGATGGAGCTTGAACTGCAGACGCCGGGGCCTTCAAAGCGAAGAAGTGCATGTTCCATGGCGTAGAAGCTCCTACAGTCATAGAGGCGCTGTAAACTTTAGTCGTGGTAACATTGACATCCTCTACGGCTATGACGTTGGAGAATCTCAGAGTATACGTATCTCCTTGCCCGTCATTTCCAGCAGACAGAGCACCACCACTGTTCGTACTACCGAGTCCTATCAGTGTATCCGTAGGATTCAGTGTCAATATGCTCGTGCTCAAGAGAGCAGTGCTCCCTCCTATAGATTTTCCAGTGTCTGTAGAAACGTCTATAGCTGTTATCTTATCATTGCCAGAATATTCGGCCATGCCAAGATACCAGCCACTAGAAGTAGTTAGATTGACAGTGACCAGACCAGAAGAACCCGCAAATGACGGAGTGTAGAAAACCTGTGTTGAAAAAGCTGCGTTGTGTAAAACTGGTAGCGAAAACCAAGAGCTTCCACCATCGCTTATGGTAGAAATGGCACCAGTAGAACTTCCTATCCAAACGATGCCAATGATAAAATCTCCGGCAGTCGGTACTGGAGAGAACGTTCCTGTCGCTACACCAGCAGTTCCGCTAGCTGTCGTCACGCCTCTTATGTATTGTCCAGGCATCTACATTCCGTAACAAGAAACAGAATTGAACGTTAGAGCGCTAGTATTCGTGCCATCTGCAAATCCACTCATAGTGTTTTTGAAACAGTCCATCGCTGGAGTATTGTTCGCATGACCACCAACTGACTGAGCGTTCCAAGTCTGTGAGCCTGCCGCACCATAGGTAGGACCATCCGTTCCATAGATTGTTCCTCCAGATACTTCTGGACCGATAGGAGGATATGGCTCAGTGTTCCACCAAGCTGGCTTGGACGTCAGATAGAAAGAAGCTGGCATCGCTGACTGGCCTATTCCAGTGTCTCCAACGGTCGGTACGATATTAGGATAGACGCTAAGGCCAGAAGGAATCTCAGATGTGCTAGCGCAAGTGGTAGACCAACCAGTATCGCTCAAGCTTCCGCACCAACGGACAGCGGCGGTCTTCGTATCGTAGTTCCCCCAGCGCATAGAACTCGTAAGAACGAAAGCATCCGTCGGGACCGCGTTCGTGTCGCCACCGGCTCCTAGGATGAAGATTGCATTGTTCGCGGCTCCAGCACTCTGATACGTTGTCGCGACTCCGCTTCTTCCCATCACGTTTCCTACGTAGTGCGAATATCTAGAGTAGGCAGCCGAATATGCTGCGTCTGTCTGCGTGCTCTTTCCTGGTTCCCACCCAATGTAGTAGTTGCGAAACAGCGTGTTCATCAGGTGCCCACCATGGATGTTGTCGAAGACGAGACCGTTGCCGACGTTCCCTTCGTAGAGATTATACATGGATGTAGCCGAGTGGGTCCAGAGCGAGAACCACATGAAGCTATCATCCGAGACGTCAGTATCGTAGATAGAATAGTTGTAGGCTACGACTGTCCCAACATCTGGGCCTTCGTAGACTATTGTCGAGCGGCACTTCTGGATGATGTTCGTCTCTATCTTCAGATAAGAACTGTAATCGGGCGAGATACAATATGGATCACTGTTCTGAGCGCCATAGGAATAATTGCGCTGCACGTCTACGTGGTCGGATTCGAACATTCTAACAGAGTATTTTCCGGGATTTATAAAACGGTTTCCAGTCACCCAGCAGTTCTGGCATCCGTATAAGACGAGCGTGCCTCCTCCTGAATTTATGCCGCTAGAGTCTATAGACATGTTCTCGAATCCAACATTATTCACCGCGTTGTAGAGCCACACTTGCGGAGATTGTCCGCTTGCCCAATTCGGAGAGACTATGGGATCAGCAATCGTAACGATATTTCCATTGATTGCCGTTGCGTAAGTGATTTGGATCTGACTGCGAAGAGTACGATAGGCGTTCGATGGTGATTCACCGATGCAACCTGTAGGACCAGTTGAAGAGTACACTTGCGAGCACACATAGAAATTTCCGTTGTCTGTTTCAGTGCCAGAGCACGGAACTCCAGTAGTTCCTGTGTCACACTGATCCATCACTAGCATGGTCTGGTTCAATGTTATTCCAGCCACTGATGCAAGCGTCAAGAAGCTAGTGCCTTGCGCGTACCCAGAGGTCCAATTAGTACCAGATGGATTCCCGCTAGCAGCTTGATTTGGCCCCTGCACACAAAGCAATGAGCCTAATCCATTGCAGCTCCCTGCCGCCGTGAAAGTTATAATGGTCTGATCTGCTCCACTGCCACGAAGAGCCACGTTGCTTTTTGTGATGTTGATTCCACTGCTAAGAGAATATGAACCAGCGGCCAGCAGGACATACTGATTCGTTCCACAATTCGTTATAGCCGTGTTTATCGTAGCCGCGCTAGAGCCAGCTGGAACAGTAGATCCGCATTGAGTCCAGCCAGAAGAATGACTGTTCTGGGCTCCGGCACGCTTCCAGTCCATTCCATGCGCTACAGAAAGGATGCCGGACCAAGGAAATGCGGGATTGACGGTGATAGTCAAATTTGTCGGCGCGCTCTGCCCCTGTCCATAGACTACGAATGCCCACAGAAAGAACACTAGGAATCTAGCAAAAAACTTTTTCATATCGCTACCCCCACGTTTAGTACAGCCATATTTCCAATCGGATCTGTAGCCATCACTGAAAAATTGAATACGCCTTGAGTTGTCGGCGTTCCCGTGATATTTCCAAATTGATCCATAGTAAGACCGTCTGGGAGAGCGCCGGATATCAGAGACCAGTAGTATGGCGGAACTCCTCCACTGGCCGTGAGAGTCACGCTATACGGAACTCCTACAGTCGCGGCAGGCATACTAGAAGTCGTAACGATCAGGGCATAGGTAGAAGTCGTAGATACTGGAGGCATGCTCGGTGCTGGCAATGGATGGAATTGGATTGTGGATCTCATCAGCTCACCAGTATCAGCTTGCTTTTCTTCTCTTCCCAGTTCTTGCAGACGTACTCTACCGTTTGCGTTATGGAGTTTTCTATTCCGCCACCAGTGCCTTGGTTTCTGAATATCGTAGCGCCAGGATAGAACGGCGAGCCGCCATGATCTAGGAATCGCCAGTCAGAGTTCGTAGCCAGAACTATCAGTAGATTCCTGCCAAGAGCGCTGGCTAGGCACATCGGGCCAGTTTCCACAGACACGACAGCATCCAAGTTCACCATAAGGCCAGCCAGATCTTCCCATGTAGATATCCTTACATTTTCCACTGGTTCAGGCAGTTGGACATCGTGCTGCAAATTGACCCAGTCTACAAGATGGTCTGTCCTGCACACTAGACGCATCGCTTGGCCCATATTCATAGAGTGGATCTTCCTGCCGATGTTGCGCAGTTCTCCACCACGCCAACAGAGACCTAGGACCGGTTTGCTCCTTTTGTCTATCCTATACTTGTTGATAGATTGTGGTGAAGGTGTGAACGCTGGTAGTTTTGGCACCGTAGAAGGAGTGCTGCCTAATAGACCTAGAAGATTCATAGTGGTAGTCCAGTGCGAAGCGTCCAGTCTAGTTCTAGGTTGAGCCAGTCTTTCTGGGCCGCACCAAGAAGCTCTTTCGTAGAAACCACGCAGCTCTTGGATTGGTGAATACAGCCAATTGATATTTCTCTCCGTCAAGAGAGGCAGATATCTGCAGAACGTAATGCTGTCTCCAGCTCCGCCTTCGTCGAGCACGACCAGCCTGTTTGGAATTTTCTTGCCGTCCCATTCCTTCACTTCTAAAGGAGTGCCTGCCATCAGCGCCGCTTCTTCCTTAGATTGCCGACACGTATTGTAGAGAAGCAGGCCTCTCTGCCAGTCTCCCTTCTTCAGTAAGGACTCCGCGTACGCAAGGCGAGCATATGGCTCTTCTGGGTCCATTTCGTAGGCCATCGCAAGAGCCTTCAACGCGCCTTCGTAATCCCCGTAGTCCTTCCATATCAAGCCTAGATTGGTTGCGACTATGACGTTGTGAGGATCTTTTTGGAAGGCTTGCTCTGCGAGGGGAATTGCGGCTTCAAGGTCACCGAGAACGAAATAGCACGCTGACAGTTTCGTGAGATTCGACACGGTCGGGCGTAGCTGGCAGAAATACTCCAGCTGCCTGACCGCAGCTTTCGCTTCCTCTACGGACATGAATCCGTA
>Ga0307479_10000084_pt1 | contig 93142 bp, 88 predicted proteins | sample atmos_gasesECM4C_FD_203743 | JGI IMG/M metagenome (GOLD analysis project Ga0307479, IMG submission 203743) | Hardwood forest soil microbial communities from Morgan-Monroe State Forest, Indiana, United States - atmos_gasesECM4C_515 | ecosystem: Environmental > Terrestrial > Soil > Temperate... | reverse complement strand
GCATGTGTTAGGCACGCCGCCAGCGTTGATTCTGAGCCAGGATCAAACTCTCGTTTGAAACCTGATGTCTGCCGACGGGTAGTTGGCAGACTGCCATCGCCGCATATCCAAAGCCGCTTGCAAAAGCTGCTCTGGTTTCAACAATGCGAGATGGCGCCACCATTCAGCTTTGCGTTCTTCGGATCGAAACCCACGAAACAAAGACCATGGTGGTCTATCTTGTGAGATCGTTCGGACTAATGCCCGAATCCGTTTCTCACGACTGGCACGTTCAACCTAGTTGTCAAAGACCGAATCGCGGTCCGCCGAGGCGGCGCGAATTCAGTCCAGGCGGAAACGCACGAGTGCGTATCCGACTGTCCTCGAAACTTTACAACCATACAGTGCGGCCTGGATCCCGTCAATCATCGTTCCCCACAAGATTTCCAGATGATTTCCACATCGGGAAACGTTCAGGGAGCGAGGGCGGGAGAGCTGCCGGCGAAACCAAGGTCCCTCGCTACGCTCGGGATGACATGGCTTTGGGTGGGGCGCTCTTTATGCATACGCGCAACAGTATGGTCTTCCGGCCGGGAGCAAACGCCATCTTCGGCGTGCATTTTAGGGAGCCCGATACGGAAGACAAGAAATTGAGAAAAGATCCCTTTGGAGGTCCTTGCTTTGAAGGTACCCTTCGGACGGCTTACGTAAATCGTTTGCTTTCCGAATGAAGTCCCGTGGCCGGGACGATTGAGAACTTTAAACTGCTCTCTGAAAATTAGATGCCGGACGATGCCGAGAGATGCAACAAATACGCCGGCTGGCCACACATCTGCTCTCGGTGAGTTGTTTATAGCAGATGAACGAGGAAAAGTGCAAGGGGAAATTTATCAACTTGGTTCCAGTCTGAGCAAGGCCAGTCTGGCGCGAGTACTTAAGAGCTTTTGAAGGATTCAGTGCAAAAACTTTCACGTTGACGTAGCGAGCGACCGAGCGCAACATGTCGAACGCGAGGATTCTATGCGGATTCATCATGTTTCGAGTGGGTTCTTGCTTTCGATTTCCGGGCTCCTCTCTCTGCTTCAGGTCACGCCTGCTGCGGCGTCCGTCAAGTTTCTGGATGCTTCCGCTTTGAAGGCCGGTAACACTCCGTTTTCCGCGGTGGCTGCAGACCTCCGCGGAATCGGGAAAACCGACCTGGTGGTAGTGAACAACGGAAGCGCGAGCGTCGGCGTGTACCTCAACGACGGCGCCGGTCATTTCAAGATTTCAACTTACGCGACGCCGCGCGGTCCGGTGACGGCGCGGGTTGCCGATCTCAACAGAGATGGAATCCTGGACATCGTTGTTACCAACAGCCAGGGAGTCTCGATCCTCTTGGGAAAGGGCGACGGGACGTTCCGGCCCGGGAAAACCTTCCCGGCCACGCCGCCGAATCAGCAGTTCTTTCCGGACCCAGTGGGATTGGGGGTGGGCGACGTCGACAGCGATGGGCTTCCCGACCTGATCGTTACGGACGCGCTGAACAATACGGTCAACATTCTGATCGGAGATGGCCGGGGCAATTTCAAAGTCGCAAGCAGCGTGACGCAATACACCACACCGGTTGAAGTTACCGTGGGAGATTTTAATAAGGATGGGCATCTGGATTTCGCGGTGGCGAACGAACTCAGCGGCACGATCGCGGTTTTTATTGGAGTTGGGAATGGAGCTTTTCGCCCTGCGGTGAACTACACTACGGCACCGGGACCGACGACGGTTGCCGCGGCCGACATTAATGGAGACGGGATCGTCGATCTACTGGTGCCGGATAGCAGTGGAGTGGACATTTTTCTGGGAAACGGCGATGGCACCTTTCAAGCGGTCATCAATTACCCGGCGATTTTCGCAGTCGGCCTTAGCGTGGTGGACTTCAACGGAGATGGCAAAGCCGACTTGGTTGTGACAACCTTGGCGGGGGTGAGCTTTATCCCGGGAAATGGAAATGCGACGTTCGGCTCCGCGCTGACCTACGCTACTGGGACGCGTCCGGAAACCGCGGTGGTGGCCGACTTTAATGGAGATGGGAAAATCGACGCGATTGTGCCCGACGCCGGAGGGAACAACCTAACGGTGTTGTTGGGCAAGGGAGATGGCACATTTTTCGGTGCGTCGGCCTACGCGCCAGGGTTGGGCGCTACAGCGCTCACGATTGGAGACTTAAACAACGACGGTAATCCGGATGTCCTGGTCGACACCGGGCAGGGGACTGTTTTTGTGTATCTGGGCAACGGCGATGGGACGCTGCAAGAATCTCCACTTCAAACGACAATTGGCGGATATTATTCGGGTGCCGTCGCGCTGGCTGACTTGAATCACGACGGGAAGACGGATATGGTGGTCGCTAATAACGCATTTGCGAACGTTTCGGTTGCTTTGGGAAACGGCGATGGTACCTTTCAAACGCCGGTTTCTTATTCAACAGGATTCGGAGCTAGTGCAGTTTTGATCGCCGATTTCAATCACGACGGTAAGCTGGACCTTGCGGTGCCGGGTTACGATGCAGTTACGATTTTGCTAGGCAATGGAGACGGGACGTTCCAGACGAAGGGCAGCTACGCGGTAGGTTTTGTCCCCCAAGGGATTACGGTCGGGGACTTCAACGGCGACGGTAAGCTGGACCTTGCTGTCGGAAACGCGGGGTCTTCCAATATCAGCATATTGCTGGGGAGTGGTGACGGCAGCTTTCAGCCCGCGCAGAACTACTCCTTGACCAATAGCCCGGGGGCGCTGGTCGCAGTCGACCTGAATCACGATGGCAAGCTTGATCTGGTGGCCACGGACGGGGCAAAAGATTTTATCGTGCTTTTCGGAAACGGCGATGGGACCTTCCAGAACGCGGTGGCGATTCCGACGGATTCGGGAGAGAGCGATGTCGCGGCTGCGGATGTAAACCGTGACGGGAATATCGACCTTGTATTCTCCAATCCGACTGAGGTAAGCGTTTTTGAGGGTAATGGCGACGGAACCTTTCGAAGCGCGGTGAATTACCTGGGAGGAAACGGACCAAATTTTCTTTCGATGGCTGACTTGAACAGAGACGGAAAGCCGGACATTGTCGTTCTGGGGGCGAACGGTTCAGGCGCTCCGAACAGCCTCGTCGTCCTGCTCAACGCGAGCAAACCATAGCAGCGTGGCGTCTCGCGCCATGAGAAACGCGGATGGGCTGGCTATGTTTGGCTCGGTGTGTCAAGCTGAATGATATGAAAAAACAGGGGTCGGACCAGTCGTTTCATGATCGGCGGTATCAGGAGCGCAAGCGGGCGGAGGCGGCTCGGAAGCCGGTGCAAAAGAAAGTGGCCGCGAAAGAATCTGGGCGTGACGATCCTCCCGTCAAAAGGGACTAGCGAGTCTGGGATGGCCTCGGCATAAAACGTTCGACCTTCCGCTCGAATGGACAGCCAGGGCGGCTGTTCCCGCATGAAGCGTAACCTTCCATTCGGCAACCTCTCGCAAGGTCGATCGCAACCCGCGGGTTGACTCACATCCTTCACTTTCTGTAGATTCTGTTTGAACTGAAAGATTCGATATGGCCGATCTTACTGGGGTACAGAAGCAGTACATCCTGCATTGGGGCGAAATGGGGACGCGGTGGGGGATTAACCGGACGGTGGCGCAGATTCATGCGCTGCTGTACTTGTCTTCGCGGGCGCTGCCGGCGGAGGAGATTGCCGAGACGCTCAGCGTGGCGCGGTCGAATGTTAGCACTTCGATTCGCGAGTTGGAGGGTTGGGGGATTGTGCGGGCCGTGCATGTGCTGGGCGACCGGCGGGAACATTATGAGTCGATGAAAGATGTTTGGGAGATGTTCCGGCTGGTGGTGGAGCAGAGGAAGCGGAGGGAGATCGATCCGACGCGGGAGATGTTGAGGAGGAGTTTGGAGGAGGTCGATCCGAAGGAACCGGGGGCGGACTTTACTCGTGAGCGCATTGCGGCGATGGCCGGATTTTTTGACGCTGTGACCGAGTTGCACGACGAGATGAAGCGGCTGCCTACGGGGACGGTGCGGAAATTGTTGCGGATGGGGGCTAAGGTTCGGGGGAAGAAAAGCTAGAATCTTTACCACAGGGATACAGGGGAAACCACAGGGTGGGGCTTATGGGAGACACGACGGAGGCGAAAAAAATTTGGGTTACCTTGAGCGGGCTGCCTTTGACGATTTCGTTGGAATGGCCGTTTCATCGGTCGACTTCGGGAGCGGATTTTTGGGTTCTGCATGGGGACATCCGGCTGGAGAATTCGGATGGGCTGCATGCTCCCGTGGCGGTGAATCTGTCGATGACAGTGCGGGAAGTTTTGCCGTCGCTCGAACCGACAGATGCGGAGGCGCCGGTGATCAATGCGTTGCGCAAGGAAGTCGACCGTCGGCAGATTGAGTTTGTGAAGTCGGGGAAGCTGAAGCCAGTGCCGTTTTCCAGCCGGCATTATGACTTCAAGCGGCAGAAGTGGGTGTTTGGGAAAGCCGCCGACGATGAGATTGCTACGTTTGTGGAGCGAAAGGTTTACTGGGAGACGAAGCTGAGTTCGGAGAAAAGAGTATGGATTGCCGATCCGACGGACGCACAGTATTTGGAAACGACTCCGGCTCACTTGGTGGAAGTTGCGGGGCGGCTGGTGGCGGGCGATGGGTTGGTGCGAATGGAAGGCGAGCGGGCGGAGGCGACGGCGGGGTTGATGGGCCAGGCGGAGCGATTTGAAGCGGCGATGCGGGCGGCGGTGGAGGAGTTGGAGAAGAAGCACGCATTTGAGCGAGGGTAGGAACAGGCCAGTTGCCAGCACTAGTTGCAAGATTATGCATGTGCTTGACGCTGTATTTTTCTTGAGATTTTTTCTATTCTCCTGTGTTTCGGTATACGATTGCGAACGTAAATTCCGGCCTGCAAGTCGCTTTCGCCGAAGCCCCCTCGGCGTACTTTAAGGAGCGCACGATATGAAACGTCTGCCTCATTTTGCGTTTATGGTCTTATTTCTGCTTCCTGTCTCTGGGCTTGCGCAAAAACTAATTGAGTACGTTCCTATGAATTCGCCGATCGTGGTGGCGGTGAACCTGGTGACGAACATGGTTTATGCGGCGAATTACAACGATGGCACCGTTTCGGTGATGGATGGTAACACCAATGCTGTGGTGGCGACGATTCCGGTGGGACCAATGCCGTTTTCTTTGGCAGTGAATCCAGTTACAAATCTCATTTACGTTTCGAACACCGGCTCGCCTCAGGGTACAGGCATGTCGATTATGGCGATCGACGGGAACTTGAACAGCGTTGTCTCAATGCTTCCTCTGCCAAGAAGCTACCCTGGGTTTATCGCGGTGAATCCACTTACGAATACGGTTTATTTCACGCTCGCCGACGGAAGCCCGTTCGTTGTAGCGATGAATGCCGCGACTAATCAGATCGTCGCTAAGGTTCAGGTGAAGGGCCGTGGATGCTGCCGCGGAATGGCACTCAATAGCGCGACCAGCCGCTTATATCTTGCGATAGAGGATCCGTTCAATGAAACGAGTTACATTGCGGTCATGAACACCGTCAACAATAGACTGGTGAGCAAAATTACGCCGCCGGGACTACAGTTTGTAGGCGCGGTTGCCGTGGATTCGGGACTCAATCGGGTCTATGCGTCCGATGGTGTCTCAAATCTATTGTTCGTCATCGATGGCGCAGATGGGAGCGTGATCGCAACGCTTCCTTACTTCTCCGATTCCATGGCAGTGAATGAAAATACTCATGTGATTGCGGTTGCGTCTGACAAACTCACTTTTATCGACGGACTCACCGATGAAGTTGTGGGTGGCCAGGTGCCTTTTGCAGCCTGCAGTTGCCGAATCAATCTTGGCGCGGGCATCGATGACCACTTTTATGTTGGTTACGATAACTTTCTTAACGACAACGCACCGGGCGCGTTGGGCGTATATTCCGGGCCCCCGAGCCAGTAGTCGAACAGGGAACCTCAGCGGCTAAAGCCGTCTTTAAAATCAAAGCTCCTCACGCAGCGCTGAAGCGCTGCTCCACCCTAAACCAGAGTTCTTGCCGCAAGCTCTGAAACTAGTATCCTTACTCTGTACTTGGTCATACTTGGCGTACTCCCCGCAACATACCCTTGGCGCATGGCATCTGATGCGCGTTAGGAAAAGCCGCTGGGGCGGAGTGTATTCTCTAGAGATGAGAAATCGGAATTGGAGCGGGGCTCGGGGCGTTGTTGTGATTATGTTTTTATTTTTTACTTTGGCGTGCGGATCCGGATGGGCGCAGGCTGGGGAACCGCAGGAGCAGAAGACTCCGGATTCGCCGGGAGAAGTGAAGAAGGATCAGAGTGCGACTCCGGTGCAGCAGGTGGAAAACCGGACGAAGCACGTTGGGACGATGACGGAGCATGCGGCGGCTGCGGGGCTGATCCGGGCGCGGAATTGGGAATCAACGTGGATTACAGGAGTCTATGTGGCCAGGGATCAGCCGCTGATCACGTTGACGAGCAAGGAGCGCGAGGCGATTTACTTGCAGCAGACGCTGACGACCCCGGGGGCGTACATGAAGCGCATGTTCGGGGCGGTGATCGATCAGGCGGCGGGGACGCCGCGGCAGTGGGACGATGGTTGGGGCGGGTATGCGGAACGGTTCGCCTCGCGCGAGGGGCAATTTATTACGGCGAACACGCTGGCGGCGCTAGGAAACGCGAAGCTGGGGTACGAAGTGCGCTACGACAAGTGCAAGTGCGACGGGCTGTGGCCGCGCACTCGGCACGCGCTGATCAGGAATCTGATGACTTACGATCGCAGTGAGGAGCATTTGCGTCCGCAGTGGGCGCTCTATGGGGGAGCCTTTGGCGGAGGAGCAGTGTCGGTGGCGTGGAAGGCGGGATCTCCGAATGCGTTTTCCGAAGGTGCGCGGGCGATGGCGGGACAGTTGGCGTGGGGGACGCTGCTGAATTTTGTGACGGAATTTTCGCGGGAGATTAATCGGAAGCAGGGAGTGAGGTAGGGGCGTCGCACCCAGCAGGCCGCAGTGACGATGGCGACGAAACCAAGGTCCCTCGCTTCGCTCGGGATGACACGTCAGAAGATTCGTGGGCGAGTTGCCCGCGACCACATGAGCCTCTCCTCTACTGAAGCAGCGTGCCTCCGTTGCCGTTGGGCTCTTCTTCTGGGGCCAGCACTACGGCGGCAGCTACGCGGTCGCCGGGTTCCATGTGGAGTAGGCGGACGCCTTGGGCGTTGCGGCCGGATTCGCGGATAGTTTTGGAATCCATGCGGATGATTTTGCCGTACTGGCTGATCAGCATGACTTGAGAGTTTTCATCGACCAGCGCGATGGCTACTACTTTGCCTACGCGTTCCGTCGTTTTTACGTTGATCACGCCTTTGCCGGCACGGTTCGTTAGGCGGTATTCGTCGGCGGGGGTGCGCTTGCCGTAGCCGTTCTCGGTTACGGAGAGGATCAGGTTGCCTTTTTGAGTTAGATCTACGGTTTCGCCGGGCGGGACTTCTGCTAGTCCTTCGGTCGCTGGCGCTCCCTGAACGGGCGAGGCGCCCGTTCCCACATGGTCCGTGGTTGTCCCCGTCTCTCCGGCGGTGGCGGTTGTATCTGGCTTTGGGGTTACCGTCATGCCTACTACGTAGTCGCGCTCTTCCAGGTTGATGCCGTTTACTCCGTAGGCTGCGCGGCCCATGGGGCGGACGTGATTCTCGTCGAAGCGGACGGCCATGCCTTCGTGGGAGGCGATGAAGACGATCTGGTTGCCGTTGGTGATGCGGGCGGCTACGAGTTCGTCCCCTTCTTCGATGTTGATGGCGTTGATGCCGTTGGAGCGCACGTGCATGAACTCGCGCAGCTCGGATTTTTTTACCAAGCCATTGCGGGTGGCGAAGAAGATGTATTTATTTTCTTCTTCGAGATTGCGCACGGCGAGCATGGTGCGGACGGTTTCGCCAGGCTGCAATCCGATTAGGTTGCCGATGTGCTTGCCGCGGCCGGCGGCGCTGACGTCGGGAATTTCGTAGACCTTCAGCCAGTAGACGCGGCCTTTGTTAGTGAAGATCAGAATGTAGGCGTGGGTCGAGGCAATGAAGAGATGCTCGACGAAATCTTCTTCGCGGGTCTTCATGCCGGTGCGGCCCGTGCCACCGCGGCGCTGCATGCGGTAGGTGGAGATGGGCGTCCGCTTCATGTAGCCGGAGTGGCTGAAGGTGACGGCGACCTGCTCATCAGCTATGAGATCTTCGAGAACGATTTCCGCGGCTTCGTCTTCGATGCGGGTGCGGCGCTCGTCTCCGTAGAGTTCTTTTACTTCTTCGAGTTCTTTGATGATGACTTTGCGGAGCTTGGTTTCCGAGGCGAGGATGGATTCGTAATCTTCGATGCGTTCGCGGACTTCTTTTAGTTCGTTCGAAATTTCGTCGATCGAAAGCTTGGTGAGGCGGTGCAGTTGCAGTTCGAGGATGGCCTCAGCCTGGCGCGTGGTGAAAGGCTTTTCGGGATCTTGCCTGGGCGCGCGCCCGGTGGTGTTGATATCGATTTTCTTGCCGCCGAAGTAGGCGACTAAATTCTCGCGGGCGTCGGCGCGATTGGCGCTGGCGCGGATGATGGTTATGACATTGTCGAGATGATCGAGCGCGTTGAGATAGCCTTCGAGGATGTGTTCGCGGTCTTTGGCTTTCTGCAACAGGAAGGCGGTGCGGCGGCGGACGACTTCGACGCGGTGATTGATGAAGTGCTTGATGGCCTGGATGAGGCCCAACTCGCGGGGCGCGCCGTTGACCACCGCCAGCAGGATCATCGAGAAACCTTCCTGCATGGAAGTGTGTTTGAAGAGCTGGTTGAGAACGATTTGAGGCTCGGCGCCGCGCTTGAGTTCGACCACGATGCGCATGCCGTCGCGACCGCTTTCGTCACGGACGTCGGAGATATCTTCAATTTCTTTATCGTTCACCAGTTGCGCAATGCGTTTCACCAGCACCGACTTGTTCACCTGATAGGGAATTTCGGTGACGATAATGGCCTGGCGGTCTTTGGAGATATTTTCGATGGCGGCCTTGGCGCGCATCATGAAACGCCCGCGTCCGGTGCGGTACGCTTCGAAGACTCCGGCGCGTCCGTGGATGACGCCGGCGGTGGGGAAGTCCGGGCCTTGGACGAATTTCAAAATCTCCGCGAGTTGCGCGTTGGGGTTGTTGATCAGCGTGATGGTGGCGTCGACAATTTCGGTTAAATTGTGGGGAGGAATTTTTGTGGCCATGCCGACCGCGATTCCGTCGGAGCCGTTGATGAGTAAGTTGGGAATGCGCGTGGGAAGGACGTCTGGCTCGACTTCGCTGCCGTCGTAGTTGGGACGGAAGTCAACGGTCTCTTTGTCGAGATCTTCGAGCAGCGCGGTGGCGACTTGCGCGAGCTTGGCTTCGGTATAACGGTCGGCTGCGGGAGGATCGCCGTCGACGGAGCCGAAGTTTCCTTGTCCGAAAATCAGCGGGTAGCGCAGGCTCCAGGTTTGCGCGAGGCGCACGAGGGCGTCATACACGGCGAGGTTGCCGTGGGGATGGTATTTGCCCATCACATCGCCGACGATGCGAGCGCACTTGCGCGTGGCACGATTGGGCTGGAGGCCCATCTGCTGCATGGTGTAGAGAATGCGGCGGTGCACGGGCTTGAGTCCGTCGCGCACGTCGGGCAGAGCGCGGCCGATGATGACCGACATCGAATAATCGAGATACGACTTCTTCATCTCGTCTTCAATGTTGACGGGCTGAATGTGCAGTGCGCCGGGACTGCCGTCGCCACCGGGCGGGGGAGTCAGGGGGAGTTCAGGATTTTGATCGTCAGGCATGGCTTGAGCTTCTGGCTCTCATCTTCCCCGTTTCGGGCGAATCGAACAGGTGCGTCGATAAGCAGCGAACTGGGCTAAACAGTTGTATCTACAGGTGGTTAACTGAATTTCGATGAAACCATATTGTACCACGAAATTAATTGCGGTTGGGCGATCATCGAGCCAAGAACGTCAATGAAAAATGGCACAGCGAGCGAAAACCCTTAACACGGGGGACACGGGGTACCACAGGGTAAACCTTGCGCCTCAGACACCATTAGAAGCGGGTGATTACTTCATTGGGCGATGCGGGCAGGACGAACTTTACATTGCGGGTCGCGTTGGCTTGCTGGGTTTGAGTCAGGTCGAGAGTGGACAGGTCGATTTTCTTGTTCCAGTATCCGTCGGTGTAGTAGTCGCCGCGGGCGTAGAGGAATCCGTCGGCGATGGTGTAGTCACGGACTTCTTCGCTGTGCCCGTCACGAAAAACCAAAACTGCTGCGGCCGAATTCGGAGTTGAAGTAGCGGTAGATATCCGAGGCGACGCGTTCATCCGAATTGAAGGGCTGATAGTCTTTGCCGGCGGCGCGGGGCTCGGCACGAGAGCGAGAGGCAGCGCTTCACCATTCACCGGCGTGCTACTCACGCGAACGTAGCGGCCATTCTGCAATTCGATCATCAGCGGATCGGAGGACGAGGGCCCATGGTTATCGAGTGGAGCGGTGGCTTGTCCCATGGAAGAGGTGGCGGAGCCGGCCATATCGCGCATGGCTTGCATCAGGAAGGCGGGCGGCTGGGAACCGGCAGGGTAGCGGGAGGAGTCGATATCATCGGGATTAAAGGAGTCGCCGAAAAATGGGAATGGCAGCGAGGTTAAGGGCGGAACGCGCGACGTCCGCCGAGATCCATGAGGATTTCGAGCGAGCGCAAAATTTCCCAGTGGCGAGTTGAAGTGCGGCGCCGCGGAGTGGGCGGCGGGAGCAGAGGCATGCTGGGCTACTGATTGCGATGCAAGAGCTGCCATCACCGCGAGGGTTAGAAGCGAGCTGCAGATATTTCCCGCAAAAGCTACCCTGCTGTATGCATTTCGCGGACAGGAGTGTCCGCGCCACACGAGCAATTTCCACACCGGATTGAAACTGATAAGCGGCATTTCAGTTGGCCTGGGCGGAGGGCGGCAGTTGGAAGATTACGCCGCGATCCTCGTTTTGCTTTTCGGTGGCTGCCAGATCGAGATCGGAGAGCGCGATCTTGCGGGGGTGACCGGAAGCTAGATCGTAAAGCGTTTGACCGACGATGGCGTAATTGCCCACCTCGATTTGATGGCCATCCTTAAACACCAGACTAGTGGCAATCTGTGGCTGCTCGGGAGACGAATCGGCGCTCACAGGCGGCTCTTCGGCTTGAGGAGGGGTTTGTGGCGCGGCTTGTGGAGTGCGAGCGTGAGCTGGTCCGGGATATACGGGAGGAATGTAGGAATCACGGCCTGAACCGCGGCGGTCGAAAATTGTTGGACCACCCTGGTAATCGGAATCGTCCTCGGCGTCATCTTCGCTATACGCATCCGCGTAAGGGACGGGCACTGCATAAACATACGGATAGTAAGGATAGTAGGAGTCGGCGTACGCGGTGTGATGGTTGCGGTGATGTTCCCCGTTGTGGCCCGGGTGAGGAACATTGGTGGAAAATGTTACGCCAGGATTTGGCTGTGAAAAACCGTTCCGGCCGAGGGATGTGACGCTGGGCGGAGTTCCGTTGATGGCGTGACCTCCGAAGCCCGGAGAAGTTACGGATGGCGGGGTGCCGTTGATCTGAGCCGCGCTGGGGCAGACAGAAAAGAGTGGGAGCAGGAGCATCCCGAAAACTGCCAGCGAGGCCGGAATCGAGCGCTGCGCGGAGCGATTCACCAACCTATGATACTCCAAGGCCAACGTCATGGCGCACCTCCAGAGGGGAACTTCCTACTGATTTAGATCGTTGTGGGTGGGGTGGAGATGCGTGGGAAATTGTAGAGTTTTGTTAGTGGCTGAGGTCAAAGGCCTTAACGCCCTTCGACTCCGCTCGGCGCAGGCTAGAGGCCAGAGGGAGGAACTGAGGAAAAATCAGCTTCGGACGTGCGCCAGGGCTTGAAGGCTCCAGAGGATGTAGGCCCCCACCAATGCCCAGACGCAGGCAGTGATGACGGCTCGGAAAGGAGTTTCCATGAGGTCGGCTAGCACGCCCGAGACAAAGATAAATAGAAAGGGGACCGAGGCGAGGAGGAATCCCGCACCGGCGACGTGAGGATGGGCCATGCCGAGTGCGATGAAGAGGACCGCGATCAGCAGAGGGGCGGTGTTGCCAAAGTAACGCGTGCGCGGCCAGAGCAGATACACAATGAGAGTGACAGGAATCAAGAGGGCGAAGGCCGAACACGCCCGCAGAATTTGTAGCGCTACCTGCCGATAGACGGCGAGCACGGTGAAGCTCCGCCAGGTCGCTCCCCAGAACGAAGCGTGGCGCATTCCTTCAAGGAACGCCCGGGGATGAAACGAGTACGTGGCGAAAAGGATGGCAAGAGCAACGAAGCAGGCCGCGATCCAGATGGTGAGAGCTGCGCCGCGGCGGATGGGAGCGAGATAAAGCAGGAAAGCTAGTGCGACAGGGACGACGACGATCATGGAGAACTGGGATCCGACGGAGATGGCGAGAGAGACGCCGAGCAGCACGATGCGGCGCCAGTTCCAGAGAACGACCTCGCGCGGTGCGTAGAGCGTGTGCGCTACGGCGATGGCGGTGAAGATCGCGCCGAAGGATCCCCAGGCCGCGAGGATTTCTGGCTCAGTGTGCCAGACGGCTGCGGCTTGAAGCATCGTGGGAGAAAAGCAGTAGAGAGTGAGGGCGAGGAATCCTCCGGTGTTGCCGCAGAGACGGCGTGCGACGTACCACAAGGAGGCGCCGAGGAAGACGCCGAATGCGAGGAAGGGGATGCGTGGGAGCCATCGCCAGTAGGGGGCGACGGCGAATTCGTGAAAAAGCGCGCGCTTCGGCCAGGCCACGAGAGGTGCGGCGGTTACAAGGGAGAGTAGCGGAGAATGTTCGGTGTCGAAGCCAGAATCATCGCGGGAGACTTCCATGGGGAGCGCAGCGGTGGCATCGGGATAGGGAGCGCCGGCGATTCCAGCGCCGTGGAGTTGTCGCCAGCCCGCGGCCATGCGCACTTCCTCGGAGGCATCGGGATGGTCCGATTCGCCCTTCCCTAATTCGGAGTGGACGAGCCAGACAGCTTGCGCCAGAAAGGCGAGGAGCAGGGCTCCAGCGAAAAACTGGGGGCGTCCGAAGCGTTGGCGCGTGAAAAATGCGGTCATAAGGCTGAGCCGAGTGTTTTACCATGAGCGGGGTGGTTTACGGAAACACATGGTCGAAGTTCAGTAGATAGATTTCCGGTGAATAACGGCACAAACATTTCGAGCCAGGAGCGGGAGGCGGAGATCTTACAAGCGCCGGATTCAGACGCGTCTTCCTCAGCGCCGGTTTTTGCAGTGCAGCCGTCGTATGCGCGGACGGTGTTTCTTGCTGCGGACGGACTGAGGGCGGGATGGGGGCTGGCATTTTATATTGCCGCGTTTTATCTGCTCCAGTTCGTGGTGACCCGGTGGGCCGAGTCGGCGGAGTTAGGGAGCAACGGATTATGGTCGATGATGCTGGAGGAGCTTGGGCTTTTCTGCGCAGCGGTGGCTCCAGCGTTGTTGTTGTGGAGAGTGGAGCGGCGGGCTTGGGGAGCGTATGGTCTGCCGGGACAAAGGGCGTTTGGAAAACTATTCTGGGTGGGTGCGGCCTGGGGATTTGCCAGCATCACGCTGCTGCTGGCTCTGATGTATGGGCTGCGCGTGTTTGACTTGGGGCATCTGGCGATGCACGGCGCGCGCATTGTGAAGTTTGCTGCGTTTTGGGCGGTGATGTTTTTGCTGGTTGGATTCTACGAGGACTTCCTGTTTCGCGGGTATTCGCAGTTTACCCTGGCGCGGGTGATCGGTTTCTGGCCGGCAGCGGTCGTGTTGTCGTGCATGTTCGGTCTGATCCACATCAGAAACGGAGGAGAGGAATGGCCGGGCCTGCTGGCCGCGGCCGTAATCGGCCTGTTCTTTTGCTTGACCTTGCGACGCACGGGGAACTTGTGGTTTGCCGTGGGATTTCACGCGGCGTGGGATTGGGGAGAGACATTCTTTTATTCGGTACCCGACAGCGGGACGATTTTCCCCGGGCATTTGCTGAAGTCTTCATTCCATGGGCCGGCTTGGCTTACCGGAGGAAGAGTCGGTCCAGAGGGCAGCGCCCTGTGCTTTGTAGTGATTGCGGTGGTGTGGATCGCATTCAGCTGTACATTCAAAGCCACTGCAGATCGGAATCCCCGCTAGACCGGGGATTTTGGCGTTCGACTGCACTCAAACATCGACTGGCACAGTCAGGACCGGGGTGAGTCATTCCACATTTCTTGTTTGATTTTCCACCGTCCGGTCGCGTCGCGATGCAACACCAGTGCGATCTTGCCATATCCCTCGACCGGCGGCTTACCTTGTTGCTGCACAAGTTGATGCTCTGTAGCCCACTCTGAGGCCCAATCTCCGGACACCTGGATATGGTGAAACAGCACTTCCTCCCTGATAACCTTAGATCCGGGGGTTCTTGATTCGATGTCTTTGATCCACGCGGTAATCGCAGATCTTCCCACGAGGGGTGCCTCGCCGGGCATCAAATCAACCCCATCGTCGGCCCAGGTTGCCAGCATACCCGCGTGATCGGTCTTCAAGATAAGCTGTACGAACTTTCTATTAAAATCTTCGATCTCATTGTTGCCGCCGTTCGTACTCCCGCTGCTGGTGCCGCTCACAACCAGCCCCAGAAGGATGAAAACCAGGAACCCTGTTTGCTTCCACATCGCCACGATCCTCCATTTCCCGCACCGAAAACCTTATCAGTCACCGCTCCATTCCGAGAAGGGACCCTGAGGCCCACGACCTCGCTTTTTTCCTGAGCCCAGAGTTCATGTAACGTCCAGAGCGCATTCCATAAGCTAAGATCCCCCCCTTGTCATATTTCCCTCTTTGGAAAGCATTCAGGCAAGAAGTGCAACTTCCGGTTTCTCCTCATCTTCGCCTCGGCCTATACTTCTTCTGATGGGCGTGGAAACCGATCTGCTGACGCCGTTGCGGCGATACTGGGGATACAGCACTTTTCGTCCGCTGCAGGAAAAGATTGTGCGCAGCCTGCTGGCCGGGCGTGACACCTGCGTGGTGATGCCCACCGGCGGAGGCAAGTCCCTGTGCTACCAGTTGCCGGCGGTGGTGTCGGAGGGGACGGCTGTGGTGATTTCTCCGCTGATCGCGTTGATGCAGGATCAGGCCACGCAACTGGCGCAGATGGGAATTCCCGCGGCGGTGCTCAACAGCACCATGAATGAATCCGAGCAGAACAAGGTGATGAGCAAAGCGCGGGAGGGGGCTTACCGGCTTCTGTACGTTTCTCCGGAGCGAATCGCGCGCGGCGACACTATGGGCTGGATGCAGCAGGTTCCGGTTACTTTTTTCGCGATTGATGAGGCCCACTGCATCTCGGAGTGGGGACACGAATTCCGCCCTGAATACCGGCAGTTGAACAAGTTGCGCACAAAATTTCCCGATCGTCCTATCGCGGCCTTTACGGCCAGCGCAACGCGGCATGTGCGTCACGACATTCTGGCACAGCTGCAATTGCGCAATCCGGATAAATATATTGCCAGCTTTTACCGGCCGAACCTGCGATATCTGGTGCGCGAGTGTGAGGGCCTTGAGCAGATGGAGATGCTGGTGAAAGCGCTGCAAAGTTATGCCGGCAGCAATGTGATCGTTTACTCGCCGACAATCAACCGTGTCGAGGAGACGGTGGACTTTCTGGAAGACCGCGACATCCCTGCGGTGGCCTATCACGGCAAGATGGGTGCGGCGGACCGGCGGCGGAATCAGGAACGTTGGATGTCCGATGAAGTGCGGGTGCTGGTGGGGACCATCGCCTTCGGTTTGGGCATCAACAAAGCGGCGGTGCGGGCGGTGATTCATTTGTCGCTGCCGAAATCGATTGAGCAGTATTACCAGGAAGCGGGTCGCGCCGGACGTGACGGCTTGAGCGCCGATTGCGTTTTGCTGTGGCAAAAAAAAGATGCGGGGCTGCTGGGATTTTTTGCCAATCAGATTACCGATGCCGAAGAGCGCAATCGGGCGTGGGAGCGCTACAGGATCATTCGTGAATTTGTGGAGTCGAAGAAGTGCCGGCATCGGCAAATTTGCACGCACTTTGGAGAGACTCCGAAGTGGGCAACCTGTGACGCTTGCGATGTTTGCGGAAGCGTGGCTGAATGGCTGGGGACGAGAACGACTGTGGGTGGGAGGAAAACGCTGAGGACCGCGGTCGCGGTCGCTGCACCGGTCGATGCTACGCCCGTGGATGAGAGCCTGAAGGAGTATTTGCGCGAATGGCGGCGCTCCGTGGCCAAAGAGATGAAGTTCGCCGCGTTCGTTGTGTTGCATGATTCTTCGCTGGACGAGATTTGCCGCCGGCAGCCGAAATCTGTGAGCGAACTCTTGCAGGTTCCCGGAATTGGCGAGAAGAAAGCGGAAACCTATGGGCGGGAAATTCTGGCTGCGCTCGAACGATTTCGCCAGGGAGAACGAGCGGGCGGAGTGCAGCAGCAGACGAAACCCGCGGAGGAAACTTTGCGACTGTTGCGTGAAGGAAAAACTTTGGCGGAGATTGCGCAGCTTCGCGGCCGGCAGGTATCGACAGTGGTCAGCGCGATCGCGAATTTGGTGGAGGCTGGCGAGGCGGAGTTGCATCCGGAGTGGGTTAGCAAAGAGAAGCAATCGGTAATCGAAGCCGCGTGCGCGCGAGTGGGAACGGAGCGGCTGAAGCCTTTGAAGGATGTGTTGCCGCCGGAAATTACTTACGACGAGATCAAGCTGGTCGTCGGAAAGCTCCGACGGGAAGAAGGGTTGAGGAAGACGATTCCGGCGTAGTGACGGCATCGGGAAACGCATTACGGTTGATATCGCAATTGGATCAAGCTGCAGTTTCGGGTTGTGAATAGAGTGCCCAGGCGCTCGCCAGATCTTGCACGATATGGCCAAGGGACTTGTAGACGGTAATCTCGTCTGCCGATCGTCGGCCTTCAATCTCTCCGCTTAATACCTGGCCAATTTCAGCGATGATGTGATCGTCGCCAATAAGGCCCGCCGCCTTTGCTCGAAGAAACTCCGCACCCTGGTTTAGAACGCCTTCGCGACTATCGGCAATAAAGCGCGAGCGGACGACCAGGGCGCTGTCAACTTCGGTCGGTCCCGCATAGCTGGAGCCAACGAGATTGATGTGGGTTCCGGGCCGAATCCAGTCGCCTTGCAAGATGGGCTCGGCGGCTGAGGTGACGGTGCAGATTATGTCGGCATCGGCCACTGCTTCTTGAACGTCTGCGGCAGTGGTGAAAGGGATGTCGAGTTCCGCCTGCATCCGCTCGGCAAAGGTTTGTGCGCGAGCGGGGGAACGTCCCCAAACACCGATCGTTTCAAGATTGCGTACTTTGCTGATTGCGCGGGCGTGGGTGGCGGCCTGCTCGCCGTAGCCCAGAAGAGTGAGGCGGCGGGCATCTTTGCGGGCGAGTGCATCGCTGGCAACGGCGCTGGCGGCTGCGGTGCGGATGGCCGTGATCTCGCCAGCATCGAGGACGCAAACGGGCGCGCCGCTTTCGGGATCGAACAGGATGACGAGGCCCTGATGTGATTGTATGCCGCGCGCGAAGTTCCCGTGGAAGACGCTGATCAACTTTGCGCCGAAAGCAGCATGCTCGCCCATCGCGCCCGGCATTACGCCGAAAAGACGGCCTTCGGAAAGCCGGATGATGGAGCGAAGAAGTTGCTTAGTTTCGCCTCGCGAGAACGCAATCATCGCCTGACGCACGATTGGAATGCATATTTCATAAGTGAGGCGCCGGGCAATCTCTTCGCGGTCGATGAATCGCATACGATGCTCCGTCATGTTATTTCTGCCCATATATCGCAGTCGAGTGTCGTTACTATGGCCTGAGGCTTTGGACCTGTTTAGCAGCCTCGTTGCCCGAGCGAACGCAATCCGGCACGCCGATCCCGCGGTAGCCGTTGCCGGCGAGAGCGAGTCCGGGCAATTGCTGGCGGAGGCGTTCGATGCGGTCCAGACGATCGAGATGGCCGACTCCATATTGCGCCATCGCTGACTTCCATTTATAAACGCGAGCAAAAAGAGGCGCGGCGCGCAGGCCGAGAATCTGCTGCAATTCGCTGCGAACGATGGCTACGATGGCGTCGTCGGACATTTGCCAGATGTTTTCCGCATGCGATCCGGCAAAGAAGCAGCGCAGGAGCGCGCGATCGTCGGGCGCGCGGTGGGGAAATTTGTTGTGGACGAAAGTCGCGGCCAGCAGGCGCTTGCCTTCACTGCGCGGAACGAGAAATCCAAAGCCTGGAGGAAGCGACTGCCGGACTTCGCGATCATAGCCGAGGCCAACCGTGATCGAGGAACTGTAGCCTATGGCGGCGAGTTCCGCGGACAGCTCGGGGCAGCAGATCGAGAGTAGTCTCGCGGCGGCGAGCGCGGGCAAAGCGAGAATGACTGCGTCGAAATGATCGGATTTCAAGCCTGCGGAAACCGTCCAGCCGGCAGCTTCGCGTTGAATCGATTCCACGGTGGTGTTCGTAACGATTGAGCCCGGATTCAGGCGCGGAACCAGGGCTTCGACAAGTTGCTGCATGCCGTTCTTCAGAGAAGTAAACAGCGGAGCTACAACTTTGTTGGCGGACCGCGGCATTTTCTTTCTCGCTGCGAGCATAGCGCGGCCCAGGCTACCGTGAGTGCGCTCCATCTCGGCGAATCGTGGAAGAACGGCGCGCACGCTGAGGCTGGCGGCTTCGCCGCCGTAAACGCCGGAGAGCAGCGGGTCGGCGAGGCGGTCCACCATTTCAGAGCCGTAGTGGCGCTCGACCAAAGATGCAACGCTCTCGTCGCCTTCCGCGGCGCGCGGCGGATGAAAAAGTTCCCGCGCCATGCGGAGCTTGGTGCTCCAGGAAAAAAGCGATGAGAATCCCGTGGGCAGAATCTTTGTTGGGACCATGAAGATGAGCCCGTCGGGCATGGGGATCAGGCGGCCGCGCACGAGGATGTAAGTTTTGCGATCGGCATCATTCGAGCCAATGAGCTGATCGCCGAGGCCGAGGGTGCGACAGAGATCGGCGGCCCACGGCTTTTCGGTGATGAAGGAATCGGGTCCGGCTTCGACGATGCATCCTTGAATATTCTCGGTGCACAGAACGCCGCCGGGATGCGGCGAGGACTCGAATAGCGTATAGTCGGCGGCGCCAGCGCGGCGATGTTCTTCGAGCGCGAAGGCGGCGGTGAGTCCGGAGATGCCGCCGCCGACGATGGCGATGCGAGTCATGAATAGTGGTTGAGTATCATCGCGGGTTTTGCGGCCGGACCGAGGACGCGAAATTGCGACCGCGGGGGCTGAAGCCCATCCTTTTCAGATGCTTCACGCGGCGCTGAAGCGCCGCTCTTCCACGTTACTGCACGCCTTCCTCACGTCACCGTGCGCGCCTTCCTGACGATCCTTCCGCAGCTGAATACTCTTGAACCAGGCGGGCGAGACTTTTCACATTCTCCACCGGCGTCTCCGGCAGAATGCCATGACCGAGATTGAAGATGTGGCCGGGGCGTCCGGCGGCGAGCCGCAGAATATTCTCAGCGCGGGATTTTAGTTCCTTCGAGTCGGCGAACAGCAGCACGGGATCGAGATTGCCCTGAACGGCACAGCGATGTTTGAGATCGCTCCAGCCCTTGTCGAGTGGGATGCGCCAGTCGAGTCCGATGACGTCGGCTCCGGTTTCGTTCATCGCAGGAAGCAGCGTTGCGCTGTCGGTGCCAAAATAAATGATCGGCGCGCCGGTTTTTTGCAGGCGCTTCACCAGCCTGGTGACGTGCGGCAAGACGTAGCTGCGGTAATCTTCGACGCTGAGGCAGCCCACCCAACTATCGAAAATCTGGATGACATCGGCCCCGGCGCGTACCTGGGCGACGGAATACTCGGCGGTAACGTCAACCAGTTTGCTCATCAGCTCATCCCACTGAGCCGGAGAGTTGTACATCATTTTCTTCGCGTTGAGATAGTGGCGTGAACCGCCGCCTTCGATCATGTAACTGGCGAGGGTAAAGGGCGCTCCGCAAAAACCGATCACGGGGACGTTCCCCGCAAAGTGTTTCGCGACCAGGGCCACCGCTTCTGACACATAACCGAGGTCGGCGGCGCGATCGGTACGGAGTTGAGCGACATCTTCTTCGCTGCGCACCGGCTTATCGATGACCGGGCCTTCGCCCGCAGAAAAATGAAAGGGCAGGCCCATGACTTCAAGAGGAAGCAGCAGATCGGCAAAGATGATGGCCGCATCGACTCCGAGAAATTCTGCGGCGGTGATGGTGACCTCAGCGGCGAGCGCTGGCTTTTTGCATATTTCGAGCAGGGAATGCTGTTTGCGAACGGCACGATACTCGGGCATGTAACGCCCAGCCTGGCGCATAAACCAGACGGGAGTGTGGTCGACAGGCTGAGATTTGCAGGCGCGAACGAAGTTGGAATTGGGGGCAGACATGATCCGACTCGATGGACCGATTACTTTAGCATTTTTGACTGGCTGCATGCGTTGCCGGAGATCACATCTGTGCGAGACTTGAAGCTGAAATCGGATTGCTGAACATATTGCTGAACATCAATTTCGTACCTAAATATAAGGATAGGGATAACACTCAGAGTTCTATGAAGAGCGTGGCGATACTGGCAATCCTTGGCGCGGCCGCTGTTTCTCTGCTGGGAATGGTGGCGGCGCGGCAGACCCCGGCTGTCGCCGCAGGCCGCAACGAAAGGAATGTCCAAAGTATTCCGCCACCGACGTTTTATAAAGACGTTCTTCCCATCGTCCAGGATAAATGCCAAAGCTGCCACCGGAGCGGGCAACCTGCGCCGATGCCCTTGATGACGTACGAGCAAACGAAGCCGTGGGCGGGGAAGATTGCGGCGGCGGTCGATATGAAAATGATGCCGCCGTGGTTCGCCGATCCGCGCTATGGAACATTTTCCAATGATCCTTCTTTGAGCGCGGAGCAGATTAAGACGATTGGAGCATGGGCCGATGCTGGAGCCCCCGCCGGGAATGCGCACGATGCGCCCGCCCCACGTCAGTGGAATGAAAGCTGGAACATTCCGCAACCCGATGCCGTTTTAAGAATGCCGAAGCCGGTGTCGATTCCGGCGCAGGGTGAGGTGGAATATACCTATGAGATTGTGGCCACGCATTTTGCCGAGGACAGATGGGTGCAGATGGCGGAGGTGCGGCCTTCGAGCCCGGCGCACGTACACCATGCGGTGGTGTACATCCGGCCTCCGGATTCGACGTGGCTGCGGCATGCTCCGGTGGGCGAGCCATTCACGGCATCAATGTTGCGCGATCCGGAGGAGCGGCGGCAGGCGCACGAGACAACGAGTGACTTGCTTCTGGTATACGCGCCGGGAAGCGCTCCCGACCGGTGGACGGATGGCATGGCGAAGTTTGTGCCTGCAGGATCGGATCTCGTCTTTCAAACGCACTACACCACGAACGGTGAGGCCGCCAGCGATGAAACCAGCGTGGGGCTTGTGTTCGCCAAGAGTCCGCCGAAGGAGCGGGTGGTCACGCTACAGTTAAATAATCATGCGCTGCTGATTCCGCCCGGGGCTGACGATTTTCGCGTCGAAGTGCAGGGCACATTACCCAACGACGCTACGCTGCTGAGTTTATTTCCTCACATGCACTTGCGCGGCAAGCGGTTTGAATATGACATTGTGCATAACGACGGCAGCGTGGAAATTCTGCTGCGTGTGAATTATCACTTTCACTGGCAATTGAGTTACAAGCTGGCGGAGCCGCGGCTGTTGAAGGCGGGAACCAGGCTCCGGGCCGTGGCGTGGTATGACAATTCGAAGAACAATCCGCACAATCCCGATCCCGATAAGCTGGTGACCTGGGGCGACCAGACTTCGCAGGAAATGATGGTGGGATTTTTTGATGTGGCCATTCCGGCGGGAATGGACAAATGGCAGTTTTTCATTCGTCCCGGCGCCGACCGGCAATGAGGGGCGGGGGTAGCTTTGATACACTTTCGAAATTCCAAGTTGAGGCAAAAATAATGTTGGGAAAAATACCTGCGGTAAGTGTGGCCATTGTAGCCATTGCTATTTCTGGAATGGTGATCGGTGGGGCGAAGGCTCAATCTGGCGCAGCTTCGCAGGCGACGAACGCTCCCGCGACGAAGAAAGCGGAGGAGCAGTTTAAGAATATCCAGGTATTGAAAGGCATTCCGGCGGATCAATTGATTCCAGCGATGCAGTTCATCACCGCGTCCCTGGGCGTGGAGTGCGACTTCTGCCATGTGGCAGGTGCGTTTGAAAAGGACGAAAAGAAAACCAAGCAGGCTGCGCGGAAAATGATGGCGATGATGATCACCATCAACCAGGAAAACTTCGAAGGCAATCGCGAAGTCACGTGCTATTCCTGCCACCGGGGCAACAGCAAGCCGGTGGGAATGCCGCCCGTGATGGGGGAGGGGCCGAAGGGTGCAGAGGAAGCTGGGAATGCCGAAGAAATGAGAGTGGGAAGCACCGATACCAAGGCAGGCGGGCAGACCGCCGACCAACTGCTTGACAAGTATCTGCAGGCAGTGGGAGGAGCGGCGGTCGATAAAATCACCAGCCGCGTGATGAAAGGCACGATCACTTTTGGCGACAGGAATATTCCCATCGATATTTATTCGAAGGATCCCGAGAAGCGAATATCGTTCACGCATACGCCCGATGGGGACAGCGTTACGGCGTTCGATGGACATCAGGGATGGTTAGGGGTTCCGGGACATGGGGTGCGGGAGATGCACGGGCCGGATATCGATGCCGCGGCCATGGACGCAGACCTTCATTTTCCGGTGCATTTGAAGGGGATGTTCAGTAACGCGAAAGTAAGCGGAATCGAAAGGGTTGGAGACCACGACGCCTACCTGGTGGTGGGCCAGCGCGAAGGCAAGACGCCGCTGCAACTTTATTTTGACGAGAAGTCGGGGCTGCTGGTGCGGCTGGTTCGATTTGGCGAGACACCTCTGGGGCGGCTGCCCACGCAGATCGATTACGCCGACTACCGGGAAGCGGGTGGAGTGAAAATTCCATTTCGCTGGACGCTGGCCCGGCCAGGCGGGCGCTTCACCATCCAGATAAATGACGTCAAACAGAACGTTCCGGTGGATGACGCGAAATTTGCCAAGCCGCCGGCGCCGCCGGAGGAACCGAAAGCTCCGGCGAAGTGAACAATCCAGAGATCGGCGATCACGATGGTGATCGACTAAAGCCGAGTACTTTCGATCAAGCGGGCGCGAGCTAAAACTACTAAAACTAGAAGATGCGGGTTAAGATTCTGCGGGGACAATGGCATGCGGATCGTCACTCGTGCATCGGTTGTGTTAGTCATCGGACTCTCGGCATTCCTGGCGGCGCAGACGCAAAACAGTGCGAGTGCGGCTGTGCTCCAATTATTCGCTTCGGTGAATCAGGCCCGCCGGACGCAGGGGTTGCCAGCGTTGCGGTGGAATGACGCTCTGGCAACGGCGGCGCGGCGGCACGCAGCTATCATGGCGCAAAAGGGCTCGGCGGCGCATGGGTTCGCGGGCGAGCCGAATCTGGCCTCGCGCGTTACTCAGGCGGGAGCGCGATTTGTTTGGCTGTCGGAAAACGTGGTGCAGGGTTCCGGACTTGCGGCCATTCAGGCTGAGTTTATGAATTCTCCCAACCATCGCGCGAGCATGCTCGATTCAGACATGGATTCGATCGGGATTGGAATCGTGGAGCGCGGTGGACAATTTTTCGCGGTGGAAGACTTTTCCAAGTCGAAGTAGTGTCTCCGGGAGCAAGGGGCCACCGGGGCCAAAGCCCGCGCAGATCTGAGGCCGATACGCGGCGCTCAAGCGCCGCTCTTCCGCGGTGCTGCCGGAGTTCACGGTACGGCCTGGATATACGGAGCTGAATTCACGGTGCCTCCCCTTTAACTGCGCTGAACTTTTGCAGTGCTTTGCCGCCCCTTTCCGCTACGGCTCTTCGTAGTTTCTCGAAATCCAAAGTGATACCATCCCTACGAACAATATGACGAGACTTCGACTGGTCCCAGTGTGTTTGTTGCTGTTCGCAGCATCAGCCGGCTCTTGTTCGGCGCAAACTAAAGCACAGCCTGATCTCCAACACCTGATCGTGCTGCACGCAGCTCGCCTGCTCGATATAAAGAACGGACGCGTGGTAAAGCCGAGGGAAGTGCTTGTGCAGGGCGATCGGATCGTGGAAGCGGGCTCCGAGGTGAAGCATCCGGTGGGCGCGGAGGTGATTGATCTAGGGGATAGGACCCTGATGCCGGGCTTGATCGACGCTCACGTACACTTGTTTCTCCATCCCGGCGCGGAAGACTTGCAGACGGTGCAGGAGTCGGTGCCGCAGCGAACGGTCATGGCGCTCCTGGCTGCGCGCGACGATTTGATGGCGGGCTTTACCGCGGAACGCGACATGGGAACTGAGGGCGCGGGGTCCGCCGATACGGCGGTACGCAACGCGATCGACGCCGGACTCTTCCCGGGGCCGCGACTGCGGATCAGCGGAAACGCCATCAACATCCTCGGCGGGCACGAAGATGCCATCAAATTCAATCCGGAGCAGCACGTTCTGCCGAACGCCGCTTATGCCAATAATAAGGATGAGCTAGTGGCCGCGATACGCCAGCAGTTTAAGGAAGGCGCGGACTTCATCAAGATTTATGAGACAGGGCCGGACGAGGTGCGGAGCGGCAAGTTTTCGACGCCCTATCAATACACAGAGGCGGAGCTCAGCGCGGCTGTCCAGGAAGCCGCACGAGTGGGAAAGCGTGTCGCGGTGCATGCCACGGGCGAACCTGGGACGCTGTTTGCGGCGCAGGCGGGTGTTGCTTCGATAGATCATGCCAACCAGCTCAGCGATGAGACCATGCGGCTGATGCGCGAAAGAGAAATCTACGCCGTGCCGACCTTCACAATCTTCGAATATTTTGCGGAACATGCGGAGACGCCGGCCCAGGCGGCGCGTGAGTGCAAGATGCTGGATTTGCATCGCCAGGAATTCCGCAAGCAGATTGCGGCGGACGTCCCCATGGCCGTGGGCTCCGACGTTGGACCGTTTCCTCACGGGACGCAGGCGCGGGAATTTGCCCTGATGGTGCAGTACGGCATGTCGCCACTGGCGGTGCTGCAGGCCGATTTGCTGAATGGAGCGAAGCTGCTCGGTTGGGATGGGCAGATTGGCGCGCTGGAGGCGGGCTATCTTGCCGACGTGATCGCGGTTCCAGGCGATCCGCTGCAGGATATCAGTGTTGTGGGAAATGTGGCGTTCGTGATGAAGGGCGGCGTGGTTTACAAGAAGTGAAGTTTGCTGTCCCGAAAAATTCTACGTCGAAATAAAACTCACGTCTGCCATGCTGATCGCAGCAGTGAGGTGAGCGGAGCGAACCTCACTGCGCAGTCGAAGCATCCCTACCGTCTGCACGCTGTCTGGGTGTTGGGACTTTGACTTGGTGTCCCGGTCATCCCGCTCGCAAAGCACCCCCCGTGGCGCTCCTCCGGATTTGGCACGGGAATAGGGATGCTTCGACGACGCCGGGAGGCCCTGTCGGTCCTTCCCAGACTGCTCAGCATGACAAAATCCCGCCTGTGATCCTGAGCGCAGCAGTCGGGGGAGCAAAGCGATCCTCACTTTTAGAATCGCCCTAAAAGCGGTCCTCGTCGTCAACCTGGATCTCGTCCGTCTTCCATTCGTGGTCGGATTCGTCGCCATCTTCTTCCCTCGTCTGATTGCGTTTGCGATAGCAGACGAAAAATAATCCGATGCTCATGAAAGTTGGGGGGGCGATCAGGATCAGGATGCCGCTCTTCAAGGCCTGAATCATGCGAGAGCCTGAGGAGGCCGCCTGCGTATAGCAAAGCGCGCAGCTCTGAGCGAAGGCGGGAACTGGGGCCAGTAGGATGATCAATCCCGCCAGGGCAACGCCCAAAATCCAGATTAGTTTCGGATACTTCATGGGATACTTTCCCGCCAATGCTGTGCGACCGCCTAGTGAGCCCACTGCACGCCGTTCAACAGGCGGGAGCTATCGCTCCAACCATACTGCATTCCCAGAATCACGGCGACGGTGAAAACCAGAACGAACCACCGCAAGCCGCGATTCTCCGACAGGTGCATGAAAAACAATAGCGCGACTCCAGCCTCGACAACGGCGACGCACATCATGCGTACCAGCATCTGTGACGTGTCAATGTTCTGGAAGGCGATAAAGAACTGAAGCCCGGCGAGGGCCAGCAGGCAGAAATAAGCGATCAGGTCCTTGCCCACCCCACCACTCTTATGCGCTTCGGCGGTAGCCATAGTGATTTGCTCCTGCTTCTTTCCAGCTCAGTGAGCTAAGTTCAGAAGATAGACCAGCGGCACCACGAACATCCAAACCAGATCCACAAAGTGCCAATACAGTCCGGTAATTTCCAGGTCATCGGCGTTATAGCGGCCACCCTGGTAGCGTGCCCCTACTGCGATCAATGCAATCACGCCTCCGGTCACGTGCAGCAGGTGCAGGCCGGTGATGCTGAAAAACAATGAGCCGAAAAGAGGTGTGCCCCAGGGATTGTGGAACAGGGTCGTTCCTTCTCCGATCAGTCCCATCCATTCCTTAATGTGGAGCACAGCGAACATGATTCCGCAGGCAGCCGTAATCATGGTCCAGCGGAAAGCTTTGGCTTTGTCTCCCATGTGAGCATGCCGAACGCCAATGAGCATGGCCAAGCTGCTGGTCAGCAGCACCAGCGTCATTATGGCCACGTTGGTGATGCTGGGAAAAGGTCTTGGCCAATTCGGAGTGGCGTTGCGGATAAATCCGTAGGCGACGAGACATCCGGCAAAGGTAGCGGAGTCTGCGATGATGAACAGCCACATCGCCATCTTTTTGGCGGGGACGGAGAATGTGGGCGCGGTCATTATCTCCGTCGCGCTCGTTCGCGACACCTGCCCGTGAATTGAAAGATCTGCTTGACTCACTTTGCCTCCTACCTTTGACTGATTCGAGCTTCAACGCTCAGAGCTTTATCGTTCAGAGCTTCATCCAAAGCAGCAAAAGCAGATACACCCACAGCACACCCATGAAATGCCAGTACCGCGAGGTGGCGTCCAGGGTGCTTCGGCGCAGGACAGACTTGTTCAGTTTCGCGATGACTCGGACCAGGCCGCCGAGCCCTCCGAACACGTGCAGAGCATGAGCCACGGTCAGCACATAGAAAAACGAGTAGCTGATGTTGGTGGCGAGTCCGATTCCCTGGGACTTGAGTTGCATCCAGGCAAATGTTTGCCCGGCAACGAACAGCAGGCCCAGGAAGAGGGTAACGTACAGCCACCGCGCGGGGCTGGCTGCTTGATCCCGTACTCCGCCCATGAAGGTTGCGATGCGGCGGCGCGCCAGCTCGAGCGTAACGCTGCTGGCAATGATCAGAAGCGTGTTCAGATAGAGCACAGGGGGCAGAGTGATGCGCACCAGAGGCGCAGTCCCCTGACGAACGATCAAAGCGCTGGTGAAGGCGGCGAAGCTCATGGTGATGGCCGCCAGGACGACCCAGATGCCGGTGCTTGCGGGAGGAGGAGAGGCGTCCTTGACGCGGCGCAAGTCTCCACCGGCGGGAACGACGTTTCGCCAGCCGCCGCCGGAACCTTGGCTGGGTAAGCTGGGGTTCGGCAAGCTTCGGTTCGGCAATCGGTCCTGCTCGATTTTCGGCGGTTCGTGGACTGTGGTCGCCATACTGCTGTACTCCCTTGGTAAAACTTCGCGTCCGGGCTAAAGACTACTTCTCTTCGTCCGGGCTGTTAATTTTTTCCTGCGAGGTCTGCATCACGTAGTCGGTGCTGGCACCCTCGATGCTGTACTGATACGGATCGTGGTAAACCACCGGCATCTTGTCGCCAAAGTTGTTGTGAGGCGGAGGCGTCGCGGTACTCCACTCGAGCGATGTTCCTTCCCACGGGTTGTCGTTCGGGGCCAGTTCGCCCTTGAACCGGCTGTGAATCAGGTTATAGAGGAAAATCAACTGGGCTAAGCCGGTGAAAAGGGCCGCAATGGTGATGAACTTATGCACCGGGATCAGCGGGATCAGGTAGTCATCGGTGAAGGCCTGGTAACGGCGCACGTTGCCGGCAATTCCCAGGTAGTGGAACGGCATAAAGATGCAATAGGCGCCGATGAAGCTCATCACGAAGTGAACCTTGCCCAGCGTCTCGTTCATCATGCGGCCAGTCATCTTGGGGAACCAGAAATAGGTTCCGGCGAAGATACCGAACATGGCGGCGACGCCCATTACCAGATGGAAGTGGCCGACCACAAAGTAGGTGGCGTGCAGCATGATGTCGATCGAAGGCTGGGCCAGGAAAAATCCGCTTACGCCGCCGCTGATGAACATCGAAACAAAGCCCAGCGAGAACAGCGATGCGGAATTGATCCGCAACTTCGAGCCGTACAGACTACCGAGCCAAATCAGCACGATGATGGTGGATGGAATGGTGATCACCAGCGTGGGGAAAGAAAAAGCGAGCGACGATACTGGGTTCATGCCGCTGACGAACATGTGGTGGCCGTAAACCATGTAGCTGAGAGCGGCCAGCGCTCCCATGGAGTAAATGAGCACTCTATGGCTGAGCATCGGCTTGCGCATGTTGGTGATGAGAATGTGCGAGACGATGCCCATGCCGGGCACGATTGCGATGTAGACCTCGGGATGTCCGAAGAACCAGAACAAGTGCTGCCAGAGCAGGGTCGATCCGCCGGTATGCGGCAAGACCTGGTCGTTGATCACCAGGTTCGATGGCACGAAGAAGCTGGTTCCGGCGACGTGATCGAGAATAAGCAGGATGCAGGCGGGCATCAGTACCGCGAATGCAGTCAAGCCCATGACTGAAGTGATGAACCAGGCCCAGGCAGTGAGCGGGAGGCGCATCAGGGACATGCCTTTGCAGCGCATATCGAGCGTGGTAGTGATGAAGTTCAGAGCACCCAGCAACTGGCCAATGCAGAAAAGGCAAATCGAAGTCGCCCAGAGAATCACGCCCCAGCCCTCACCGGGACCGCCAGCGGGGCCAATCGCGCTCAGTGGGGCGTACTGCGTCCAGCCACCAAGAGTTGGCCCATCGCTGACAAAAAACGAGGCAACCAGGGGCAGGAAGGCTGCGAACGTGACCCAGAACGACATCATGTTGAAATGGGGGAAGGGCATATCTTCCGCGCCGGTCTGGATGGGCAGGAAGAAATTGCCAAACGCGGCAAACGGCGCGGTGGTGAGCACAAAGAAGACCATGATCGTCCCGTGCATGGTCATCAGTTGGAGGTAATACTCGGGCGTCATTACGTCGCCCGGGGCGCCGGTTTTCGAGAGCAGGTGCAGGCCCGGAATCGCGAAGCTGCCGAATCCAAGATGGAGGCGCATGAGCCAGGAAAGGAACATTCCGAACAGGGCGGCAACCAAGGCCAGCGCGTAATACTGCTTGCCGATGACTTTGTGGTCAGTACTGAAGACGTGCTTCCGAATGAAGCTGGTGGGGGCTCCGTGTACCGCTGGTGCGGACATGTCGTGCATGGTGCTTCACCTCGAACGAGATTGTCCAAATACCTCGGGGGCTTAAAGCCCCGCTTAACTGACCTGCCACGGCGCGGCTCAAAGCCGCGCCCTTTTCATTTTCTTGCGGCGTATTGGGAGCCGTGCCCTTAGAACGGAAAGCGTAGGTGCGAAAAAAGTTTTACTGAAGTGCCGCCTGCTGTTTAATCCAGCTATCGTAATCTTCCTGGGACTTCACCTCGAGATACGCCTTCATGTTGTAGTGCCCGAGGCCGCAAAGCTGCGTGCAGACGATCTCGTACTTGCCAATTTTCGTCGCGGTGAAATGAACTGAGACGTCCAATCCTGGGACGAAATCCTGCTGGACTCGCAATTCTGGAACGTAGAAAGAGTGCCCTACATCCTTCGAATGCATGAGCAGATGAATCTCGCGGTTCACCGGGATCGCCATCTCAGCGGCTACGATGTCGTCTTTCGAATCCTGGTCGTTCGTCGTATCGAGGCCAAAGAAATTCGCATTGGCCTCACTGATCTTGTCGGCATGAAGCGGGCCAAAGGTGCCATCCGGGCCGGGATAGCGGAAATAGAATGCGAACTGTCCCGCCTGCACCTGAACTGGCAGCGCATTTGCCGCAGGCGGAGTGAAGTACACGCTGGCCCACGCCTTGGTTCCAAACACGCCCAGAGCCAAAGCTTCGGTGCCTACCAGCAGGAATGCGGCAACCACCATGCCGGTAGCGCCCCCGGGGAAACTCTTCACCTTGTCGCCGGGCTTGGGGCTGGAGAATTTCCAGATGAAGAAAGCCAGAAGGAACTGAGAGGCGAGGAACGAAATGCCGGCTTCCAGCATGGTGTCGGCATACTGGTCATCGATCAGATGACCATGAGTGGAGATGTCCTGTGGCATCGGCCACATGTGCATCACGATGGGAATTGCCGAGGCAATTGCGATCAAAACGATGATCACTGCGAATATTCTCGCCATGTTCGTTCCACCTTTGGCCAGTCCGGATTTGGCCTCTTGCCGAATCGCCGCAGCTTATGACTGCGGCGCTTCGGCTGAAGCAATCGTAAGGCGACAGCTTGATGCTTTCGCAGGCTTCTACTTCGCTTTAAAGGAAAAATTCGCGCTGGCCGCCCCGCCGGCGGCAACCGTAACTTTCTGCGTTTGAGTGCCGGCAGCTTCCTGCCACGCGGTCACGGTGTAGCTTCCGGGCGGAACGTTGTTGATGGTGTAGTTGCCGCTCGCATCGGTCACAGCGTAAGGGCCTTTTACCACCGCATGCCAGCCATGCATCCAGGGATGGATGTTGCACTTCACCTCAATAAACTCGGGAGCCTTCCAGCTCTTCTCGACCGGCGGCGCTCCCGGAGGCTGAGACTGATTCCACGGGATGTTGCCGGTCATCGGGTTGGGATTGGGGTGAATGTTGTGTGCGGTCTGATCGCTGGTTGTGACCTTGAACGTCTGGCCGATGTCCATCGCCAGGACGTGCGGAGTATACAAGCAGTTTTTTTGATCGAATACCGGAACCGCGGTGGATGCCAGCGGGTTGCCATTGTAGCCTTCGGAGAGGTAGAGAACCACGTTTGCCAGCTCTCCGTTGGCGCCCACCACGTAGGTTTCGAGGTGAGCGGGATCAGTGGCGTGGGCCTTGGAGCAGTAGGGATCTTTCGACATGTCGATGCCCTTCATGTGCGGAGCCGCGCCATCGAGTTTCACACTCCCGGTGATTTTTCCTTCTCCGGCGGCACTGACGTTCTGGCTTAGAATCAGTGCGCCACAACACACCAAAAGTATCGCCAACAGTACGGCTGCGAAATTGCCACGATTCCTCATAAATTTTTCTCCTAACGACTTACGACCTGCGGAATTTCCTTGCTCTGACATCAAACTCTATTGTTGGGCGGCCGGGGCATTGGGATCCACTGGCTTCAGGGCGAGTTGCTTCGCCATTTGTTTTTCCTTGCTTTTCTGGGACATGAACGTCCGCAGATAGAAAACCAGGTCCCAGGCCTCATCAGGCTTGATGTTGTCGGCAAACGACGGCATGGGTGTGCCGTCCAGACCGGTCATGAAGATGCGGTAGATGTCCTGATCGGTTTCACCGCACTTCGGCCGAGAGCCGTCGGTAAAGTTGAAAGGGGCGATCGGACGTCCGAGATCGTCCTGCAGTGTTGCGGCCGATGGACCGTTTGCCATGCCCTGCACGCCGTGGCACTTCCAGCACTGCACCCGGGCAAATACATCACGGCCTGCCTTGATGCGCTCCGCGGTGACTTCGGGTTCGGGAGGAATGGTGATGGGCGTTCCCGGTTTTTCGTTGACCCAGCGTGGAGAGAAGTGCTTGACCCACGCTACGAGATCGGCGCGCTGTTGCTTGGTAAAAGTGCTCCATTGCGGCATGTTCGAGCGGTCGAGGCCGCGGGCAATGGTGTCGAACAGATCCTGGTCCGTGGGTAAGGTTCCAGTCGGAGTAGAGCGGCACTTGAAGATGCCTAACTGGAAGTCGCGGGGCTTGGGGTCCACCCAGGGGAAACTCTCGCCGTTGCCGTCGCCGAGCGTGCCGTGGCAAACCACGCAGTAGCGGCGATAATCACCCTTGGCGTCCTTGGCATGGCCGGTAATGTTTCCGATATGGCTTTCCGTGCCCAGGCGAGCGTCGATGTCGTAGGTGGAGAGTTGCGCCGAGGAAGCCAAGGGGAGCGCCAAAAAAGCAGTTGCGCCCAGCAAAAGCGACCATTTCTGCGATCTTGTCCGCATGTTCTTTCCCTCTCTAGAAATCAAAGTCAAATCCGAGCAACAATTCGCTGGTGTTGATGTTGGTGCCCGGAATCGGCCCCGTACCGTCCTGATGCAGCCAGTTGTATTCGTTGTGCCAGGCGAAGCCAGCCCGCGGCGTCATAAACGGGTTGTAGCGGTAGCCGATGGTGTAGGTCGAGATATTTCCGAAGTTGGAAGCCATGCCCGGACTTGCCTGCTGCGACATCCGGATGGTCTCAAAGCGCCCGATGAAAATGAGCTGCGGACTGTAAACGTAGTGGGGCTCAAGCAACACCCCGTTCCAACTTGGCGATTGCGACCCGGCCGGTAGAACCGTTCCCACGGTGTTGTTGCCTGACGCTACTCCATCCACCAAGTCACCGAAACCCTGCCCGAACCAGGCGTTGTCCTGGCCATGCTGGGTCACGACTTGAAGATCAATGTGCTGACCGAAATAAAATTGTCCAACGAAGCCTTCCCGGCTGAAAGATTTGTTGCCGGCTCCAGAGCCGCCAATTACGCCGTTCGGACCGCCGCTGGTGAGCCACGTTGTAGGAGCCTGACCGACCATGGCGTAGAAACCTACGCGCTGCACTCCGGCCTTGCCCGCGTCGAAAGCCTGACTAGCGGCAAAGAAGCCTGTGTAGGCATTGCCGTAGGGCAAGCCTGGTGTGCCGTCATTGGTGCTGAGCAGCGCAACGGAGTAGCGCGTCCGATCGTTCCAGGAATGTCCCATGACCTCCAAGCCGAGCTGGTTGTCACCCATCTTGCCCCAGACATTGCCATCGGGCACTCCGGCGGCGGTCAGAGGACTGAAGTGGTAGAGCTGGTAGATGCCACCGTTCCCGGTAAGCGTGAGAATACGTTTCTCAGAAAGCAGATTGTCCAGTTCGAACTTGCCCAGCTTCACATTGAACCACGGGCTGCCAAACAAATTGTCGAGGCGCGCCATTACCGTTTCGAAGTGGAAGGAAGCGGTATTGTCCGAGGATGGAAGCACGTAGAAAGAAAAATTCTTCTCCAGCGTTCCGCCAGTATGGAAGTCCAACCCACTCAAGTCGAAACCCGAAGTGGTAATGCGTTGAATCGCCGACCCGGTAGGTAACGGGTTTCCTGACGAGTAAGTATCCACCGCTACCTTGCCGGTGCTCACCCGGTGCCAGATTGGAATGATGCGGAAGGTGACCGGCCAGTACCCGGGATTCTGCCAGATCGGGGAATCGCGATCGTTCATGAGTTGGTAGCCGTTGTCTTTGAACTTCTGTCCAAAGTAATTCAGCATCGGCCACGATTCATGACATGCAGAACAGCGTAAGCCGTACTTGCGGGCAAAGGCCGGCAAGGCGTTCGCAGGCTGGCTACAGGTCATGACGATGGAGATGAGAATCAGCAAAAGAGCAGAGAGGGATGTGGCAGGGTGAATCAGGTTACGAATCTGCAAATGCCTCGAAAAGCGCATGGCCGGACTCCTCGGCATCAGATCAAGATCTGTATTTTGGTAAACTGCACTCCCACAAAAAGCGACAAGGCACGCACGGTTTACTGGCGTGAATCGAGAACCTTTCTCAATCCCGCCGCGAGGAAAACTTTATGTCAGAGGTCCTACCATCGTACCGGAGGTGAATCCTACTACGACCGAAATAGGAAGTGCAAGGTGTTTTCAAGAAAAATTTTTACATTTTTTTTACAACTCCCTTTCCCCGCGGTCCGCTTTTGGCACCAGAGTTAATTTGATTGGGGCAGTTGACAGCCCTGCACCCTGCATATGAGACTTTGATCGAGAATATCGATTCAGATGAGTTTGGCAATGCGCTCCAGGGGTCTTTGCATGGGTTTACGGGGAAACGGTGTTGCTGCCAACGTGGATCAATGCTACTGCCCAGCCGCACCCAAGTTTGGCGTGTGGGCCGGATTTTTCTTACTCATGTCTCTCCTGGGGGGATCTACGTTCCTCGCGGGCCGCACTAAAGATAAGCTTTCCTACGGCGAAGGCGTCATCGTCAACGTCCCCCTGCCCGAGGCAGAGGTGGCGCAGGTAGTCGAAGACGTGGCGCAAAACGGCGTGATCCGGGGTACCAAAGAATACAACAAGGACGAGTTTGTGAGCGGGGCGAAGGCCGCCGATTCCTCGCGCGTTTTCCCAGCCTGGACCGAGGGCGGAAAGGTCTTCTATAAAGTTCGCCTGCAAGCGCTCGACCCTCGCAACTTCAAAGACAGTAGCGACGTCGGAACCCTTGTAGTGCGCTACATCGTCCAGCCCCAAGGCGAGAAGAACACGGTGTTGCGCATCAACGCGCTTTTTGAAGAAGACTTTCGCCACACGGTTCACCAATCCGATGGCTCAGTCGAGACCAGCGAGTACAAGGACATTCACGAACACCTCGATGCCATTGAGGTCATGAAGAGACAGAATGTGGAGGCCGAGAAGGAGCGCCAGGAGGAATTGGTGAAGAAACAGTATCTCGCGATGGGCGGCGGCGAAGTGTCGAGTAGCCGGCCTCAAGAGCACGTCCAGCCCGTCCCACAGAATGATTCGGGAACGGCATCTCAAGCGATGGGTCCCGCGTCCTCCGAGCCGGGCCCCACCACCCTGTCTCACGGACAGACTTTGCCGGGGCAAAGCCTGGAAGAGCACGTGAAGGATCTTCGCAAGCAGGTCGAACGTCTGGTCAAAGCGCCTGGATCCCCTCTCAAGTCCGCCCCGTTTCACACGGCGAGCACGCTGCAGTTGTTAAGTACGGGGACGGAAGTCCTGATTCTGATTTCGACGCCCTACTGGTACGGAGTGGAAACCCACGAGGGACAGCATGGATGGATCCCTCGCGATCAGTTGGAGCTGCCATGACGCGGCGCGTGGCAGCCTTCTCGCGGATTTTTTGGTGTGTACTGTTGTCCAGCGTCATTTTGTACACCGCGGCGAAGAGTTTCGCACAAGGCAAGGGATCGGAACGCCTTTTCCCGCAATCGAAAGCCACCATAGAAAAAATTCTGAAAGAAATGCTGCCGGCAACCGCCGGACGGCTGCCGGCGCTGGAAGGTTTCGCGACCGCACCTTCGGCAGATCGTCCGCTGGACCGGTATCAGCGTGGCTACTACCAGTCCAGATTTCAAGTGATTGCCGCGCCTTCGGGTGGGTCGATTGTGCGCGTAAGTGTGCAGGTCACGGCCTGGTATGCCGACGCGGTCGCGGCCAAGTCGGGATATCAGTCGCTAGCCTCGAACGGACGGCTCGAAGCCGACCTACTCGATCAACTGGCGGATCAACTCGCTGCGGGCACGCCCCAAGGGCCGAGTCCTGCCGTCGCTGGAACGCCGAAGCCATCGACAAACACTTCTTCTGCTCCGGAAGAACCGACCATCTCGGCTCCAATGCCCAGACTTCCTGAAGTCAACGGAAATTATTCGTCGTCGTTAGCCCAGAGTCTTGCGGCGCAACAATCTGGTTCCGGCGCGGGATCGAAATCCCTTCCAGACAAGAACGCCGGAGCGCTGCAGGCCGAAGCGGATAGTCTCGAGGAGATTCTGAAAAATCAGGCGCATCCTAAGAATCTTGTCGCGGTGAAAAAATCCGGCACCCCGGTGGTGGCATCGGCAAGTTTGAACGCGAAGACTCTATTCCTCGCGAGCGTTCACGATGAGTTCGAGATGCTGGATTTCAATCGTGACTGGGTACACGTGCGCATTTCCGGCTTATCCCGCGGATGGATCTGGCGCAACAACCTGGAAATGCCGGACAGCATTCCCGACACCGATGTTCCTCCCAGTGCGGCCGCAGTGCCCACCGCGGGGGAGCTTTTTCACATCTCTCGCGAAGAAATCGCACCGTTTCCCGGAGATTGGGCGCCTCTCCGCGGCAAGAACGTGAAAATTGTCTCGGTGGAAAAAACTGACGAGAACGGCAAAGATTCTGGATCGCAGCTTCGATTGGAATTTGCCAAGTCTGTGCTGGAGAAAGATTATTCGGAGCTTGCGCAGAAGCCGCAGGAGCTGGCTGGAATTGTCTTGATCTTTGACTCCGCCGACGGGGGCATGATTGCCGCCACGTTCTTCACCCTTCAACAATGGAAGGCAGGAACGTTGTCGGACGCGGCGTTGTGGCATCAGTGTTTTTTTGATCCGCCGGAAATCCTTAGTTCTCCGCAGGCGCCCACGGGTGAATAGAATTTTATTCAAGTCTTCCGATGGCCGGCGGGCGCGGAAAACGGGCACTCTAAAGCTCGAGCGCAAGACCAACTCTGACTTTTGGACTTGACTTTCGAAAGCCGTAATAGTACCTATGCAGTCCGTGGGTTTTTGCGCAGCCTTGTGAGGGCTCTCATCTTTGCTAGACTCGCAGGAGTAATTTTTCCGGGCACAGAGCGGTCGGACAACCACACCACCATCTATCCATGAGCACGATGACCCAAACCATGCCACTCCATAAGCAAGCCAACTCACTCCTGCGCGACTACGCCGAACTGATGAAGGCTCGCGTCACCACTCTGATTGTGATGACGGCGTGGTGCGGTTACTATTTCGGAGCGCAGAAAGCCGGAGTCTCCTCCCTGTCTTGGGGACTTTTTCACGCGCTCTTCGGAATCGGCCTGGTCTCCAGCGGCACCGCCGCGCTGAATGAAGTGATGGAATATAAAGTGGATGGCCACATGCGCCGCACCGCGCAGCGCCCGCTGCCCAAAGGCCGAATGAGCTTGTTCCACGCGACTCTGGCGGGATGCCTCGCCGCGATCGGCGGATCAATTTATCTTGCGGTCTTCACCAATCCTCTGACTGGCTTGCTGACCTTCCTCACGTCGGTGGTTTATCTCGCCGCTTACACGCCGTTAAAAAAAATCTCCCCAATCTGCACTTTCGTCGGCGCTTTTCCCGGCGCTATGCCCGGAGTTTTAGGCTGGACCGCCGCCCGCGGGCAACTGGAATGGGGCACTGCGATTCTGTTTGCGATTTTATTTGTCTGGCAGTTCCCGCATTTCTTTTCCATCGCCTGGCTCTATCGTGAAGACTATGCAGCCGGTGGAATTCGCATGCTGCCGGTGGTCGAAGAAGATGGACGATCCACCGCACGGCGCATCGTAGCGTATTCCCTGATTCTGATTCCGCTGAGCGTCCTACCCAGTGTTTTCGGCATGGCGGGGAAGATTTATATGGTGGGGGCAATCGTGCTTTCGATTGCGCTTTTCTATTTTGGAGCACGCCTCGCGTTCTTGAAGCTGCCGATTAACACTCCGCGATCCAAGATGCTGGCGCGCCATGTTTTGCAAGCTACGGTGATCTACCTGCCCCTGTTGTTCGCTTTGATGATGAGCAACTCGCTGAAGCCTTAACACGACTGACTAATCCTATCTTCTCTTCGCTTTGGCTTATCTTCGCGCCCTTCGCGACTTCCTTCGCGCCCTTTGCGGTCTAGAGCTCTTGACCGCAAAGCACGCGAAAAAGTGGCGCAAAGGCCGCAAAGAAAAACCCAGTCGCAGTGCGGCACTCGAGCCTTGACCCGAGACCCGAACTGAGACATAATCCCCTGGATTTCAGCGCCTGGACCCCTATCCCATGCGCGCTTCTCCCGCCGGGGAGAGTAAGGACCTTATATGAAACGCTCTGCTCCGCCTCTCAGAAAACCTTCGCCTCTTTCCGCGTCCGTTCACCGGCAGCTAAATCTCTACGCACTGGCCGCTGGCGCCACCGGAGTCGCAATGCTAGCGGGATCTCCTTCCGCCGAAGCGGAAGTAGTATTTACGTCCGCGCATTACGTCATCAACACCCATCGCAAAATCACTATCGACCTTAACCACGACGGCATCGGCGACTTCATCATCTCGAACCATTCCTTTTGCTCCGACATCTGCGGTCGCACTTTGCGCGCGCTTCCGATTGGAGCGAGCAATAAGGTCGAGGGCATAAAGGGGCTCATCCTGACGTATTACGCATCAGCGCTTACACGCGGCGCGCAGATCGGCCCGGCTGCGAAGTTTTCTGGCAAGCTCATGGCAGCGTCCGGGACGGAATACGGCTACGCCGGCCAGTGGCAGAATGTTGCCGACCGTTACTTAGGACTCAAGTTTTCCATCAACGGATCTATTCACTACGGCTGGGCGCGTTTCAGTGTGACCTCGGGCAACGGAACGATCACCGCCACGCTTAGCGGCTACGCCTACGAGACGGTTGCGAACCGGCCCATCACGGCTGGAAAGACCAAAGGCCCAGCCGAAATCTCCGCGCCAGTGGAGTTAGTCCCGGCCGCGCCTGGGCTGCTGGCTATGGGGTCGCCCGGATTCGCTTTGTGGCGGCGGGAAGCGCGAACCGATTAGTGCCCCGCCGCTCCCGCAGCTAATTGCCCTAACGTAGCCGGACGCGTATCTGCCTTTTCGGCGCCGGAAGTTTTGCCCGCCATGATCGAGGCATTCGGAACCGTCTCGTACGCGTATCCCGTGAGTATGGCTTGCAGATTGCCTTTCAAGGGCTGACGAATCTGCACGTTGAATCGGGCCCAGCCGTAATGAGTCTCCCCATTGATTACAAACTTCAGGCCTACGTAGTGGTCTTTTACGTTCCCTCCCTGGGGAGCCCAGGGACCGAAGTAGGTCGGAGGCCCACCGTCTGTGGCGGACACTGCGCCCATAAACAAATTGCCGCCCTCAAACTTTCTGTCGCCGCCAATCTTAACTCCCGCGGGCAGGGCCGACGCAACAAACTGCGCGCCCCGAACCTGATTACTCTGCGATGCTGCGGAGACGGTCAGAGTAGCGTCGGAGTTAAACGTGTAGGTATCCCTTTTCAGAGCGCCGCCGAGGAGTGTGCCGGCGAAAAAGTTAAAATCCGGAATGCCATCACCGTTCACGTCCAAAACAAAAGTTGTATTCAGCGGCAGTTTCTGATTTGTGGCCGTATAGACAACCTTGGCTTCTGCACTTGGCGCCAGCGCGAGCATTGCCACTCCGCTCGCGGCGGCTAAAGTCGCATATCCCAGGAGCTTCTTCTCCGTAGCCGAGGTTAACTGGGCTGCGTTACGTGACTTTAAATATGAATCGGTGGATGTATGTCGCGGCATAGCAGACCTCCGTGAGATGGTCCCGCCTTCACGCAAGCAGCATGAATCTCTCGCTGCGATGGGCGCGAGCCAGGGGAGGCGTTTAGTTTCCGCTGGCCCCATTTCTAAGTCAAGATGAAAGTTCCTGCAACCATTAACTTTAACAACCCAGCAACAATATCCTCCTTTCGATCCTGGTCCGCGAGCGCGTCGCAGGAACCAACTTCCGGATGATTCCTGTTCTTGATCTCTGTGAGGAGAGCCCGTCCCCGAACGTCCCCACCTGTAGTAAACTGTCCTCCCCCAGGGATTCCATCCCCGCATTGGACCTCCATGAGTGCACTCGCCAAGAAAGTTCTGCTGATCGGCTGGGACGCGGCTGATTGGAAAATTGCCAATCCACTGATCGATCAGGGACTGATGCCCACGCTGGACGACTTCATCAATCATGGCGTCATGGGAAATATCGCCACGCTGCGTCCCATTCTTTCGCCCATGCTGTGGAATTCCATCGCCACGGGCAAGCGCCCGGACAAGCACGGCATCCTCGGCTTCATGGAGCCCGACCCGCAGACCGGCGGCGTGCGCCCGGTGACCAGCACGTCGCGAAAAGTGAAAGCGCTGTGGAACATCCTTACGCAGCGCGGATATAAAACTCACGTCCTCGGCTGGTTTGCCGGACATCCCGCCGAACCCATCAACGGTATTTCCGTCTCCGATCTTTTTCCTTACGCGGTTGGCGCGCCCGATCAGCCGTGGCCGTTGCCGCCGGGCGCGGTGCATCCCGAAAAACTGCGCGACGAATTTGCCCGGCTGCGCATGCATCCCGCCGAGGTGGGCGAGGCCGCGATTCTGCCATGGATTCCCCGCGCCGCCGAGATCGATCAGGAAAAAGATAAAGGCCTGCAATCGTTCGCGAAAATTCTTTCCGAGAATTGCTCCATCCACAACGCCGCGACCTGGATTTTGCAAAACGAGCCCTGGGATTTTCTCGCCGTCTACTACAACGGCATCGACCACTTCTGCCATGGCTTCATGCACTACCATCCGCCGAAGATGGATGGCATTCCCGAGGACAAGTTTGAGATTTACAAAGACGTGGTCAACGGCGCCTACCGCTTTCACGACATGATGTTGCAGACGCTGCTCGATCTCGCTGGACCTGATGCCACCGTCATCCTCGTCTCCGACCACGGCTTTCATTCCGATCACCTGCGCCCGCGCGGCATTCCCATGGAGCCCGCCGGTCCCGCCGTGCAGCACCGCCAGTTCGGCGTCGTCTGCATGAAGGGCGAGCATATCAAACAGGACGAACGGATTTACGGCGCAACTTTGCTCGACGTCACTCCGACGATTCTTACGTTGTTTGGATTGCCCGTCGGCGAAGACATGGATGGCCGCATCCTGGTACAGGCCTTCGAAAATCCGCCACAGATTGCGCGCATCCCGAGCTGGGAAAATGAAGCGGGCGACTGCGGAATGCACCCCGCCGATCTGCGCATGGATCCCGCCGCCGCGCAAGCTGTCCTGCAGCAATTCGTGGCGCTAGGTTACATTCAGCCGCTCAGCGAGGATCAGGAAAAAGCCGTCGCCACCGCCGTCCGCGAGCAGCAGTACAATCTGGCGCGCTCGTACATGGACTCGCGCCGCTACTCCGACGCGCTGACGATTTTCGAGGAGCTGGCGCAGAAAGATCCCGACGAAGCGCGCTTTCTCCAGCATCTAGCGCAGTGTTATCTCGCTTTAGGAAAACGGGCCGAGGCGAAAGATCTTCTCCAGAAACTATTAGTGCTCAAGCCGAAGCCGCGGCCTCAGCCGAAGCAAGAACCGGCCGCAGAGCAGGAACCTGCTGAACATGGAATCGCGGCCGACGGAGTCGCTGCGGACGCCGCGGTCGAAGAAAAAATCCAAGCCGAAGCCGCTATGCAAGAAGAAGTCCAAGAAAAAGCTCCGGAAGAAACTCTTGCAACTCCAGAAGCGGCGGCCGCGCCTACTGCTCCTGAACCCGAACCCGCCGAGCTCAAGCCGCGCCCCTGGGCCGATTTGCTGATGGGCATCATTCAATTCGAAGAAGGCGACATGGACGCCGCCCTCGCCTGCCTGCTCAAAGCCGAAAGCGCCGACCCGCACCTGCCTGATCTCCACCTGCGCATCGGCGAAACCTACCTTCGCCAGAAGCGCGCCGACGACGCCGACCGCGCCTTCCAGCGGGCGCTCGAAATCGATGGCGACAGTCCCGAGGCGCATTTAGGATTGGCCGTTGTCCGCCTGCGCCAGCGCCGCAACGAAGAAGCCGCGGAACAAGCTCTGCTCGCCGTCGGCCTGCAACATTTTCTGCCGCTCGGCCACTTCTATCTCGGAGTCGCGCTCGCCCGCCTCGGCCACCGCGACCGCTCCGCCCTCGCCTTCGAAACCTCTCTCAGCATGCTGCCCGGCCTGATCGCCGCCCACCGCTGGCTCGCCGCGCTTTATACGCATCCCAACGGCGATTTGGAAAAAGCTACGCGGCATCGGGAGATTTTCCTGCGCATGAGACGGCAGCGGCAGACGCAGGCTCAGAAGACGGTTTAGACTCCGAGTCGGGTTGTCTTGACCGCCTACAGATTCGCAGCGCAAAAGGCCACGCCGCCCAAACGCAGTGTTAAAGAATCACGGGGCCCTCGAGGCTCAACAGCCGCGTGTTGAATTCCCCGGACAACCCCTCACTGCTCGGCAAACACGTAAGCGGCTCCCTGGGCAACGTTGGAGCCGAGTGCAGCGAATGGCGCGCCTGCAACTACCGTCCCGCTGCTTACAGCTACCGAGGTCCCCAGGTTGTCGCCGATGTTGCCGTCGTTGGCTGTCAGTTCCGCATTCGCGGTTGTCAGGTTTTTCCAGCCGCCTGAAGGCTTAAGGAAAACGAAAGCCGCACCCTGGAAAGGATTGACTCCTACCAGTTGCGCGGCATCGCCCGCGACTACTACGCCTCCGCTGACGGAGACGGCAAAGAGATCGTTGACGGCATTGGAGTCGCTGAGGGTTGCCGTCTCATTCATATTGGCCCAGCCGGAGGACGGCTTCACAAAAACGAAAAGGCTTGCACCAGTGGAGGAGACGACTGTGTTTCCGCTGATGGCCACCGCCTGTCCGCCTCCGCCAAACTGACCGCTGCTGCCCACCAGTCTTGCCGTTGGCATGATGCCGATCTTGTTCCAGCCGTTGGCCGGTTTCAGGTAGAGAAAAGTGGAGCCGAATTGGAAAGCCGTCGGACATCCTGCCACAATCACGTTTCCGCTGATGGCGACATTTGCCAGGTTACTTCCGGGCGAGCCAGTGAGCAACTCGGCGTTCGGCTTCGAGCTGGAGACCCATCCGCCGCTGGGCTTGTTCCAGACGACCACTGAAGCATTGTTGAAGTTGAGGGCGACCACTTCATTTCCGGTGGTGCCGATGCTCTTGCCGAGTTGAGCTCCGGCCTGTGCAAGGTTGAGTTCCGCAGTTTCCGTCATGCTGGTCCAGCCGCCGGCGGGCTCGACATAAACGTAAAGCGAGCCGGTGTTTGCCGGGTCGTGGTTAACGTGCTCGAGCGCGGCCACGACGATCACGGTTCCGCTGATGGCCACGGAGTATCCGAAGCGGTCGCCGGCAACGCCATCGGAAGGCGTCAACTCGGCAACCTGCGTGACGGTTCCCGAATTGTTCTGATATACGAAGGCGCTTTGAACGGCGCCCGAGGCTTTTCCGACAACGATGATGTTGCCGTCGATGGCCACGCTATTGCCAAACTCATCGTTGGCTGCGCCATCGGGCGCAGTCAGTTTTGCGACCTGACCGAAGGTGACTGGTGGCTGCCCGCTCGCGAAGGAGCTGAGGGAAACTGCGAGGCAGACAAGTAGTAGAAGACAGCAGGATTGCAGCGTGCGCATGGCGATGGTCTCCTTAGCAGATTTTGGACGAAGTGGAACCCGGTGACAGTGTGTACGGGGGGAGGTAGGCCAAAAGTTGCATTCATGAATACGCGAAAACCGGCCAGCAGTCAAGAGTAGGGTAAGGGCGGGTGGTGTCTTAAAGACCATGGTGCCGCCTTAGCGGGGGTGTTGTTCCTCGCTTGGTGCTCCGTTCTTTGGGCCATGAAAGTTTTGGGGCAGAAAGGGCGTATTGTATTTCTTAACTCTTTCCCGCCCCTGTGCGGGGAGGGTGACGACCGTGATGGGAAAGTTCACATCGTCCGGGTAGACCTCGGCCTCAATGCCAATGATGATCCTCGCCATGTCGGACGCTTCGTCCAAGGTGTGGGCTTTCTCTTGGATGACGTCGCACATAAACGAGAATTTCGCGATGGCCTCCTTGTAAGCATCGATTTGCGGATCGCAGAGGGACAAATATCCCCAAAAGAATCCGAACACCTGAGGTTTACAGTTAACCTGCTGTCCTTGGCAGGATTGTATTGGGACTCTAACGGGGTTAATGGTGTTTTTCTCCCAATCGATCTTAAAGTCGAGAAGGTGGACGACGGGCGCCCCAGATTCATATCCCGCCATAATGTATTGCACAGGGGAATTCTTCTTCTTTGTGATTGGATCGATGGGCCTGCTACATGCCCACCTGTCGAGATCGCTAGGGGCGAAAGACAGTTCCTTGGAACCTTCGTCTTCTACGATTCGGAAAAACTGCTCTACGGTTGTCTTCCTATCAATCTGACTCTGTACCGACTTAGCAAAGGTTGGCAGGTCGTAGAGCATAGTCCGCCCGTCCTTCGATTTCGCTCTGCCTAGGCCAACGCTAGCCAAAAGGTAACGGTGGCGCAAGATAAATATCTTGCGGATTGTGGAAGCCGTGGTATGACCACCGCATCCCCTCTTTCCCCTTCCATCAGCCCCCATGACTATCCCGCCAGGGGTAACGATGACAACAACCGTACTGGCACTAGAGGTTTGCAAGCACACCCAGATGACAAGAAATGCGACGTGGAGATTACTACGAATTAAGTAACTCAGCAATCGCCCACACATGGTCGGTTAACCCCGCCTCCATCGCAGGCGTAATACGCAGGGACGTATGAACACGGCAGAAATTATAGTACGCAAAATGCAAGGCAACGGCGGCTCTCAGGTGCGACAACCTAGCTGGAGTCGTCGACGTCGCCGCAATGGGTCGACACGAGACTTTATTCTCTTGCGGGAACTAACGGAGTCCGTTTATCGTGTTCTCGCCACTCGTCACGGGTTTCGAAATAGCGCGGCTCGGCCAATTTTCCCCCTCACCTTTTAACAATCAACAGAAAGTTAAAGGAGACAATCCATGAAACCAGGGCTCATCTTCTCAAACTTGCGCGCCAGCATGGCCGCGCTGTTCAGTTCCCTAACCAGCCTGACCGTGGTGGCGGTCTTTGTTTATGCTTACGCCCTTGCGTTTCCATCGGCGGCGAGAGGGCAAGTTCTCTATACATTCAACGGAACGCCCGACGGAGCACATCCCTATGCGGGCGTGGTCGCCGATAGCCTCGGAAATCTTTACGGAACTACCTTCCAGGGCGGGACCGCCCAACAGGGATCGGTCTACAAGTTGACTCCCACAGGCACCGGCACCTACACGGAGACGGTTTTGTACAGCTTTCAAGGCGGCACCGACGGCAGCAACCCGGAAGATTCCCTGGTGCTCGATGCGGCAGGGAATCTTTATGGCACGACTTTTTTCGGAGGCACTGGCTTCGGCGGTGGTACAGTGTTCGAACTTACCGCAAGCGGAGGGAATTGGACCGAGAAAATTCTTTACTCTTTTCAAGGCGGAACGGACGGACTGACTCCGGAGTCGAACGTGATTTTCGACGCCGCGGGAAATCTCTACGGCACAACCGTGATGGGCGGAGGATTGGGGAACTCCAGCGGGGATGGCACCGTCTATGAACTCTCGCCGAACTCGAGCGGCGGCTGGACCGAAACCATAATTCATGCCTTCTCCGGCGGCACGGACGGCGCTAATCCGTATCGCGGACTGGTACTCGACTCCGCCGGAAATCTCTACGGCGTCCTTGAGACTGGGGGAACGGGATGCAATTCCGTTGGGTGCGGCATCGTCTTCGAGTTCTCGCCGGGCACAGGTGGAGTTTGGACGGAAACAGTTCTCCACAAATTTAGAGGGGGGCTGGACGGGTCAGTCCCAAATTCAAATCTCACCATCGATTCGACGGGAAGTCTTTATGGCACGACGCTCACTGGCGGAGGCTCAACTGCCTGCTCCCAGGGCTGCGGTACAGCATTCCAGCTTGTCCACGGATCAGGCGGCACCTGGACTGAACACGTCATGCACCGTTTTGCCAGCGGCACACTCGATGGTTCGTCACCAAGTACGGGAGCCCTGGCGCTGGACAGCACGGGCACACTATACGGCAGTACGATAGCCGGAGGTGCAAATGGCAGTGGCATCTTCTTTGAACTCACTCCCGGCAGCTCAGGAGGTTGGGGGGAGACCGTCAAAAGCCTGCCTGCGGGGAAGACGATTCTAGCGCCCACAGGACTTATTCTCGGACCCGGCGGCAATCTCTTCTCCACGCTCATCAATGGCGGACCCAAGGAGAATGGATCCGTAGTGGAAGTCGCGAAATAATTGCTTTCGAGCAATTTCGCTTTTGAGATTGCCCCGTCCTTGTCTCTGCGTTTCTTGCAGGGACAAGGCCCGCCCTGAGCGAGGTGGAATCGTCCGTAGGACGATCCCACGCAGCCGAAGCAACGCCCACCTCGCCCCGTCACCAGAGGCCAAACCGGAGTTTCCACCAAGAACTCAATCCCGTCTGACCTGCCCATCGGCCTATGCCAGAACCTTCATCTTGACCGTCGCCCCATTCTGGCGCAGCATGGTAGCGAACTCGTCAAACAGGACTGCGATGAACAAAATCACTCTCGCCGCGCTCGCGCTTATCTTCGTCCAAGCAGCAGCAGCGCAGTCCGCGCAGTCCTACACCCTAACCGCCCTCGGCGTTGTCCCCGACGGACTCTATAGCGACCCCTACGCCATTAACGACCAAGGCGCAGTTGCCGGAACAGCCAGCCTGCTGGATGGACATCAGCATGCCTTCGTTTGGACAAAAAATAAGGGCGCGCGCGATCTGGGAACACTCGTCGGCCACAATGCCTATAGCACCGCTCGCGGCATCAACAATTCCGGTCAGGTCGTCGGCCTCTCTTACTTATCGGACTTAACCACCTACCGCGCTTTTCTTTACACGCATCAGGATGGAATGCAGGACCTGGGAACGCTGGGAGGAAATTCCAGCGCAGCTTACGGCATTAACAACACTGGCCAGGTCGTTGGGGAAGCCGACCTTTCGAGCATTTCAAGCCACGCGTTTCTTTGGACCGCATCTGCGGGCATGAAAGACCTCGGATCGCTCGGCGGAAACACCAGTGCCGCTTACGGCATCAATGAAGCGGGCGACATCGTCGGTTTCTCTTATCTCCGCGACAACTTCACCGTCCACGCTTTTCTCTGGACGGAGGCTGCAGGAATGCAGGATCTTGGCGACTTCAATGGTGACGGTAGCATCGCCAACGCAATCAACGCATCTGGCCAAATCGTCGGCATAGGATATCTCCGGCCCGACCAGGAAGGATTGATCGCCGCGCTGTGGACCTCGACTCATAAAATGCAGGGTCTGGGCACGGCCACCGTAAGCGACGCTCTTGGAATTAATGACTCCGGCCAGATTGTTGGATATTACGGCGCTGCCGCTTTTCTGTGGACCGCCGCCAACCACCTGCAAGATCTGAACACGCTCATCCCGCCCAATTCCGGTTGGACATTGCTAGGAGCCGCTGCTATCAATCGATCAGGGCAGATCGCGGTAAGCGGAATCGTTGGAATCAAATTCCACGGTGCTCTCTTGTCCCCTGTGAACTAGACTGTCCACCTAAGCGAAAGAAAGCTGGAGCAAAGATGCCCCTAGTGTCTACCAGCAACTACTTCCCATACTCCTGCACCTCCCCATCGACCGACACTGCCACATACTTGTGTGTCTCCACGTCCAGAAACTGCACCACCTGATGCTTCTCCCGCGCCAGCTTCCCCCACCGGCTCGGCTTCTCCGGGTTCTGCTCAATCGCCTCAAAAACCCGCCCATTGAACGTGAATTGAACCATCCGCAGCCGCCCGCTCCCCACGCGCCTCACCGGAATCTTCTGATTCTCCACCAACACTTCCTCTCCATTCATTAACTGCGCCGCTACGGATCCAAGGAGTCTCTCGACGTCAGTCACAATATCTCCCACTTCATCGAAGCTTGGACCCACCAAGCTTCATAGTAAGGTGAAAAGTCCATGGGTGCATTCCACCGATTACTAACTCGGTTCCCGATCGTTCGCCGGATCTTGAGGATAGTAGCCACAAAACAGCAGCAATCTAACGCATTTCGACGAACCTAGTTAGTTAACTCCGAGCGCTTCGTCCCACTCAAGCCCGTAAAGTCACTTCCGGAGGGCAGGCAGAAACTGGCAAGAGTATGGAAAGCTTGCCGTTGAGACCACTCTTACCAACTTGATTCCGGGCCTGCACCCGAAAACAAAGAAGGGCGACCGTAGGGTCGCCCTCAAAGACTCGGTACTAGGTACTCGCAACTAACTACTTCCCTCTCAACATCTCCACCACCCGCTCATAGTCGTCCACGGAAGCGTATTCAATCACAATCTTCCCCTTCCCATTCCGATCCTTAATCCGCACGCGCATGCCCAGCGTCCGCTCCATGTCCGTTTGCGCCGCCCGTACATTCGGATCCATCCATCGCGCTCCGCGGGCTTTCTTCTGGTCGCCCGGCGCCGGCTGCCCGGGCAAGAATCCATTCAGCCGCGCCACGCGATCTTCAATCTCATCCCACTTCAAATGCTTCGTTACTACTTCTTGCGCAACTTGCAGGATGTGGTCTTCTTTCTCCAGCGCCAAAATCTCTCTGCAATCGCTAAAACTCAGACGCCCTGCGAGCAGATATCCCTTCACTTGCTCGGGGAGCCGCAGCAGCCGCATGTAATTTGCCACCGTCTCCCGCGACACTCCAATGCGCTCGGCAATCTGCGCCTGGGTCAATTGAAAGTCCTTGCTCAACACGCGAAACGCTTCCGCCTGCTCCAGAGGATTCAAGTCCTCGCGCTGTACGTTCTCGAGCACGGTCATCTCCGCCGCCTGCTGCGGCGAGAGCCGGCGCACCAGGGCCGGAATCGTCTCCTTCCCTGCCGTCTTCGACGCCCGCAACCGGCGCTCGCCGAGCACCAGAGTGTATCGCCCTTCCGCCTCGGCCGGACGCACCACCACCGGCTGCACCACCCCGTTTTCCTTGATCGAATCCGCCAGCTCCTGCAACTGCTGTTCATCGAACACAGACCGCGTCTGGTAGGGATTCTTATCGATCAACTCGACGGCAATATTCGCTACCAGGTTCTGCGGCATGGCTGCGACGAAGGGCTGCGCTTCGTCTACCTGCGCCGAAGAGGAGTCCACGCTATTGTCATCCCGACCGAAGCGAGGGACCCTGGTTTCCTCCACAGTGTCGGTGACGTGAATAGCGGCAGGCGCGGTTGTCGCTGCGGGGCTCGGTGGGCGGGACTCGGCACTAGTCACCACTCTCGGACCCGGCAACAACGACGCCAGCCCTCGCCCCAAAGCCTTCCGCTTCTCTACCTTCTCGTCTTTCTTCTCCGCCGCCACTGGCATGGCCATCAGCCCCTCCCCTTGCGATGTGTTTGTCACCACGATACATCGATGTTAATCAATCTAAACATCGATTACCATCAATATAAACTTAAGCACTCTTCGCCGCCGCATCCGCCATGGCCGCCAGATACTTGCCCAGCAACTCCTTCGCCAGGCGTATGTAACTCTCGGCCCCCTTCGACCGCGGATCGTACACCAGCGCCGCTTTCCCGTGACTAGGCGCTTCCGCCAGCCGGATGTTCCGCGGCACAGTCGTGGCGCACAGCTTTTCGCCAAAAAAGTTTTTCAGTTCCGCAATCACCTGCTGTGCCAGGTTGGTGCGCTCGTCCAGCATGGTCAGCACGACGCCTTCGATTTCAAGTTTCGGATTCAACTCCGCGCGAATCCGCTCGACGGTGTCTAGCAACTCACTGATGCCTTCGAGCGCAAAATACTCCGCCTGCATGGGAATCAAGACCGAATCGGCTGCGACCAGCGCATTCACCGTGAGCAAATCCAAAGCCGGCGGGCAGTCCAGGACAATGTATTGGAACCTGTCGCGTAGAGGAGCGATCGCATCCTTCAAACGGAACTCGCGGCGCTCTGCCTCGACCAGCTCAATGTTTGCGCCGATCAGGTTCTTGTGCGAAGGAATGATCCAGAGTTGCTCCAGTTCTGTGGTGGCCAGCGCCTGTTCTCCGGTGGCGTCGCCCATGAGCAGGTGATAGGTGGACAGGCGTTCCGGATCCTTCACCAAGCCAAGGCCGCTCGAGGCATTCGACTGCGGATCGCAGTCGATGAGGAGTGTGTTCACCTCCGCCGCTGCGAAGGACGCGGCTAGGTTGATGGCAGTCGTAGTCTTTCCCACGCCGCCCTTCTGATTGGCAACAGCGATAACGCGTCCCATAAATTGTCGAGGAGCCAGAGCTGTTGGCAGCATAGTGCGGTTCCAGTTTGGGATCAAGCCCAGATTCTGTGCGTTACCGGAAATGTTGTGCAAAACTAGGTTCGGATGTTCCAGCTGGAACATTGGCGCAAGAACAGGTGGCGAGGAGAGCGGCGACGTATGAATATGTGAACCCAGGCTAGCTTCTCCTGGCTGTAGGCTTGGAAAGAAGAGGATGTTCCTGTCGGAACATTGGAGCGACTCTTCCTTACACTTTCTATTTCTCTAACGGGCCATACGGGCCATTCTCGCGCAGTTACAGAGTGTTCCGGCGGGAACACTTACGCTAATGTTCCAGTCGGAACAACTGGCGAGGCGAACCACGCGCGATTCGTCTCAATATGAGATATCCCACTAATGAGCCAAAATTGGCGCAAGTTGGCTGATGTGTGGGTATGAAACGCTGATCTGTCCCACTGGTTTACTGTTTTGGTGACGTTCCTATCAGAAGCACGCGTGATTGCGATTGGGGGACGGGGATCGCGAACTGCCATGAGAGTTGGGGCAGACTGGAGATCGCGGTGGGGACCTGGGTGCCAGCGATGAGCAGGGCCAGGCGGGCGGCGGGGGCGAGGAGGCGCACTGCGACAGGGAGGATGTCGGCGAAGCGCTCGACGGCGCGCAGGGTGACCACGTCGAAGGTCTGGGTGAGGTCTTCAGCGCGGGCGTTTTGTACATTGACGTCCGTCAATGTAAGAGAGCGGGCTACCTCGCGTAGAAAGGCGGCCTTCTTGTGGTTGGATTCGATTAGGGTGAGAGTGATGCCGGGAGCCCAGAGTTTGATGGGGAGGCCCGGGAAGCCGGCACCGGAGCCGAGGTCGGCTAGGCGCCCGGTCGCACGGTCAGAACCCTTCACCACAGGGGGCACAGAGGTCAGAGGGTAAACAGCGGGGAAGAGGTGGTACGCGGCGAACAGGGATTCGCCGAAGTGGCGGGTGACTATTTCTTCCGGATCGCGAATTGCGGTGAGGTTGATGCGCGCGTTCCAGCGGAGGAGTATATCGATGTACGTCGATATAGTTTGGAGTTGCGTTGAGGAAAGGACAGCAGGTTCCTCACCTGGCCTTCGGCCCTGTTCGGAATGACAAGGAGTTGGGATAGAAATTAAGAACGGCTGGAGCAGTTCGGCGATGCGAGCTGGGGTCATGAACTTCAGATTTTAAGCGCATCTACCGGCCATTTCGAAGTTGATCAGATCGGGGCTAATGCAAATTCAGTTCTCGCTCGCAGTGGCGCCAGACGCGTTTTCTCCAGTTCGTCGCGGTAGAAGAGATTGTATGTGTCGAAGGGGATCAGGCGACCGTCGGGGTGGACGATGTGAACGCATGTCTTCTTGACGCTGCGAACGTCGAATGAGTGGGCGTCGATGAATTGCATGATAATGATCCGGAAAATATTTTCGTAGGAGATGTTGTCTGGAACTAGAACTTTGGGCAGGCAGCACAGCAGTTCGCGGAGGGTCCCTGCTCCGCTGCGCGGCGAGTGATTGGTGGCGAAGAGTTTAAACAGATTGTCACGGACAGCAGTGTCTTGCTCGTAGAGGATGGTGTTGGCCGCTCCGTTGATCAGGACGTCGGGCGGGATCATGCTGGTGAGCGGCACTACCTTGCCAGCTAGCTTAAAGGCGTAAGCCATGGCCAGCGAATCAGGGTGGCACGGGACTGGGATGATGTCCTCGGGGCGGAACACGGAGGATTGTTCGAGGATTTTACGGCGGACTTCGGTAAGGGTTAGGCGGTCGGTGGCAGGGTTGAAACTATCCAGGCGTCCGGCGTCTTGAATAGGCTGGAAGGTCACGCCACGCACGCAGGGCTGTTGCAAGGCGAAGTCGATGGTCCGGCCGATCTCGTGGTCGTTCAGACCTTTCTTTAGCGTGACCACCAAGTTCGTCGAGATGTTGTAGCGATTCAATTTTTCGAGCGCGTCCTGGCGAACGCGGCGCAGGTCCCCGCCGCGGAGTTGCATAAGAGCTTCGCGCTCGAAAGAATCGAACTGAAGGTAGACTTCGAAGTCCTCGCGTAGATCGGCCAGCCGCTTTACAAAATCTTCTTCCTGCGCAATGCGGACACCGTTGGTATTGACCATCAGGTGCTTGATCGGACGGGTCTTCGCCATTTCTACAATCGTGAAGAAATCAGGATGCATCGTGGGCTCGCCGCCGGAAAGCTGCACCACGTCGGGGTGGCCTTCGTTGCGGACGACTGCGTCCAGCATTGCTTCGATCTGTGGGAGTGTACGGAACTGTTGGCGCTCGGGGCCGCTGGCGGCGTAGCAAACGGGACAACGCAAGTTGCAATAGTCGCAGATCTCGACAAGTGTGAGGCAGGAGTGCTGCTCGTGGTCGGTGCAGAGTCCGCAGTCGTAAGGGCATCCCCATTTTACGGGAGTGTTGTAGACCTGAGGCATCTCAGGTGGCTTGATGAAGACTTCGCGGCACCGGCGATAGTAATCGATGTCGTCGGCGATCAGGACGCGCTCGGGGCCGTGCTGGGGGCAGCGTTTTAGCAGATAAACACCTCTGTCCTGGAAAACAGTTTTGGCTTCGACCTTGCGGTAGCAGATGGAACAGATAGAGATGGCCACGTCGTAGAAGAGGTAGGGTCGGGTTTTGGCCATGGTTAGCCTCGCATTCGACAGCTGAGTCACGGTCAGTGTTTCCGGATTTTCCTGGCGATCCGCATGACTGCCCCGACGGCGACTGCGAGGCCCACGAGGGTGAAGAGTCCAAACACAGTTCGATCGCTCGTGGCGTTGCTCGCAACGGCACACACCGAAGACAGGAAAGTGAACAGGGCTGCGATGAGGACGATGAACACGAGAGCGATGATGCTATCGGGGAATATTTTCATCGCGCGATTCTACAAATCGATGTTCTGGGATGATACCGCAAACGGTGTTTGTAAACAGTGTCCACACTTCTCGCAAAGGACGCGAGAAATGGGGCCCGCGGCCATCGGCGACTCGCGGGATTTATTTTTTCCGGTTTATTTTGCCGATCAGCATGACTCCGCCGATAGCAACTCCCAGAGACAAGAGGGCGATGAACGCATAAGTTGCTAGGGCGCCATCGACCGATCCCATGGCACACATCGACGAACTCAAACAGAATAGAGATGCAACGATTACTACCAACACTAAACCAATGGTGAAGATTATGTTCACCGTACATCTCCTTACAATTCTGCTGTCGGTCGCCGGAGCCAGCGGATGGCGTCGGAGGAATAGTAAACCAAGGTCAGCAGGCAGGCCCATTGAATTCCTCCGAGACCCAGAAGAACGCGAGGGTAGGGCTTGATGAAGTCGCAGGCCAGACGGAAGGAGAGATAGGCGACCATGAAGAATTTGAAGGTGTCGCCGGGGAGGAAGGACCCGTGTTGGGGGTAGGGATTCTTCGACTCCTCCAAGATCTCGCTAGGAGCGACCGAGGCTCCACTCAGCAGGAGAATTCTATAGAGGGCAGGAATCAGCGCTAAGAGGAACACGATTTCGTACAGTTGGGTGGGATGGCGCGGGATGCCGTCGCCGAAGTTGATGGCCCAGGGGAGGGTGGTCGGAGTGCCGAAGGTGTTGTCGGAGAGACCGGTGAGGAAGCAGCCGATGCGTCCGATGGCGATGCCGAGAGCGAGGGGAATAGCGTACAGGTCGCCGGTGGACTGGCGAAGTCCGATGTAGCGCTTCATGAGTTCGACGGAGACAAGGCCGAAGATGAGAGCGCCGACGATGGTTTTTCCGCCCATGAGATAGGCGGGGTTGTGGAGGTTCTGCCAGGTGAGCTGAGGGTCCTCGAACCAGAAAAGAATTTTGGAGCCGAAAGCGGCTCCGGCCACCGCGGCTGCGATCACGGCCCAACGGATGTTGGTAGAGAGAGGATCGCCGAAGCGGCGCCGAAGTGAGAGGTAGACGCGGGAGGCGATGAAGTAGGCGAGAGTTTCAAAGAAGATGTGAGGATGGATGTGGTAGGAGCCGAAGTGGAGGTAGATGGGGAAGTTCGTAGCGAGATTGGGCGAGAGGGGGATGGGGAATTATAGCGGGGTTCGAGCGAGGGGATAGGCTGGGGCGGAAGAAGGTCCGGCTTCGCTCGACCGGACGGGCAAGTCGTAGGTCCCTGCGCGGTCTGTGCTTGTCCTCGCTGGTCTGCTACACGGGCGCTGAGTTACGGGAATTCCAACGTCACGAATTTGGCGGGCTTCGTCCCCGTGTTGGTGATTGTGTGCGAATAGTTGCCCGGGAGCCATTTGGAGTCGCCGGATTTGAAGTGGCCGGGCATGGGGCCTTGGCCTTGGACGTCGCTGCGGATTTCTAGATCGGAGACTGCTACTAGAAGGTGCGGGCCGGTGTGGTGATGCATGGGGACAACTCCGCCGGGCTCAAGTTCGAATTCGGAGACGCGGATGGCGTCTTTGACGAAGAGAATTTGCTGGGTGCCACCCTGGAGGATGTTTAGGGCGCGGTCCTCGTTTTGTTTGGCGTCCCAGGGAGAGGTGGAGTGGCGGAGAGACTCGTCTTCGAGAATCTCGATGGTGACGTTGCGAAAGGGAAGATCGCTGAGATTGCGGGCGATGTGGGCGAACGTGGCGGGAGAGAAGCGGGTTTCGCCGTCTTGAAGCTTGATGGTGACGGAGGGCTTGTCCTTGACGGCGTTGACTACCTCGGCGGCGCCCAGGGTGACGTAAATGTAGTCGTGACGGTGCCAGTGCATAAGGGTGTCGGAGTGAGGAGGGAGATCGACGCTAAACACGCGGACGGATTTGTTTTCGAGGGTGAGGTGGTGGTGAGGCTCGGCGGTGATTTCTACTTCGGGGACGGCTTGGGCAGCGAGTAGGGTGAGGCAGATGAGGAGGTAGCGTTTCATGCGGGGGATTGTAGCATTGGACGATTTACCTCGGGGGCTAAGAGCCCGCATTCAGTCGTCGCGGCATATCGCAGCGCTGAAGCACTTCTTCACTTAAAATCATTGGCGAGTAGGCGCCGACGAAAACCAAGATCCCTCACTTCGTTCGGGATGACACGCGTATGGGACTGGCCCGCTAGTGAGTTGCACCCTGTTGGTCGGGGACGAATTGATTCATCACCGCATCTCGCATCAGGTCGGGAGGAAGCAGGCCTTGGGCGAGGATGAAGTCGTGGAATTTTTTCTGGTTGAACTTGGAACCGAGTGCGGCTTCGGCATCTTTGCGAAGGGCGATTAGTTTTATGTAGCCGTAGAAATAACTGTTGGCCTGGCCAGGCATGCGATAGGTGAAGCGCTCGACTTCTTCCTGGGCGAAGGCGTGGGAGAGGACGACGTCGTGTTCCATAACGCGGTAGGCGTCCTCGGGCTGAATTTTTCCAGCTTGCAGTTCAGGATCAAGGAAGGCGCGTGCCGCCCGCTGCAGCCGCAGATCGAGGGAGATCAACTGACCTTCGGCGGGCATGTAGGGCTTGATCAGGTATTCGGAGTACAGTCCCCAGCCCTCGACGTTGGTGCTGTTGAAAGCGTAGCGGACGCGGGCCAGCGAGACGCCGTGCTCGAGCATGGAATCGAATTGCAGTTCGTGGCCGGGGCGGGCTTCGTGGGCGGTCAGGGTCCAGGCAGCGGCGTCATAGGTGAAGTCATCGTACTTTTCTGACGCAGCTTGGCCCGGGCTGGCGGGAATATTCAGAGGAAGAACGAAGACGCCCTTCTGTCCGGTGTTGTGCAGAAAGGGCGGGGGCTGCATGTGGGGCGCGGGTTGCTGCGCGGTTTCGGCGGCGGTGGCAATACGGATGCGCGCGGGACGGTCGGGGAGACTGACGATTTGTTTGTCGATGACAATCTGCTCGATTTGTTTCAGGCGATTTTCGTAGAAGGGAAGAATGGCGTCGCCGACGAGTTGTTGCTTTTTTAATTCATGGATTACGTCGCGATAATCGCTGGAGGGCAGGTGGCGCTCCTGCGCGATTTGCGCGGCGACGGTTTTCATTTCCCCCTGAATTTCGGTAAAGGCCTGATGAGCCATGGCGGCGAGTTCGGCGGGAGGAATGACGATGCCGTAGCCCTCGAGTTCGAGCGCGTATTTCTCGGGCGGAAGACGGAAATCGGTACGGGCCCTGGGCAGGACGTTGGCTTTGGTCCATGCATCGTAATCGACGAGTTGGGCTTTCAGTTTGCTGAAAGGCTCCTGCCAGTCTTTCAAGTTGTATTTCTGCAGGAGGGCGGCGATGCCGTCGAGATAGTTGGAGTTTCGTCCGATCTCGGTTTCGATCTCGGTTTTTGCCGGATAAATCACGCCGGGTTTGGCCATCTGTTCCGAGACGCGCTGTCTCAGAATGTCTGTGAGTGATTTGTAGCCCGGCTCCAAACCTGCGTATTCGCGGATGCGAATGACGGCTGCGGGACGGCGCTCGTTGGGAGTCTGCTCGTCGAGGAGAGTGTGGAGGCCCCGAAAAACGATGCCGCTGGCATTCAGGAATGGGACTTCGTGGGTGCGTTCGAAATCCTGCTGGCGAAAGCGGAGTTCGACTCTGCGGATTATGATTTGCAAATCCTGGGCGACGGGTCTTTGTTTCTGCTGTCCGAGTGCGCTTTTTAGTTCTGCCAGGACTGCACTTATTTCCCGCCGCTCCTGATCTTCGTCGGCCAACGTGGGTTGGGAGGCGAGCGCGTCATACTGGCTCAATCCCTGGTCAGAGCCGGCCTCTGGTTGGTGCTTCATCTCGACCGCGAGCAGTTTGTTGGTGTAGGTGTTGCTGACGGCGACCCAGTCGGGGACTAGGGTCTGGGCGGCAAGGGAGTGCGTCAGAAGTGTCATGAGAAGAATGCTGCCGAAGATGGAAATCATATCTCTCCGTACAACCTGGTTGGGTGGCGGCGCTACTTGATTGCGTCTTACTACCGCCGGAAACGGTTAATCAGGTAAAGCACAAGCGAAAGCACTACGCTCAACACCAGCGACGTGGCCAGGGGAAAGTATACCGTAGTGTTTTTGCCGCGGTAGAGGAAGTCGCCGGGCAGGCGGCCAATGGGGAGGTGCGTCCGGCCAAGTACCATTAGTAAGAGGCCGACGGCGGCCAACACAGCGCCCAAAAACACCAGTAATTTTCCGAATTCGGCCAAGGGTAGAAACTCGCTTCTCGCCACGAGCTATATGCACCAACGCGTAATTTAAAAGTGCGCGAACTCTGCAATAATCTCGGTTATGAGGCCGAGATTAAACTTGCTGAAATTTTACATCCAGCCGCACCTTCGTTCTTACTCGAACTTGCAACTAAAGATACGCTGAATCCACTTCGCGGAGTCCAGGTCATAAGGGAGGTTTCGTCGTGACATCCGGCAGAGTTGCAATGCTTCGCCTCATCGTAGCCGCCTTATTGCTTGCCATCGGAATGCCATGGGCTTGGTCGCAGGATGTTCTTACTTACCATAACAATAATGCGCGCACCGGACTCAATAATGCCGAGACCAAGCTGACTCTAAGCAACGTAAATTCGGCTTTGTTTGGGAAGCTGTTTACGGTGTCGGTCGACGGATTGGTGGATGGCGAGCCGTTGTATCTCTCGGCGGTGACGATCCAGGGCAGCGGCACGCATAACCTTCTTATTGTGGTCACGGAGCATGATTCGGTTTACGCGTTCGACGCGGACACCGGGGCGTCGATCTGGAAGATTACGACTTTGAAATCGGGGGAGACCACGTCGGACGATCGGGGCTGCGGGCAAGTGTCGCCGGAGATCGGGATCACTTCTACTCCTGTGATCAGCCGGCCCTCGGGATCGAATGGAGTGATCTATACGGTGGCGATGTCGAAAGATTCCTCCGGAAACTATCATCAGCGGCTGCACGCGCTGGATGCACCGACAGGAAACGAGTTGAATGGCGGGCCCGTTGACATCACGGCGAAATATCCCGGGACTGGCGACAACAGTTCTGGCGGGTATGTGATTTTCGATCCGGCACAATACAAGGAGCGGTCGGGCCTGCTACAGATTGGCAACACGATTTATCTGACGTGGGCCTCGCACTGCGACATCCGCCCTTATACGGGATGGGTGATGGGCTATGACGCGACAACACTGGCGCAGACGACGGTGCTGAATGTGACGCCCAATGGCAATGAAGGGGCGATCTGGGGGGCGGGCGCCGGGCTGGCGGCGGATAGTGTTGGCAACATTTTTTTTCTGGACGCCAACGGCATCTTCGACACCACTTTGAATTCCAAAGGGTTTCCCAGCAGCGGCGATTACGGCAATGCGTTTATCAAGCTGACCACGAAGAGCGCGCTTGCGGTTACCGACTATTTTGAGATGGATAACGGGCAGCAGGAAAGCAATGGAGATGTTGACCTCGGGTCCAGCGGCGCGGTGATTCTGCCGGCGATGAAAGATGCCTCGGGTACGACATGGCAACTGGCGGCGGGTGCGGGCAAAGATTCGAATATTTACGTAGTGAACCGCAACTCGATGGGGAAGTTCAATGCCAATAGCAACAACAACTATCAGGAACTGGTGGGAGCTCTGCCGGGTGGAATGTGGTCGATCCCGGCTTTTTCCAACGGGCGGCTTTACTTCGGACCGCAAGGTCAGCCGCTCTACGAGTTTCAATTCAAGAATGCAAAGCTGTTGACTACTGCGGTTGCGAAAACCAGTAACAGCTTTGGATATCCGGGAACCACTCCGAGTGTTTCGTCGAATAAAGGTGCAAATGCGATCGTGTGGGCGTCGGAGAATACGAATCCCGCGGTGCTGCATGCCTACAATGCGGCCACGTTGGTGGAGCTCTACAACACCAATGAGGCCGCCAATGGTCGCGATCACTTCGGAGCCGGGAATAAATTCATCATTCCGATGATTGCGAACGGCAAGGTCTATGTAGGGACGACGAATGGGGTAGGAGTATTCGGGTTGCTGCCGTAGCGAGTCACACCCGGCGTCAATTCTCAATTGACAACGATTGACACGGTCACAGATACTGCAATCTGCGCATGTAGGAAGCAACGGCATGTCGCCGAAGGGCAATGCCCACCTACGATCTCATCGTGGAGGCCTGCATGCCCAATCTGGAGAACCTCAAGAAACAAGCCAAGCTCATATTGCGGTGGCATCGCGAACGCCACTATCCGGTCGCCGCACAAATCCGCCAACATTTGCCTCGTTTCCTGAATGTGCCCGACTCCGAGATTCTTGCAGCGACGTTTAAGCTCGGCGATGCGCAAGAAATGGTCGCAAAACAGCAAGGCTTCGAGAGTTGGCAAGCCCTGAAAACTGGACTCTCGAAAACGCCGCTCAAGGTGAAATCGTCGTCATCCAAATCTGCGCCATCGAAAGCAACGATTGTCAGTGCAGAGCCGCAACTTTTCGTCACCGATATCAAGAGATCATGCGAATTTTTCCGTGAGAAGTTAGGCTTTTCGCTTGTATTCAGCTACGGCAAACCTCCCTACTATGCGCAGGTGGGTCGAGACGGGGCGCGCCTCAATCTAAGGTGTGTCGAGCGACCAGTAATCGAGTCGACGACCCGCGATCGGGAGGAACTGTTGTCGGTATCACTGTTGTCAGTATCACTCCTGTCAGTATCAATGACGGTCGCTACGGCGGACGAGATCAAGCTGCTGTTTCTTGAGTTTCAGTCCGCTGGTGTTGCCTTTCACCAGACGCTGAAAATGCAGCCTTGGGGCGCCAGGAATTTCGTTGTCGAGGATCCGGATGGCAATCTGCTGCTGTTTGCTGGACCTGCAAGTTAAAACCCGCAAACTAACAGCTACCAAGCCGAAGTGCGCTGATCGAGCATGTAAGGTGGGTTATCCGAAAGTGACCGCCCGCATACCAGCCGTGGCCGGTGGACAGCCTGGAGCTTGCCTTGAATCTGCCGAAGGGGCGGGGTCCCGTCCTCATAGAGGCGAATCCTCACATGGACATCTGCCTGACCTAAATCTGTTTTAGACTCCTTAGTATTCCTATGGTGCTTGGGGATCAGCTTGGATTGAAGTTTCAGCCGCCGGAGCGGCGAGTGTGGACCGTGCGCGCTCTGGTGGCCGCGGTACGCTCGCACGTGGAGCGGGAGTATTCCGACGCCTGGGTGGAAGGCGAAATCTCGAATTTTCGGGCGCCTGATTCCGGTCACTTTTATTTCACGTTGAAGGATGGGAACGCGCAGATCCGAGTGGTGATGTTTAGTTCCAAAGCGCGGCTGCTGCGCTTTCGCCCCGCGGATGGAATGCAAGTAGTAGTGCGCGGGCGGGTGACAATTTACGAGGATCGCGGCGAGTTGCAGATTGCGGCGGAGTACATCGAGCCAAAGGGCGCGGGAGGATTGCAGGTTGCATTCGAGCAACTCAAGGCAAAGCTGGAGGCGGAAGGATTGTTTGCGGCGGAGCGGAAGAAGGCGATCCCGGCATTGCCCTCGCGGATTGGGATCGTGACGTCGCCGCAGGCGGCGGCGCTGCAAGACATACTGAACATCTTGCAGAGACGGCATCACTCGGCGAATGTGGTGATTTATCCGGCGCAGGTGCAGGGAGAATTGGCGGCGGCGGAAGTGGCTGCGGGCGTGCGATATTTCAACCAGAGCCGCAACGTGGAAGTGATTATCGTAGGCCGGGGTGGAGGGTCGGCGGAAGATTTGGCGGCATTCAATGATGAAGGGCTGGCGCGGGCGGTTGCGTCGTCGGAGATCGCCGTGATTTCCGCGGTGGGCCACGAGACCGATTTTACGATTGTGGATTTTGTGGCCGACCTGCGGGCGCCAACGCCTTCGGCGGCGGCGGAGTTGGTGATCCGCTCACGGGTGGAAATTGAGAATCAGGCGGAAGCGGTGCGGGAGCGGCTGTTGCGGGCGATGGAGCGTCGGCTTTTGGAGGCGCGGCATGCGCTGATGGAACGGGCGCAGCATGGGGCGTTTGCGCGGATGATGGACTTGATCCGGCAGCGGCAGCAGAAGCTGGACGACCTGACATACCGGCTGGAGCGGAGCGAGCGGCAAACGCTGGAGCAGATGCGCCGGCGGTGGGAGACGGTGGCGGCGGCGGTGCGGCATTACGACGCGCGGCGCGTGCTGGCGGGAATGCGCAGCGAATTGCAAGCGCAGACGGCGGCGCTGGCGGCGGGGATGCGGAATTTGCTCTTGCAATATAGAGTGCGTGCAGAGCGCGTAGGCAGGGCGCTGGAGTCGCTGTCGCCGCTGGCGATTCTGGAGCGCGGGTACGCTCTGGTGTTTGATAGCTCGGGGCGGTTGATAAGGGATGCGACGCAGGTGCAAAAGGGAGAAGAGATTTCAGCGAGGGTGGCTCGGGGAGAAATTCGGGCGACGGTGAAGAAGTCCATTGGCAACATCGGTAGCCATGAAATCTCCAAACCGCAAAAACGTTAAGGTTGAGGAAGCAAGACGTTTCGGAATTGCCGGTATGAGCGCTGCATTAGAATGTAGGGTTCCGAACGTTTTGAGTTCTGCGGAGTGATACGAGTGACGCAAATGATGGCGCCATGGTCGAGAGTGTCATTTACGGTGCTCGACATTCTGCTGGTGGCGATCATCATTTATCAGGTGCTGGTGATGATCCGTGGAACGCGCGCTGCGCCGATGGTGGCGGGACTGGCGGCGGTGGCGGTGGCGTTCTATCTGGCGCGGATTGGCGAATTGGTTACCTTGAACTGGCTGGTGAGCAATTTGCTGCCTTACGTGGTGTTTGCGCTGATTGTGGTTTTTCAGTCGGAGATCCGGCACGTGTTGTCAGATGTAGGGCGGCGGATGAGTTTTCTGCGCGGCTCGACCGTGGAAGGCGATTCGTATGATGACATCGTGCTGGCGGCGAATTTGTTTTCGCAACATCAGACCGGCGCGCTGATCGTAATTGAGCGCGAGATTGGATTGCGCACCTACATAGAGAGCGGAGTAGCGATGGACGCGAGGCTCTCCTACGATCTGCTGGCCACCATCTTCCGTCCGAGCGCGCCTTTGCACGATGGCGCAGTGATTATTCAGAAGGATCGATTGGCTGCTGCTGCATGTTTTCTGCCGCTATCGATGAATCCGGTGCTCTCGACGCAGATGGGAACGCGGCACCGGGCGGGCATTGGGATCACGGAGGAGACGGACGCGATTGCAGTGATTGTGTCCGAAGAGTCGGGCGCGATCAGTATGGCGGTGGGAGGAAAGATTGAACGAGATCTTTCGGCCGAACAACTGCGGGAAGCCCTGAGCAATGAGTTGCGGAGATATATGGCTCCGGTGGCGATGCCGACGGTGGTGGTGCAGGACGAATCCGAGGGGGGGATGGAGTCGCCGCTACGCGCAGGGGCGCAGATGAGTGGTGAGGAAGAAAGCGATTCGGAAACGGAGCGGCCGCTGTGACCGACTTGTTGCGGCGCTGGGTGTCGCATAACTTCTGGCTGAAAGTTTTGTCGTTGCTGATTGCCACCGGCTTGTGGCTGGCGATCTCGCCGGATCAGGAGCCGGCTGAAGTAGCAGTGCGGGTGCCGATCGAGTTTCGCCACGTTCCAGAGGGTCTGGAGATCAGTTCGGCGACCATACCGGAGGCGCAGATCAGAGTGCGGGGGCCCGAGAGACTGATCCGCGATCTGCGTTCCACAGACGTACACGCCGAGCTTGAGTTGGTCGATGCGCACGCCGGCGAGCGGACGTTTGATCTGACGGCACAGCAAATCCGCCACCAGCGGGAGTTGGAGGTGGTGCAGGTCGTGCCGGGACAAGTGCATCTTACCATCGATACGCGGCTGACGCGAGAGGTGGAGATCCGGCCGCGAGTGACGGGAATCTTTGTGGTGGGCGAGCAGATCGCCAAGGTACTGGTGGATCCGGAGAGAGTCACCATTACCGGCCCGCGGCATCACGTGGAAATGCTGGACGCGGCGTCGACGGATCCGGTGGATGCTTCGGGAACCAGGACACAAGCTACGTTTGTGACCAACGTGTATGTTGCGGATGCGTTAGTGCAGGTAGTGCAACCGACTCCGGTCCGCGTGACTGTAATCATGGGGAAGAGCGGGCCTGAGGAGAAGGGGCATTGAACCGTCGCGCAACGCCCAGAAGGCATACCCTGATACGAATTTTAAATAGACATCTGCCCTATCGATGAATCCTCACTATCTATGAGCACCCAGACGCGACAACTATTTGGCACCGATGGGATCCGCGGTGTGGCGGGAGAGTTCCCACTGACGGCGGAGAGCACTTACTTGATTGGGCGCGCGCTGGGCCACGATTTGATGCGTGGTGCGCATTCGCCGCAGGCGGTGATGGGGCAGGACACGCGCGAATCGAGCGGCTGGATTGCGGACCGGGTGGCGGCGGGTCTGGCGGCGGTGGGCGTGGTGGTGCACAGTGCAGGTGTGATTACGACGCCGGGGGTCGCTTACCTGGCGCGGTCGCGCGGGTTTGCCGCGGGAGTAGTGATCTCGGCGTCGCACAATCCGTGGACGGATAATGGGATCAAAGTTTTTTCTGGAGATGGATTCAAGCTCTCGGACGAGCGCGAGCTGGCGATCGAGAAAGAGATTTTTGCCCTGTTAGGAAAGCCGGGCGCGGCGGACGATACCGCGCTGCGGATTGCGGGGCCATCTCTGCCAGGAGAGGCGACGCTGCGCAAAGCGTATATCCAGTCGTTGGCCAGCAGCGTGTCGTCCGACCTGAGCGGGGTGCGCATTCTGGTCGACTGCGCGAACGGGGCGGCGACGGCAGAGGCTCCGGAATTGTTTCGCGATCTGCGGGTGCAGGCTACGTTCATGCATGTGACGCCGGATGGCAAAAATATTAATGAAGGTTGCGGCGCGCTGCATCCTGAGACTCTGGGCCAGGCGGTGGCGGGAGGGGATTTTGTTCTGGGCGTAACCTTCGACGGCGACGCCGATCGCGCCTTGTTTTGCGATGCCACGGGACGGGTAGTGAACGGGGATGGCGTTTTGCTGGTGACGGCACGGGATCTGCAGGCTCGTGGGAAGTTGGCTGGATCGACGGTTGTGTCCACCACGATGTCGAACATGGGGCTGGAGATTGCGCTGAAGAACTCTGGCATTCACATGTTGCGGGCGAATGTGGGCGACAAATATGTTCTCGAGGAGATGTTAAAGACTGGCGCAACTCTGGGCGGAGAACAATCGGGTCACATCATTTTTCGAGATGGCGATGCCACGACCGGCGATGGTCTACTGACTGCCCTGCGGGTGATGGATGTGATCGTGCGCAGTGGCCGGTCGCTGGCGGAGTTGGTGGGCGACCTGAAAGTCTTTCCGCAAAAAATTCAGAATGTGCGGGTGCGGAAGAAGATTCCGTTCGAGCAGGTTCCCGAGGTACAGCGCGCCATTGAAGCTGCCAATCGCGAACTGGATGGGAATGGGCGTGTTGTGGTGCGTTATTCGGGGACAGAGGCGCTGGCCCGGGTGATGGTGGAGGCGGAGTCGGAAGATAAGATGCAGGCGCTGACCGCGGTAATTGCAGGCGAGATTCAGAAGGCGCTCGGGGCGTGAATTTACCGGATGCGTCCGGCCGTACAGAGACAAGAAATCCCCGCGAGTCGCCCGCCGAAGATGCTTGACGGAGTGGTCGTAGGCTCGCTGGCTTTGATTGTGGTCGTTGCCTGGCAGTTGGGGAAAGCGTTAATTACGGATTGGTTCACGGTTTCGATCCTGGCGGTCAGTTTGCTCGCGATATTGCGCTTCAAGATAAACTTCTGCCTGGTTGATTCTGGGTGCTGGGATCGTCTGGTGGATTGTAAAAGGCTAAGAAAGCTGCTTTCGGCGCAGACTGAAGCCGGAGTCGGCTGACAATCGCCAGGAGAACCGTACGTCAAAAAGGGGAGGCGGAGCAGAAAGAGCCGTAAGTGACGCTCCCATTACACTCAGCTTCGATGTCAGCATGAGTGCCCGATCCGCCGCCATTCGCTGTTATTTCTTCTCCTGCGGCGGGAAATGCTCGAACATCTTCTGAACCCCCTTGTCGAGATTCTTGGTGTTCTTCTCCGCGTTGTTGGAAAGGGTGTCGCTGGACGAGCCTCTCCAGATTAAAGTCTTGGTGTTGGCGTCGAACAGATCGACGACCAGAGTGCCGACCTGGTAGGTCTCGGTTGTAGTCGTTGCATCCCCGAACCCTCCCATTCCTCTCCACCGCCAACCTCCTCCAAAGCCGTCGTAAAACGTGTTGAGAGTCTGCTGGTTTCGTGTGATTTCCATCGCTACAACAGAGACTTGGCCGCCCGAGTCGACCTGGGTCCAGCCTTTGGCCGATAGCGCTGTATTCACCGCGTCTTTAATACGTTCGACCAGCAGTGGATCCCGCGTCTGGACCTTTTGCCAGGAGTACGTTTTGTACTCTCCGAAGTTTGCGTTGTGATCGTAGTCGGTCTTCACCTGTTGTGCGAAGGACGCAACTGTCAGGGCAAAGAACATCGCGATCGAAAAGAGTATTGTCTTTTGTATTTTCATTTTTTCCTCCTTATAGTTTCTTGAAACGTGCCCGCAGGACCGTCCCAGTTGTTACGGCTGGCCGGCGCTCTTGGCTGAAAGCGTGTGTTTCTCTGCCGCCGCGGCCCTTGCCGCATTTTGTTCGGCTTTCGAAGGCAGAATCTGCATCTCTGAATTTCGTCCTTGCTCCCAGACTGCACTCAGAAAATCGACGTTGCCGTACTTGTTGAAAGTCACATCGCTTTGAGGGTGAGGAGTGTTCGACGAAACGACTTCATACTCTATGAAGGCTGAGTGAGAGCCGTTGGCGTTTTCGATCAACAAAAGGTTGGAGTCTGCGTCCTGCTGAGTTACCGTATAACTGCCTGCAGGCATCTTGGCGTTCCCCGCATAAAATGCGGACGGCGCTTCGAACGTTATGCGATTGGTTATCTGGGCTACGGCGGGGATGGCGGACAGGAACGACAGCAGTCCCATGGCGGCAATCCGTTTCATTAAGATGTTCATCGTGTTTTCTCCTTGATTTGTGTTGGGCCTTGGCGTTCCGGCAAGAACGCTGCACCCGCAACTCTCGAATGCATCGGGGGTGCCAAACAAGAGCGTGGCGGGAGCTTGTCGCAAGTGATTGAATTTAGAAAAGAAGTGAGATGGCTGGTATTGCAACTAAGGTCTGACAACGTTGTTTGAAACTAAAATCAGCGTCCCTCATTTGACGCGTGGCTGCCCGCCGTCATTCCGATGCGCCGTCGCAGATCGAGTTTTTTCATAACCGCGCGTCTAAAGGCTGACTGCGGGATGACAGCTGTCGGCCTGGGGACATTGCTTTCGCGGCAACATTATTGAGTTAACAATTTCTCCCTGTCTCAATTTCTTTACATTCAACAGCTCCCATCGTCCGCCGAGCACCTTCGCACTTTGGCAAGCCTCTTGCTCAAGCGCCAATGGACGCTTTGGCGACAAAGCGGCGAGACCGGATCGAGCGCTGAGACACATTCTTGTTTCTCCGCAATTAGTCGGCAGCCGGTAATTGGAAATCATTCAAGGAGAAAGTCATGAAGAAAACAATCAAGCATCTTGTGAGCATGTTGCTCGTAGTTCTACCTGTTCTCTCTTCTTCAGTTCTCGCGGCTGACCAGCGGAAAGACGAAGATCGCTTAAGGAATAGTGGCACGGTGTTGAAGGAGATTCTCGACGTTCCCGACGACATCCCTCAGGACTTGCTCGACAAGGCCGACTGTGTGGTTGTCTTCCCGTCGGTTCTGAAGGCCGCATTTATTGTTGGCGGAAGCTACGGCCGAGGCGCAATGTCCTGTCGACAAGGCGAAGATTTCAGAGGACAGTGGGGCGCCCCCACCATGATGGCTCTTGAAGGTGGCAGCTTCGGCTTCCAAATAGGCGGCGAGGCAACAGACTTTGTTTTACTGGTGATGAATGAGCGGGGGGCGAGCGGCATTCTCAGCAGCAAAGTGAAACTTGGAGCCGATGCCTCGGTTGCCGCCGGGCCGGTAGGCCGCACGGCCTCCGCAGAAACAGATGCGACCCTGCGCGCGGACATCCTAAGCTATTCTCGCGCCCGCGGCGCGTTTGCAGGCCTGGCGCTCGAGGGGTCGACCGTTCGTCCTGACAATAGTGCGAACCGTGAGATTTATGAGCAGAAAGTCTCGGCGAAAGAGATTGTGCTGATGGGCCGTGTCGCGGTGCCCCCGGCAGCGGAAAAAATGGTTTCCACACTCGATACCAAAACTCCAAAACACAAGTCATAGCCCGGGAGACCAGGCCGGCGGCCTGCGGTGGCCGGCCTGGCGGCTACAGGCGAGGGCTGTCCCACCTGCGTGCTGTTGGCACCGGCCGTTGTCGGACAGGAGCGTCCGACCCGCACGAACGTTGCCCTCCAGCTAATCCAAGTCTCTCCAGTTGGGGCCTACGCCTATTTCTACCAGCAGCGGCACTGACAGCGCATGGACTCTTTCCATATGCTCACGAACCAGAGATTGCATCGCGTCCACTTCGGGCTCGGGAACTTCGAAGACTAATTCATCATGAACTTGCAGAGTCATTCGAGATTTCAATCCGCGTTGTTGCAACGCCGCGTCAATGCGAATCATGGCTATCTTGATCAAATCTGCGGCCGTTCCTTGCAGCGGGGTGTTTACCGCTGTGCGCTCGGCGAAGCCGCGCTGGTTGGAGTTTTTGCTGTTGATGTCAGGGATGGGGCGGATGCGTCCGAAGAGAGTTTTGACTTTCAGATCCCGGCGGGCCTCTTCGAGGGTTTTGTCGATGAACGCGCGGACGCCTTTATAGGTGTCGAAATAATTGGTGATAAATTGTTTGGCCTCGCTGGTATCGATGCCTAGATTTTGCGAGAGCCCGAAGGGCGACAGCCCGTAGACGATGCCGAAGTTGACCACTTTTGCTTGACGCCTGTGATCGGCAGTGACCATCAGCGGTGGCACGCCGAAAACTTGCGAGGCGGTTAGGGTGTGGATGTCGTCGCCGCGGCGGTAGGCTTCGACCAGCAACGGATCGCGGGAGAAGTGGGCGAGCAGACGGAGTTCGATCTGCGAATAATCGGCGGTGAGCAGCACGTGGCCGGGCTCGGCGATGAAGGCGGCGCGAATGCCGCGTCCGAGTTCGGTGCGGATGGGAATGTTTTGCAGATTCGGATTGGCGGAAGAGAGGCGGCCCGTTGCAGTTCCGGTTTGGCCGAAGGTGGTGTGTACGCGTCCCGTCGAGGGATTGATGAGTGCGGGCAGAGTGTCGACATATGTGGACTTCAGCTTGGTGAGCTGGCGGTAATCGAGAACTTTTCTGGCGATGGGATATTCTTCCGCCAAAGTTTCTAGGACGTCGACTGCGGTTGAGATGGTGCGTCCCTTGCCGTATTTCACGGGCTTGGGAAGATTCATGCGATTGAAAAGCACGTCGCCAAGCTGCTTGGGAGAGCCGATATTGAATTCCGTTCCGGCGATCTCGTAAATTTCTTTTGCTTTCACGCTGCTCTCACGTTCGAGTTCGGTCGACATTTGGGCGAGGGCGGCGGTGTCGATTTTTACTCCAGCGTGTTCCATGCGGGCGAGAACGGGGACGAGTGGCAGATCCACTTCTTCGTAGAGCTTGGTCAGTCCTGCCTGCTTCACGTCCTCGCGCAGAGCGGTCGTCAACCTGCCGGTGATGTCCGCGGCTTCGGCAAGATCGCCGCTGAGCTTCAAATTAAAGCGGCGGAGAGCAACGTCCGCCAGGCGATGCGACGAGTAGGTGGGATCGAGCAGGTAGGAGTAGAGCATGGGATCGTGCTCCACGCCTTGCAGAGGGATGCCGAGAGCATCGAGGGCGTGAATCGCGGCCTTGTAGTCGTGGATAGACTTGGGCGTGTCAGCGGTGTTCAGGATGGAGCGCAATTTGGCCGCCGCGCTGGCTGCATCGAGTTTCACGACGGCCGCCGAGCCTGCCGCTGCCGAGATGGCGACGCGGCGCGCGACGGGCTCAGACGACGATGCTAGAACCGAGTCGTCGGTCAGGGCAAGCATGCCTGATTGCGGTTCCTCTTCAATGACTTCTTCCTCGCTTTCCGGAACGGGTTCCGCCTGTTCTACCGCAATGGCAAGAGCGCCTCCCGGCGCGATGGAGCCGAGGACACTCTCGACATCCCTGTCAGACACGGCTTCGGTGTAGTGGGCCTCAGTCACCTGCACCTGCGGCAATATTTCCTTCAACAGCGAGGTGAATTCGAGTTCAGTAAATAACTGGCGCAGCAGGTCGAGATCGGGTTCGCCGGCGCGCATCGCTTCGACGTTCAACTCGACAGGAACGTTGGTGTCAATGGTGGCCATGCTTTTGCTGAACAAAATGGTGGCGCGATTGTTCAGCAACGATTCACGGTAAGTTTTCTTTTCGACCTCGGCAGCACGGTCGAGCGCTTCCTCGACGCTGCCAAATCGTTTGATGATTTCCACCGAGCCCTTGTCGCCGATGCCGGGAGCGCCGGGAATGTTGTCGATGCTGTCGCCGCGCAGGGCCATGATATCTATGACGCGCTCTGGCGGGACGCCGAGAATTTCTTCCACCTTGGCGGCGTCGCAGATCAGATTGTCTTTCGGTGGATTCAGGATCTGAACATCGTCGTTGACGAGCTGCATCATGTCCTTGTCGCTGGAGACGACATAGACGCAATAATTCTCAGCGGCGGCTTTGCGGGCGAGAGTGCCGATCACGTCGTCTGCCTCGAAGCCGGCAAGTTCGAGAATGGGGATGCGGTAGGCTTCGAGAGCGCGGCGGATGTAAGGAATCTGCTGCGCGAGGTCTTCGGGCATGGCGGCGCGATTCGCTTTGTAACCTTTGTATTCAATCTCTGTAAAAGTTTGCGTCTTGATGTCGAACTTGCGGACGGTGGTGATCGCTTCAGCTTGAGTGTCACGGAAGGTTTTGGCGGCGACGTCGAAGACAGCCGCGAGATAAGCTGGTGAAAAATCGTCGCGCAGCTTGCGCAGCATGTTGACGAAGACGAGAATGGCGGCGGTGGGAAGTCCGGCCTTGGTGGACATGGAGCGCTGTCGCGCCATGGCGTGATAGGCGCGGAAGATGAAGCTCATGGTGTCGATCAGGAAAATGCGGTCTTTGTGCTTGCGATGGTCCTGGGCAACGCTCTTGCCAGATGCGGTCGAGCTTGCCTGAGCGGCAGACGCTGGCGCGGCTGCGGGGGTGGACACCGCGTCAGCACTGGGCGCCGGAGCTCTTCTGCGTGGAGGCAACCCGCCTAGTGTAGCAGCAGAAAGCGGCTCTAGAAATCGACTCGGAAGTCCGCTTGGACCACTTTTTTCCCAGCGTCGCGGGTACTGTTGCGGAATACGAGATAGTACTGCGCTGGCCGATCCAGAGTGGCGGGAAGCAGGAAGCTCACGTCCTGTTCATGAGAAGAATCGACGGAGTAAACCACGTCGGCGGCGCGGCCGTGAGAGAACTCGGCAAACTGCTGGTCGTTCATCAGCAGCAGGTCAACGTCCGCACTGTCATCGCTGGACTGGGCCGCGGAATCTCGCACAAACGAGCGATAGGTTCCGCGCAGTTGCGGGCTGGCCGCGTGAGCTGGAACTTCGAAGAGAAAGTTTGTGCTGGAGGTAACGGCAAATGTTTTGCGTACGATTGCGCTGCTCGTGCCCACAGGCGATGGAGCAATATGATCGCTGGGATGTGGTTTTCGCGGCGCCGCCTCGTTAGCTATTTGTGAAGAATCCCGATTTTGCATCCAGTCGGCCAGCGCGCCCGTGACGCTGACCGCGTGGGCCGCATTGGGTGTTTCAGACTTGGCCACTGATTCTTGAGACGGTTGATTGTCGTCCTGGGACGTGTCAGCCGCCAGCATCTTCTTCTTCGAAAGATGCTTTTGATAATAAGAGTAGCTTGCCCAAAAAGAGGCAGCCAGCAGCAACACGGCAAATGCTTTCCTCATGCGGTCCTCGCGCCTAACCCAGGCAATTATCGCTGAGGGCCGTTCAGCCGCAGAAGTTACGTTGGTTTTCCGTATTGGGTGGTGTAGTGCAACTGGATCTCGCCGCAGGTCCCATGCTCGGCGGAGTAGACGACGCAGGTATCGAAAGGGCGTGAGTAGACGTGCAGGCTGACGGCGCGCTGATTGAATTCGCGGGGATTGAAGACGCGGTGAACCGGTTCCAGCGGATCAACCGTGCAGGGGTGCGACGCATTCATCTCCACCGTTTCAGTGGCCTTGATGGTGGATTTCCCGCCAGCAATATCCTGATGGACAACGTGAAAGTTCTCTACCAGCAAACGGCCCACAGGGACTGCCATCCAGCAGTTCTGATCGCGGTGGTTGTGGACGGAACTGGATTGGCCGACCTCCCAGCAGATGGCGATTAATTCGTAAAGCGGAGTTTTGTCGATGAGGTTGCGAGTGTAGTGCTGCCGGTCCCAAAGGAGATAAGGAGCGAGGGAGTCTGGGTTGAGCGGGGTCTCCTGCAGGAACCTGTGAAGTTGCTCGGTCTGGTCGAACGCGGCTTCCGGAAACTTGTGAAGTTCGGAGATGAAATGCTCGATGGGAACCTGCTTTACCGCTGTGGCCATGGTGTACTCCCGGAAGAGTATAACGCAGCGAGCGTGCAATCGATCTCGCGAAAATGACCAAAACCCTTTAACCACAGGGTCACACAGGGTAGATCGGGCTGACCAAGATCACTCTATGAACATGCAATCTCCGTAGGAATAAAAGCGATAGCGTTCGGCGACGGCGTGGTCGTATGCACGCAAGATATTTCCTTTCCCGCCAAATGCGCTGACCAGCATGAGCAAAGAGGATTGCGGGAGATGGAAATTGGTGAGCATGGCGGAGACCACTTTGAATTCGAATCCGGGATAGATGAAAACATCGGCGGCTGTGGAGCCGGGCGCTACCGCGCCTGAGCCGATGCGTGCCGCATGTTCGAGCGTGCGAACGGTTGTCGTGCCGATCGCGATCACGCGGCGTGAGGAGCGGAGCGCCTGATTGATGGCGAGGGCGGCGCCGGGAGAAATGGTGTACGGCTCGGAATGAATCTTGTGATCTTCGACACGTTCGACGCGGATGGGCTGAAACGTTCCCAGACCGACATGCAGGGTAATTTCGACGGTCTCGATCCCGCGCTGGCGGATGCGGTCAAGAATTTCCGTAGTGAAATGAAGTCCAGCGGTAGGAGCGGCGACCGAGCCGCGCTCCTGGGCGTAGACGGTTTGATAACGCTCACGATCTTGGGAAGAATCCGGACGTGGGATGTATGGCGGTAGTGGGACGTGACCAATGCGATCGAGAATGGCGAAGAAATCGTCGAGGCGCTGAAAGACCGGCTGAAAGCGGATGCGCCGCTCGCCGAACTCCCCGCGGCCGAGGACATCAGCTTGCAGTTCGTCCCGCTCGCCGAAGTAGAGACGTTCGCCCACGCCGATCTTGCGGCCGGGGTGAACCAGGCACTCCCAATCGTTGGGCTCGCTTGAGATTTGTCGCGTGAGCAGAACCTCGATGCGGCCATGCAGAAAGCCTCGGGCAGCGGGATTTTGAGGGCTGACCGGCTGCGCGCGCGCGCCTTCCCGCCGGCCATATAGCCTGGCCGGAAACACCCGGGTATTGTTGAATACCAACAGGTCTCCGGGCCGCAGCAATTCCGGGAAGTCGTGGAACTGGCGGTCAGACCATCGCCGGCTAGCGCGCTGAACATGCAGCATCCGGGACGCATCGCGGGCGGCAAGCGGCTGTTGGGCAATGAGTTCGTCGGGCAGGTGGAACTGGAAGTCAGAAACCAGCACGAGTCAGATTATAGGAGGCCGGGAGTCCGCATTTGGTAGCCGGAGCGCACATATTTTTGTCCCAGATCGTAAATTTGTTTGTCTGTTTCGCGAAGGTGCGATACTATGCGGGGGCTGTAGCTTCGGCCGCTTTTCGTCACTCCCCAAAGAGAGTATTCCATGTCCGCTGAACGGAAACACAGGGAAGAGATTGTTCGCTACGGGAGAATGCTGCACGAGCGTGGATTCGTGGCGGCGATGGACGGAAATTTATCGGTACGGCTGGACCGCGACCGGATTCTGGTCACGCCCACCTGCGTCAGCAAAGGAGCGATGCGGGCTGCCGACATGGTGATCGTGGATCTCGAGGGTACACGAGTTTCGGGACGGCGCAACGTCACCAGCGAAATTGGAATGCACTTGCTGATTTACCGCACGCGCCCAGACGTGCAAGCGATCGTGCATGCCCACCCGCCTACGGCAACGGGATTCGCCGCAGCCGGCATGGCACTTACCGAGCCGCTGGTTTGCGAAGTAGTTATGGGATTAGGGTGCATTCCGCTGGCGCGATACGGCACGCCCGGAACCTCAGAACTGGCGCAGACCTTGGAGCCCTACGTGCCGCACTATGATGCGATTTTGATGTCGAATCACGGGGTCGTGGCCTACGGAGATACCATCGAACACGCCTATATGAAGATGGAAACCGTGGAACACTTTGCCCAGATCGCGCTCGTGACTCATCTTCTCGGAAAGCAGCAGCCGCTGACCGGAGTTGATATCGAGAAACTATTGCTGGCCCGGACGAAATATTTTGGCGGGAAGATGGCTGCTTCCATGCCGACTGTGCTGGCGAGGGAACCGGAAAAGGTGAGCTAATTCAGCGCCAGGCTGTAGAGACGTACCTTGCTACGCCTTTGCCGCCGGGCGAAGGAGACGTTGCAACCAACGGCTCTACAAGTAAATTTGGAGAGGGCGCGAGGAACAAGTCGCGCCCTTTCCGATTTATCCCTGCTTCGGTTATTCGCCTCCGATGCGGAAGCGAAATCCCGCGCGGAAGTTGACCGGCAGTGCCGGGTATCCGACAACTTCGTTGTACCTGCGGTCGAGAGCGTTCTCCACATTTGCGTATGCAGTAACGCGGGAGCTGATGGCATACCATCCTCCGAGATCCACGCGCGCGTAGCCCGCCGCATGATCCACAGGGGTTGGTAAGACGAAGAAATCGGAATCAGTCCTGCGTCCGACGAAGCTGCCGCCTAAGTTCGCCGCCCAGCGGCTGCCCAGGTACGAGAGCAACATACTTCCCGAATGTTTGGGACGGCGCAGCAACGGATTTCCCGGCTGGTGCTGCGAATCGAACGCGAAGGGCTGATCGAGAATTTGAGTGGAGGTGTAGTTGTAGGCAGCGTCGAGCGATAGCCGGCGGAACAGACGGCCGCGAAATTCAACCTCTGCCCCGTGAGCGAACGACTTGTCAATGTTCTCGTATTCGCCCGTGAATGTCACGGGATCCACAATGGCAAAGTCGATCTGATTACGAAACAGGTTGTTGTAATAGATTGCTGAAAAGGCATACCTTCCGGACAGGAATGACTGCTCGATCCCGGTTTCGAAGGCGCGGTTCTCTTCCGCCTTTAGATTGGGATTGGGAACGATTCCGGGCCCGTTGGCAAACGACTCTTCGAAGCGCGCCTCTTTGATGCCGGTGGCATAAGAAAATCGCAGTCGCGTCCCGGAGAAGAATTGGCCACCGCGCAGCGCCAGATAGCTTAACGCCACTCTAGGTACGAATTTGTTGCCAAAGGTTTCGTTGTGCACGAAGCGGCCTCCAGCCACAACAGACAATCGGCTGATCTGCAGCACCTGCTGGGCGTAGGCCGCATGGTTGCGACGCAGCCCGTGAAGGACGGGCGGAGCCGTGGGGTCGCCGACGAACGCGTTCTCGTCTTCAAACTCGTAACCGAGGGTAGTGTGGGTCCATTTGCGCTCGGCATAGTCTCCCTGATAGTCGAAGCCGGAGCGGTTGAAGTGGTCAACCGCGTTGAAGGGACAATCGAGGAAAACAAAGTTCGCGGGATCGCAGCCGCGATCGGGAACAGTGTCTTCGTTCTGCCGCCGGTGGTTGTATTCAAAGCCGACGAGTCGATGCTGCCAGCCTGAGGGACCGCTCAGGGTCAATTCGGCGCTCCCCAAAAGATCGTTGGTGCGGGCCTGCTGATCAGCGTCTGGGGGAAGCAGCGGTTGATTGTTGAAGTCCCATTCACCCTGCACTCCAGTGTGGCTGTTGGCATGCCGAGCGCGAACGCGGAGCAGCGCATTGGGGCTGAGCTGCAGGCCAATATTGGCCCCCTGTAGCGAGTTTGAGTAGTCGTCGTTCGGGCCCTTCCCGGCGCTGTCGAACTGATCGCCGAAAAGACTGAAGTCCCAAGGTCCGCGTGCGCCCGAGAGGCTGGCGAAACCGTGGGCGGTGTCGAAGTTTCCGCCATCGGCTCCAAAACGCAATTCAGGAGTGCGCGTATTTCCCGTCGTGCTGAACGCTTGGACCACGCTGGTCATGGCATCAGAGCCGTAGAGAGTGCTCTGGGCGCCGCGCGCGAACTCGATGCGTGAAACCTCGGACAAAGGAACAACGCCGAAGTCCATGGTGCCTCCGGAATCGTTCACCGGCACGTCGTCAATCAGGACCTTGTTGTACCGGGAATCTCCACCGCGCACAAACAACGAGGCTAAGCCGCCCCGCTGCCCCGCGGTGTCTACAACTGCTCCGGGCAGGAAGCGGAGAGCGTCGGAGGCGTCAAGCGGTTGCATGACCTGGAGCTGCGCGGCGCCCAACAGCGAGACACTGGCTCCCGATTCGGCTGCGGGCACCGGAGTCCGCGTGGCGGTTACGATTACTACTTCCGTCGCTGGGGCGAGTTGGAGTTGGGCCGTAACGGGTTCGGCGCAAGGCGCCGTTACGCTGATGATGAGGCTGGCGAATCCGGGCGCGAGGACCTGCACCTGGTAGTCGCCGGTGGAGACGTTTCCAAAGGAAGCGCTTCCATCTCCGATGGAGGTGGCCGTGTGCACGACCGCCCCGTCAGTCTTGAGGAGTGTAACTTGCGCGCCGGCAACGGCAGCGTTTTGGGGGTCGACGACTTTGACTTTGAGATCGGCAGCGGATGCTGCCGTGAGAGCAACGAGAAGCAAAAACGAAGCGCAATGTGCGCGCATAACCATCCTCCTTTTCACGCGAAAGAGGTTAAGGTGGACGGTTTGCGCCGGTCTCCTGGCTTTGCGAGTGAGGATGCATCGAGGAGCACTTGGCAATTAGCAACTAGCCGTTAGCATTCGCTCGAGCATCCGGATTTTGCAGGCGGCCTTCCCGGGATTGCTCCCAGTGGACGGCTGCGATTTTCTCGCTTACAGTTGCGCGGCAGCGCGGGAATTGCACCCGCTTCCCTGTCTTCGCCCACAAGGCAAAGACGCGCAAACCGAAGGACACTTCAAAGAACGGGAAATACTCCGTTCGAGAAATCTACCGGGTGGAGGAGATGTTCGTCAAATCGCGAGAATTGACGGGTCTGTCTTAGGACACTACCGAATTGACCTTTAGCTCACGTCTGTCATTTTCGCGCGCTGGTCGGCTCTCCGACAAAGATCAGGCAGCTGCTGGGATCGCTGATGTGGAACTCGGTCATGCCGTACTCTCTATCGAATAAATCCCGGATGCGATAACGGTCTCTAAATGTTTTCACGTGCTCCCACAGCGAAGCGATGTCGGAAACTTCAATGTAGATTTCGGTGTGGTCGCGGACGCATCGGGTAACCTCTTCAGATGCGGCCTTCATGACGTGGATGGTCAGGCCATCGCGCTCGATGATGGAATATTCCGGGGACTTCAACGTCGCCGTGAATCCAAGAACATCGTGGTAGAAGGCGAGCGTTTCTTCCATGTCCGCGGCTGCGAGCATCGGACTGATTTTCCTGGCGGTATAAGTGAAGGTCATCGTTTCCTCCATCTAGTCAGTGGTCCTCAAGCGCGGTACGGGAATTCGGGGGTGCCGATTTTCTGTATGTTGGCCTCGGCAAATTCGCGGACGCGGTCGAGAGCATCCTGCAGCTCTTCTTGATAACGCTCAACGTCTGCATCGCTGGCCTCCGGGGCCACAACGATCAGTTTGCCGAAGCGCATGAGGACCCGGGAAAACGGCATCGGAATCATCATGCGATCCCAGCTGTTGAGCACCCAGGCACGATCAACGGCCATGTGAAACATGGTCATGGGAACGCCCGAGGAGCGCGCCAGCGCGACCGGTCCCGGCTTCACTTTGTAGCGTGGGCCGCGCGGACCATCGAGGGTGAAGGCCACGGACCAGCCGTCCTGCAGGGCGCGACGCAGGCCCAGAAGAGCCCGCACAGCATTGCGGCTGCTGGAGCCTTTGACCGCGACGAACCCGAATTTGCGGATGATGCGCCCCATGTATTCGCCGTCATAGCTGTTGCTGCTCATCACGCGCACGCCGAGATTGCGGCACATGTAAGTTGCGGGAATGATGCAGGCGTGCCAGAAGGAGCCGATCAGGGGCCGCTGACCGACGGTTTGCTGCGCTCCTTCTTCGCGCGAAACGCACACGCGCAGGGTGGGGCCAACGAGGCGGATGAACCAGTATCCAGCGGTGATGATGATGCGGAGGATGATTCGTTGGCGGAGGGTGAAGCGGCGCGGGCCGGGGGCAACTTCGGATGCTGCGGGCGTCTCACGAATGCTGGCGTCAGTCACAAACTTTATTGTAATCGGAAGATCGTGACCGCGAGCCGGGCTGAGTAAAGCAGACTCCTTCCTACTGAATGGCGCTGCCGACCTGCGAGAAGACATTGCCCGCGTTCGAGCCGATGAGGCGCACCGTGCTCACTACGATGACAAGAATGACGGCCAACATCACAGAGTATTCCGCTATATCCTGACCTTCTTCATCGGACCACAGTTTGTGCAGAAAGTTGTTCATTTCTTTCTCCTTACTTTCATGCCGCGGCGGAAACAACCGAGGCTCTCATCACCTGGTGCGTCTTAGAATGAGTGCTGCATAAGCCCCACGGATCCATTTCCTGAGCCACCACCTGCAGGCCGACTTGATACTCGTCCTGCGCGTCGTCTTTGTGTTCGCCCAACAACCTGGTCCACATCACCGTGAACTCGATTCGACGCTGCCGGAAGAGGACGACCAGAGTGTCCAGCGCGTTGAGTTCGTGGCGAATTGCGCCCAGGCGCGCCCCGGTTGGAGTGAGGTCGAGAGTGTGGGCCAATCCCTCAAACAACGCGCCACACGCGTCTTTTCCCCGCACCCGCACCGGCAACACTGCCCGAGTGCGAACCTGCCTGCGCCTGCTTGATTTGTCTTTCATTAATCGCATTGGCACTGGAAATAGTGTGAAGCAAGACGAGGCAAACCGGAATGGCTCGCCCGAGGGAGGCACAAAGGTAACCACCCAAGCAGATTGAATTTGAGCGCTACTGCACAACCTGTACCAGAGTCGCGGAACTGCTTAGATAGTTCGCGCTTCCCTGGTAGGTGGCCTTCAAAGTAAAGGAGCCAGTTTGCGTGAAGGTGGTGTTTAGCGTGGCGGTTCCGTTGGTCAGAGTTGCGGTGCCAAGAATTTTCTTTCCATTGAGGAACTGCACTTTGCCCGTGGGGATGGGCAATCCAGCAGCGGCGGCGACGGTCGCCGTCAAAGTCACACTCTGATTCACCGCTGAGGGATTTGGCGAAGAGGTTAAGGTGGTGGTCGTCGTCGCCTTGGTTACGGTTTGCAGAAATACGGGCGAAGTGCTGGACGCGTGACTGGCATCGCCTCCATAAACGGCGGTGATCGAGTCTGTCCCGGCGGAGAGTTGCGCGGGCGATGTTGTGAAGGCCGCGCTGCCGTTGCTCAGGGTCGCGGTCCCTAGAGTTGTCTTGCCGCTTTTGAAAGTCACTTTGCCGGTTGGCGTCCCCGCGCTGGAGGTCACAGCCGCTGTGAAGGTTACAGGCGTTCCGTAGGTCGACGGATTCTGCGAGGAGGAATTGATCGCCGTCGTGGTCAGGAAAAGATTTCCGATGGCGATGAAGTGTCCGGCGTTTTCGCCGTAGACGGTTCCATCACCACCGAGCGAGGTGGGTGTGTATCCCGCGCTGATGGCGCGTTCCAGGAAAATCTTCTGGACCACGGTCCCGCCCTGCTGAATGGCGTAGAGGTAGCCGTCTTCGTTGTCGGCATAGACCACACCATTGGAGTCAACGGCTGCGGCATTCACGCACCACTCGTATCCGTTGGGATGTTGTCGGTTGATTGTTGCGTCCTGATATTGCCACTGCGGGACTAGATTCGAATCGAGCTGCGTAATGTAGTAAGGCCCCGGCGGTGCTTTCGGACACCACGTCGAATTGTTGCAATACGATCCGCTGTCGTAGTGATTGTCTTTCAGGAGCACGGAAAACGTGCCGTTGTTGGGATAGATGGCGGGAGTTGTGTCCCAGCCAAAGTTGTAGTTTGCCTGGTAGGTTCCGGCAGAAGTGAACCTGAGCAGATGGCCGCGTCCGTAGTTGTAGGCGTCGTTGACTCCGAGCAGGACGCTGTTATCCGGAGCGACCATTGGTGAGGCGGATGCTTCATCGGAAACGATTCCTGCGCCCTGGATATTTTGAGAGGGATCGAGGCCAGTCGCGCCGAAAATGCTGCAACCATCGGGCTGACCGTCGTGCGGCAAGAGGACATTGCAGCCGTCGTCGAGCAATCCGGCCATTGAGGTTGACCATTGCAGGCTGAGGTCGGCCGCGTTGACTGCGACGAGATAGGCGGCGCGTCCGGTGAAATGGGCGCGGCTCACGGTGTAGACGGTCGAGCCATCGATCGAGATCGCCGGTGCGACGTTGAGACCGGGACGCTGCGATCCGCAGGGGATGTTCGGAGGCACTGCATTCGCGCTCGGGGGCCATGGGAGTTGGCTCTGCGAAAAAACGCCCAGGCAGGTTGTGGGCGCAGTGGGCAGCAACGACGTGTAGGTGACGGTGCTCGTGGTGCCGCTCGGAGTTACTTTCACCAGCCATGCGTTCACTACATCGCTATTCCACGGCCAGGTTAGGACGAGTTGCATTACGTTGTAATAGATATTTCCCTGATTGTCGGCGGTTAATCCTCCGGAGACGAATTTGGTTGGGTCTTCGCTGGTGCCGAAGGGATTGATCTGTTGCAGAACCACTCCGGTGGTTTGATCGAGCTGATAAATTGTTCCGCCTGCGCCGGGAACGTAAACGTAAGTTCCGGCGAGAGCCGGCTGAAACAGCGGCTCCCAGCCGCCGAGCGCGTAGTCGTTTGGCACGGGGTTCCAGTCGGTGGCGAAATTCCATGCGGGGACGAGTTGTCCGTTCTGCCATTGCAGATCCGTTTCGTTCCAAATTTCCGCGTTCCAATCGTTCGGGCCGCAGGGGAAAGGCTTACCTGATCCCGGAGGATTGCAGGGCACATAGGTGCCGGTCTTGAACATCATGTAGATGTTGTTGCCATTCACCAGCGGGACTTGATAGTGCATCAGCAGGCCGCCGCCGGATTCCGCGATCTCCTGCGAGACGAAGGGATCGAAGATTTGATCGGAGAGTTTTCCCTGCAGGGATTGGCCGGGGACTGCTAGAAAGCCCGTGTGTTGCGGGTTTTGGCCCCACTGCGGCCAGGCGGCGTTTTGGGCGGGTGAGGGGACGGCGAACCATCCAAGCAGAAGGCCGAGATAAAAATAACGACGGAGAGCCGCGTTAAACGACGAGCGCTTGCTCCGTCGGCGCAGTTTCCTAAGCATAGATCGGTTCCCTTGGATTGTTCTCAGCGCGCCCGGCCTGAACGGGGAGAGAAGGCGGTGAGTCATTGTTCCTGATCGCCCGTTCAAGCGCAAGAGAAGAAAGTCTTTGAAATGTGCGCGGAAGCGAGATTGCGTTTGATTTTTGGGCGATTTGAAGGGTGTCCTGGCGCTCGAACCGGAGCAGCAAAGGAATCCGGATCTAGCTCCTAAATCTTTGGGGAATAAGGACTTGCAGGCGAGGATGCCTGGCCGATTCCCGCTAAATCTTTGGAAGTAAACGACTTGCTCGCAAAATATTACAGTCAAAGGACTTGGGTGATTGGGGCACGGCTAAGTGCTTTGGAATCAGCGACCCGGCCGCAAAATATTGGATTTGCGGTAGTTAGCTTTGTGCTATTTAGTTGTCAAGGACTAATGCGTATAGGAATAGGATCGCTGGTTTGGGGGCGGAAGTCAAGGGAATTCTGGCGGTACTTTTGGCAACGTCTAGCTTGGTGGCGTCAGAGCTATTCCAAGAATTGATTTTATCTGCGAGAACTTTGCGGGTGAGACGGCGAAGCTAACGGCCTTTCGCAGTTGAGGGCGTTGCGCCCCCTGTAGGTGATCTCGAAAAATCGTCAGGAGCAGTAAATTGGTTGATTGGAGCACAAGCCTCTCCCTTGTTCTCCACTTGCCGAGACTACGCACGCTGTCGGTCCAGAGCGACGTTGCTCCCTTCTCCGTTGTCATCAGGAATGCCGCTGACCCGTGAACAGCCTTTGAAAGCGTCCCGTACTCCTTTGCAAAAACATCAAGGCCTGTTACGGACTGGTCGATTCCGTCCAGAGCGGGATGTTCAGCGAGATATTCCACCGTCGAGGAAAATCCCGGCTTATACCTGCCCGCTTTCCAGAGTGTGAACTCGACGGGGTGGTCCTTGAAATAGAGGCTAAAAGCCACATTCTCTAAGCAGCTCCTCAATGATTTCAGCGCCGAGCGCCAGGAGCCAATCCTCGCAAACACGTGAGAGACCAGTCCGTCGTTTTGGGCCTCAAGGAAAAAAGACGCGCTGTCGCTCGATATGGTGGATGCGAGTAGCTCGCTGCGCCACGCGTTCAGTGACACCAACTGCAGATAACTTTGGAAATAGACATCTTCCGCTTTTTCTAACGTTTTCGCGACCGTCGTCAGCTCGGCCTGCCACGCGGCCTCGAATCGATCAAATCGGAGACGTATTTCGTCCTTCAGATCCTTCATCAGTGTGCGCGATCATCCTTATTCAGGTCCTTGAGCAGGAATGCAAACGCCCGCATTAGCTCGGGAGACGTTTCGGTCACGCGTTTAGTAGCTCGTTCCTTTAAGGCCCGCCGAGCCTCCGGATTGGAGTCAAGATAGGTTAGGACCTTACCTAGGATGTCCCGAGCTGCGTCTCGTGGGCGCGTCTCTACCGGCAGGCTGTACTCGCGAACAAAGGTGAGCCATTGCTGCTTGTCGATCCGAGCCAATTCGGCCAGTGTCGAGAGGTTGACGGCAATCTGTGAGGTGGAGACGGGCGCCGGGTTTTGGCTTGAGACGAAGAGTTCGTCCAGGTCAGAATCGGTTCCCCGCTCTAGCATTTCCGCTAGCCTGCGCAATACTTTTGCAACCTGATGGCTTTTCATTGTGGCCTTATAATCGAGATAAGAGCTCCCGCGACATCGCGGTGAATTCTTCTACTGCAACGCGATCATTCATCTGAAAGATCGATTTCTGCACGGACGCGGATTCGCTTACACTTGATCGCTCTTTCAGTTCGGCGTCCAACACAAGCTTACCGAATTGTTCTCGCACCGAGGCAACTGTTTTCTCGCGGAAAGCTGCTGGCCTACCTACTCTTGAAATGACGATGCCCGCCTGCGTCAATGAATGGTCAAGATCGTCGCACAGCTTTTTGATACGCGAAAGGAGAAGCGCAATGCCAATACTTGATAGGAAATCTGGCGAGATCGGAACGACGAAATGGGTACTTGTAGCCAACGCGTTCTGCGTTGGAATCGTCAGGTTGGGCGGACAGTCGATGACTACGATCTCATATCCGTCCAAAACAGGTTTCAGCGCTTTCCTCAACTTTAGCTCTCTGCCCGCAGCACCTCCAAGATCTAGGTCGATAGTGAACAGATCTATGTGCGAGGGGATTAGGTCGACGTTCTTAAAAACGCCTGAGACAGTCACGTCTTTTGCGGTCGGAGCGGTTCCCTCCGCACTGAAATTCCTCATGCCCAGAAGATTCGCGACGGTTCCGCTCTTCTTTGATACCTCGCCCCATTTTTCGGGCTCCATGCACGAAAACGTCGCATTTGTTTGAGGGTCAACGTCCACGAGAAGGGTTTTGAGGCCCTGGCGACCGCAGTAATCCGCGAAATTCACCGCAATGGCGGTTTTCCCCACGCCGCCCTTAAGGTTTACGCAAGAAAGAATCTTGGTCATTCCTACCTCTTACTCCCTGTGCGCGATCCTGAATGGAGCATGCATCTCGCGCCAGGTGGGAAACTTCCGACGTCATCTGAGCAAAGGCCGACTCACCGGGTCCATTCTACCGCACGAGGCAAACGGCGCCGCGGCGGGAGTGGCCTTGTATCACTCGCTGCCATCGCTGATGCAGGAGGCGGCTGGCCACTAGTGTATAAAAGATAAAGTTATGTCGCAGGCAGCGCCAGCTATAACGCGGAGCCCCGCGGATGTGGTGCGGATGACGCCGGTTTCGCAGGCGGGGAATGGGGTGTGCTATGCCGTGGCGGGCGAGGCCTCCATTAGCTCGTTTGATTTGGAGCGGATGATTGCGGCGGTACCCACCAAGGCTGCGGCGGCTTTGAAGCGCAAGGCTTATTATTTTGTGCCGCTGACGGTGACGCAGGGGGACGAGATCCTGATTGCGGATCGCTATGATGTGGCGCTCAGCGACAATGCGGTGTGCCATCGCAATTTTAATCAGGGCGATTCGCAGTGCGTGTTCATCTCTACCCGGCTGATGGACGACAAGTTTTCCGTGGCCTTCGAGTTTTATATCAATGTGGGGCATGCGCTGGTGGAAGTGGCCGGAGTTTCCGCGGAGTTTAGCGAGTTGGCTTGGAAGCAGGTGCAGGCGGGAACGCGCGGGGAGACGTCGCTGGATGCCTGGGAGGCGCGCAAGCTGGCTTTGGCGGGCGGTCCGGATGCGGAGCGATTTAAGAACGAGTACTTCGAGGCGACCTTTGCGGACACGATTTCGATTTATCTGTTGTCTCTTTATTTAGATGTGGATTATTACGATCTGCGGGAGCGGGATTATCCGCTGCTGGCGCCTTCTGCGCTGGCGGAGCGGCTGAGGAAAGTGGCGGAGTTGTTTCCGGCGAATGCTGGGTATGAGTTTGCGGTGCTGTATAAGCGGCGTGCGTGAGAACAAAACTTCTTTTGCCACGGATTCACACTGATTTTTAGTTCAAAAATCCCGCAAAAATCCAAGTCGATTGAAGCCTGAGTTGACCCCGACTCTCTGATGTGGTGCCGGCCGTTGTCGGACAGGAGTGTCCGACCTACACGGGCCGGACCAATTCCTTCTCTCAATCCCTACTTGTTTCCGATCACGAAGTTTACCGTGCTCGGTTGATTGGCGTTCACGGTTACCGATTTTTCCCAGGTCTTCGGTTCGGAGAAGACTGGGCGCTGCACGCTGCGTTCGGTCAGGACGTCGTAGGCCTGCTCCTTGCCCGCTAATGTCCAGCCTTCATGCCAGGCGACGATCTGGTAGGTGCCGGGAGGGACGTCGGTGAATTCGAAGCGTCCGCTTTCGTCGGTGACGGCGTAATAAGGATGGGGAACCACCATCATTTCGGCATTCATCCAGACATGACCGCCGTTGCAGCGCAGATTGACCAGTCCGGGCGTGGCCATGGTACGCGAGCTGATCTGATTGGTAAAAGGGAATGGCAAATTGAAGGAGGCAGCGCCGTCCATGTGGATGGTGTGCAGCGTGGCGTCGGAGCTTTTCATCTGGAGTTCGGCGTTTTGCGGCACGAGGAGAATGTGCGGGACGTAGTGGCAGCGGCGCTGATCGAGGTGACGTCTCTGCTCGGGCAACTGCATCGCTTTTCCTGCGGAGATGTTTTTCAAGTAGACGATGGTGTTGGCGACGCCGCCCTCGGGACCGACAATGAGCCGCTCGAGGCTGGTGGTTTTGCTCCCATCGGGGGCGCAGATTTGCGGGTCCTTGGTGATGGGGAAATCCAGCTGGTGAGGAACGGGTCCCGTCCATTTGATGGCGCCGGAGATGGTGCCACCGTCGGAGACTGCGATGACTTTATAGCCGCTTTGAGCTGCGGCACCGAGTGTGACGACTGCGGGGAAGAACAGCAAAATACATCGAGCAATCAAACTGCGCATAGTGGAAACCCCTGATAGCCCACCTCACGCGGCCGATGCGTGGCCGTAGCGAAACGCGGGCTGAATTCTAAGTCGATCTTTCCCGTTTCGATCTGCTCCTTTTCCGCAGGCAACCACTTTCACCCAACTTGCGGGACAGCGCTCTCGGGGGGTCATGAGTGGGGAGGCGCTCGTGTTTGCGGTATTCCTGATTCCAGTAGGGAGGACAGCTGTTAAGCGGTTCGTGTGATCGGAATCACTAACATTAGGGTGTTCTTATCTGTGGCGCGGGTCGAGATTACCAAGGTGGGGGAACTGTTGGGCGAGGCACTGGTGCAGACGCTACGGAACATCGAGATCGGGAGGTTGTGGGGATAAGGACTGCCGTGGGGGCCGGATAGCTTACAATCTTGCTTCCATGACGGTACAGGTTCGATCGTTCGCGAAGATTAATCTTGGGCTGCGCATTGGGGCGGCGCGGGAGGATGGTTTTCATGAACTGCTGACGGTGTATCAGACGATTGGGCTGCATGATTTGATTGGCGTGAGCTTGAGTCGGGGGAGCGGGGTTGAGATTCGATGTGATGATCCGAGAGTGCCGAAGGATGAAACGAATACTTGCTATCGCATGGTTGAGAAGGCGATGCGGGCGCTGAAGGGCAAGGGGCGGGTTGTCGTTGAGATTGAGAAGCGGTTGCCGGTGCAGGGTGGGCTGGGTGGGGCTTCGTCGAATGCGGTGGCTGCGCTGTTGGGGCTGGAGCTGGCGCTAAAGAAAAAATTGGCGGCGGAGGATCGACTGGGGATTGCGGCGGAAGTGGGATCTGATCTGCCTTTGTTTCTGGTGGGCGGGACGGTGTTGGGGGTGGGACGCGGGGAACAGGTGTATCCCCTGGAGGATTTGCCGGCGGTGGCTTGCGTGGTGGTGACGCCGGAGGTGGGGGTATCGACGCCGAAGGCGTTTGCGGAGTGGGATCGGAGGATGCAGGGGCTAAAGCCCGCGCGATTTATGGAAACTGACGCGGCGCTGAAGCGCCGCTCTTCCACGGTATTACCAGGGTCTGTAGTCGCGTCCGAAACGGGCAGGCTTCGCCCGGCCTGGATGGGCAAGGGTGCCCGTCCCCACACAGGCAGTGCAGCAATGGGCGTTGAAAAATTGACGCTCCTCACGGCATCCGATAGAATGGTTGGGCTTGGTCGCGAGATAGCCGCGTGGCTGGGCGAGAGTTACTCCGGTGCTCCTTTTGGAAGGGGCCGGGCCGAGAACCCGCTTCTCGCGCTTGTCCGGGCCGGGATCAAGAACGACTTTGAACAGGTCGTCTTTCCTGAGTATCCCGAGCTGAGTGAAGGTAAGGTGGCGTTGGAGCGCGCGAGGGCGAAGTATGCGTCCCTATCGGGCTCTGGGTCGACGCTGTACGGGCTGTTCGTCTCGAAAGCGGCGGCGCTGGCGGCGGTTGGGAAGTTGCGCCGGCAGGGTTGGGCGGCGCAGGGGACGGTTACGGTTTCGCGGCGGGAGTACTGGAGAAAGTTTCTTGTTTCCAGTTTCTAGTTTCTGGATGTTTAATAGGGGTATCACGCTTTCAACCGATGCCGGTATTCGGTTTGGACTTTGAAACTGGAAATCGGAAACTTGAAACTGCGGTACTGGGCCGTCGACTAATGGTAGGTCAAGTGCCTTTGGAGCACTTTGTCTAGGTTCGAATCCTAGCGGCCCAGCCAGAAAACCGGCTCTTAGCTGTAAGCCTTAGCTCTTAGCTTGACCCTTGAGAGCAGAGGTTTTGGCTAAGAGCTAACAGCTAAAGGCTAAGAGCTAAAAACTATGGCCACTTTAGTGACGCCGCCGGAAAAAACGGAGAAAACCGAAAAGCAGGCTCCGCCCATGGCCGAAGAGAAACCGGAACGCAAGCCGCGTGCGCGTGTGGACGAGAAGTTCAAGATCTTCAGCGGCACGGCGAACGCTCCGCTGGCGGATGAGGTGTGCCATTTTCTGGGCATGCAGCGCGGCCAGGCGCTGGTGACGCGTTTTGCGGATGGCGAAGCGTATGTGCAGATCCAGGAGAACGTGCGCGGCTGCGACGTCTTCGTGATGCAGCCGACATGCCGTCCGGTGGATGAGCACTTGATGGAGTTGCTGCTGATGATTGACGCGTTCAAGCGGGCGTCGGCGCGGCGCATCACGGCGGTGATCCCCTACTTTGGCTATGCGCGGCAGGACCGGAAAGATAAGCCGCGAGTGCCGATCTCATCCAAACTGGTGGCGGATCTTTTGACGACGGTAGGCGCGCATCGAGCGGTGATTGTGGATTTGCATACGCCGCAGTTGCAGGGATTTTTCAATATTCCGGTGGACCACTTATTCGCTTCGCCGGTGCTGGTGGATCATTTTAAGAAGTTGGCTCTACCGAATTTGACCGTGGTCTCGCCCGATGCGGGCGGTGTGGAACGGGCGCGATTTTTTGCCAAGAAGGTGGATGCGGCGCTGGCCATCGTCGACAAGCGGCGCGTGGAAATGAATGTCGCCGAAGTGATGCACGTGATCGGAGACGTTAAAGGGCGGACCTGCTTGATCATCGATGACTTGATCGATACGGCGGGCACGCTGGTCAAGACAGCGGCGGCACTTCTGGAAAATGGGGCTACGGAAGTTTATGCGTGTTCTTCGCATCCGGTGCTGTCGGGCGATGCGGTCAGCAATATCAGGAACTCGGTGATTCGCGAAGTGGTGGTGACCAATACCATTCCGCTGACGGCCGAGGCGCAGTTGGAACCCAAGATACGGGTGCTTTCCATCGCAGGATTGATTGGACGGGCGATTCAGTCCATTCACGAAGAGACTTCAGTCAGCAAATTATTCATGTAAGACAGGAATTGAAATCATGGCGACTACATTGGAACAAAACGTTTTGGAAGCGAATCCGCGCGAAGCTGGAACAAAGAACCATGCGCGGCGGGTACGGCGTGAAGGCAAAATTCCCGCGGTGGTGTATGGAGCGGGGAAGGATGCGATGCCGGTGAGCGTGGATCCGCGGCACGTTCTTCGCATTCTGCGGTCGGAGAGCGGGCACAACACAATTTTCGATTTAGCCCTTAAAGCTGGCGAAAATACCAAGTCCGAGACTGCCAAGGCGATGATCGTGGACTGGCAGTACGAGCCCATCAAGGGCCACTTGCTACACATTGACCTGAAGCGCATTGCGATGGATAAGGCGCTGCGGGTTAGTGTTCCGATCATGCTGCAGGGTGTGGCGGAGGGCGTCAAGACCGAGGGTGGCATTCTCGAGCAGATGCTGCGCGAGGTTGAGATCGAGTGCCTGCCCGGCGACATTCCCAGCCACATCGATGTCGATATCAGCCATCTTACGTTTGGCAAGGTGCTGCGGGTTGAAGATTTGCCGCACAACGAAAAATTGAAATTTCTGACGGAAGCGAATCAGCCGGTGGCTCACGTGACCAGCGTGAAGGAAGAAGTTGTGGCTGCGCCAGAAGTGGTGGCGGCGGAAGCGGGAGCTGCGCCGGCCGAGCCCGAGGTCATCAAGAAGGGCAAGGCGGAGACCGAGGAAGAGGGCGAGGCGGCTGCCGAGAAGCCGGACAAGGGCGAAAAGAAGGCCGAAAAGAAGGAGAAGAAATAGGCTCGTGTGGGGACGGGCACTCTTGCCCGTCCGCCGAGCGTAGCGAGGCGGTTCTTGGCCTGCATCGAGATGGCAGCGTGAAACTGATTGTCGGGCTGGGCAATCCTGGAATCGAGTATCAGTTTTCGCCGCATAACGTGGGTTTTCTTGCGGTGGATCGGATCGCCGGCAACCTGGGTGTTGAGGTTCGAAACCGGTTGTGCCGGGCGCTTACGGCGCGGGCTGTGATTGAGGGCGAGACCGTGCTGCTGGCCAAGCCTGAAACTTACATGAACCTCAGTGGCTTATCGGTTCGGGAGTTGGTGGCGGAGTATGAAGCGAAACCGGAATCGGACTTGATTGTGATTCAGGACGAACTGGATTTTCCGCTGGGCACGCTGCGGATTCATACGCGGCGGAGTTCGGCGGGGCACAACGGAATCGAGTCGTTGATTGGGGCGCTGGGGACGCAGGATTTCTTGCGGATACGGATTGGCGTGGCCCCGGAGCACAAGATCGAGGACGGGCAACGCTACTTGCTGGCGGCGATGCGCAAGGCGGATCTCGCGGTGATCGACGGAGTGCTCGATACCGCGGAAGAAGCGGTGAAGGTGATTTTGAAGGATGGTCCGGCGGCGGCGATGAATCGCTTTAACCGTAAGGAAGACAAAGATTAGCCACGGGTTTGCACGGATTCTCACGGATCAAAAATCTTGGCAATGTTTTATCCGTGGTAGTCCGTGAAGATCAGTGGCAAAGGATTTGGAGACGCAAATGAATCGTACTTATGAGTTGATGTTTATTGTCCGGCCGGATATGGCGGACGAAGATCTGGACAAACTGGTTTCGCATCTGGAAACCACTGTGACTTCTGCAGCCGGAACCGTGAAGTCGGTGGACCGGATGGGCAAGCGGCGCCTGGCGTACGTCGTGCGCAAGTTCCGCGAGGGCATCTACGTTCTGATGACGATCGAAGGCGCGGGTACGGTGATCCACGAACTGGAGCGCCGGCTGCGCGTTACTGAGCAGGTGATCAAGTTCCTTACGGTTCGCATTGATGAGGAGCAGAAACGCCTGGATAAGATCAAGGCGCTGCGCGATGCGAAGAAGAAGGTGAGCGCGCAGCCGGCGGCTGTTGCGGAGGAAGCGCCTGCTGCAGGCGAAGCGGCGGCGGCGGATGTGCCCGCTGCAACGGTTTAGAAGAAGTGGTCAGTGGCCAGTGGTCAGTGACCAGTTCCAAGAATGAAACGGTTTAGCTGGCCACTGGTCACTGATCGTTAGATTAAAGATCGTTAGATTAAAGATCACCGGCCACTGATTCTAGAAGGAGCGTTATGACTGACGAGACGAAAGCACCAGCAACCGAGCGGCCCTCGCGGCCTTTCGGGGAGCGATCTGGCGGAGGAGACCGTCCGCGATTTGGCGGAGGTGGCGGAGGTGGGCGATCGGGGCCCGGTGGTCCGCCGCGCGAAGGTGGCGGACGCAAGTTTTTCCGGCGCAAGAAAGTTTGCAAGTTCTGCACGGAGAAAATTGCCGACATCAATTACAAAGATTACCGGCTGCTCGGCCAGTTCGTGGCGGAGAGCGGAAAAATCGTGCCCCGCCGTTTGACGGGCGTTTGCTCGCCGCACCAACACCGGCTGGCCTCGGCCATCAAGCAGGCGCGGAATATCGCGCTGCTGCCGTTTGCGGGGCGGGCATCGTAAGAAAACAGCTTCTAGCTTCTAGCTCCTAGCCACATCGGGCCGGAGCCGGGACGAGGCTAGAGGCTAGAAGCTAGAAGCTAGGAGCTATCATGGAAGTCATTCTCAAAGAAGACGTAAGCAAGCTGGGATCGCGCGGCGACGTGGTGAAGGTTGCCGAGGGATATGGGCGCAACTTTCTTCTGCCGCACAAGCTGGCGATTGAAGCCACCGCCGGCAACAAGGCCGTGATCACGCAGATGAAGGCCGCGTCGGTGCGTAAGTCGGCCAAAGAGAAGACGCAGGCTGAAGAATTGGCCAAGCAGTTTGAGGGGCTATCGGCTACGTTCCAGAAGCGGGCAGGCGAGCACGATCAGTTGTTCGGCTCAGTCACCTCGGGCGACATCGCGGACGCTATCGTGAAAAAGGGAATCAACCTGGACCGGAAGCAGATCCAGCTTCACGAGCCGCTGAAGACCTTGGGCGAGTTTACCGTGCCGGTGAAGCTGCACAAGGATGTGACCGCGCATTTGAAGGTTGTTATTGAGAAGGAAGCGGTGGCGGAGTAATATCGGCATCGCCGCTTGATTCAAGCCCTCGTCAAGGGCCGCGGCCGTTTGCTTAGTTACTGCTGAGGTTGATTCCCCTCCAGATCGCTGATGCGATGCTCGTGAACTTCGACGACATGAAGCAGCCGCGCAGTTCCTTCCGCGATCTGGGTGACAAGACTTTCTAGTTGTACGTGGCCTTCGGCCAGCCGCATGTGGCTTTCCGCCAGCCGCTCAATCCGCTTTTCATTATCTTTGTGGAACGAAGCCAGCAGTTCGAAACTCTGCGTCAGAGCTGCGAGCCTTTCGTCTATGTTCATGATGCCCTCCGGGCATTCATGGTCCAATCCTAATGCGTGCCAGCACGCATGTCAAGCACATTCGTGCTTGCACGCATAACCCTCTTGTGGCAAGATGCTTCCATGGCTGAAAGCTACGCAACCCAATTCGCCCGCAAGGGCGGCCACGCGCGCGCGAAAAAACTCACCGCGGAACAGCGAAAAGCATCCGCCCGTAAGGCCGCTCAAGCACGATGGGCGAAGAAAATGGACACCTTGGTGAACGAAATCAGCGAAGGCACGAAGGAGCTACTGAAGACCGCTAAAGCTAACGCCCGCGCCGCCCGGGCGCGCAGGGGCAGGCAGAAGGAGAACCCCTAAAGGCGGCGGTCGGGTGAGAGCCGCTGAAGACCCTGGACGAGTTCACCGTGCCGGTGATTGAGAAGGAAGTGGTGGCCGACTAACAGTTGAGGGCGCTCCCCTGCGCTTGTTCGGTATTCGTAACAGATTGGCGATTATCGAACGAACTCCGACAACCTGTGTATGGTTGGTGTCACCAGCACGGGCTAAGGAGGAGGCATGGGGAATCGAACGCATTTTTGGCTTGGTCAGCTTCTGGTGGTCGTTGCGTTCACCGTCGCTCTTGCATGCAATTCTGCCAGCGCACAGGACCATAATCACGAAACGGTTTCGGTAATTAATGGCTCAGATCATCCTGAGTTGATCCCAGATTCCGTCGCCTACCGCCTCTACTTCACCACTGTCTCACTACCTCTTCACCCCACGGCCGAGCAGGCTCAGCTTCATGAGGCACAACTGGGCGCAATCGGGCTAAGCGACCGCGGTAAGCAAGTGATGATCGAACAGTTGGCCATATTCAAGGCTAAGTTCGACAGGCTCGTGGCGAACTACAACAAATTGATAAATGCCGGCCGGGAGCCGAACTTTAGTCTATTTGGCATACGGCAAGAGAGTCTGGTAGCAGACACGCGGAAGGCTCTCAGCTCCGCCCTCGCCGAAGAGGATCTGGGGCGCCTCAACGCGTATGTGCAAAACGAAAAACGGCACATGCAGGTCGCCGACGAAAAGGGGACAAAATGACAGCCATGAAGTTGATCTCACTTGCCTTTGTCTTGGTCATTGCCGAGGGCGCCGATGCGACCATGACGCCTCACTACTCGACCTATACGAACATGGTTTATAACTCGAACCAGACAGTGACGTTCACGGCGACGCTGCAGGGCAACTCGACCAGCGATAGCGGCGGTTGCCCCTCGGGCGACCATTTTTATCACGCTCCTGCCGTATTCGTTAACGGAACCGGCGGGGGCGGATTGACAGTTGCCCCTTGCGCATATATCAATCTCAATCAGAGTGTTGTTCTATCCGGCTCGTGTTTGACAAATGGGGTCGGATGCAGCGTTACGTGGAATGCGTCTGTTTACTGCTCATTTATGAACTCGGAAATTTTTGCGACGTCGATCTTCAACTTTAGCTTCGGATTGGCCTATACCAAGTCTAAGTGGAATGGGACCGATGTCCAGTACCCTGACGGTTCGGTTCAGTGCAACGTGGGCGACTGGTGTACCGCTGCCACATCACCTCCGAGATGCAGCGTGGCAACGGTGCTTCAAGAGCCTCTCATTTTAGGAGGGAAAGCCACTTGCTCCTCGTACTACACCACGAACTGGTTCTGGGAGCAGCCCTCGGGCGGTTTTACATTCTGTTTCCCGATGTTCCCAGGGCAAAATGGGACCGGGACCACTGATTCGTCGCTTTACAGCTGTACTAAATAGCCCGGGAGGAACCAGGTGATTTTTCTTAAGAGTCTTTTTGGTGGCGTTGCTGCGACTGTTCTCGCGTGGATCGCTATAGTAACCGTCCACATGACACGTTTGACACGGCTTAAGAGCAGCCGGGGGAATACTGGACTTGCGGCCGTTGCCGGTGGCTGGGGGTATCTTCTTCACCAGCCCTTTGTACTGGTTTTGCTGGCAGCGGCTTTTGGAGTCGGACTTTGGGCCGCTGCGCGTTGGTAAGGACGCCCTGCGATTCACAATGACGGTCCGACTGTTCTGTTTCCCGCTAACCCATTCCAAAAGAATCACCTAGCCCCCATAAAATGCCTCCACCAGCCTATAATTTCTGCTCACGGTTCCGCTGACTGAGCGTCTATTCCTATGCAAGCCTGGGTACGGCATTGACACTGGGCTGCGAGGGAATGACAAGAACATGCCGGCCGATGTTTGGGCAATAACACTTGCGGTTG
>Ga0307479_10000083_pt1 | contig 93335 bp, 79 predicted proteins | sample atmos_gasesECM4C_FD_203743 | JGI IMG/M metagenome (GOLD analysis project Ga0307479, IMG submission 203743) | Hardwood forest soil microbial communities from Morgan-Monroe State Forest, Indiana, United States - atmos_gasesECM4C_515 | ecosystem: Environmental > Terrestrial > Soil > Temperate... | reverse complement strand
TGTCATGCCAATGGCACCGCTCGGTAGCGAAGTTCGGTTGTGATAACCGCTGAATGCATATAAGCGGGAAGCACTCCTCAAGATGAGATCTCCCAACCCGTAAGGGATAAGAAGGGCCCAGGAAGACCACCTGGATGATAGGCGGGATGTGGAAGCGCAGTAATGCGTGTAGCTTACCCGTACTAATCGCCCGTTCGGCTTGACCATAAAATTTACTCGGTGCAGAAGAAGCTCTTAGCTGTTAGCTCCTAGCTGTTCGCTAGAACCTGAGCAATATCAGGAGCGCGACAAGAGCTTCGCGCCGACGAAAAAGCCGATGTAACATGTGGTTGAAATCGGAAGTAAACAAGAAGAAAGTAAGCCACACCCAATCTATTCAGCTGTGAGGTTTCGTCCTCACGCTCTTTGAGAATTCGGCTCTTGGCTTTTGGCCTTTAGCTTTCGGCTCAGCTTCGCTGGGTCTTGGCTGATGGGCCGGAAGTTGAGAGAGAAAAGTTTGCAGCAGTCGTCCAGATGGGTTGAGCAATCGCTCCTCAGCGGGCACGGCATAGCTAAAAGCCAAGAGCTAATAGCTAAAAGCTGCTTCGACTTGTCGGTGATCATACCGCGGGGGTCCACCCGTTCCCATCCCGAACACGGTAGTTAAGCCCCGCTGGGCCGATTGTACTGCACGCGAAAGTGTGTGGGAGAGTAGGTAGTTGCCGGCATAAATAAAGGCCACGTTCAGAAATGAATGTGGCCTTTTCCTTTTTGTGCGACCATCCTGACCGCAGTGAGCTTCGTGGAAGGGCACGGCTTTAGCCGTGCCGTAAGCGTCTCTACTCAAGAACCCTAGGAGTTCGGCCCCTGCCACTCGCACCGAGGCCTTTTTGCTAGACTGTTCGCGATAAAGAGGACATTGAAGATGAAAGTTGCAGAAGCATTAGCGCTCCGCGCGGACTTGCAAAAGCGTCTGGAACAATTGAAGCAGAGATTGGTGAAGAACGCTCGCATTCAGGAGGGCGATAAGCCGGAGGAGGATCCGGTCGAACTGCAAGCCGAGTTGGAAAAATCCGCGCAAGAACTGACTCTGCTGATCAGCGTATCAACCGCACGAATGCCGCAACGCGATTCGGCGAGCGGACGCTGGCTGATGCTCTTGCCGAGCGGGACGTGCTAAAGATTCGGTACAACGCATACCGGGAACTTGCAACAGCGGCCTCGACCACTCAGGGTCGCACGACGCGCTCCGAAGTGAAGTTCATCAGTACCGTGAGCGTTGCTGCGATTCAGCGCAAAGCGGACGACCTCGCTAAGCAATATCGGGAGCTCGACACAAGAATCCAGGAAGCGGATTGGCTGACGACGTTGTTGGACTAGATTGCTGGATTGGGACGAGTAGGTAGTTGTTGCAACGAGAGGCGGGCACAACCCTACGGCGGGGCAATGCCGATCCGGTAGTGCAGGGCAGCACTAGTCGGTTCGATTCCGACCCGTACAGCGTATGCCCAGCATGGTGTACAAATGCACGTAGTATTGTAACCGTGTACTACCGTGTGCTGATCTCGGTGCGGCGGCGAGGGTGGGTCAGGGGCACTCGTCCAGTCTTCTTAACTGCACGCGAAAGTGTGTGGGAGAGTAGGTCGTTGCCGTCATAAATAAAAGCCGTTGAAATCTCGACGGCTTTTTCCTTTTTGGGACAGACGACCGCAATAAAAGCCGTATTGACTCCCATTTGCAGAACGTGGGAGAAGGCGATGAGATTATATTAACGGCTAAGAAAAAATCCCCCGACTGACCGACCCGCTCGAACGCATGAGATGGTAGTCAGGAGAAGAATATGTGCATCATCTGTGAGCGCGAACTATGGGGCGAGCACCGCGCGCTAGAACGCGAGTTCTTCAAGCCGTGCAAGACATGTAACAAGTTCCCTGGCACCAGCTCTGAAGGAACCTGCTATCACTGTTTCGCAATTGGCAGCACGATCGACGAGTGCCCGGAGTGCGCGGGCAAACCATGGAGCGAAGAATTTCTAGAGGCCAAGAACGAAATCGAAGGCCCAGACAAGCTGCTGGTCCCGTTCTAGCCGCGCCTTTTGCGGCTAGGATGGGATTTTGACTCGTGTGGAAGCTTACGTTCTCGCTCGAAGCATTGCAGCAATCACCCGTGGATTGCGGCGTCCGTCCAGCACGGCGACGATAACCAACGGCTTCTCAGCAGGTGAATAAGCAATCACGTAATCACGAACGGTTTGAAAGCGCAGAGGACGACTCGTTAGATCAGACCTGACGTGGCCCATATAGGGGAATGGTACGAGCGATTGAATTGCGTCATAGATTTCTTCACGAACGCGGTCAGCCGCGTCGAGATTATCGGCCGCAATGTATTCCCAGATTTCTTCTAGATCTTTGACTGCGTCAGGATGAAGAACAAACTCGCTCATGAACGAGAGCGTTGTTCCTGACTTTTGCGCCGAAGTTGGGCGAACGCAGTTTCACCATCGACCGCTTTCACTCGCCCACTCTTGAGGTCATCGTAGCGGTTGTCGAGCATCTCGCGCGTCTCGCCCAATTCTTTCAGATATCCGGCCATGGCGTCCTCGATGAGGTCGTTGGGTGCGCGTCCGGTTTGCTGCGCGAGTTCCTGCAAACGGGATTCGGTCTCGGGACGGAAGTGAACTTCCATAGAGGCAAGTCTAGCAGGTGCGTAGGCGAACTCCTAGCCTCCGCTGGGCCGATTGTACTGCACGCGAAAGTGTGTGGGAGAGTAGGTCGTTGCCGGCATAAATAAAGGCCAAGTTCAGAAATGAATGTGGCCTTTTCCGTTTGCGCCTGAAAATGTGGAGCGGACACTCCTGTCCGCTGCCTTTTGACTTCGCCTCACTGAAGATTTTCACCACGACCGGGACTTAAGCACGGCGGGATTCAGCACAACTGTAAGGGCATCCTCAGTGATCACTGGTGCACAGAATTTTGTCGGCGGATGTTGAGGTTGTCAATAGGAAAAATCCCATCCAGAGGGAATGAGCTACCGCGGCCAGTACAGCCATTCCTCGCATGGAACGTGTTAACGTAAAACCTGCACTTCGAAAAACTAAAAATCTGAATCCATATTTGCCATGAGCAAAGTTAAAGTCGCTGCGTTTTCCATTTCACTCGACGGCTTCGGCGCCGGCCCCCGGCAGGATTTGCAGAATCCCCTCGGCGTGCGTGGGCTTGAGCTGCACAAGTGGTTTTTTCCTACCGAAACATTCAAGAAGATGCAGGGACAAAGCAGCGGAACTACGGGCATCGACAACGATTTCGCCGAGCAGTCTTTTGTCAACGTCGGGGCCTGGATCTTAGGCCGCAATATGTTCGGGCCGGTTCGCGGTCCGTGGAAGGACGATTCCTGGAAAGGCTGGTGGGGCGACAATCCTCCCTACCATACGCCCGTTTTTGTTCTTACCCATCACGCGCGGGCTCCGCTCGTCATGGAAGGTGGCACCACCTTCTACTTTGTCACCGACGGACCGGACTCTGCTCTGAAGCAAGCCAGGGAAGCGGCCCAGGGCAAGGACGTCCGCATCGGCGGCGGCGTCTCCGTGATTCGCCAATATCTCACCGCCGGCCAGATCGATGAAATGCACTTAGCCCTCTCGCCCGTTCTTCTGGGAGAAGGAGAGCACCTTTTTTCCGGAATCAATCTTTCTCAACTCGGCTTCGCACCCACCCGCACCGTCGCCGGAGAAAATGCCACACACATCTGGATCAAAAGAGCCTAACTTTTGGGATCTCGCGCGCACTGGCAATACTCTCCAGCCATATCACCAGAGGTATTGAAGACCGACTTGGATGATCGCTAACCGTGCGCGGCAAACGCTTTGGGAAATAGCAGGCGGATCATCGGGCCGAGTTCGTCGACGAGGTTCGTCTTGGCGATGAAAGCGTCGGCACACTGCTTCTGCGGCGGGAGCCCGGTCTTCAACTTGTCAATCGAGATCAGTATGATTTTGATCTCAGGATTCTCAGCGCGAATCTCCATCGCCATCTCGACGCCGTCAATTCCCGGGAGGCACACGTCGGCAATGATCAGGTCGGGGCGCACGGCCGCAATCTCAGAGAAAGCATCTTCCGCACTGCGCGCCATGCCCACGATACGCACTCCGTCCAGCGCCAGGCAGAGGGGCACCAGTTTGAGGACCAACGCGGAGTCGTCAACCAGAAAGGCTCGGACGGTCGGTGCAGCGGGCCTGCGAAACACCGTTCGGGACACGAAGCTTTCTCCTGCTGCCGTGCGGCAATTGCGGACAGTTAGGTTGAAAATCCAGCGCTTGTCTGCGGACCCCACAACGTATCGAGCCGATTGTTAACTTTTTCTTAACTTCTCTTAAAGGTGATTCTATTCCGTCCTGTGGCAATTGTTGCGAGTTGCCCGTGTAACCTTGGTCACCTTGTCGTGGTGACCGCAGGAATATCTTGCTGTTCGCGCAAATTGTTTGGGATAGATCAATAGTGAAAGCTGGACATTCCATCTCGCGGCTGGACGGGTGGCCCATCTTAGCCGCGTTCTTTGCGGCTAGAGTGGGAAGCTCTCGCCACCCATTCCGATCTATCGTTTAAGTCGCTTTTTCCAATATCCCGGTTTGCGGCTGGTGTGCGCCACCGCCACGATTTGGACATCTCTTTCTCGCTCGCGATAAATCAGAATATAAGGAAATCTCCGGAGCAAGTAGCGACGAGTGGAATGTGGGCCTGCGGCCCAACGATGCGGTGCAGAGGCGATGTCAGCTAGAGCGCGATTTACTTCAGCGTCGAAGTCCAGAGCAGCGTTTGAGCTGCGCTCAAGATACCAGTCAAATGCCGCATCATATTCGGTGTTGGCTTTTTCGTGAAACTCAACTTGCTTAATGGGCACGACGCAGCTTCGCCAGATTGCGCTTTCGCACTTCTTCCCAAGGAACGGTCTTAACCTGACCCGAATCCAGTTCCCCGATGCGCTTCGCGATTTCCTCTTCCCAGGCCGCCTGCACATCCTTATCGACTTTGCCGCCCAGGTTCGAGATCAAGGAATCCGCCAAGGCCTCCTGCTCCTCGACCGACAGGGCTAGCGCCCGCTCCAGCAATTTGGACACTTCCGGCGTCATCTGTGCCATCGTCTACCTCACCGTAATCATTCTAGCGCAAGCATATCCTCCTCACGTCCGTCACAAAAATGAGGATACCGATTTTTACTTACCCATCCGGATGACCTCCACATCGACATTCAAATTTTTCGCATCGCGATGAGGGAATCTCACGATCGATGCCGCTTTCATGTCTAGAGGCGATTATCAAACCACGCCTTCAAAGAGAGCCACTCATAATCGGGAGACCATTCGTGAAATCATCACACCTCCTACATGCTACCCTTTTCACTCTGCTGGCGATTCTATGTCCAATTGCCAGCCAAGCCGCCACAACGCCGCTCAACAATCCCTGCGGATTGGCCATCGACGCCTCCGGCAATCTGTATGTCGCGAACAACGCGGGAAACGAAATTCTGGTCTACAACCCGAACCATGTACAGATCAGGGTCATCACGCAGGGAGTGTCAGGACCGACGGGAGTCGCAATCGACCCCACCGGGAATTTGTGGGTAGCGAACAGCGTGGCCAACTCCGTCACGGAGTATTCCCCGACAGGGAAATTGCTGCAGACACTGACCCAAAACATCTCCAATCCCCAAGCCATCGCCGTGGACGGCCTTTCTGACCTCTGGATCAACAACGGCTTCCAGAATATGGGAATTTATCTCTACGATTTCCCGGCCGTCCCACTTATTTCTACGTTCGGCAACGTTCCGGTCACGGGCGTCGCAGTGTTCCACGAATTTTTTGTAGTCGGCGGCAACAACAATTCGTTTTTTGGTAGCGTTTTCGGTATCTCTCAAGGAGATTACGAGCCCAATGAGGTTACCTGCTTTGCTGCCGCCTTCGATGCAACCGGGAATTTATATTGCGGAAACGAGGACCACACGCTGACTCGCCAGCTGTTCCTTGACAAGCCGACGATGATCGCCACTCTCAACTTCTTTCCCACCGGCATGGCGATCGACACTACACATCACTGGATCTATGTCGCCGACGGCGTCGATAACCAAATCGCGATTTACGGTTACGCCGGCAAATTGTTGCAAGTCATCAAATAGATTTTGCCGAGCAGATCATCTGTCGTGCCGCTGAACTTGCCAAGCACAAATCAAAGGCCGTCGAGAAAAATCTCGACGGCCTTCTTGAAATAAAATCTCAAGCTCACGCGGCAGTGTGAGCTGCTAAGTTGACCGTCACTGTGTCAGGCTTAATCGCAGCGCCGGTCTTACTCACCGGATTAAACGTGATCGTGAGTTGCTGCGCATTTGCTGTCACGCGTAGATATCCGGAGTTGACTTGGTCGTGTTTGTTGAGGGTTAGTCCAGCAGCCTGGACGATCTTGTTGTTGTCCATGTAAGTGACGTCGATATTGTCTCCAGGCTCAGGAGGCTTGCTGCCGAAGCGAGCCTGCACCAGCGAATCGACATTGTGGCCGCTGTCTCCGCAGATGATGAAGGGCACGGAATAATTCTGGTTGTTGAAAGTCACCTTGCGCGTGAAGCGCTGGTAGTTGTGCGCGTGTCCGGAGATGACCGCGTGAGGATAGACGCCGACTTCTTTGCAGATGGCGTCGATTTCGGCGAGCATAAGCGGACTGCCGTAATGTTTGGCGCCGCTGGACGTTCCTCCCTGTACACCGTAGCTGAAGGGAGGATGGTGAACGGCAAGGATCACTGCGCCTTTGTAGTTGCTGCTCTTGATCTCCTGCAACTGCGCGGTGAGGAAGGCGAGCTGGTAGTCGGGCACGAGCGGCCATGTTTTGACTGCAGGATTCGGTTTGTTCCCACCACCACCTTTCCCTTTTCCCTTCCCCTTCGGCGCCGTCATGTTCTTCGCCATCGTAGTGGGCTCGGTGGTCTGACTGGAGATCACACCGGGGTCCTCAAGGGCATTGCTGAAGAGTCCGATGATGCGGACGTAGGGAGCGTCGAGTGCAAAGTAAATGCCGGGCTGTGTCATCGAGGTGCGGTGTAGCGATCCAGCTTCCTGGGTGACGGCGGTCGTGGTCCCGCAGAAGTTGCGCTGAAAGATGGTGAGCGGCTCGCTGCCTTTGGGAGTGTTGGGCAGAACGAAGGAATCGTGATTGCCGGGGATGGCGAGGATGGGCGCTGGGTAGTTGCGATAGGGCTCGTAGAACTGATCGTAGTAGTAGAGGGACTCGCCGAAGTTGTAGACGAGGTCACCGAGATGGAAGAGGAACGACGGCCGGTTTGCAGCCGAGGCGGTGTGAAAGTCGTTAGTGACGGCGTCGGAGACCTTGATCATGGCCCCGAATGTCTTCGCTGATGAGGCACCGCTGTCTCCGATCATGTGAAATGTGATGCCTTTGGCGTTGTCGATTGCTGTGATGATGTCGGAGCCGTGAGGTCCCCAGGCTTTTTCGAGTGAGAAGAGGTCGCCGGGCTGGCCACCGGCTTGGGGAAACGCGACGACTTCGGTCGCGAGCAGGGCTTTGACCTCGGTGGTATAGAACTTGTTGTCGTCGTTCGTGACCTTGAATTGCGAAGGATCAGGAGTAGGGACGCCTTCGCTGAAGACGGGCTCGCCGAAGAGTGGTTGCGAGAGCGTCACTTTGGCTTTTCTAGGCATAGGTGCGTCTTCCTTTCGTGAAGTTTTGGCAGTCTTTGGCCCTGGACTGATAGCCCCCTCAAAATTTTTATCGGGAATCCGCCGCACACGGACGCCCCGCGTTACTGCAAGAACTTCCGCGATCTCCGAGTTCGATGGAAGATCGCTGGGGAAAATGTTGGCGCTGGAATTTGTCCAGTTACAGGGTTTGTCAGCGCCGCGGGGAAAGTTGTCCAGACTGTACTGCCGGGCGCGGGATTGTGCAATAAAAAAATCAAAATCCCCACCCCAATCTCACCAAAAAGCGGTGAGATTAGGATGGGGCACCCAACGTGGTTTACTGGGCTGGCGTTTCTTGTGTTGCCGGAGCCGTGGGGACTTCGGCAGTCACTTCCGGAGCCGCCGGTTTCACTTCTTCAATCTTGACTGTGGCCAGGATTTTCTCCAGACGGTCGAAGACTTTGTCGCGGTCGACATGCTTGATTAGTCCGTCTTCCGACGCCATGGTCGTGACGTTGACGGCGAACTCGTAGCAAGCTCCATTCTGATAGACATGGAAGTACTTCGCATCACTCTGGCGAGTTCCCTCTCCGGAGACGGCTTCGGTGGCGCGAAGTTCGAGGTCGCCGATCATCAACTTCGAACCTTGAGGCTCAGACGAAGCAGAAGTTCCGCTTGCTGGCGCGGACTGCGTTGACGCCGACTGTGATTCGACAGGCGACGGAGCTTGCATCGAGGCGGCTTGCGTGGAAGTTTCGCTCGATGCAGTTTGAGTTGATGCAGCCTGGGTCGATTCGGCTGGTTTTGATTCATTTGCATTCGTTGTGCTGTTCGAAGTTACGGCTTCGGTTGACGCCGCAGTTGCCATTATCATTTTCGGCTGCGGCACCGCGAACTCGCTGCATTGATCGGCGGTAAGGCCTTTGTGGACGCTCACGTCGAAGAATGCGGACGAGAAATCGGTGTTGGCAAAGCTGGTCTCGGGCAATTCGACGGCAGCCAGCGCGACTCCGCCGGGTTGCACGAAGTTCATCGGGACGGGGCTCGAAGTCAGAAGATCCGCGGCAGCATTGCCGGTTTCGATGGCATAGCGGCGCGGATATTCAAAGGTCACGCCATAAGTTTTGTCGGTGTAGTTCACCGTTGCGGGCTTCTTGCGCACGACTTTTTTCGGAGCCGATTTGTTTTCAGCCTGCATAACTGGCACCGGCGTGGGCGCGATCGGGCTTGGCATCTGCGCCACGGGAATCTGGTTGTTGGAGCTCACTTGCTTCGGCTTGTTACTCGAGCAGCCGACGGTTAAGGAGCAGGCAATCAGCACAGCGGAAAAAATCAGTGCGTTGACGCTGCCCCGGATGTTGGTCTGAATGTTCTGGATGTTCTTGGTGTTGATGTTTTTACCCCAGGCGAGAAACTCGCGGGTTCCTACGATGTTGCGCAATGCGTTGATGCGGGTCATGTTCGGTCACCTCCTGCCGTCTAGCGGCGCTTATGAGAAATGCACGAGGCGATCCAACGGCGGAAACGTTGATCTGTCGACAGTTAGCCGGGCAGAGAAGGGAATGCGTACGTGGAGCGACAGACACGATGTGGGCGCACGGACACGAAAAGTCAGAACCCCCACCCTAACCACAAAGAACGCGGTTAAGGATGGGGCACCCGAGCCTGATGTTTTTCTGTGAAGAGCTTAGCGAAATTCCAGGGTCACGAACTTGGCAGGATGATGCCCAACGTTTGTGATGGTGTGCGAATAACCGCCGGGCAGCCATTTAGAGTCGCCGGACTTGAAATGGCCGGGCATAGGTCCTTGGCCTTCAACGTCGCTTCTGATCTCAAGGTCCGTGACGGCAACCAGCAAGTGAGGGCCGGTGTGACGGTGCATGGGCACAACACCGGCGGGTTGAAGTTCGAACTCCGTAGCACGCACGCCGTCTTTGACAAAAAGAATTTCTTCCGTGCCGCCATGAAGAATGTTCAAGCCTCGATCTTCCTCCGGGTGAGCCGGATCCCAATGCTCGGGCAAACGGCGAAGCTTTTCGTCCTGCAAAAGCTCGACGGTGATGTTGTGGAAAGGCTGCCCCGGTGAAACCCGCACCAGGTGGGCGAAAGGGCCGGGTGAGAATCGCGTCTCACCATCTTGCAGCTTCAGTGTGACCGGCTGCTTGCCTTCAACCTCATTCGATAATTCTGTCTCTCCGATCGTGACATAGATGTAGTCGTGGCGATGCCAGTGCATCAGTGTTTGCGATCCAGCAGGGACTTCGACGTTGAAGACGCGGATTTGATCGTTCTTGAAGATGAGGTGGTGGTGAGGTTCGGCGTTGATTTCGACTTCGGCGGAAGTTTGGAAGAGAAAGAGAGCGATCAGGATCAAAAGAACAGAGCGAGACATGCCGGGGATTGTAGCATCGGAGCTAGCGCATTCTGGGTACCTCAGGCGCTAAAGCGCTGGCTCTAGATAAAGAGGTCGATCGCAGCGCTGGAAGCGCTGCGCCACCCAAAATCAACGACGGTCAAAATTGATGGCGCCAAAAAATCCATCATTCCACCACACAAACAACTTAGAAAATCGATGTGTTAATTCCTAGATTGCGAAATAAGTTTTCTTGTGCAGCCAGCTATTCTCGTCGCCGATTACAACGTGTTCTGGCCATGCGGGCGCGGTGTTGAGCAACAGATGCAGGCCAGAGGCGTCTTTCGGGATATTGAATTCTAATTGTGTGGTGTAGGAGTCAGCAGGCTTGAGTGGGGTGAGCAGCGGCGTTCCCTGGGTGGACGTAGGTGCGTACTCGCGGCCGGCGCTGTCGATCAGCCGCACTTCGCGGGGAGACGGAGTCAGGGGTATGTCTCTCGGACGGCTGGATGAAGTTGTGGTCTCGTCGAAACGCGTGCGTAGAGTGATGACGTAGTGGCCATCAGGTTGTGCCTGCGCGTCAATGACGGAGTAGGCGAGATGGCAATCGATCTCGCAGAAATATTTTTCCTGTCCGCGGGCCAAAGTGGTGGCATGACTGTTAGCGGAGAATCCGAACAGCAGCGCGAAGTAAACGACAGCACCGGTTCCTATGGCAATAGCGGCAATGCGCGCGTACTTTGGCTTGCGAGCAAACCAGAAGACGAGAGCTGAGGCGAGTGCGAGGAATGTTCCACCACAGGCGGCGAGAAATCCCACGACGGCAAGCGGTGCGGGAAAATTCATATTACTGGCGATGTGAGCGTCCCACATTTTGATAGCTCCCAATAATGTACTTGGTCTTGCAAAGTTAAAAGTGATTTTTTTAACTTAGTGTTCGCGTGTGACGCGAATCCACTCTTCCATCTGATCGAGATATTCGGCGAGGGCGCGGCGACCGGTTGCAGTCAGACGATATTCGGTGCGCGGCACCCGTCCTTCAAAAAATTTGTTGCATGAGATGTACTGCGCTTCTTCTAGCTTGCGGGCGTGCACGCTGAGGTTGCCGTCGGTGGTCTTAAGCACGCGCTTGAGGTCGTTGAAGCTGAGCGAGTCGTTAGTAGCCAGAGCGCTCACGATACCGAGACGAATGCGCTCGTGAATCAGGCGGTCGAGTTCAGGAAGTTCCGGAGCGTGCGCCGGTGGATGCTCGCGCTCGCGGGTCGAGACTCGGAGCTTGGGCTTCTCCTGTTTGCGGTGTGCAAAAGCTTTAGCCACCATGCCTCCTTGCGATGAGCAGCCCGAAGATCATGTGCAAGCCACCGAATCCCGCTGCCAAAAACCAACCGCCCCAAGCGGCAGGGGCAAGCACCGCGAAGCCGCCGAGCAGCATGAAGCACAGACCCATAACGGGCAGAATCGCGACGGAGAATGCTCCGCCAGTCATGATGCCAGCGCCGTAAAGCAGCAGCCACGTTGCGGGCAATGCAGAAGGCATGCCTGCGCGAAACAAAAGAAATGTGAGGAAAGCACCGGCAACGAGAGGCGGCGCGAGTCCCAGTGCAACTTTGCGGGCCGGGCCAGAAAACAAAGGCAAACCGCGGCGGTTCGCTTTCCAGGTACAGGAGAGCAACCCGATAGCAACGGCAAGCATGCCTTCGGCGAGCCAGACTTCCAACCATGCGAATGGGGAGCCTTGGCGCGCGGCCAGCCACGCTGTGCCGGAAGCGGTGAGGCCGATGATCATGTATCCCCAGCCCGAAACGGCGGTGAAGGCAGCGGAACGCTCCATGGTGTCGCGAATGAAGCGCAGGTCATCAGCTAGGTTAGGCGCCAGATCGCGATCGCTCGATGTGATTCCCGTCAAGTTCGATGAGGACGCAGAGCGACGAAATCGGCGAATTCGATGAGGCCGCGGGTCAAACATGAAGGAGAGAGTAATACATTGCACGATTATTGTCAAGTACTTTTCAATGCAAAGTTAACTGAAATGGTCGGTACCCCGAGTAAAAATCCAAATCTCGTTCTCAAGAGCGAGCAAGATTTGGAGCGGGCTACATAGATTTTTCTAGGGATAGATGAGGTCGACTTACTTCAACAGGCCGAAGACACCGACGCCATTGGTGGTACCGACGTAGACCTTGCCGTTGGCAATAGTGGGCGTGATGAATTTGTTGCCGTTGCCGAACTGGTCGCGTCCGTTGGCGGCTTGGTTGGTGTTGTAAATCTCCACCATGTTGATGGCGTTGTAGGCGTGCAACACAGCCGGGTCGGCATTTTCTGCGGCCCACACGATTGCGTTTTGAATTCCGTTCGAAGAGATGCTGGGAGTTACTCCCGGATAGCCGAAAGCATTCAAACTTTGTGCCGTCGGCGCGGGGAGCAGCTTCGCATTCTTGAACTTAAAGGCGAGAATGGGCGAATTTACCGGGCCATAATAAATTCTTCCAGCGTAGGCAGCCGGCATCGACCAGATTCCACCGGGCAGAACACCATCCAGTTCCTGATAGATTTTGTTGCTTCCGGAGTTAAATTTACCCATATTGCTGCGGTCCACAACATAAAGATTACCGTCCTTCCCAGCGCCGACCGCGAGGTTCCAAACCTTACCGGCGGCATCCGCCTGGCTCACCAGCAGAGTCCCTCCAGAGCCGAGGTCGATGTCATTGCCGTTCTCGTTCGCCTGGTTATCCATCTCGAAGTAGTCGGCGACGGCAAGTCCGCCTGGGGTCGAGATCCGGAGGAACGCGTTGCCGTAGTCGCCGTCGGCGGGGAAGCTGGACGAGTTAAGGGTCGTGTCGAAGTCGCCGTTGGCGTCAAGGACGAAGATGTTGCCTGTGGCGTCGACGGCCATGCCAGCGCCAGAGCCCCAGATTGCGCCCTCGTTGCCGTTGGGAGTTACGTTAAGCACAGTGGTCTGCGCCAGAGTGCTCGCGTTGTAGCCCATGATCCATCCAGTGTAGGGGCGGTAATCGCAGTGCGAAGCCCAGGCTAGATAAATCGTGTTGTTGTAGAGCAGCAGACCGGCACGCTCTTTATACTGGCCTGGATCGAAGATGACGAAGCCATTGTTGCTGTTATCACCTATGCCTGGATACTTCGCCTGGATGTCAACCGGACCTTTGAAAAGTTCGGCGCCGCTGGTGGCGTCGAGAGCGTGTAGGCGCTGGTGATAATTCCCCGAGCTGTCTTTCGACATGCCGACGACATAGATGACAGGATTGGAATTCTTGTGACGGAAAATGACTGGAGTCGAAGTGATTCCGATTTCAGGCGTGACCTGGCTGCAGGCGCGGTCATCGGAAGTAGTTTCGCCGGACTTCAGCGTGGTGACTTTCCAGATCTGGCTGCCGGTATCGGCGTCGTAAGCGTAAACCGTGCCGTGTTCAGTGGCCACAATCAACAAGTTGTGAGTGACACCAGCGATGGTAACGGCCGACAGGTAGAGAGGCTGGGCGTCGACGAGGCCGTCGGCGGGAACTGTGAACAGCTTGCCGAAACTGGCCGAGTTGACGTTCGCTAATGTGAGCGTGGTCTCTTTTGCATTGAGTCCGGTGCGGATATTGTTGTTGTGATAAGTAAGAACATCCTGAGAAAAGGCAGAGCAAAAGCAAAGAGACACGATAGCAATTGGAAGCAGAATAGATAGACTCTTAAAGGTAGAGCGGGTTTGACTGCGCACACAGAAATGCATGGTCAGCTCCTCCAGTGGGTTCGGTCGCGAAGTGGGCGGCGGCGGTCGATTTGTCGTTCGGGTTTTGAAGCTGCTTAGGAAAACGCTGGTGACTCAGTCTTTCAGGGTTCTGTCACAGGCTCAAAATCGATGGTACATGGGAGTGCGCTGCGGCAGCAGGCATGTCCTTCATGTTTTTGTGCAGGTCGGAGCGATATGACCGATTTGGGAAAGTTGCTGATCGTTGCTGGTGCGGGAGTGTTGCTGGTAGGAGTCCTGCTTGTAGTGCTGGGGCGGACGAACCTGCCTTTGGGGCATTTGCCTGGAGATATTTTCTATCGCGGGAAAAACACTACGATTTATTTTCCGCTGATGACTTCTTTGCTCCTCAGCGTGGTGCTTTCCATCGTCCTGTATATTGTAGGCAAGTGGAGAAAGTGAAAGTCGTTGCACTCCGATATCCTCCGATTGAAAATCTCCTGCGCAAGTTTTTGCTCATCAATTCACGCGATTTTCATAAGTTCGATATAAACAGCCGGGCTACTATACAAAGAATACTGGAGGGATAGTTATGATCTCCACGATGCTTTGCAATTGCTCGCACGGCGGCTACAGAAATCAAATTTTCACAGCTTTAACCTCCCTTGTTGCCAGCCTGCTCTGCCTAGGATCAGCATTTGGACAATCCACTGCTAGGCCGATTAGCCAGAACCAGGGCACCGGTTACACCGACGTGTTGCGCTATGAAGGCAGAACTGAAGATGCTGTGGCGGCAGCGGCTGCAGGAACTACCATTCCGATGGCGAGCTTCACTTTCAAGGCTACGAAAGACGGTCTGACTTACACGGACACGATTGTTGGAACCAGCCCGTTTGCGACAACGAAGACCACTACCACAATCAATGTCCTCATTGTTCCAGTGATCGTTACGATCGGATCGACTACGTTTGATCCTACCGTCGCCGACTCTTGCATCACTCCCAGCATGACGCCGCTGGCGGCGTTACAGCAATCGCCACTTTTCCAGAACGTCGCGTTTGATGGAGGAGCTGGACCCGGCCATACTGCGACGATGAACGGGATTAATGTTGGCGCGACGATCTATCCCGATGCATTTCGCAGGGCAGAGTTCTGGAGCAAGGTCGCAGGTTCGAATTACCACATTGCTTTTAATGTAAAGACGGCGTCGCCCTGGACGATTAGCGCCGCTGAGGTGCAAAACCTGGGCGGAGGCGTCGTCGTGAGCACCGCTTGCGCAGATATCGGACTGCTCCCTACTGCTAGTTTTAAGAACTACATCCAAAATACGGTCATTCCTGGGATCGCGGGCATCACACCTACGACGTTCGCCTTATTCCTGATGAAGGATGTGGTAACAAGCTCAGCTAGCCCGCTGAGCTGCCGCATCAGCTGCCTGATCGGCTACCACTCGGCATTCGGGTCGCCTGTGCAGACCTTTGCTGTCACGGAATACGACACCACACAAAAATTCTGGAATCAGTCGGGGAACAAAAATATCGCGATCATCGCGCATGAGATCGGCGAGTGGCTGGATGATCCGTTGGGCACGAATGCGACGCCGGCATGGGGCGCCAGTGGACAGGTGGCAGGCTGCCAGACGAACTGGGAAGTGGGTGATCCGTTAACCGGCACAGATTTCCCGGCCATCATCATGCCGAATGGCGTCAACTATGATCCGCAGGAACTGACGTTTTGGTCGTGGTATTACGATGCTGAAAGCACGGCTTCGATTGGTGCGGGAGGAAAGTTTTCCAGCGATCGCACGTTCGCCCGGCCGTCGAAGGTCTGTCCGCCGGGCGGCTCGTTCTAGAGGCCATTCCGCTGAGGAACGACATTCTTGTTGCGGATCCGCTTTGCGCGCTTTGCGAAATCTTAGCGTTCTTCGCGGTTCAATGCTTTTTACCGCAAAGATCGCGAAGAACTGCCGCAGAGGACGCAAAGGTCAGAGAGCGCACAACGGTGCCAGCTTTGGGTTGACCTTACACTCCCCATCCGTATAAATTCTTTGCACGCTCTTTCTGCTCTTTGGCATTTCGTTCGGAACGCGCGTTTTCGCCGCTCGGCGAAGACAGGGAAGCGGGTGTGAATCCCGCGCTGCCGCGCAACTGTAAGCGAGGACACCGCCTCCGGTCACTGGGAACGAATCCCGGGAAGACCGCAGGCTGCATCGGATGCATTTCATCCTTACTCGCGAAGCCAGGAGACCGGCGCGCTCCGTCACCTTGAACCTCTTTCGCGTGAAAAGGAGGATGGTATGCGCAGGTTTTCGCTCATTTGGGCAGTTTTTCTCTTCTGCATAAGTTCAGTTCTCTATGCGCAATCGCATGAGCCGATTGCCGGGACGATTCTCGACCCCGACCATGCTGCAGTACCGCAAGCGTCTGTACGCTTATTGGCGGCAAATGGAACCGAGTTGGCCCACACGCTGACCGACGAGCAAGGACAGTTCTCATTTTCCCAAACTTGCACCGGCTGCATGCTCGAAGTGCAATTGCTTGGTTTTCAAACTAAGCGGGTATCGGGAGAAACAAAAACGATCGAGCTCCAAGTCGCGCCCATTGAAGAGCACGTCATCGTTACGGCGAATCGAATCGATACGCCCACCAGCCTGGTGGGCAGCACGACCACAGTCATCAAGGAAGAGGAAATCGATCTCCGCCAAGTCCCCGTGGTGAGCGACCTGCTGCCGTCGGTGCCGGGAGTGATCGTGAATCGCAGCGGCGGCTATGGAGCGATCACTTCCATATTCGTGCGCGGGGGAGAGAGCAATTACACCAAGGTTCTGCTGGACGGGATTCCGCTGAACGATCCGGGCGGGGCATTCGATTTCGGCAGTCTTTCCGCTACGAACTTGCAGCGCATTGAGATCGTGCGCGGGCCGCAGTCGGCTTTGTTTGGCTCCGATGCGATGGCAGGCGTGGTGCAGCTTTTCAGCCGTCATGGCGAAGCTGAGAACCGGCGCCCACAGCTTACTCTGAATCTGGACGGCGGCAATTTAGGCACCGTGAACGCGAGAGCCGGCGTGAGCGGCCAAAGCGGCAACTTCGACTACGACACTTTCTGGTCGCGGTTTGGCACCAACAATCAAGGCATCAACGCTGCGTTTGCCGACTCGACAGCAGGCAGCAATCTTGGGTTAGCCGTCGGCAAGACCACACACCTGCGCTGGATCTTGCGCGGCGATCTGTCGAAGGCGGGCACTCCTGGCCAGACTGCTTTTGGGCCGGCGATCAACGATGCATATTTTCACAGGGGAGACGGATACACCGGATTCAGCATCGATAACCAGACGACCCACGCGTGGAATCAACGACTCACTTATACCTTCGATCGATCGCGGCAGGTTAGCCGGGATTTTGGACTCGATCCGGCGGCCAATGCCACATTCGATGGAGAAACTTGTCAGTTTTGCATTTTCGATTTCCAATCCGATTTTCTCAATGACAACCGCAGACATCAGGTCGACTATCAGAGCAACATAAACATCGGATCGGGTACCAGCCGGTGGGGAAAGCATGACTTCACTCTGGCGTTCTCGTGGGATCGCGAGATCGGTGCGAATGGGGATCGTGTCACCGGGCCATCTGTGCACAAATCCTTGCAGGACTTCGGCGGCACGTTCCAACATCAGGTGGTGATTGGCCGGTTGGCGTGGACGAATGGTTTTCGGGTGGAAGATCACAGCGCTTTCGGTAAGACCGTAATTCCGCGAAGCTCGCTGGCCTATCTGCTGCGGAGCAGTGGCGGAGGGCTCGGTGCGACCAAGCTGAAAGCCAACTTTGGGCTGGGCTTCAAAGAACCGTCGCTTGTGCAGCTGTACAGCCAGAACCAATTTTTCCAAGGCAATTCGGGTCTGCGCCCCGAACGCTCCCGGAGCTTCGACTTTGGAGTAGAGCAACGGCTGTTCAGTGACCGCACCAAGGTCGAGGTCAACTGGTTCGACAACCGGTTTCGCGACATGGTTCAGCTCGAACAAACCAATCCGAACAATCCGTCTGAGGAGACATATGAAAACCTAGATGGAAGCAAGGCCGATGGCGCAGAGGTATTGATCGAGATCGTTCCGCGAAACGGCCTGCGATTTACGGCGGCATACACGTACCTCAATGACTTCATCACAAAGAGCACCACGCCAGATAGCCCGATATTCGGTGTAGGAAAAGGATTGCTTAGGCGGCCGCGCCACTCCGCAAGTTTGGGCACAGCATGGACCTGGCGAAAGCTGACAGCAAGTTCGACGTTGACATATGTAGGAAGACGCGTGGACAGCGATTTTCTAGGCTTTACACCGCCATTTACCAGCAATCCCTCGTATACGAGGTGGGACCTGGCATGGGCTTATCACTTTACCAAGCGGCTCGTCTATATGGGCACGATCACCAACGCGCTCGACCGCAGTTACATGGAAGCCTTGGGATTTCCTGCGTTGCCGATTGAGTTCCGCACGGGGGGAAGGTTCACTTTTTGACCGCGTGCGCACGAGTCTAGATAGGAGAAACCGTATGGCTTATATCGTGATTGTTTTGGCGACGCTGGCGCGGTTCATTCCGCACGCATGGAATTTCTCGCCGGTGTACGGATCGTTGCTGTTCGGTGGCGCGAATATGAAGAGACGTGATTCTGTCTGGTTTCCAGCGCTGACGCTGGGGGCCAGCGACGTCGTGCTTACAAAATTTATCTACCATCTCAACGTTGGCTGGGAAGAGCTCATTCAGATGGCGGCATTCGTCTCGATCGCCATGATCGGATGGGTATTGCAAAAGCGCTTTTCCATCGGACGCCTCGCATTTGCGTGTCTAGCGGCACCGACGGCGTTTTACATCATCAGCGACTTCGGCGTATGGGCCGGATATGGCAGCTATCCGCACACGTGGAGCGGCCTCGTGGCCTGTTATATAGCTGCGATTCCGTTCCAGGGCCGGATCACCGCGAGCACCGTTCTGTTTTCTGCAATTCTTTTTGGCGGACAGCAAATTTATGTTGCTCGGGTTGCACAGAGAAAACAGGCGCAGGCGCTCGCGCGATAGGAGGCGGCAATGAAGATTTGTTCCTTTTTGCCTTCGGGAACGGAAATTTTGTTCGCGCTTGGGCTCGGCGAATTCGTCTGCGGAGTGACCTTCGAATGTGATTACCCTGCCGAGGCGTGTTCCAAGCCGGTCGTGGTTTACAGCAAACTCGCGCCAGGCCTTCCTGAAAAGGAAATTGACCGGCAGGTAAAGGATGTTTCTTCTCGCGGCGAGAGCCTGTATCGGCTCGACGCAGAAAAGCTGCGAGAGATTCAACCTGATGTTATTGTTACGCAGGATCTCTGCCATGTCTGCGCGGCTTCCCCGGATGACCTGGGGGCAGTGCTCTCCAGCTTCGAGAAAACTCCCAAGATTCTGGCGCTGACTCCGCACACGATCGACGACGTGTGGAGCGATATTCAAACTGTGGGTGATGCGTGTGAGCGCGCAGACGCGGCGCAGCGGCTCGTCGCAAATCTCAAGCAGCAAATCACGCTGGATTGTGCAGTAACGGATGACGCTCCGCGCGTTCTCTGCCTGGAGTGGCTCGATCCGCCGTTTGTGGGCGGACATTGGGTTCCAGAGATGGTCCGGCTTGCTAGCGGGATTGATGTTCTCGGTCATGCGGGCCTGCCGGGATATGAAGTGGATTGGGACACGATCGCCGCTTGCGACCCCGACATCATCCTGGCGATGCCCTGTGGTTATCACCGACATGAAGTAGAACATGAACTTGCGATTACGCCATTTCCTCCGGCATGGCATTCTTTGCGGGCCGTTAGTGAAGGGAGAGTCTTCGCGATGGATGCCAGCAGCCACTTCTCACGTCCCGGTCCAAGAATCGCTGATGGCGTGGTGGAGATGGCTGAACTGTTCGCACGGCTGAAGCGAGCTCCAAGAAAAAAGGCGCGAGGAGTCACGCCGCTCATCACTACGGCGCGGACCAGACGACGCCGATGAAGCGCATCCTGCTTTCCTGGAGCAGCGGTAAAGACAGTGCTTGGACCCTGCACACACTGCGACAGCAATCCGAGTATGAAGTTGTTGGCCTACTGACGACATTCAATCAGGCTGCGGACCGCGTGGCCATGCACGCCGTGCGACGAAGCCTAGTCGAAAAGCAAGCGGAAGCAGCAGGTCTTCCTCTTCGGTCCGTGCCACTGCCGTGGCCTTGCTCCAACGAACAGTATGAAACGCTGATGACAGAAACATGTGCGAAGGCGGTCGCTGAGGGAATTGAGGGTGTGGCATTCGGTGATTTATTTCTGGAAGATGTGCGTGCCTATCGCATCCGGCAAATGGCGGGAATAAATCTAGAGCCACTGTTTCCGCTGTGGGGTATGTCGACCGACAGATTAGCCCGAGAAATGGTCGCTTCTGGCTTGAAAGCCGTGCTTACGTGTATCGATACCCAAAAGTTGGATTGCAATTATGTTGGACGAAATTTTAATAACGAACTTCTATCCAACTTGCCGCCTGGAGTTGATCCTTGCGGCGAGAACGGGGAGTTTCACTCGTTTGTGTATGCGGGGCCGATGTTCAGTTCCGAGATCGTCGTTGTCGCCGGCGAAAATGTAACCAAGGATCACTTCGTTTTCACCGATCTCATTCCGGCGGAAAATTCAAGAACTAGTTAGCTGGTTTCAAGAAACTTTTAGGGTAAAGATTGAAGACGATCCCAAGGGCTGAAGCCCGCAATGTTGACGGCTTACGGCGGCACGGCTGAAGCCATGCCCTTCCCAAACGATTCTTGAAACCAAGTTCTAGCTGGCTTTTTGCGGAAGGTGTGGCATGGGCATAGAAGCGGCGATCTTGGCCCCGAAATACTTGCTGCGGGCGAGCAGTAGCTTTTCGATCTCGACCTGTTTGAGGGGTTGCTGGCGTCCGAGCATGTGCGTGACCAGGGCGATCTGTGCGAAGTGCTCCACGGTTTCCATCTTCATGTATGCATGTTCGAGCGTGTCGCCGTAGGTGACGACGCCGTGGTTGGACATTAGGATTGCGTCGTACTGCGGAACGTAGGGTTCCAGCGTGCCGGCTAATTCTGAAGTGCCGGGCGTGCCATAGCGGGCGAGCGGGATGCAGCCCAGGCCCATGACGACTTCGCAGACCAGAGGTTCGGTGAGGGCGATACCGGCGGCGGCGAAGCCGGTTGCGGTCGGCGGATGCGCGTGGACGATCGCCTGTACGTCGGGGCGCATGCGATAGATCAGCAAATGCATGCCGATTTCGCTGGTCACATTGCGACGGCCACGCACGCGCTGACCTTCGAGATCGACGATGACCATGTCGGAGGGCCGCATCGATCCTTTGCTCAGGCAGGTGGGCGTCACCAGGATGCGATCGTCGTCGAGACGGACAGAAAGATTGCCGTCCATAGCCGCTACAAAACAGCGCTCATGGAGCATGCGTCCGTAACGGACGATTTCTTCCCGATGTTTGCGCTCCGCAGGCATGAATACCTTCCGGTGGGGGAGAATTGACGAAAAGCGGGCCGCACTCTGGCACCCGCATAGTACCAGCACTTCAACGGCAGAAACAATGCAATTTTCACCTTATTTTGCGGATACTGCACCATGGCGCGCAGTCTTCTGATTTTCGTAGATATCCCTATAATCGGACTGCGTGTTGGTCTCCGATTTCAACTACCATCTGCCGGAAGAACTGATTGCGCAGGAGCCGTTGGCCGATCGTGCAGCCTCGCGATTGTTGCGGCTTGATACCTCCTCGGGACGATTTGAGGATTTGCAGTTTCGCGATTTTCCGGATGTGCTGCGCCCCGACGATCTTGTTGTGTTCAATAACACTCGAGTGTTTCCTGCGCGACTTTATGGACGGCGGAGTGGGATCAAGGCCCAGGCGGTGAGTGCGAGGAATCCCGCGGCGCGGGATTTTCTCCACGGGCGCATTGAGGTGCTGCTCACGCGCCAGGTGCGGCAAGATCCGAACGAATGGGAATGCTTGGTACGGCCGGGACGGAAGATTGGAGTCGGAGAGCGGTTATTTTTCGGCGCGCAGGATGAATTGCAGGCGGAGGTAGTGGCACGGGGCGAGTTTGGCGAGCGGAGGATTCGGTTTGAACAGCCGTCGAGCTTTGCTCGACCGGACAGCCGAGAGCCTGCCCTGAGCTCGTCGAAGGGGCGGCTGTCCCCACATGAATCTACAGTGAACGATTTTTTTACTCTTATCGAAAGAATCGGGCATGTGCCGCTGCCACCTTATATTGCGCGGGAGGACGCTGCGGGCGATCGCGAGCGGTACCAGACGGTATATGCGCGAGAGCGTGGATCAGTTGCTGCACCAACAGCGGGGCTGCATTTCACTCCGGAGATTCTTGAGCGAATCAAAGCGCGCAAGATCGAAGCGGCGGAGATCACATTGCACGTCGGGCTGGGAACGTTTCAGCCGGTGAGAACAGAACGCGTCGAGGAGCATACGCTCCACTCCGAATCGTATTCGATCTCCACCGACGCGGCGACGAAGATTGAGCGTGCGCGCAAGGAATCACGGCGGATCGTAGCTGTCGGAACCACGACCGTGCGCACGCTCGAATACGCGGCGCAGCAAGGTGACGGTGAAATACGCGCGGGATCAGGCGAGGCGAATCTGTTTATCTATCCCGGATACAAATTTCGAGTCGTGACTTCCCTGTTAACGAATTTTCATCTTCCGCAGTCCACGCTGCTTATGCTGGTCTGCACTCTAGGCGGGAAAGAGAACGTTATGCGTGCTTACGAACACGCGGTCTCCCATCGCTACCGCTTTTACTCTTACGGAGACTGCATGCTGGTGGAGTAATGGCGTCTCGGGTTCCAATGTTGCAGTCCCGAAAAACAAAACTGATTTGAAAGGGTGCGGCTTTAAGCCGCGCCATCGTGTTGCATCATATCGATCCCGGCTTTAGCCTCTGAGCCCAGGTTCGCCGCGCTAAAAAATCCTGGATGAACCTGGGCTGGAAGCGAGTTACTCCACGCCGATCACCAGTACGCCATGGGTATTGCCTGCTGCGTCGGTGTAGAAACCAACGATCTGTCCCTGGTCGTTAATGCCATTCAACGTCGTGCCCATTGTCCCGTTGGGATCATCGACGAAGGTGAAACTTCCGGTAGCTTTGTTGTAGACGATGCCGTGGGGGAAGGTGTCCTGACCGATGTAGAAGCCAACGGCGATTCCGTGAGCGTTGATGCCCAGCAGCTGTGTAACGCCACTGTTAGGGACAGCCACATTGACCGTTGTCTGGGCTGTCTCATCTTGCACGAAGCCCTGAGTGAGACCGGTCGCATCGGTGAAGAAGCCACAGATGACGCCGTGGAGGTTGATTCCAGTGGCTGCATCGGAAACCGCATTCTCGACCATTACAGGCGTGAACTGACCGGTTTTCACAGAATAGGTGTAGCCGTGCGAAAGGTTGTTCGAATCGTTGTAAAAGCCGACCACGATGTTATTTCCGTTAATGCCTAACAACTGGTTGACCGACGGAGTGCTCGAAACCAGCGGATTGTTGACGCTGAGATATGTAAAGCCATTAGCCTCACGAATGAAGCCAAAATTGGCGTCGGTTCCGTTGCCGGCGTTGGTGGGAGACCAAAATCCGACCGTAGCCATATTCCCGATAATGCCAGTCGCTTGCGTCTGGACTGAAGCTGGAAGATTGCTGGGCATGAACTGCGTATACGGCGGCGCAATGGTGTAGCCCTGGTTGGGGTGACCGGCCATGCCGCTGCCGAAATAGCCGGAGATCACACCGTTATCGTTGATGCCAAGCAGTTGGTTAAAAGTGGGATCGTTCGGGTTATTGATAGTTGTAAACATTGGTGTACTACCCGCGAATGCGGTGGCGCCGAGCAACATCGTGATGATGACGGTGGCGACAAAATTCATGCGAAACATGACACCCCTGGGGAAGATTCGGGTCACCTGAGTTCTCCCTCACTGATGAAAGCGACTTTGGGAGTGAGATTCCCTCACCTGGCTAGAAAAATCGGGCAGGGTAGGAAAATCAGCGGAAGAGGCGCGCTCATTTGCATCAGCCTCGTTAGACCGGCGCGATGGGCCGGCTATTCTGCGGAAGCGGTGGCTAAGCGCCGGTTGAACAGGATTCCGGCAACCGTCAAGGTGATAACCAGAACAGCAAATAGCAATGACCATCCCCAATACTGCGAAGGATGGCGTAGCACCCGGAGGAAGTGCCGCCCGTAAAGATCTGCAAGCAGAGCGATCGTTGAATATCGAAGCGCCCGGCCAACGATAACGATAGAAAGAAACTTAGATGTGCTGTAGTTCGAAACGCCAGCAGCCGCGAACAGCATGCTCGTCGGAAATGGGAAAGGAATGGCAGTGGAGGCGAACAGAGTTCCGGCTCCCTGCTGTTCGAAGACTCTCAGGATCGCCGACACTCTGCGCTTCTTGAACTTCGAATTCAGATAGGCCGCTCCAGCCCTGTGGGCGAGGCGAAAGGTGAGATAGGCGCCGACCGCCGAGCCGACCGTTGCGACCGCCGCAAATTCGTACCACGGGCCCCGATGACTGGCCGCCAGAATCGCCGTGAGAATGTCGGGCCCCCCGAAGGTGGGCAGCGGAGAACTGTCGAGAATAGCAAGGAAGAAGAGGCCCGCTGCTCCCAGATGCCGGAACCATGACGTAAGACTTTGCCCGCTGGACGGGGCTGCCCGTCGCACGGCTTTTTGCCAGAGCAGATTCATCGGTACTGGAAATATATCAACCTCACAGCCTCTGCCCTGCCTCCCAAAAGTGAACCATTCCAAAGCGGCACCGAGTGCCAAACTTTGGTACGCGCGATTCTAACCTTCCGCCCAAGTCCGCCGATCAGTGAGAGGTCACCATCGACTGCATCGCAAATCCAACAAATTTTTGGGAAGGAGCAGTTTCCAATGAAGAATTGCCTAGTGATCTCCGTTTTGCTGCTGTTAACCTCGTTACCCAGTTTTACTTCGGCAAATCCAGTCTCACACGGTCAACCCAGCAGGTCCAGCCAGTTCGGGGTCAATCGTTCTCATCTGTCTCACAAGGCAAGCAGCAAGATTGTCGCTCACCCGCACGGAATTCCAATTACTCAGCCATCCGATCATTGGCGATCGATATCAGAGATGTCAGAGAAGCAGATGGCAGGTAAGAAAACGCGGAATCTTGCTCGCACGGGGTGCGCTGCGAGCCGTGCGCGAAAATTCGGGAGCAGTTGCCCCAGTTCAGCAAGTTTCGTCGCCGCGGCCCGCACTCCGTGGGCCGGCACGGATGATGGCGAAACCCAGTCGGTGATCGGGGATTTCAACGGCGACGGCAAGATGGATGTGGCCAGAATAGTAACCAACACCTCAGGGGTGAATGAGATCACCCAGCTTTCCGTGCTGTTGGGCAACGGCGACGGAACCTTTCAGTCAGCCCAATTGACCACAATCGCTGACATTGACGGTCCGATTCTTGTGGGTGACCTCAATGGCGATGGAAAAGACGATATCCTCCTGGTGCAAGGTACGTCCTTTTTCGTATGGATCAGCAACGGAGACGGCACGTTCACGGTGAGTAACAGCGGAAACGCCTATCCAGTTTCAGAAGCCGGCTTGACGGGCGGACTGCTTACGGATCTGAATGGCGATGGCAAGCTCGACGTTCTGGCTTTCGATAGCGCCACTCCAGGGAATGTAGTCGAGTTGCTAGGCAACGGCGATGGGACCTTCCAGGCTGCGACCACTTTGGGAGCCCTTACCGCAGGCGCGCCCGGCGGCATGGTCTTCGCCGACTTTAACGGCGATGGAAAAATCGACTTCGCAGGATTTTCGCAGACGGGCCAGATACAAGTGACGTTGGCGACGGGAACTGGCCTTTTTGCCAATGCTCCGGTCAGCCTGGTGACCGAAGACGCCACCTATCGTGGCTGCAATCTGGCGGCAGGAGATCTGACTGGAGACAGCAAGCCTGAAATCGCAACCGTAAATTGCAACCCGCAGGCGGATACCGTGACGGTGTACGTCAATAACGGGGACGGGTCGTTCCAAAAAGGCGTGCGCTTTAACAGCAACTTCAACAAAGGGAATTTCCCCGGTGCGGCCGCGATCGCAGACATCAACGGGGACGGAAAGAACGATGTTGTGCTCACAAACTCTGCTACCGGTAACATCAGCGTACTTCTGGGGCATGGAGACGGAACCTTGGACGCCGAAGCTCTCAGTTACGATACTGGCGGCAATCCCTCGGAACCGGCGTTGATCGCCGACTTTAACGGTGACGGCCTTCCGGATATAGCGCTCTCCGACGGCAGCTTTAATATGGTTTATCTCCAGGGATATGGTGACGGCAGTTTCCGCGCCGCTCCCGCCTACGAACTGCCCAACAGCATCGGCCAATTCCCCACCACCTATGGCGTGGCCACCGGCGACTTTAACGGAGACGGCATACCCGACGTAGTCATCGGACAGGATTCCAATTTTGGTTCGACGGGAATAGTCATCTACCTGGGCAAGGGAGATGGCACGTTTCAATCAGGTATTAATTACGGAGGAGGCGACCCGTTTTTGGGACATGTAGTAGTGGCCGATTTCAATGGCGATGGAAAACTGGATGTTGCAGCCACAGATGTCTCGGATGGTATTGTCCAGATTTTGCTCGGGAACGGCGATGGGACGTTCAGTCCAGGAGCTTTTTACCCCACGGACTCCAATTCGAATCCAGGGTCCGGGCCTATCGTGGCAGGCGACTTCAACCATGATGGCAAGATTGATCTGGCGATTGCCAACGGTAATACCGACACCATCGGCGTGCTGCTGGGCAATGGTGATGGAACTTTTGGCAATTTCGTCAGTTATCCGCTGCCGTCTCAGTCACCTGGATCGCTCGCTGCAGTCGATCTGAATGGAGATGGCTTTCTTGATCTCGAGGCTGGCGTTTTCAACGGGGATACCCCTCAAATGGCCATCTTACTGGGCAAAGCCGATAACAGTGGCACATTCAATGCAGCCAGCTTTATCAACCTGAATGGAATTCCTGACGAGCTCGCGTTCGGCGATCTGAATAAAGACGGTAAGGTTGATATGGCTGTCACCGAATCTCAAGGCATCACGTTCAACGGCCAGATCGAAATTTTCCTCGGCAAAGGAGATGGAACTTTCAACGCGCCCACAGCGGTTGCCTCGTCCACTTTCGGTGACGCATCGAGCAGCACTTTTCCGGCAAGCATCCAGATGATTGACATGAACGGGGATGGCAATCTGGACCTGGTCTACCTCCTCGGTAACTATGGCACGCTGGCAGTAGCGACTGGCAATGGGGATGGAACCATCAACGCGCCTAGCGAGTTCCCGACTTCGACATTCACATTTGGCATGGCCCTGGCGGATGTAAACCAGGACGGAGCGGTCGATGTATTGGTGGGAAATGACCAATCCGGCGGGTTCAGCGTGTTGCTGAATGGAAACGGAACTGGAGCGGCAGGTAACTATTCAATGGGGACGGAGACGCCGAGCCAGACCGTTACGTCCGGTTCTTCCGCCACTTACACCCTGGATCTGGCCGGGTCGAACGGCTACAACGGAACCATCACGTTTAGCTGCAGCAACCTGCCGACGGGTGCGACCTGCTCCTTCAGTCCATCTTCTGTGGTCGCTAAAGGCGACGTGCCCATAAACACGACTATGACCATCGCCACTACGACGTCAGTAGCCCAGATGCTGAAACCGGCGCGTCCGGGGGCAAAACCCGGCTCGCCAGTGCTGCTGGCTAGCCTGGGTGGCATGGGGCTGTTCGGTCTGATACTGGCGGGCAGTGGACGGAAAGGCAGACTGCACCGGGCCAGCATTCTCCTGGGCATGATGCTGTTGTTGACGATGCTTACGGTAGTGGCATGCGACAGCGACAGCACCAAGAAAGCCACAGGAACGTCTGCGGGCGCGTACGTCGTGACGGTGACCTCAACGGGCACTGGCACAGCAGCGCCGACTCACAGCTTGAACCTTACCCTGATTGTTCAATAAAGCTGGGTAAAGCAAGAAAAGCGGCCGGGGTAATAATCCCGGCCGCTTTTTGCGTTCATCCTGAAAAGCCCTGGAGCCTCCTAACGCCAACACGATGTTCGCACGTCGATTCTCTAATGCTTGCCCTGCGGTTTGTTCGGGTTGTATCCCGAGTTCGGGTCGAACATGGCCTGGTCGAGTCCTTGATTGATAGTCACAGAGTTTAGGAAGCGTTCGGCGGACATGTCCCCGTTGAAAAAGCGTGTAACGTTGTAAGGCTGCATCGTTCCTGAGACCGCGCGATAATTTTCGTAGACTTCTTCTTCCAGATTCTTCTGCCGGTCAGTTGGATCGCGCCACTCGAACGTTTTCTTTACGGGAAGGTGCGTGTCGACATCGAAGTAGAGAGTGACAGACTCATCCTTGGTGTTGGTCAGTGAGACGCGCAGAGCCGCATGCTGCGCCGCGATGGCATTGCCTTCAAACAGAAACAGCACTCCCGGCTCGTTCACCCACGTACGCAGCACGGTATCGAGTGAGAAACGGCGTCGCCGCAGGTAGTCGGTGAGATCTTCACTCTTGATCGGGTGAGCGCCCTTGTAGGTGATCTCGTATCCCTTGTCGCCGACGTATAACTCGGCGATGTCACGCTCTTTGGTGATTTCGACGCGTTCTTTGTCGGGAAACTCCGAGAAACTCCAGAAAATCGCACCGCCGCCGCTCGGGCGGCCGTGATGGAAACTGTAGCCGCGTCCCTGCTGCTCGCGATCGCGAATGTTGAGCCAGAGGTCGCCGCCAAGCGCCTGAATGGCTTGTTGGACAATAGTTTTAGCTTTGCGGGCATTTTCGTCCGCGGCATCGTCCGTGTGAGAGTTGACGATTGGAGGCGGAGTTACATTGGCTGACGAAACCTTTGGCGATTGCGCTGGCACAGGCGTGGCGGGAGGCTGATTCGCGGCCTGCGACCATGCCGCGCACACAAGAACCAGGATGGGGAGAAAACGTTTCATTCCAACTGTGGGAGTGATTGCGTGCAAGGAGAATTGTAGCGTTTCTTTGGCCCGCAGTTTGTAAAGGCTCCTTACAGGGGTTGGATGCGGAAAAACGCCCGGCTGCAAGCTGCGTTTTGAGCTTTTACCGGTCATGACGTTTATATTTGCGCTGCCGGGGCCAATTATCCGACTAGCACCGCGCCGCCATTGACATTAAAAATCTCCCCGGTAATGAATCCCGCGTGCTCGGTACACAAAAACAAGATGGGAGCGGCAATCTCCTCCGGCTTGCCGACGCGGCCCAGCGGAATCGTGCGGCGGATCGTGTCGCCGGTCTTCGGATCGGCAAGCGCTCCGGCGCTCATATCGGTATCGACCCATCCTGGGGCGACGCAGTTGACATAAATTTCGGCAGACGCCAGTTCGGGCGCGAGGCTCTTCGTCATGCTGATGAGAGCTCCTTTGGTCGCGGAGTAGTCCACGTGGAACGCTTCGCCGCGCTGGCCGCTGGTCGAGCTGATCAGCACGATGTGCCCGGCTGGAGCCTTCGTGCGGGGCTGCGATTTCATCTGTGCGACGGCATGTTTGATTAGGCCAAAAACGCCATCGAGGTTGATCGACAAAGTCGAGCGCCACTGCTCGTCGGACATGCGCTCGACGGGGACGTCTTCCGCTGGCCAGACGCCGTGATTGGCGACGAGAATGTCGAGTCGCCCGAAGTGCTTCACTGTTTCAGCGACGAGCGATTGCCCGGCCTCGGGATTGTTCAGATCAGATGCAATGGGATAAGCAGTGCATTCTTTGGCTAACACCTCAGCCTGCGCGCGAGCACTGCGATAGCTAAAGGCAACTTTCGCACCCGCAGCTGCGAACATGCGTACGGCAGCGGCGCCAATACCGCGCGAACCGCCAGAAATGAGAGCAACTTTGCCAGAGAGAGTAAGAGGGATCGACATAGCAGACTAGGCTAACGCATGAGAGAGAGATCGGGATAGTCGAGGGAAGCCGCGTTGCATCATACGCGGCTGCTCACTCGATCGAACTGGAGGACATTCGTTCTGATTTGAGCCCGCGCAACAGCAGGCGCACCAGCATGCCGTCAAAGCGCGTCCCGCTCATGTGCGCGAGTTCATCGAGGGCCTGTTCAGGCGTCTTAGCGGCGGCAATGGATTGCTCGGTCACCATGTTCGCATAAGCATCGGTCAGACCGATGATGCGGGCCCACAGCGGAATCTGCTCACCTTTCAGGCCGTCGGGATAGCCGGTCCCGTCGAAGCGCTGGTGGTGATGTTCGATTGCCTCGCGCATCATCGTGCTATGAGGGATGGTGCCCACAATCTCCGCTCCTACGCGGGCGTGCATGCGCACCTGGTAGAATTCGTCGTCGGTGAGCGGACCGGTCTTGTTGAGAATGCGCTCAGACACGAAGATTTTTCCGACGTCGTGAACGCGGGCGGCGTAAACCAGATCAGCCGTATCTTCCGACGACAAGCCCAGAGCGCGGGCAATCACCTCGGTATAGCGTGCGACCAGATCGCCATGTCCGGCGGTGCGCAGCTCGCGCGATTCCGCGGCGCGGCTGAGAGATTCGATCGACTCCTTCATCACGGCGACGTTGCAGTTGTCGTCTCCTCCGCAGAGCTTGCGTAGCGTGGTGGTTAGCTCCTCGAGGTCCTTTGGCCCCGTACGTTCGCGTTGCAGAAAGCCTTCGATATAGGCTGAAATTTGTTGGCGCTGTCGAGCAAAGTCTTCACCTTCGACGAACTCCTGCGCAGTTGAGACCAGGTTGCCTCCGGAGCGCTTTGATACGTACATGCCGGCGTCGGCAACGCGAATAATGTCTTCAATCGAAAAGCCGTGCATGGGAAAACTGGCGACACCAAAGCTGCCAGTAACATGATGTTCGCTGAGCATGGGGTCAGCGGCGATCCATTGGCGCAGGCGCTCAGCCAGCACCTGGGCCTGCTCGGCGCCTGTGTCGGGCATGAGAACGATGAACTCGTCGCCGCCATATCGCGCGACCACGTTCGATTGCCGCGATTTCTGTTCTAGCAAACGGCCCACGCGCGCCAGCACGAGATCGCCTTCGAAGTGTCCCATGGAGTCGTTGACTTCTTTAAATTTGTCGAGATCAATGAGCACCACGGAAAAGGGGCGGCCGGAGCGGGATGCACGCTTCCACTCCGCCGATAAAGCTTCCCAGAAAAACCGCCGCGTTTTGATCCCGGTAAGGCCGTCAGTGATCGACTGCTGCTGCAACTTCTGGAAGTGGAAGGCATTGTGCAGCGCCGTCGCGAGCAGGTCCGCGAGTGTATTAAGAATCAGAACATCCTGCGGCGAGAATGCATTTTCGTTGCGGCTCTCGATGTTGAGAACACCGAGCAGCGACTCGCCGTACGTGATGGGAATGCACAGCACAGCGCGCGAGTCCTGCAAAATCCCGGTCAGGTTGCCGGGTAGAGCGTTTTGCACGAGGGCACGCTCGCCGGTACGCGCGACGCGGCCCAAAATACCCGCGCCGAGTGGGATGCGTTTGCCGGAAGCGTGGGCCGTGGCTCCAGCTTCGGCTTTGATCTCGATTTCTTTGGTGCCGTAGTCGAGCAGGCCAATCCCGATGTGATCGAAACTGAAATTCTTCTGGATCTCGCTGGCAATCTGGCCCAGCATGTGTACAGGATCGTCGCTCGAAATCGCCGTGCGCGACACATTGTTAAGAAACGCCAGCTGGCGGGATCGTCGCTGCTCCTCGGCGAAGAGGCGTGCATTTTCGACCGCGACCGAAACTTGTCCAGCGGCGGTGACCAGCACATCGAGGTCGCGCTGTTCGAAGACAAACTCGCGCTCCGGGTGCATCGCCAGCATGAGTCCGGTAGCTTTGCTGCCGCCGAAAAAAATCGGCGCCGCGATAAGGCATTTCGCCGGACGCTGGGGAATGTGGGTGATACCCAACCGTGCCCGCGTTTTTTCGAGATCGGAGCGAATCAGCAGCGGTTCGCCGGTGCGGATGACGTATTCGGTAAACGCGTTGCGCAGTTCGCGCGTGCGCTTCGGGAGCACACGATTATCGCGGACTTCGAGTTCGAAACGAATTTCATCGGCTTCCTGAAACGCAATGTAGAAATGCGTAGTGTCGAAAATCTGTCCCAGCTCGGCCTGGATGGTGCGAAGAATCTCGTCCTGGTCGAGGCGCGAACTGATTGCTTTCCCGATCTCCGTCAGCAGTTCGTATTCCTGTGTGCGGCGGTGGGCATCGTGCGTGACGACGTAGTTTTCGAGCGTGAGCCCGAGTTGCAGGGCGAGGCCGACCATCAAGCGTGGTCCTGAAGAACCGAAGGCTTTGCGTTCGGCGTGCGGAAAAATGATGACACCAAAATTGTGCTCGTGCGTTTGCAGCGTAACCGCGGTCAGGTTTCGAACTTCTGCCTGCATCAGAATCTGCTTGAATTCTGCGAAAGATCCGGTGGAAGTCACAGGGAACGGCTCGGCCATCTCCGCCAGATCCTGCGCAGTGAAGATTCCTCCCTGCCGGTAAGCGAGTTCCGAAATGTAGTCGGCGGCACCGCTCCGTTCCAGAGCTTCGACGAACCCCGGAGCGAATCCCTGCTGCACGGAGGGCAACAGACCACGCCAGCGCTCGGTGATGCAGATTGCAGCCTTGCGTGTGGGCAGCGCGCTCATCAGCCGCTCGAGTGCGGCTTGCATGTTAGGGACTAAGTCATCAGCGAAGAACAGCCGCCTCGGGTCGACTCCCAAAGTCGAGAGCGCGAGTGTGTTTTCTTGTACAGCGTTGCGCTGGTTCTCAAACAGCACCATTACCATGGCGATGCCTAGGAGCATCTGCGGCACAGGTCCGAACAAACGGCTGGGTGTGCCGAGCGTCTGTTGCCACGGGCTCTGTAGTTGTCCCAATCCCATCAGCACTGCCCACAAAGCCAGGGATAATGCCAGCACTTGAAAGGCAAGCGATCTTCGCTTGTGAGCGTAAAGATAGAAGGCCGCCGAGCTGTACAACAGAATTGCCGCCAGGCCTAGACCGAGTCGAATCGTTGGCTGCACCTCAGGGTGAAATACCCCGTTTACTACGTGGCCGCGCAGAGCCAGCCCAGCCAATGTGACAGCGGCTGCGGCGACCCCCGCGTCATACCAGCGAAAGCGATCCGGGCCACGCATTAGCCGGGTCGAGATGAAGATGCACATCGCCATCACGACCAGAAAAAGCTGGCTTATCAGGAAGGCAAGAGGAGACTGCGGAAAGGCATCGAATACGTAGTGCAGCGAATAGAACGCCCAGGCCCACTTCCATGCCTGGAAGTATGGCTGGCGGCTCTGCTCGTAAAGATAAGTGAAGACGAGAAACAGCAGAACCGAGACGAAACCCGGCACGACGACTGTCGTGATGACGACACTGTTCATAAATGGTGAAGAGGCTCCTGGGCCAATCCTCGACTCAGTTTTTGGGGGGAAACAGTGTAAGTTTATGGTTTCATATCAAGTAACCGAACACAACAAGTTTTCTGTAGTCCATCCCGGCTTTCAGTGGGTTCGCATCTAGGGTATTAGATGCAAAATCGTTTAGATTCGCGGCCTTGACGATGCCTTTAAGCGCCCCGTACCATCAAACTTTAGTAACACAGCACAAGTTACGCGATGCGCATTTCCACAATGGATTGATCGCGCACAGCGTTAGTTGTGCTCAAGCGTCTCGATACACTGATCCCGACTCATGTCTGAACCTTCCACTTCAACTTCTAAGCCGCGCGTGCGTTTTGCGCCCTCGCCCACGGGATTTCTTCATGTGGGCAGCGCCCGCACTTTTATCTTCAACTGGCTCTATACACGCCGAAATAATGGCACCATGATTCTGCGACTCGACGATACCGACGTTGAGCGCAATACGGATGCGTCCGTCAACTCAATATTTGAAGGCTTAAAGTGGCTCGATCTAAGCTGGGATGAGTATTACCGGCAATCAGACCGGCTCGATCTGCATCGCAAGACGGCGTGGGCAATCTTCGAGAAAGGATTGGCGTATCGCGACTTCACGCCGGCTCATACGGGCGAAAGTGAAAAATCCGGTGCGCAGGGAACGTGGCTGTCCAATCCCGGCATGCGCGAGCTTTCGCGCGAAGAAAGCGATCGTCGCGCCGCTGCGGGTGAGCCGTTCGCATTACGCTTTCGCGTGCCGCGTGACAGCGGTCAATCAGTGCAATTCACTGACGCCGTTTATGGCGAGCAAACAAAGGCGGGTGCCGACATCGAAGACTTTGCTTTACTTCGTTCTGACGGAATGCCCACGTATCACCTGGCTTCCTGTGCCGACGATGCCGACCTCCGCATCAGCCACATCATCCGCGGGCAGGATCATCTCTCGAATACGTTCAAGCACGTGCTGATCTTCGAAGCCGCCGGTTATACGCCGCCGCAGTTCGCGCATCTGCCGTTGCTAGTCGCGCCGGATGGGACGAAGCTCTCCAAGCGCCGCCACGGACCTGTCGTGAGCGTGACCACTTACCGCGACGCGGGATTTCTGCCCGAGGCGTTCATCAATTTTCTATGCTTGCTAGGCTGGTCGCCGAAAGACGATCGCACGAAGATGAGTCTGTCTGAATTGACCGATGCCTTTTCACTCGAAGGCATCAACCGCGCGAACGCCGTGGTGAATTTCAAAGAATCTGACACTAGTGTGGGGCGGGCACTACTGCCCGCCATTCCTGAAGAAACATTCGATCCCAAGGCTGTCTGGCTCAATGCCGAGCATATCCGCAGCCTCCCTATAGAAGATCTCAGCCGGCGGCTTCTGCCGATTGTGCAAGAGAAATATCCGAACGTTACGCCCGAAAAGATATTGCAGATCACACCGCTGATCCGCGAGCGCATCAAGCTGTTGCGCGACGTGCTCACGGCTGCTGATTTCTTCTTCGTGGACCAACTACCGCCCTACGATTCCGCAGAACTCATCCCACAAAAGGGCGACGCGGCTATGGCCTTAAAAGTTTTACAAAAGGCACAAACCGTGTTGGCAGATGTTGAGTTCAAACACGATCCGCTGGACCAGGCACTGCGCGCCGCCGCTCAGGAACTTGGCGTAAAAGCGGGACAGATGTTCCAGCCCATCCGTGTCGCGGTCTGCGGCCGCAAAAACGCCCCGCCGTTGTTTGAAACGCTTGAGGTGCTGGGAAAAGCAACTGCTTTGAGCCGAATTGAGGAAGCAGTTGCAACATCGATGGAGGAGGACAAAACTATCTACAGCGTGTACAGGCGTCGCAAATTCGATCCAGCAACAAAGATCTTTACGAAGTCCTTCGCCTCGCGCTCGGATGCAGATCGATATATCGCCAATGAAGACCATGACAGCTATAACTGGGAGATCGAGGCGCAAGATGCTGACTAGATCCATAGACTGCCGACATATAAGTTGATAGCGTGTTGGTCGTCACGTAAAAGCTAGTCGTTTAGGATTTTTGCACCCTCTACGCCTTCTTTCCCATCTCTAACAATTGCCGTAACACTAGTCTGCATCAATCAAGAAAGGAACTCCCCCATGCCTTCCATGAAAGCCGTTCAGATCAGCAAACCAGGTGGAAATTTTGAAATTGTCGAGCGCCCCATTCCCCAGCCGGGACGCGATCAGGTACGCATCAAGGTCGAAGCCTGCGGCATCTGCCACAGCGACGAACTCGTCAAAGAGGGATATTGGCCGGGCATTCAGTATCCGCGTGTGCCGGGACATGAAATTGCCGGACGGATCGATGCGATTGGTCCCGATGTCACGTTGTGGAAACCGGGTCAGCGTGTCGGTGTTGGATGGCATGGCGGACATTGTTTTGAGTGTGAGCCCTGTCGTCGTGGTGATTTCGTCAACTGCAAGTTTGAAAAGATCACCGCCATCCATTTCGACGGCGGCTATCAGGAATACATGATCGTCGGCGCGGAGGCCGTCGCAGCCATGCCCGACGATCTACCCGCCGACGAAGCCGGGCCGCTGCTCTGTGCCGGCATCACCGTATTCAACGCGCTGCGCAATTCGGGAGCTCGTGCCGGCGATACGGTCGCCGTGCAGGGCATCGGAGGGTTGGGGCATTTGGGAATTCAATACGCACGCCAGATGGGCTTTCGCACTGTCGCCATTGGACGCGGATCAGACAAGCAGCCTCTCGCCAGAAAACTCGGCGCTCACGAATACATCGATAACGCCGCCGGGGATCAGGCGCAGGCTCTTCAAAAACTTGGCGGAGCCAACGTCGTTCTCGCGACCGCGCCCGATTCCAAATCGATGTCAGAACTGGTGAACGGCCTCGCCCCGAACGGAACCTTGCTGGTTGTGGGCGCAGGAATGGAACCGCTCACTGTCACCCCGCTACAACTGATCGGCGGAAAGAAGTCGCTCAAGGGATGGGCTTCCGGTACGGCGCGCGATTCCGAAGACACACTGAATTTCAGCTCGCTCAGCGGTGTGCGTCCGATGATTGAACGCTATCCTCTGGAGAAAGCCGCGGACGCGTACCAGCAAATGCTCAGCGGCAAGGCTCGCTTCCGCGTGGTCTTGACAATGGGCTAGCCAAGCTCGTGGAGGGGCGGACGCCCTCGTCCGCCCAGCGAGCGGCACGGACTTAGGGATAGATCAACGCGAAGAGATTAGTTGCACACTCCCTCCCCGGACTGTGGGTTGACAATTATTCTTATTCCTGTTTTATAATCATTCTCGTTCAATAAATACTTCCTCGCGACGCTCGCCCATGCGGCTCACCCACGATCAATTTCGGGAGATGGCTTGGAAATACGGCCTCGCCGCTACGCACCAACGCCAGGTAGTGTATGAAGCGGTCGTCGCCTCGCACGGCCACCGTTCCCCGGAAGAGATTTACGCCACCGTCCGCAAGCGCATTCCTTCGATTTCTTTAGCAACCGTCTACAACAATCTGCGTCTCTTCGTGGCGCACGGTATGCTGCGCGAAGTCACGCCTCACGCCTCCACGCTGCGCGTGGATGGCAATACGAAACCGCATCATCATCTAGTCTGCTCGCGCTGCAAGGAAGTGCAGGATATTGATGATGATCTGATCGATCTCAAACGTTTATCGCGGAAATTGCCCAAAGGCTTTGATCTGACGCAACCAGTGGTGGAGGTATTTGGCCTCTGCCCTCGTTGCTCCGCTAAAAGTTAACTACAGTGTTCGAATGGCGATGGCTTTCGTCGCAATCTTTATTGATTAAGACATTTAGGAGAAGGAATTATGGAAAATACACTCGCGACTTCATCGGGGAGCGTTTCCCCCGAAGCTAAAGACAAAAGCACCCTCCCCGAAGCAAAGTGCCCGTTCAATCACGGAGCCTCCGCACCTACAAACCGTGACTGGTGGCCAAAGCAGGTGAACCTGAAGGTTCTGCACCAGCACTCCAACCTCTCCGATCCAATGGGTGAGGACTTCGACTACGCCAAAGAATTCAAGAGCCTCGATCTGAATGCCGTGATCAAGGACCTTCATGCCCTGATGACTGACTCGCAGGATTGGTGGCCGGCCGACTTCGGGCACTACGGAGGGCTGTTCATCCGCATGGCGTGGCACAGCGCGGGCACGTATCGCATCGGCGATGGCCGCGGTGGTGCAGGAGCGGGCCAGCAGCGTTTCGCGCCGCTCAATAGCTGGCCCGACAACGTGAACCTCGATAAGGCGCGTCGGCTGCTGTGGCCGATCAAACAGAAATACGGCCACAAAATTTCCTGGGCCGATCTGATGATTCTTGCCGGTAACGTCGCCCTCGAGTCGATGGGCTTCAAGACGTTCGGTTTCGGTGGCGGGCGTGCGGATGTGTGGGAACCTGAAGAGGACGTCTACTGGGGTCCCGAAGGCACGTGGCTGGCAGACGAGCGCTACAGCGGCGATCGAGATCTTCAAAGTCCGCTCGGCGCTGTGCAGATGGGCCTGATTTATGTGAATCCGGAAGGGCCCAATGGAAAACCCGATCCCGTTGCAGCGGGTCGGGACATTCGCGAGACATTCCGCCGCATGGCCATGAATGACGAAGAAACGGTCGCACTGATCGCTGGAGGTCACAGCTTCGGCAAAACCCACGGCGCTGGCATTCCTGCAGACTATGTAGGTCCCGAGCCGGAAGGTGCCGAAATTCAGGACCAAGGCCTCGGGTGGAAGAACAAGTTGGGTAAGGGTCACGGTGGTGACACCATCGGCAGCGGTCTCGAAGTCATTTGGACGATGACTCCGACGAAGTGGAGCAACAACTTCTTCGAGAACCTTTTCAAATACGATTGGGAGCTGACCAAGAGCCCGGCCGGCGCGCATCAGTGGACGCCGAAAAATGGCGCAGGCAACGGCACCGTGCCGGATGCGCATGATCCGTCAAAGCGTCACTCGCCATCCATGCTGACTACGGATCTCGCGTTGCGCTTCGATCCTGCTTACGAAAAAATTTCGCGGCGATTCTACGAGCACCCGGATCAGTTCGCAGACGCGTTTGCCCGCGCGTGGTTCAAGCTGACGCACCGCGATATGGGCCCGATCGTGCGTTATCTCGGCCCGCTCGTTCCGAAGGAGATGCTGCCGTGGCAGGATCCAATCCCCGCGGTGAATCATCCGCTCATCGGCGAGCAGGACATTGCTGCTCTCAAGGCGAAAATCCTCGCCTTTGGCCTGTCCATTTCCCAGTTGGTCTCGACAGCGTGGGCGTCGGCGTCGACCTTCCGCGGCTCCGATAAGCGTGGTGGAGCGAACGGCGCGCGCATTCGCCTCGAGCCGCAAAAGAACTGGGAAGTCAACCAGCCGGCTGAGCTGGCGAAGGTACTGCAGAAGCTCGAAGCGATCCAGAAGGAGTTCAACGCTTCTTCTGGCGGTAAAAAAGTATCGCTGGCTGACCTGATCGTTCTCGGCGGCGATGCGGCGATCGAGAAGGGCGCGAAGGACGCCGGGATCGACGTAAAAGTCCCATTCACGCCCGGGCGAATGGATGCATCGCAGGAACAAACGGATGTCGAGTCCTTCGAACCGCTTGAACCGATCGCAGATGGGTTCCGTAACTATCGTCGTGGCAATGGGCGCCTATCGGCTGAAGAGCAATTAATCGACAAGGCGCAATTGCTGAAGCTGACGGCGCCGGAGCTGACGGTTCTCGTGGGCGGCCTCCGCGTTCTGGGTGCAAATGCCGGAAACTCCAAACATGGCGTCTTCACCAATCGGCCAGGCACGCTAACGAACGATTTCTTCGTCAATCTGCTCGATATGGTCACCGAATGGCAACGGTCAAACAGCTCAAACGGCGCTGGAGACATCTACGAAGGCCGCGACCGCAAGACAAACGAGGTCAAGTGGACCGGCACTCGTGTCGACCTGATCTTCGGTTCGCACTCGCAGCTGCGCGCCCTCGCGGAAGTCTATGCGTGCGCAGACTCGAAGGAGAAATTTGCAAAAGACTTCGTCGCGGCGTGGACCAAAGTGATGAACGCTGATCGGTTTGCCGCGGTCTAGTTCGACGGAGAACGATCACGGCACGTGGAACCGGCGTGGCCAAGGACCGAATATCGAGAAGATCACCACCTCGATCTAGAAATTGGCACCCGTGAACCAAAACTTAGAAGGAACGAAGAACGGGCTGGAAGTCATCTTCCAGCCCAATTTGTTTGGACACTAGTTGATGAGCCACAGCCATCCGATGATGATGGCAGCAAGCGCGAGCGCAGATTGGATCCAGCGCGAATAGGTTCGATGAATGGAACCGTCCTCGCATGTCAGACGCGACATCTCCACATACGGCGTCAAGCCGCGCCGGAACCACCCTTCGATTACAACGTGCTGCCCGATGTAATTCTCGGCTTCGGTGACCGCAAAAAAGAAACGCGCGAGCGGGATCGTCTGGCGACAAAGCATAAAAATAATTCCCGTTGAATCTCGCAAAACCAAATCGGGGCTCCAAAAAACACCAGGAACTCCGAGGCCGACGATCTCTCCGGTCAGCCGCACCGCGCGCGGGCGCATTTGCGAGACCTCGGTGTCCTCGAGCAGCGAGAGGACCGACGCATCCTCAACCCTGCCTCGATATCGATACGCAACCCGTAGCAACCATCCAATCCCGCTTACGATCAAAAGAACTGGCTTGGTTCCTGGTGGCAAACTAACAGCGATGCCAAAATACGACAACCATTCCGTTATCCAGCCGCCAAACAGCAACAGTCCGATACTCGCGAGTGGCAGTCCCCAAACCAGTAACTCAACCGGGAATGTTCCCCAGCGAACATGTTGATCAGTCGGTAGCGAATATTGAACGGCTTGATGGGAAGTCTCCGCGTCCTCATTCAACGCGCGCACACGCAGAGCGGTCAGAGGATGCGTCGAGTTCAACTCATAGAACCTGGCCCACGGATTGACCAAGTCCCAGCGCATCACTGCCGCTGCGTTCGATGCATCGGCTCCGGCAAGAGCGAAGGCTGCGCCGGAATGAAGGTTCGAAATTCCCATGACTGCCAGCGAGCCGGCAACGCGGTATTCGCGCTTCATTTGCGCATCGACACTCTTCCGACACAACGCCTCTTTGTACTCGCCGTCAGCTTTTATCATGCCGTAGGCAATTTTGATCAGGGCTGACGACAGCATATCCGGAGCGTGCGTGACTTCCGCAGCATAGTGATCGGCAAAGTATTCGCGTGTGCGATTCAGCAGAAGAACGACGAACTGGCTGATCCAGTAACAAACATAAGCTCCGTACGCGAGCGCACGCAGATTGCTGACGTGCCGGCTGAAAGCATAAATCTGATAGAGCAACAGCGGCGCCAGAGCCGCGATCGTCATTACGACGAAATCCCAATGCTCGATATGGCCAATCTCGTGAGCGAGTACCGCATTGGCTTCGTCAACCGTTAGTACATCGAGCAATCCTTGCGTGACTACCACCCTCGAATCGCCCGGTGTGTGCCCGAAGGAAAAAGCATTGGGTGTGCCGCTTGGAATTACTCCAATTCTGGGAACTTTTAGGCCACGTTCCGTACACAGCCTCTCGATGAACTCGCGGTTACGAGCTGGAAGTGCAGGATAGAGGTCGTCCCAATGAATGGAAACCACCATTTCGATAAGCCACGGTCCGATGAGGTATTGGAAACCGATAAATACAACTGCAAATGCGATCGCTCCCCAAAGCGGAATGCCAACGCGGGCGAGATACAAATCGCCGATAGCAAACACCAGTCCATAAAGGGCGAGGAGAATCAGAATCGAGCGAGTAAAGAACTTCACGGGAACCTCCAGAAATGGCGGAATCGGAGCCCGACTGATTAGACGTCCAAATTCTACTATGGGGTGTGCAGGGAAAGGGTTAAAGAGGCGTTAAAAAGCCGGTAGTGCCTATTGCACGTCGGATAAATCGATATAATGTACTTTGTATTATAAAGTATATCACATGATCAACTCTAATGAACCGTTCCTCCGCCCGATTCCAAAACGCTGGATTCCCCGCGAAATGACGACAGCGCCTGCTCTTGATCCCAGCGAGCCTGCGGTAACGGTCGAAAAGCACTATGCGCTGCTGATCAATCCTTTCTACCCCAAGGATGCGAACGCGAGCTTCGGCAAGCACGTGCTTACGCCGACGCTCGCGCTGACCAGCTTTGCCGCGACGACTCCCGCGCATTGGCGCATCGACTATTGGGACGAAAATCTCCTCGACGGCCGTCCTCCGTTTCGTCCGATGCCGCAGGTGGTGGGCATTACCGTGCATCTGACATTTGCGAGGCGCGCGTACGAACTCGCTGATTGGTATCGCGAGCGCGGATCGAAAGTCATCTTCGGAGGATTACACGTTCTCTCGTGTCCCGATGAATGCGCGCCGCATGCCGACGCCCTTGCCCTCGGCGACGGCGTGCAGCTGTGGCCTCGCATCCTGCGCGACGTCGAAGCCGGAAAGCTCCAGCCGCGCTATGTCGCCACTTACGAAAACGACTACTGCGATGATCCGCCGCCGCGGCGGTCGATCCTGCCGCGCCACAGTTTCCTGACGACCACCAGCCTGATCGCTACCCGCGGATGCCACAACCGCTGCGGCTTCTGCTACCTCGCGACCGACGGCCTCCGCATGCCGTATCGCATGCGCCATCCGCAGCAAGTGGTCGAGGAATTCAAAGCCGACAACCAGCCCTACGCGGTCTTCGTCGACAACAATCTCGGCTCGCGGCGCGATTACCTGCATCAGCTCTGTGCCGCGCTTCGCCCGCTCAACAAAATCTGGAGCGCCGCTGTTACGATCGACGTGACCGATGATCCGAGCCTCATCCGTAACATGGCGCTCGCTGGATGCACCGGTGTCTTCATAGGCTTCGAATCGCTCTCTGACGACAACCTCGCCGACTCGCACAAGAAGACGCCGAAGACCTCCGACTATGCGCGTCGCGTGCGCATGATGCACGACTATGGCATTCAGGTGAACGGATCGTTCGTGCTCGGCTTCGATCACGATCGCAAAGACGTTTTCGGACACACGGCCGAATGGATTGAAGAGAATCGGTTGGAGTGCGCCACGTTTCATATACTGACGCCCTATCCGGCGACGCCGTTGTTTCGGCAGATGGAAGCCGAAGGGCGCGTCCTGCATCGCGACTGGACGCTCTATGACACCGGACACGCCGTATTCCGTCCGCGCCACATGACGCCCGAAGAACTCGAACAAGGCTACGCCTGGATCTACCAGCGCCTGTTCTCGCACGCGTCCATCTGGTGCCGCCGTCCCGAGCAATGGCAGGCCGTGCCGCTTTACCTTGCGATGTCGTATCTCTACAAACGTTCCAACCGCTTCTGGCATCTGCTGATCAAGCACGACCTAGTCAATCCGGTCTGGAAGCCGCTGGTCGAGATGACGCGCTGGCGGCATGTGCATTACCGGCGGCGACTGGCGCAGCAGGAGATGGCTGTCGGCGCTCCGGGACAGGTCGTGTCGGCGGGAGTGTGAAGCGCGGGCATCGGAAAGTCGGGCGTCGGACTTCAGACCGCGGACCTTAAACTACAGACTTCGGACCTCGGGCCTCAGACTTGGGCACGATGCATTGCTGTGGATTTCTTCGCGAAATAAACTCACGCGTCGTGTTTCCCGTTTTGCGGAAATCGGTGCTTTTGGTGGGGTGCCCCACCTTTTGCGACTCCCCGGCCTTAGGCTCAACCTTCGAAGAGCGTGAAGGGTGGGGCAGCTGGCCTCATTGTGCGATGATCTGTGTGACAGGCAGCGGAAGCGCATGCGGTCCGGTGATCGTCCCGGTCTTCAAAACCGGCGGTCGTTATCTCCGATAGCGACGGTGGGTTCGACCCCCACTCGCTTCCGCCATCCCTAAGTTCCCTCGACTTCGCTCGGAATTTCGCCTGCGGCTCACGCCCGCAATACGGCTCAACTTTTCTCTCATTAGCCCATTCGCACTAAATGACAACGCAAACTTTCCTCCTACAACGGGCGCGTACTTTTCGCGAGCGGTGACTTTCGCGGATGATTCTCCTCTCAGATTCACGCCTTCAGAGTTACGCTCGCGCCGACAACCCCACATTCGATTGCAGCTTCGACGCTGACCGTTTTGCAGGCTGCATGGTCCTGATCTGCAGGTCTGCCCAAGGGTAAAGAAACTAACGAAGTAAAGGATACAGGCTCAAGCAGTAACCCCGTAAAGGAGTCACCCAAATGAAATCCGCGATCTTTTTTGTTGCGATTTTGTCCGTTGTGCTGCTGGCTTTCGCTTTGTTTACCGGGAAACTTGCCGGGGGTATTCACGCCGATCGCAAACAATCCAACGTTCTGGTTTGCGGGATCCTACAGCGCTTCTACGGGCCTGTGGGCAACGAGCATTGCGAAGAACGGCTACACATCCAATAAACAACCTTGAATGTTGCGTGCATTGACTTACGGAATTCCCCGACGATAGCCAGCTATCCAGCCGGTGCGTAAGTTCGGCCGCCGCTGGTGAAGCTCTGTATAGTCGCCCGCCGCCGCGATCCATTCGATATCTTCCGCGGGGATCGCCGGGCACTGCCCGGCTAATCCTTATCGAGATATTCCTCTGGCACGTCGTCTTCGGGAAATTCGCGCGTGCGAACTTCTTTTCCCTCGGCATCGTCAGCCTGTTCCACACCTCGCACCACTCCCGCTTCAAATGTATTCCCTTCTTCGAGCAGTTCACCGACGCTTTCCGAATCTGCGCCGGCAACATCCGACAAGCCCTGGGAATCCAGATCGCCGGCAAGCGCTTCCACTTTTCGGGAACCGAATGCCGCGTCGAACTTCTGCCTTTTCGCGCGAACCTGTTTCTTCGGCGCTTTGGCTCGCACGGTGACGCCACGCTTCGCAGCCGGTTTTCTTCGAGAAGCCTTCTTCTTCGCTGATTTCTTCGGAGTTCTTTTTGCTGTTCGGACCGTCTTGGCGGGACTCTTCTTCTTGCTTTTCTTTTTAGCAGCCATAAGCGCGAGTCTACCATTGTGCGGGACACTTGTTCACATGTCCTCTTTTCGCATGTTGCATGTTCTTCCCGGTGGATGACTTTTTGGCTCTGGCCTCTTTTATGAATTTTCCGACGACAGCCAGTTATCCAGCCGGTCGGCGTAAGTTCGACCGGAGCGATGCTCTGAGCCATCGCTGAGCTTGACAAGATACTCGCGATTATCAATCGATCTGAGTTCGCGAATGCAGCGCCCGCGCACGATTCTCGAACGATGGATTCGCAGGAACTCGGTGGGATCGAGCTTCTCTTCCAGAGAATTCATGGTCTCGCGCACCAGATGGCAACGGCCGCTGCTGTGCAGTTCGGCGTAATCCCCTGCTGCCGCAATCCATTCGATATCCTCCGCCAGCACCAACTGAATGCGTGACCCCATGCGAACTGGGAAGCGCGACACATATTTCGACGGCTTGCGATCGAGCATCTCCAGGATTCGTTCGGCCATCCGCGTCTTTGAGTCTGCGTCTCCAAACTTCCTTGCCCGCTTTACGGCATCGCCAAAGCGCTCGTCATTTACCGGCTTCAGTAAATAGTCGAGGGCGTGCACTTCAAAAGCCCGTAACGCGTGCTGCTCATACGCGGTCAGGAAAATGACCGCAGGCAGATTCTCTTTCGGCAAAGATCGCAGCACTTCAAAACCATCCATCCCGGGCATCTGCACGTCGAGGAAGACGACGTCAGGAGTAAGCTCAAGAATCTTCTTCACCGCCGACGATCCGTCTCCGCACTCGCCGACGACTTCCACGTCTTTAAATTTTTTCAGCCGCAAAACCACGCCACGCCGCGCCAGCGGTTCATCGTCGACAATCAGCGCGCGCACTCGACTACCTCAACAGGCAGAGCTGCTTTTCGCAGCGGCAGTTCGATTGCTGCCTCACAGTCGCCCTCCTCGAGCCAGCGCAACGAGAAACGGTGATCGTCACCGTATAACGTCTTCAATCGCTCTTCTGTATTCGTGAGGCCGATCCCCTTCGAATTTTTCCCATTGGAATTTGAGAGATTCCCATTCGACGGAACAATGCTACCCGGCGAATTTCTCCGACGAGGTCCAGAATTGCTGACTGTGATGCGCAAACGATCACCGTTGCGCCGACTCTCGATCCGAATCGTTCCGCCCTCAACCACAGGCGCAACTCCATGCCGCACGGCATTCTCGACCAGCGGTTGCAGCAGCATGCTGGGCACAATCGCGCCGAGCGTGTCTTCTGAAATCGTCCGTTCAATCCGCAGCCTGTTTCCAAGCCGCGTTTGCTCGATCGCCAGATATTGGTCGACGAACGCCAATTCCTGCGCCAGCGGCAACTCCGGCGATGCGTCGGAGTCAAGCGTTGTCCGCAGCAGTTCGCCGATTTGCGACAGCATACGGGTCGCTCCGGCAGAGTCTCCTTCCAGCACCAATGTCGACGCGGCATTCAGCGAATTGAACAGAAAGTGAGGATTCAGCTGGTAGCGCAACGCGCTGAGCCGCGCCTCGCGCGCTTCCGATTCGGCGCGCAGCAGGCGTTCTCTCTCCCGCGCCGCCTGCTGCCATTGCTTGATGCTGAAATAGAGGCTGCACCACAAGAAGAGAACAACGGAAAATTGCACCGAGTTCCCGGTCAGGTCGGCCCAATCGAGTTTTTCAAAATTCAACGCTACGAGTTCGGCCGCGGACGCGCCTGTCAATCCCACGATCACGGACCATATCGACATTCTTAACCCGAACGCGAGCCATGTAGGCGAGCGTCGGAACGCGGCGCGGCAGATCGGATGGAGTACGAAGCTACCCAGGAACATGAACAGCACAAATATGTTCGTGTCCCGGAATCCTCCGTGGCGTTTGAAAATGTCAGGGAGCGACGCCACGATCACGACCACATAAAGGCACACCCCTCCGATGATCTGAAGCCGCCAGAACGAGGGGAAGCGCAGTGCGTCATTGCCCGCCGTATTGCCTGACGAGTTTCCCGGCATGAGCAGCATTCTAGCTCAGTGAAGCCGTGCCGCACCCGCGATTTACCGCGCCAAACCTGCGGTTCATCGCATAGTTCGTTCGCCTAGCAGAGTATGCCTAACGGTCTGATCCGATCCGAGTTAGCTTGCTTTTCAAGGATTGTTCCAGGGAGCCGTGATTTCCATGAAAGGGTCAACTTTGAACATAAAGGCCGCAAAGATATTCGAATCGTTCAGGAAAATTCTAGTCTCTGCCGTTGCGTCTGCAGTTGTTTTCAGCGCAGCAACGCTCGCGCAAAACGCGTCATCCCAGTCCGCACAGCCGTCCTTCCCAGACACCGATGCGCTAATCTCCCGTGTTGCCAGCCGCCAAAAAGATGTCGAGACGTTGCTGACGCAATACACCTTCACCGACAAGACCACTGTCTACACGCTCGACAAAAGCGGCGCCGTACACAGCCAGCATACCGACACCTATTACGTTACGCCGACGCCGTATGAAGTTTTCACGTTGCACATCAGCCACGACGGCAAACCGCTTTCGCAGCAGAAGCTCGAGCAACAGGAAAAAGTAATCGAGCGCAAACTGAAAGCCTACGAGCGCAAGGCGCAGAAGAATCCGGAAGTCAAACCCAAAGACGCGCTTCTGTTCGCAAACATCATCCTCAAATCGAAATTCGAGCCTTTGAAATGGGAAGACGTGGACGGAACGCCTGCGATTGTCTATTCGTTCGCGCCAAAAGGGCAGCCGCTTAAACATGGCACAGCCGACGACAAGATCGCCAGCGACATGAAGGGGAAAATGTGGGTAAATCCCGATGCGGAGGAAGTCGTCCGCATGGAATTCGCCAGTGTTTCACCAGTCGGCCTGAATTTCCTGGTCAGCGTAAAAAACTTTCGGGGCGTCGTCGATCAACGCAAGGTAAACGGAGAAGTGTGGCTGCCCAGCCGACAGGATTTCGTCGCCCAAGGACGCCAACTCGTCGCTGGCTTTCGCATTCGCCAGGTTAGCGAGTTTTCTGACTATCTCAAAGCGACAACTGATGTCTTTCAGCAAATCCACGCGCCGAGTGCCGCTGCCGGTGATGACCCGAAGGCGCAGGAGTAAAACATGAGTACGACCGCAGTATTAACATCACCCTCGCTCGATCAGGCGAGCAAGCCGCCGATCGCAGTTCCGCAGCCGGTCGGCGAGAAAGAGCGCATCGTCAGCATCGATGTGCTGCGTGGCTTCGCGCTGCTGGGCATTTTGCCCATGAACATTCAGTATTTCTCGATGATCAGCGCCGCATATTCGAATCCCACTGCGTACGGAAATCTGACCGGCGTGAACTACTGGGTGTGGCTGCTGTGTCACGTCCTCGCAGATGAGAAGTTCATGACGATTTTCTCTCTGCTTTTTGGCGCTGGAATTCTTTTGATGACCAGTCGAATCGAGAAAGCAGGCAAACCTTCGGCTGCCCTGCACTATCGGCGCATGGGATGGCTAACTGGATTCGGCCTGGCGCACGCGTACCTGCTGTGGAGTGGAGACATTCTGTTCACTTATGGAATGTGCGGGCTTGTGGCCTACCTGTTCCGCAAACTGCGGCCGCGCACACTTCTGATATTGAGCCTCGTAACGATTGCAGTTGCTCCCGTGGTTCTGACCGGTTATGGCATCTGGTCGCAACATTGGCCTGCGCAGGAAGTGCAGATCGCCACCGAAAATTTGTGGAAGCCCACAACCGCCGAAGCGGCGAGCGAAATCAAGGCTTACCGGGGTACGTGGCAGGATCAGATGAGATTCCGCGTTCACGATTCTGTGCAGATGGAGACGGCGTTTTTCGTCGGCTTCACCTTCTGGCGGGTCACAGGACTCATGCTGGCAGGCATGGCGCTTTTCAAGCTGGGATTTTTCAGTGCACGTCGTCGGGCAGCAGAGTATTGGACGATGATTTTCGTGGCCGCGTGTGTCGGCATTCCGATCGTCCTGTATGGCACACATCGGGATTTCGCGAACGGCTGGGATTTCCGTTATTCGTTCTTCTACGGCGCGCAATTCAACTACTGGGCTAGCATCCTGATCAGTCTGGGATGGGTAGGCGCGATGATGCTGGCGTCGCGGGCGGCGGCACTGCTAGCTCTTACGCGGCGTCTGGCGGCCGTGGGACGGATGGCCTTCACTAACTACATCATGCACACGCTCATCTGTACCACGATTTTTTACGGACACGGCTTAGGCTTGTTCGGCAAAGTCGAACGCATCTGGCAATTTGTGATCGTGGTCGCGATATGGGCGATGCAGTTGATGATCTCACCAGTCTGGCTGAAACATTTCCTCTTCGGTCCGTTGGAATGGCTGTGGCGTTGCCTGACTTATTGGCAGTGGGAACCGCTGCGGCGAAACACATTGCCGCGAATAAGCGGTGACGAGACCATGCTGACTTACAGCACATAAAGGAGTTGCTCATGATACGTCCAAAAGTCTGCAGCGGCCTTTCCTTCGCACTTTTGTACACGGCTACTCTGTTATTCCACACCGTGCTATGTCATACAGCGGCTGCGCAGGCCAGTAGTGGTGGTGGACCGCAAGATAATGCTGCCGAACAAGCTCGCGTCGCCTTTTCCCATGCACTGCCACACATGGATGGTGGCAACTTGAAAGTTACGATTGTTGAGGTCACGTACGGACCGGGCGAGTCTTCGCCGCCGCACAGTCATCCCTGCCCGGTCATCGGATACGTCGTTGAAGGCACGCTGCAGATGCAGGTAAAAGGTGAGCCAAAGGTAATCTACAAAGCCGGCCAGAGTTTTTACGAAGCTCCGAATGGCGTTCATCTAGTCTCGGCCAACGCGAGCACGAAAAGGCCGGTGACCTTTCTCGCCTACTTCATTTGTGACCACGACACACCGCTCAGCGTTGCGCCACCGGAAAACACAGGTTCGGGAGATAAATGATCATGGACAACGCATCGGCCGCTTCAAACACTCTTTCTCACGCAGCCAAAAAAACTGTGCGCTCCGTGACCTTGGAACGCGTGGTGGTTCTTTATGCCCGCTTTGCGCTTGGCGCCGCGTTCTTGTCGGCTGTGGCCGACCGCTTCGGCCTCTGGGGAAAATATGGCGGATGGGGAAACTTCGCGAACTTTACGCAGTACACTGCCCAGGTAAATTCCTTCATGCCCGCGTTCATGATCCCTTTCCTTGCCTGGGCCGCCACTGCCGCGGAACTGTCGCTAGGCATCGCGCTGATCATTGGGATCTGGCCGCGCTGGATCGCCTTCGGTGCGGCGACATTACTTCTTCTATTTGGTTCGGCGATGGCAATTTCGTTCGGCATCAAGTCTCCGTTGGATTATTCGGTATTCTCCGCGTCCGCAGCAGCGCTCTTGCTTGCGTCTCATCCTTCAGAGCGCGATATCTAGTTTTCGAGGAGGTGCCACATGGCAGACAGTGCAAGAATCGCATTTCCATCTTCTGCGGCAGTTGCACAGTTGTCTTCTGTTCGCACAAGCGCGGTGCCGTGGTATGTGTGGTCGTCCGCGTTAGCCGTAACTTCGACGACCGTTGGCCTCTACTGGGATATCTCCTGGCACATCGGCATTGGCCGCGACACCTTCTGGACGCCTGCCCATCTCGCCATCCAGTTTGGAGCCGTGCTCACCGGACTCTGTTGCGCTTACTTGATTCTGCACACCACCTTCTCGCGCGATGCTGCGGCCAGAGAACACGCAGTAAGTATTTGGGGGTTTCGCGGGCCGCTCGGCGCATTTATCGCGGCCTGGGGCGGGTTCTGCATGCTCACCTCCGCGCCCTTCGACAACTGGTGGCACAACTCGTTCGGGCTGGATGTCGCGATTCTCAGTCCGCCGCACGTCGTGCTCATCATTGGAATTTTTGTTATGGGTGTGGGTGGACTCATTTTGACCACCAGCCAATTGAATCAGACCGACGGGGAAAGCCGGGGCAAACTCAACTGGCTCCTTCTCTATAACGGCTCGCTGCTGCTCTGTCTGCTGCTTATGCTGGGCCTGGAGTACATCAGTGACCAGACGTTAATGCACAGCGCGATCTACTATCGCGTCCTTGGCATGATCGCTCCGGTCGTGCTGGTGGGAATCGGTCGCACTTCGGGACGCCGCTGGGCTGCGACCACTTTGGCCGCGATTTATACTGCTCTGTGGCTCGCGGGAAACTGGGTCTTCCCGCTATTCCCCGCGCAAGCCAAGTTGGGACCGGTGTTCACGCCGATCACGCACATGGTGCCGCTCGGCTTTCCTGTGCTTGTGTTGCCGGGGGCGATTGCACTCGATTTCGTATTCAACCGATTTGCGAATCGAGGCGACACATGGAAGGCGCTAGTCGGAGGCGCCGCATTCATGGCTGCGAGCCTGGCTAGGACTTGGCCGTTCGCTTATTTCCTGATTTCTCCCTACGCGCGCAATTGGATTTTCGCCATGAACGAATTCAGCTACGACACGCCGCCCTCGCAATATCACCTGGCGTGGGTGTTCCGAGCGTACGAACAGTCACGTGTTGAATTCTGGGTCGGCATGCTCATCGCGCTGGTGGTGACGATTCTCTCCGCGCGTATCGGGATGTTGTGGGGAGACTGGATGCAGCGCATTCGCCGGTGACTGCGGTGCCGCGCAGATTCTTTTGGCCGACAGCAAGCTCGATAAGGGGTTCGTATCAGGGTATGCCTTCAGGCATACCGATTCAGTTCGACGGGAACGAACCGGCTTCAGCCGCTGCGCATGCGGACATCGCACACCATCGGCTAAAGCCGTCGAATTTGCTGCTGGCGGCGGCATCGCTAAAGCGATGCCCTGATACGAATCTTTTTTCAAGATAAGCGGCACTCTAGTTGTTTTTTTTCTTGGTCTTGAGGAGGTCTTATGCGAGCCACCCGACTAGCTTTTCTACTCTCACTATTACTCTTAATTTCGACTCCCTTTGCCTTTGCCCATGTCGGCAGCCCCGACGTGTATTTCGAGGGTGCTGCTGGTCCCTACCGTTTACTAGTCACAATCAATCCGCCGGCTATGGTGCCTGGCATCGCGCAGGTGCAGGTGCGCGTCACGTCGGGAACGGTAAGTAGCATCAGCGTCGCGCCCGTTTATGTGAATGGCAAAGATCAGGGGCTGCCGCCGGCAGCGGATGTGCTGCAATCCTCCGCAGCCGATCCGCAATGGTTCACCGGCAAAGTCTGGATGATGGAATCAGGCTCCTGGGAAGTGCGCGTCGAAGTTGCAGGCGCGCAAGGCATAGGAAAATTGGCGGTACCCGTTCCAGTGTTTGCGCGCCGCACGCTGCCGATGGAAAGAGCGCTGGGCATGCTGTTGTTTGGGTTGATGCTGTTTCTCTCGATTGGCATCGTCTCGATTTCCGGAGCCGCTGCGCGCGAAGGCGGACTCGCGGCGTCGGCCATTCCTTCTGAGCGCAATCGTCGCTTTGGACGGATTGCCATGGCGCTAGCGGCTATCCTGGTAGTCGCTATCATCGCGCTGGGGAATTGGTGGTGGAACGTGCAAGCCGCCGACCTGAAACAAAATATGATTTACAGCACTCCGGCACTCGGCGTGTCCCTTAATCACGCCGGCGATGGAACCGGCCAGCTCAGCCTGCGCATCGAAGAAGATTCCTGGCACAAGCTCCGCAAAGAACAATGGTCGATGAGCCTCATTCCCGATCATGGCCACTTGATGCACGCATTCCTGCTGCGTGTTCCAGCGATGGATCGCTTTTACCATCTGCATCCCGAACAGCAGAGCGACGGATCATTCACCATGAAGCTGCCGACGATTCCCGCCGGAAAATACAAAATTTTTGCCGACATCGTTCGCGGCACCGGATTCCCCGAGACGCTGGTCAGTGAAATCGATTTGCCCGAGGTGAAGGGTGAACCATTCTCAGGCGACGACTCTGGGGTGAGCGCAGCATCTTTTGAATCCTCCGTGGCCACCAACATCGCGCAGCTTTCCTATGGCAGCCAAATGATCTGGGAATCGCAAGGCATTTTGAAAGCGGGACAGGTCGCGTGGTTTCGTTTTCGCGTGGAAGATGCGCAGCATCAGCCGGTGAATGATCTTGAGCCTTACATGGGCATGGCTGGCCACGCAGAGTTTGTGCGATCCGATCTATCAGTCTTCGCGCACATTCATCCCGCAGGGTCGGTGCCGATGGCATCGCTGATGATCGTACAAAAAGATTTTGGATCGCCCACAGATCACAGCTCGATGAACAACAATTCGATGGACGTTAATTCGATGAATCATGCCGCGATGACTCAGAACACAGCAGACCACAACAAAATGCAACCACTTCCAGCCGAAGTCTCTTTCCCCTACGGATTGCCGCAGCCTGGCGACTATCGTTTATTTGTGCAGGTCAAGCGGCATGGCCAAGTAGAGACCGGAGTTTTCGACGCGCATGTGGGCAGCTAAGCGCGAGTGTCCGCGCGGACGCCTTGTTTGTCTTTGCGTCCTTTTGCGGCCGTTCTTCGCGATCTTTGCGATAAAAAGCTTTTAACCGCAAAGACCGCAAAGGTCTCGCAAAGCTCGCGAAGCAAATCTGTGAACCAAGACAGGACCACTATTCCACCTGCGGCTATACTTGCCGTGCGATCTTCATGGCCAATATCCTCTACGGGGTCAACGGCGAGGGCGCAGGACACTCGACGCGCGCCAAAGAAGTGCTTACCCATCTGGTCGCCCAGGGACACCAAGTTCACGTCGCATCCTTCGATCGCGGCTTGCGCAATCTTCAACAAGGCTTTGACGTCACCGAAATTTATGGCTTCCGCTTCGCCTACGTGAACAACCGCGTGCGCTACAAGCGCACCATCGCCAAAAATCTGATCACCGTTCCGCAGGTGGCGAAGAGCCTCGCCCGCCTCAAGCATCTCGTTGACGAAAAACAAATCAACCTCGTCATCACCGACTTCGAGCCACTCACCTGTCATGTCGGACACAAGCTAAATTTGCCCATCATCTCAATTGATAACCAGCATTGCCTGACCAACGCAGTTGTTTCGTATCCCAAGAAGTATCGGCGCGATGCCGCGGCTGCCAAGCTGGTAACGAAGCTGATGACACCGCGCGCCGACGCCTATCTCGTCATTTCTTTCTTCATTGCGCCCATCCGCAAGCGCAATACATTTTTGTTTTCTCCGCTGCTGCGGCAGGAAATTATCGAGGCCCGTCCAACCGAAGGCGACCACGTTCTCGTTTACGTCACCTCACCCGCACCGACGCTCGCGAAAATTCTTCGGTCGGTGCGCTGTCGCTTTGTGGCTTACGGGTTCGCGCGCGAAGGACAGGATGAAAACATTCTCTACAAGAAGCCTTCGCTCGACGGCTTCTTCACCGACCTGGTCAGCGCGCGCGCCATCGTCGCCAACTCCGGATTTTCTCTGGTCACCGAGGCTCTGCATCTGGCCAAACCTTATCTTGCAGTTCCCGTGAGCCATCAGTTTGAGCAGATATTCAACGCGCATTGGCTTGAGAAGTCAGGCTACGGCGCTTATTGGGAAGAGTTGAACAAAGAACGCGTCGAATCATTTCTCTACAATGTGCCGCATTATCGTGAGGAACTGGCGAAGTATCCGCGCCAGGGAAACGGCGCGCTGCTGGCCAAGCTGGGCGGCCTAATTGCCAATTACACTTAGGCTTGCATACGGCCTGCATGGAAGTATAAAACGGTAATCGAGACGGCTGTACCAAAGTAATCTGCTTTGGCCGCACCGGTGCAGATACCATCCTTTGAAGACTCCGTCCCCCTCAACGGATTGCCTGCGGGAGCTTTCTCATGCGCGAATTACGCACGTTTCTCCTCTTACTGCTTTCCATTGCAGCATTTGCGACGGTCGCCGCAGCCCAGGACGACGATTCGCCTTCCTTGGGCGACGTGGCGCGCCAGGCTCGGCTGCAAAAGCAGAAAGAGGCGCAGGCTCAGAGTAAAGATGTTCCGGCAAAAGATGCACAACCGGCCGCCGCGTCAACATCAAGCAAAGATTTCGCTAAAGACAAAGAAACATCATCCCAGCCTGCGTCATCCAAAACCGCGCCAGGCAAAGACGAGTCTGCAAAGGTCATCCTGGTCAAAGGCTCGAAAAAAGTCGTCACAAACGACGAAATTCCCGAGCACGTCGGCCCGACCTCGACTCTTCCCGTCACCGTCAAGGCCCCAGGTGCGCCGGACCCGCCGCCGAATTACGAACCTGGTAAAGTTCCGGCTAACTACTTGAAAAACCAGATCCTGCAAATGAAGCAGTACATCTCGAACCTTGAGAGTTCGATTCAAGACCTTACCGACTCAATCCGCTACTCCGGTGGAAGCTGTGTTTCCAACTGCGCACAGTGGAATGCGCAGCAACAGCAGAAACAGCAGCAGGTTGAGTCGATGACGTCGCAGCTGGCACAGATGCAAAAGGTTCTGGAGGCCACGCAGGAAATGGCTCGCAAGCAGGGCTACAACAGCGCAATCTACGATCCGTAGAAGAATTCTTAAAGACTTTCGGAGACGAAAACCCCCACCCTACGAAAACCGCGTAGGGTGGGGCACCCATGTCTTTTTTGGTAGCGAGCCAGAAGCGGTTAGTCGTCTGTATTCTTCTTGTAGGGATTCGGATACTTCAGCACCTTCGTCAAGTCCTTGCCGCGAATGATGCTCGCCGAATGATAAAGCAGCCCCCAGGAATCGATAGTCGAGTTGTCGGGAAAGATGCAGGTCTCAAGCAGTTGGTCGATTCCGCCCTTGGAAACCCAGGCCCCACCGGCAAAATCGGTAGCGCCGATTTCCGCCCCGCCGAGTTGGGAGCAGTAAAACGAAGCCGGGTTGCCGTTTCCTTGTCCATTCCATGGAACCTGCGCGTAGTAGGCCAGCGCCGCCAGCGTCGGCTTCTTGGTGGTGAGCGTTTGCAAAGAAATGTGTATGCGCGACTCGTCCGAGGCTGTGTATTGGCAAAAATATTCTTCTCCCGCCAGCCACAGCCAGCTGCTGGGAGGATTATTCGTGCCGTACACTGCGTGACGAAACTCCACGAGTCCACCCGTGTGCTGGCAGTAGTCTTTGGCCCAGTCTCTATCCCTGTCGTGGTCGCGGTCGTGGTCTTCCGTCGCTGCTTGGGTCGTCGCTTGCCCCGTCGCATACAAGGCAACTCCAAAGAAAACGAGAATCGCTGCCGCCACTCTCAGCCATATTCCTGTTTTGCCCATGATTTCTCCTCAATGTCGTGTAACAGACAGCGGCGAGTCTACCATGATCGGCAAAATTTCGAGCTGGGCGCCGCACGGCCTGAACCGCCTGTCCAGCAAGGCTTTTCGTCGAGGCTCGTGTGACCTTGGGACACAATTTAGGGAATCCAAGAAGAACCCGCCGAAGTAATCGCACGCAGAAGTGAGGGTTAAACCCACAGCAAAATCTCAAAGCGATTCCGCGGCTGGTCGAATTCTGCCTTGAACTTCGAGAAGAACCCGTTTTGTCCTAGCAAGCAGCCGCCAGCAAATTTGAAATCGGTGCAAAATGCACATATAGTTTCGACCTCGCCGAAAGCATGAGATTCATCATCTTCTTCCAGGATGCTTAGCCCTACGGTTGCAAGCCTTGCTTCTTGTTGCTGACCAGTAGTGCCAGAGAACAACCATTTGGGTGCATTGCGAAGATCCAATTTGAGCTGATCCATCGCCACTTCCATCGGAAAAATCGGATAATCGGCCCCGGAGTCGACAAGCGCCATTAATTTATTGCTGGATAGAAATCCGTTCCGCAGGATGACATCTAGGTATGGGCGTGGCGAGTATTAGGGAAGGCCGTTGTATATCTAAAGACCAATCGGCGCTATCTTACACTAGCTGCCAAGCCTTCGCCTTCTAGGGGCATTCTGATCAATACCGGTTCTGCCTCACCTTTAAGCCGAGCCTGAAGGCTAGCGGCCTTAATCGAATCCCCGACCCCGACGATACGGGTCTTATCGTGGGACAAGGCGACCCATGCACCAGGAGGCGCATCTTTGAGGATGGAACTAAGATCACGAGGGGTGCACGCGCTGATCACAGGTTTCTTTTTAGACATAAGGCCCCCAAGCTCCATTCGTGGGGATTCGCTGTTTCTTATTAGAAAGCCGTTATCAAAGTGAGTCAAGTCGCTGATGAGTTACTACCTAGGAAGAAACAACGTGAAAGCCAATCTTTCGCCTTTCTATCCCCACCATTTCTTCCCATTCCCCAAAAACCACATCCCATGCGAAACTAATCGCGTGCCGCTAGTCGTTCGTCCATCGCCCATTCATTCGGTTGGCGTTTACACCTCAACTCGCATCCGCAAAGGTGCGCGCGTGATCGAGTACGTCGGACCGCGCCTGACTCCTGAAGAAGCCGACCGCCTCTATGACGGCGCGCCGCGCACTTATCTGTATGGCCTCGAAGACGGCAAGACCATCATCGACGGCATAGGCCTGGGCGCGTATTTGAATCACTCCTGCGATCCCAACTGTGAAGTCGATGAGATCAAAGGCCGGGTGTGGATTCTCGCTCTGCGCGATATCGCTCCCGGCGAGGAACTCCTCTGGGATTACAACCTCTACGACGACGAAGACCCCGCTCCCTGCCACTGCGGCTCGCCCAAGTGCCGCGGCACGATGTATTCGCGCGAATGGATGGCCAAATTGCGCCGCCGCGAAGCGCGCAGGAAGAAGAAACTCGAACCTATTCAAACTAGTCAGCGTACGACTTTAAGCTCTGAGCCTGCCCTAAGCGAGGGTAGTGAGCCGCAGGGTGCCGACGCAGCGTAGGCACTCAAGACAGGTCCAACTCCCGTTGTCCGGGTTTCGTAACAACTCCCATCCCTTTCTTGACCTAGTTGTCTTCCTGTTTTAACATTCGCCGGAACTTCTTCTCCTCCTGAACCTGGTTTTGGTGATCCGTTCGCAGATGCATTGCTGCGGACGAGCGGCCCTGTTTCCCATTCGCAAAAGCTCTACATTCTCGTCAAAGGAGACTCTCATGCCTCTGAAAAAACTTGATGCGCTTCCGGATTCACGCAAGAACGTCGCACTGCGCAACGATCCGACGCGGGTCGATCCTAAAAAACTCAAGCTGGGCAAGCAAGTGGCGCGGCACGATCCGCGGACGCTGCTGCTCGCCTCCTACATCACGGCTGCGTTGCCCACGCCGCCCGCCAGCTTTGACCTCACCACGAAAGTGGGTACATCGTGGGGCATGATGGACAACGACCAGATTGGCGACTGCACCTGCGCCGCCGCCGGCCATCTGCTGATGGAGTGGATCGCGAACGCGGGCAAGAAAATGTTCACTCCCACCGACAAACAGATTGTTGCCGCCTACTCGGCCATCACCGGCTACAACCCCAAAACTGGAGCCAACGATAACGGCGCGCAGGAAATCGACGTACTCAATTACTGGCGGCAGAGCGGCATCGCCGGACACAAGATCGGCGCCTTCGTGGCGCTCGAACCCTCCAACCATACCAACGCGATGGATGCGGTGTACATGTTCGAAGGCTGCTACATCGGCCTGGCCTTGCCCATCAGCGCGCAGGCGCAGACCCAGAACAAGCAACCCTGGTCGGTGCCGCCGGGAGGTTCCGTCGGCGACGGCAAGCCCGGATCGTGGGGAGGCCATGCTGTTCCCGTGGTCGCTTATGACACCCGCGGTGTAACGGTTGTGACCTGGGGAGCACTACAACTCATGACGTGGTCGTTCTGGGACGCGTATTGCGACGAAGGCTACGCGATTATCAGCAACGACTATCTGAACGGGAAGAAGCAGGCTCCGCAGGGATTCAGCCTACAGCAGTTGCAGGCCGACCTGGCGGACTTGAAGTAAGCGAGCTAAGCAAGTTGTGTAAACGCGGGTGCCCCATGTCTCGCCTCTCTTGCGAGACGGGGGAAGCCGCGAAACGGAGGATCTCTTTTGGGCGCTCTCACGATTGCATTCGATACCACGATCGTAGGAGCGCTCGCCCTGCCATGGGTGTACCTCCTTATTCACTTGTTCTTTTTCGAAGGTGACGATGACCTGCTTCGCTGGTTTAAGCAACAGGAGTGGGCCGATAATCAGGGACTGGTAGCGGCAGCGGGAGTGATTCTATTCGCGATGGCGTTCACGTTGGGCTCCGCGGTTTCGCGCATCGCGCAGGATTTTTTCAACGACGACGACCTGCGCATTCCGCACATCTTCCGCATGACCATGACGGAAGATCGCATTATCGCAAGCGTCTACTGCGAAGCGGACGAAAATCTCGTGCTGCAACCGGCAATGGCAAGCCCTAGTCTAGCGAGCGATATCGAGACCTTCCATTCGCAGAAATCAAACTGCTGCAAAGCGGGCGAAGCAGAGCGGACTGATTCTGAAGTGGCAAACAAAGAGGGGAACAACGAAAAGAAACATGTCTTTCTGGCACGCAGGTCCACCACCTGCACGGGGAAGAATACAAAGGCTGGCTCCACGAGTGATATGGTCGCGGTTACCGTAGAAAATCCCGACCGGCCGCCCTGCCCCTGCGAGCACATCACAAGCAGTACCGGCCGCTACGCGTACGACCAGATGTACGGCAAGTACGAAGACAATTTTAAAAAAACGGCACGGGATATTTTTGGCATGGAAGAGAATTTTCTTTTGCTGAAGGGCGAAGACGCGACGATGCGCCTGCGACAGCTACACGATCAAATCATGGTGCTGCGTGGCGCTACGTTTGACGGGCTGCTTGCGCTGGCATTGTGTTTGTTTGGCTGGGGCGCGAGAGCGCAGCGCGGAAGTCGTAACTTGCCGGAGCGTGTTTTACTCACGCTAATACCGGCTATATTGCTGTTTCTCGCCGCGAACGCTCTTTACCATCATCATCTCGAACGTGCGGTCAGCGACCCGCCGTATATGGAGTTCAGCCTGTTCGTTCTCGGCTGCTCGGGGGCATGGCTGTTGTGGCTGCGTCCGCTGTTGGCGAAGGATGGCAAGGAACATCGCTGGCTGCAGTGGCGATGGGCGACGTTGAGCCTTGTATTTGCAGTTCTCTTCGTCGCCGGAGTTCTTGGATGGTGGGCGACTGAACAACTTTACGCCGAGCAGGTGGTGTATTCGTACAATTCGCAGGTGGCTCAAGAGGAATAATTTCTTTAGTTAAATATTTACGGAGTGATTAACAAATCACCACGTCTCACAAAAAGACGTGTCACCCAGCGCACGTTGGGAACGAATCCGCTTCGATATCACCTTTCCTTGTTGTCATCCTGAGAAGGACGCAAGTCCTTCGAGGGGACCGGACGAACCATGAAGCTGCAGTAAAGTCGACAGGATACGCCGCGCTGTCCGCATCCAGGCATAAAACATCGACGCCGTCACAGCCGTCCGCTGACATGAGGTCCCTCACGACGGCTTCGCCGCCGTTCAGGATGACAAATGCTGTAGCTGCGCCCTTTTAGGTGTAATTTCTCTATAGAGCAAAACTGAACTTTTACGTCAGTTGCCGAACTAAGCTTCCAATCCTATATGGGAGATTCGACCGACTAAGTAGTCAGAGGCGGATTTTGTCTCTGGCATGGGGATGGCTTCGATGGGCGAAGCCTGATCGTGGGGGCGGAGGATGAGATGGTTTCCCACTACTTCGACGTATCTCACGGTGCAGGTATCGTTTTTCAAAACGGCGTATAGATTGAATTCGCCTTTGTGATAAGGCTTGAGCGTGTTGTAATGGCGGTCGATCAGCAACGTAGCTCCGGGTGTAAGGCGTGGATGCATGGCTTGAGCGTCTTTAGCATCAGCCTTGATCAGTACGAAGCGGTGCCAGTCGGAGCGGTCGCCTTCGGTTTCAGTGCGCAGTCGTTGTAGAAAATTCTTTTTGAATTTGAGCATCTCTTTCACGTGCGCGCTGGTGATGAGAGGCTTCGTGGCGGCAACGTAACTGTCGACAAGAAGAACGTTTTCGAATTCGTCGCTGCTGGGCGGCAGGATACTCGCGCGCTTGTTAACCTCAGCGGGATCGAGCAGATCAAGGACTGAGATGTGTTGTACGGAGAGAACCTTGTCCATGCCTTCGATGCTGAGGCCGCGTTTTTTGTTGAGGAAGTTGGAGATGTGGGCTTGTTTGAATCCGGTTTGCTGGGCGAGATGAAGACCGGTAAGCTCTCCTGCTTCGATGCGCTCCCAAAGAATTTTGCGCAAATTCTCTTGCAGGACCCGGAACTTCATATAGGCCGGAGTATAGCACCGGGATATAGCTGGCGCTAAGTAAGTAGGTCATGCAGTCTACGGTTTCTCTTAAGCAGGAACTTCTTCTGAACTTGCAAATCCTTTGTGAGCTTTGCGGTCAAAATCTTTTACCGCAAAGTTCGCGAAGAACTGCCGCTAAGTACGCAGAGAAGGACCTTGGAGGGTGCGGAGTTTTCCACAGCTGTATTTGGTGCGTCCAACCTTGACTGAGAAAATTCACAGTTATACGATCGCGGCAAATGAACGCGCAACTTCCGCTCCGGGAAGAGGACGCCAATGACGAGTCATCCACAAAACTCGCATAACTCTAATGAAGAAAAGGACTTTTGCGAATTTCGCCGCAAGGTGAAGTCGGCGGAGGTTCTGTCGGCTTCCATGGAGCGCCTGTTGTTGTCGCTTCGCTTTACAGGACGGGTGAGTGTAGTGATGCAGAACGGACGCGTGCTCAAGTCGGGCTACGAAGAAGGTTATTTCCGCCAGCGTGCGGTCGGCGGCGCAGACGATGAGATCATGCAGAGACTGTAGAAGCGGAGGAGGCGACGGTAAACATCAGCATAAGGGCGATCTAGTCTCGGAGTCCTGCTTCTCGCCCAAGCACGTGCGGGAAACAGGGCAACTATATACAAAACTAAATAGCTGCAACAGGTCATCGTAAGAAAAACGAGCCCTGCGTTCCGGTTCCCGCAAAGACTGAGGGGAATCAGCGCGGGGTTTTCTTTTCTGGCGTGTGGCTTTTGGCCTCCGGCTCGGGGACTGCGGCGAACTGTCGCCGCCGGAGGGGGATTCATTGATTCTCAATTTTTGAAATTTGGGGAGGGCTTATGAAAGGTAAAGAGAAAGACAGCGAGAACCAGGTCGTACGGATGGAACTGAAATATTGCGAACGTTGCGGAAGTCTGTGGTTGCGGGAGTGTGGCGCGGGAGTTGTGTATTGCAATAGTTGCCAGGTGGAAGTCGCGGAGTTGCCGGTGCCGAAGAAGAAACCGGAGCGGGTCAAGGTTCCAGTGCGCCGGCACACGGTGGTGGAGGATTACGGCTTCGAGGGAGCGAATGGAGATGAGATGGATATGGAAGCGGCGGGAGGTGTGGCATGAGCAGCGTCATTGCGTGGATCGCCGCGGAAGCGGAGCAGAGGGAGCGTTCTGATTTATCGCAGGGAACGAGGGATATGGCGTGCCCGGTCTCGAAAAACAAAGAGCACCGTACTCTCCCGATACAGGATCTGCCGGTTCACCAGTTTCCAGCCATAGGACGTCAAAATCCCCATCCTTCGCAAAAAGCGCGAAGGATGGGGCACCCAGAGATGCCTTCCCCTGCGGTCGAAGAGACCCCAGGAATGAGCGCAGCCGATTATGTTAGCGAGGAGTTTCGCGATCGGGAGCAGGAGCGAAGAACGTATCGAGGACGCACGGTAGCGATGCTGCGGCGGTACATGCGGTATTCGATTGAGACGGGAAGGCTGCCGTCGTTGCTGGGGCGGGAGTTTTTTCGCGCAAAGGTGACTTCGTACAGCGTGGTTACATTTGAGGACCGTGTGATTTTCGTGCACGACATGGAGACTTGTCTCGAACGGCTCGATGAATTTTCGCAGCAACTGATTGCGCGGCACATTTTGCAAGAGCATGACCGGCGGGAGACGGCGAAGCTGCTGCACTGCAACGAGAAGACAGTGCGGCGGCTGACTCCGTTGGCGCTTGATCAGCTTAGTGAGATTCTGCTCGATATGAGGCTGATGGAAAGGCTCGACTCGATGGAGAAAAATTCCTGTCAAGGGGGCTGGAGGATCGAAATTTTGTAAGTGATTGCGAAGAGGACAAATAGAAATTTCGGGAAATGTCCACTTTACCCCAATCAATTTGTTATTCTGAAAATAGAGAGCGAGAAACAACATAATCTCCTGTGGAGGACGCGCGTTGGGCGCGTCCTCTGTTTTTTTGGAGTGTAGTAGAAGCGAATTCATGGGGAGTCCGAGTGTTGGGGCAATGATCAAGAAAAAGGCAGCGGGTCAGACGGCAACGAAGAAAAAATCGGGCAAGAAGAAAACGGCGAAGAAAAAACTGGATGCGGCGCAAGTACGGGAGGAACTCGCCGGATTGGTGAAATCCGAAGCGAAGGAGATCACCGAGGCGGTAATGGATCAGGCTATGCATGGAGAGCTGGCGCCAGCGAAGTATCTGCTCGAGATGGCGGGAGTGTTTCCGCCGACGAATGATGGTGAGCAGGCGACGGAAGAAGAAGATTGCCTGGCGAAGACACTGCTGGATCGTTTGAATGTTTCACGAAAGGCGGCGACGGAAGAGGACGATAAACCAGCGGATTCCGGGAACGAGAAGGTTGAGGGTGAGAGTTCGTCCGTGAGTTGAAGGTTGCCAGTTGAAGCGGGAAAGCGTCAGAGAAAGAAGCGCACCGCAAAGCACGCTAAGGATTCGCGAAGGACGCAAAGAAGATCAGTGAGTGGCCACCGGTGAGAGCTGGTGGCTTTTTTGTTGCGCTGGAAAGGAGCATGGTCATGTACGCGAGATTTCGTGACGCGGTGTGCCACTTCGAGTGCGAAAGCTGCGAGGTTAGAGATCACCGATGCACTAATCCCAACTGCAATTGCACCCATCCGCCTAGCCATCTTGCCGATGAGTATTACTGGACTCGACGGCGATTAGAGCGAACCGGCAAAGATGCCAGTCGTTCGGACATCGCATTTGTGCTGTCGGCCCCGCGGAGGCCGCTTCGACCGAGACAGAACTCGGGGTCCCCACACGTCGCTTGAGAAGCGATGGGGCAACCTAGACTTGCGGGCTTTCGGAGAGAGCAGGCAACCTTCGACTCCGCAAGTTGACTCGCTATGCGAGTCGGCTTACTGCGCTCAGGATGACAGATCGGCGGCGATCAGTAAGATGCCCTAGTGAGTATGGGCAATCACGTAGAATGAGGCGAAGCGGTGCAACGAGAGCGATTGGTGGCGATTTGGGTGGGGGAAGTTAGAGATCCCGCGTCTCGGGAGAAACACAAGAAACCGAGAGTCAAAATCCCCACTTCTCGCAAAAGAGGCGAGAAGTGGGGCACCCAGCCCATAGAAAAAAAGACACCGCGCAGGAACGGGATGGATATCACCTGGTTGACCGACCGAATTGCGGTCGGAGGCGGAATCTGGAACGCGGAGAACATGGCGAAGGTGGCCGAGACGGGCATCACGCACATCATCGACATGCAGATTGAGTTCGATGACACGCCGCTGGCAGCCGCGTGTGGCATTGAGGTCTTGTGGAATCCGACGGATGACGATTTTGAGCCGAAGCCTGCGGAACTGTTTGAGTGCGGAGTGAAGTTTGGGCAAGCAGCTCTTGAAGCTGAAGGGAAACTGTTTATTCATTGCGCGGCCGGAGTACATCGGGCGCCGATGATGGCTTCAGCACTGCTGAGTGTGATGGGATGGGAACTGCGGGATGCGATGCAGTTGATTGAGGCGCGGCGTCCAGTGACGGATTTTCCTGAAGTGTATGTGCGGAGCGTGGAGGAGTTCTTGAACGGCAGAGCTTTAACCACAGAGGGCACAGAGGAGCACTGAAGATATTAGGGCACACCTGCATTTGTGCCGAGGTAGGGATCCTTCGACTCCGCAGCCGACTCGCTTCGCGCGTCGGCTTGCTGCGCTCAGGATGACAAAAAGTCTGATACAAGACTGGAAGTGAGAATCTGCTGAAAATCAAGTCAAAATCCCCACCCTTCGCAAAAGGCCGTGAAGGATGGGGTACCCAAACCAGAAATAAGATCTGCGCAAGAGAGAGACACCCGCAACATTCAATGGGACTGATGGAGGAGGATATGCGTGACGCCGGACGCCGCCCTATGGGGCGGCTTTGTTGTTGGGTGGTGATGGGAATTGCGGCCTGGGGTGCGTGGCTTCCGGCGGGCTGGGCGCAGAGCGGACCAGTAACGACCACCGTTACTGACACTGTGTATCAGGCAGATGGATCAGTGGCGCATGGGACGATGATCATCACCTGGCCGGCGTTTCAAACCGCAGGCGGAGCACCGATCGCTCCGGGATCGACGAATGTGACGATCGGGTCGAACGGCATTTTCAGCGTTGGGTTAGTGCCGAATACAGGAGCGACTCCGGCGGGCGTGTATTACACCGTGGTTTACCAATTAGGCCCCGGGCAGGTGAAGACAGAGTATTGGGTGGTCCCGACAACGTCTCCGGCGAACCTGGCAGCAGTGCGGACGACGCCCGGTTCGGGAATTGCGTCACAACCGGCGTCGATTCAATTTGTGAATTCAGGATTAGCGACGAAAGCGAATGACAACGTGGTAGTACACCTAGCTGGTACGGAGACGATTTCTGGGACGAAGACGTTTTCTGCGGCTCCGAATGTTCCAACACCGACGAGTTCGGGACAAGTCGCGAGCAAAGGCTACGTGGACGGAGTGGTCGAATGTTTTAATGCATCGGCGTGGGCGAAGAGCACGGGATCAGCGCCATTGGCGAATCCGCAGCCTTGAGGCGCAATCATACTGAAGCAGGACAGAGCTCGGATTTTTCAATCACATGGGTGATGTACCGTGGATCGAGTGGGCGAAGGCATTAGGAATTCCAATTCTAGCGGTGGCGGTTTCATTTGCAACCTACCGGTCGGGGCGCTGGCAAGTGCGCATTGCGCGAGAAAAGTTGCGGCACGATCTTTATGATCGGCGATATGCCATCTACATGGCGTTTTATCATCTGCTGGTTGCTATAGCCGAAAAAGATGACATAGAAGCTGAGCTTCAGGAAGCGAATGCCGCACGAGCACAAAGTCCCTTTCTTCTTGATCGGCACCTCGGAGCCTATCTCGACAGGCTATACAAAGAAGCATTCCGAATTAACGTTGAAAGCAGGCTCGTTCACGAACAGAATCTCTGGTCGCGTGAGCGAACCGCAAGAGCCAGTCAACTTGGATCGGACAAGCTGTATCTCGCGGGTCGAACGCGGGAGTTGATTCAGGAATTTGATTGCTTACGGCTGACTGATTTGTCGGAGTAAGCGGTATTTAAAGCCGCTGGACCGACAGGGCTAAAGCCCAATGGCTTTGGGGCGGTCGACGCGGCCCTAAAGGGCCGCTCTTCCACTTTGACTGTAGTTTTCTGGCCGCGGTCCTCCCGAAGTGTCTCGACCACAATTTTTTTCAACTGATTCTGAAGCTAGCCGACTTCTTCGCTCCAGATTTCGAGATTCTTTTTCACCTGCGCCATGAACTGATCAGCTACAGCACCGTCGATGAGACGATGGTCGTAGCCAAGCGTAAGGTGAACCACGCTGCGGATCGCGATGGAGTCGTTGCCATCTTTGTCAGTGATGACGAGCGGCATCTTCGTGATGCCGCCTACGCCCATGATTGCCGAGTTCGGCTGATTGATGATGGGCAAGCCGAAAACGGCGCCGAACTGTCCAGGATTTGTGACGGTGAAGGTGGAACCTTCGACGTCTTCTGGCTTGAGCTTCTTGGTGCGGGCGCGCTCGCCGAGATCAGTGATGCTGCGCTGCAAGCCGAGGAAGTTGAGATCCCCGGCGTTTTTGACGACAGGGACGATGAGTCCCCAGTCGAGCGCGACCGCGATGCCGACATTGATGTTGCGATGGTAGCGAATGTTCTCGCCTTCGATCGACGCGTTGATGATGGGCCATTGCTGCAGGGCCATGATGGCGGCGCGCACGAAAAACGGCATGAAGGTGAGACGTACCCCGTGGCGCTGCTCGAATCCGTTCTTGTGTTTGGCGCGCAGGTTGACGATGCGAGTGAAGTCAACCTCGTACATGCAGTGAACATGAGCACTGGTGCGGCGCGACTCGATCATGTGCTTGGCGATCAGTTTGCGCATGTTCGTCATGGGGACGAGATCGCCGGGGAACGGAGCGGGCGTCGGGCGCGTGGTCGGAGTTGAAGGTGTAGATGCCGGTTCAGCCGCGCGCGCCGGTATGGCGGCAGGAGCGGGTTGCGAGGAAGATTGACCCTCGATGAATGATAGGATGTCTTGCTTAGTGATGCGGCCACCGAGCCCGGTACCGGATACTTGCGAGAGATTGACTCCGTGCTCGCGTGCGATTTTGCGAACAAGCGGAGAGGATCGGGCTTCTTCTTCTTCCTCTTCTTCGTCAACAGCAGGAGCCGGGGTTGCTTGGGGCGGGGCAGCGGCTGCTTTTTTCTCTTCTTTTTGCGGTGCAGCAGCGGCGGGAGCGGGTTTCGGCGGCGGCGGCGCTGCAGCAGGCTTAGCAGACGCGGATTCTCCATCAACGGCGATCGTGCCGACCACGGTGTTGACGCCTACGGTCGTTCCTTCTGTGACTTTGATTTCCTGCAGAACTCCGGAGGCCGGAGCAGGAATTTCTGCGTCAACCTTGTCGGTAGAAATTTCGAATAAAGGCTCGTCGCGCTGGATCTTGTCACCGGGCTTCTTGAGCCATTTTGTAATGGTGCCTTCGACGATGGATTCGCCCATCTGGGGCATGATGATGTCAGTTGGCATGAGTTCCTTCCTATGACCGCACAGACCCAAAAGAGGGTTGGGCGCAAACGAATATTATAGCGGGTGCATGTGGCAAACCGCAGGTGCCTGAAGCCCGGAGAACTACGCGGCCCTGCAGGGCCGCGCTTCCACGTTCTCGTCACCGTCGAGCTTCGCTCGACCGGACAGCCGAGAGCGGCTGTCCCCACATCGACAAGCCAATGTCCTAGTGGTGCTCGTGCTTCTCTTTGCCTTCCTTTTTTTCTTCTTCCTTTTTCTCATCGGCGGCGACCGGGGCGATATTGAAGTTCGCTTTCCAGAAGTCCTGAACGGCGGGCGGGAGTTTGTCCATGTGAGAAAGGAGCATGGCGATCTTCCACATGTCCTGTTCGGGGAGGGTTTTGTCCCAGGCGGGCATGCCGGTGTAACGGATGCCGGTACGAATCGTGTAGAAGATGTGCCACTCAGGATCGTCGGGGGGATCGGAGATGAGATTCGGTGGCGGCGGATAAAACGATGCGGCAAGCGTCGACGGTTTGCGATCTAGGCCTCCGTGGCAGAGAGCGCAGTTCATAGTGTAGAGCTTCATGCCGTCTTCGAGGTTCTGGTCGGTGGGGGCGAGGGGGTTGGTGAGGTGCGGAGCGTGGCGCTCCATGGAGGCGTCGACGGCGCCCATGGCAATGCGGCGTTCGAGATGTGGCGGAGGAACGTTGGCGGCGGTGGGAAAGAAACCAAGCATGGCGAAGCCGAGTCCGCCCAGAGCGAGAACGAGGAGCGTCACGATGACGCCCAGAAGAAATTTGCCCATGAGACCTCCTGGGGAATAATGAAGACATTGTGTCAGAAGCGACAGTGGGACGCCAACCTCGGCGACTGAGGGCGCTTGCCTTCCCGGTCAGTACCGGCATGACTGAAAGTCGTGCTCTTCCCAGTCCACGAACAGTCGAGGGCGGCTGTCCCTACATCAAGTCGAAACCCGCGGCGGACGGGGGCGTCCGCCGCTCCACAAGTCAGTACGCTTTGAGGCGACGCGATTCGCGGACGACGTCTTCTACTTTTGGCAGGTAGTGATGTTCTTGCGGTGGCGAGAACGGAATTGCGGAGTCAAAGCCGGCGATGCGAACGATCGGGCCGTCAAGATCGTCGAAGGCTTCTTCATTGATGATAGCGGCAACTTCTCCGGCGAGGCCTCCGGTGCGGGAGTGCTCGTGGAGGATGATGACTTTATTGGTCTTCTTCACCGTTTGTGCGATAGCTTCGCGGTCGAGCGGGGAAACCGTGCGCAGGTCGAGGATTTCGATGTCAATTCCTTCCTTGGCCAGAATGTCTGCGGCTTCTAACGCAGTGTGAACCATCGCGGCGTAGGTGATCACGCTGAGGTCGCGTCCTTCGCGAACGATGTTCGCTTTGCCAATGGGAACAATGTAGCCGTCAGTGGGAACCTCGCCCTTGATACGGCGGTAGAGATATTTGTGCTCGAAGAAGATGCAAGGGTTGTTGTCGCGGATGGCGGCTTTGATGAGTCCCTTGGCGTCGTAGGGCGTGGCGGGGCAGATGACCTTGAGTCCAGGATTGTGCACGAACCACATCTCGGGATTCTGCGAGTGAAAGGGGCCGCCATGCACGTATCCGCCGCTGGGGCCGCGGAGGACGAGCGGTGCGGGCGCTCCCCAGAGGTAGTGCGTCTTGGCCACCATGTTGGAGATCTGGTTCATTGCGCAGGGAATGAAGTCCATGAACTGAAATTCGGCGACGGGACGCATGCCGGTGAGCGACGCGCCGAAAGCCGCGCCGACGATGGCAGACTCGGCGATGGGCGTGTCGATGACGCGCTCGGGGCCGAAGTGGTCGATGAATCCGTCCGTGACTTTGAATGCGCCGCCGTAGATACCGATGTCTTCGCCGAGGCAGAAGACGGTCGGGTCGCGGTCCATTTCTTCCCAGATTCCTTGGCGGATGGCTTCGAGATAGGTGAGTTGGGGCATGGTTAAAAAATTCTTTCGCCGCAGATTTACACGGATCTACTTCAAGTGCACGGCGGCTTCGGTTTTTTTGTATCCACCTGTGCCCTTCTTTATTTTTGGCATGCCGTATTTCAGTTTGATTTCGTGGCAGCCGTTTTCGCAGTAGACGCCACCTTCGGCGGATTCTGGCGTTGGCATTGGGGAGTTCACGGCAATCTCGCGTTCTTCTTCGATAACCCGCTCTACGTTCGCAATCAGACCGGCGTTTTCTTTCGCTGTCAGCCACTTCTTTTCTCTCACTAAGTAATTCTCGAATCTCGCGATCGGGTCACGCTTCTTCCAGAAGTCGAACATTTCTTTGGGGACATACGCAGCCGCGTCGTGGATGGCGTGGCCTTTCATGCGCATCATTTTGGCTTCGATCAGCGTAGGGCCTTCGCTGCGGTGGGCGCGTTCGATGGCATCGTGGGCAGCGTCGTAGACCTGGCAGGCGTCGGTGCCGTCGATGATCACTCCTGGAATGCCATAACCGATAGCGCGTTCAGCGAGGTCTTTGCAACGGTACTGCATCTCCGACGGCGTAGAGTAGGCCCATTCATTGCTCTCGACAAAAAGCACGAGCCCAAGATTCTGCACGGCGGCGAAGTTGATGCCTTCGTAGGTGACGCCAGTGGACTGGCCTCCGTCGCCGATGTAGGTCATAACTGCGACGTTGCGGCCTTGCAGGCGCGCGCCGAGCGCGACGCCGGAAAGCACGGGAATTAAATCGCCGAGCATGGAGATGGGCGAGACCATGTTGCGTTTTTCGATATCGCCGAAGTGCGAGGTGCCGTCGCGGCCTTTGGTGGGCGAGTCGGCTTTGGCCATGTATTGCATCATGGTGTCGCGGGCGGCGAATCCGCGGACGAGCAGCGAGCCCTGATTGCGGATCATGGGCGCGAACCAGTCATCCTTATCGAGCGCGTAGGCAGAGGCACAGGAGCAGGCTTCCTGGCCGAGTCCGAAATAGACTCCGCCGACGACCTTGCCTTGCTTGTAGAGATTTTCGAGGGCGATCTCCATTTTGCGGTTGAGCAGCATGAAGCGATAGACCTCGATGGCCTGCTGCTTGGTTAAGTATTTGGAGTCGCGGATGGGTGGGACAGGAGTGTCGAGGTCGCCTTCCACTTCGTAGTGGACGCGTCCGTCTTTTTCCGTGGCTTGATGGACGGTGAAGTTCGGGTGCTCGAGACGGAGATCGAGGATGGAGTAAGTGCGGAGGCCGGAAGACGAATTGGGAGTGGCTGTCGCACTTCGCGCGACTGAACGGCCGAGGGCGGCCGTTCCCACATGAGCACTGCCGGCTTTTGCTCCGTTGCGCGGGCGATTACCGTTGGAGCTGTGTTTGGAATTCTTCTTTTTGATGGCCATGTAAGACAGCGCGGAAGGCGCGTTTCTTGATGGTATCGCGAGAAAGGTGGAAAGAGCTAGGCATCTAAGCAGCGAGATTGCAAATCAGCGGGCAGTGGCATTCTGCAATATTGCGATTTTGTCGTCGCGGCGGCTCTCTTTGGCGATTGTAAGAGCAGTCATGCCTTTGTGGTTTTTTGCCGACGGATCGGAATGATAGCGTAATAGCAATTCCAAGATTGAAGCATCACCAGTCATGCCTGATGCCATTATAAGAGCGGTTTCACCATCGTGGTTTCGCGCATTTACGTCCGCGCCTGCATCCAGCAGAATTTGCATCACTTCATGTGAGCTGTTCATTGTTGCGACGGCACATTGACATGCAGCAGCGATGAGCGCTGTGTTTCCGTACTTGTCCGTCACATCAAGACGTGCACCCTTCTGCATCAGCAGCTTGAATATATCGGTTTGTGCGTAGCCGGCTGCCTCCAGTAACGGAGTTGCGCCGTCTTCATCTTTGCCCTCGAGATCAGCGCCGTGAGCGAGAAGCGATTCGACCGTGGCCGTCCAAGACGTGACGATTTCGCTGGATTGAGGCTGTGGCCGGTTTGGCAGATTCGTGTCCACGATTGTGAGAACCACGGGTCCTCCTCTGATCGCCTCGAACAAGGCATGATTTTTCGCACTAGTATCCGAAAGCCGCACTAGCAAATTGACCAAACGTGCCGATCCGCCTCGGGCCGCCCAACTTAGTGCTGTTTCTCCCTGCTCATCTTTTGCATTGGGGTTCGCCCTATTCTCCAGCAGCAGGCTGACCAAGGGAACGTCGCCTTCTTCGGTGGCTTCCATCAACGGAGTCATTCCGTTCGTCCCGCGCGCTTCGATATTGGCACCTGTGTTCAGAAGATGCTCGACAGCTACAAGGTCGTGGTGTTGGATTGCCATGAACAGTTTGCCATCGAGAGGATGCTCTCGCTGCGCAGATAGTGCAGCGGATACGGCAAACGCCAAAAATAGTACGACTAGAAATCTCTGAAACTGCCGTGCATGTGCGTAACGATACGGGAACTTCATGCTGCTCATTATCGTCCCGATTGAAGAGTCGAGAATGTTACCGCGGTCATGCCCAAGCTGTGTCGTCTTCTTCATGAATGCGGCGGAGGTTCTCGGGAACTTGCATTGGAACTCCGACGGTGCCGCCCAGCAAGGCGTCGAGCGTATCCATCCAAAGAATCTGGCTCTGGAATACAAGACCGAAGTTGCGGGAGATGGATTCCGCGACGGCTTTGAGATCGAGTTCGCGACCGAGTTCACGCTGCATCGAGGTGACCGGCTTTGTCGTAATGCCGCAGGGGATGATCAGGTCGAAGTAACTGAGGTCGGTGTTGACGTTGAGCGCGAAGCCGTGCGAGGTAATGAAGCGGGAGATGTGGATGCCGATGGCGGCAAGCTTGGATTCGGATTCAGTCCAGACGCCGGTGAGGCCGGGGATACGCTTGGTCGGGATAGCGAAGTCCGCGCAGGTGCGGATGAGAACTTCTTCGAGACGACGGACGAATTCGATCACGCCGAGGGTCTTGCGAAGGGCAGACGAGTTCCGAATATCTTCGGGAGCGTCAAAGCGAGTCTGCGACTCGCCGGGGCGGATGAAGACGTCCGCCGCTCCACGAGCGTATCCACGAAGATCGAAGATTGGGTAGCCGACGATCTGACCAGGGCCATGGAAGGTAACGTCTCCGCCGCGATCGCATTCGAAAAGTTCGACGCCACGCTGGGCAAGGAGTTCTTGCGACGCGACTATGTTCGCGGCTTTGGCGTTGCGGCCAAGCGTGATGACTGGTGCGTGCTCGAGCAGGAGCAGGACATCGCCGATTTTTCCTTCTTTACGAAGGACGACGAGTTGCTGCTGCAAATAGAGACCGGTGATGTAGTCAACGGTGCCGAGTTGGATAAGAGAAATCAACTTCTGTTTGCCACGGATTTGCACGGATTCACATCGATCAAAGCAAAATCATTTCACCACGGAGGCGCAAAAGGAAATGCACAGGTCCTTCGCGCAAAGAACGCGCTCAGGATGACAGGCTTTGTTGGACTATCCGTGTTCATGCGCGTGAATCCGTGGCCATAAAATTTATGCGTTAATCGCCATTCCATATACGCTGTTGGATGCGTCGAGCATGGCTTCGGCGAGCGTGGGATGCGCATGGATCGTCCACATTAAATCTTCTACTGTTGCTTCCAATTCCATTGCAGCGACGGCTTCGGCGATCAGTTCTGTTGCCTGCGGGCCGATAATGTGGACGCCTAGAATCTCTCCATAGTCGGCGTCGGAAACAATTTTGATGAAGCCTTCGTGTTGGCCGACAATTGACGCGCGCGAGTTTGCCGTGAAGGGGAATTTGCCGATCTTCACATTGTATCCGGCTTCGCGGGCCTTGGTTTCGGTGAGGCCTACGCTGCCGATTTCTGGATGGCAGTAAGTCGCCCCAGGAATATGTTCCGGATTGATCGGCTTGCTGGGTTTGCCCGCGATTTTGGCAACGGCGACTAGCGCTTCCATCGCGCCGACGTGCGCCAGTTGCGGCATGCCTAGAACGATGTCGCCGACGGCGTAAATACCGGGTTCGGCAGTCTGCATCCAGGAATCGGTTTTGATGAACTCGCGGTCGGGTTTAATTTTCGTTCTCTCCAGACCGATATCTTGCGTGCGGGGCTTGCGGCCGACGGCGATCAGAATCTTTTCGGCTTCGATCTTCTGCTGCTTGCCTTCGGCGGTAATAGTGACCACAACTCCGGATTTCGTTTTTTCGACTTTGTCGACCTTCGCGCTGGTGTGGAAGTTAATGCCGCGTTTGCGGAAGACGCGAGCAAGCTCTTTGGAGACTTCTTCGTCTTCGACTGGAACAAGGCGCGGCAGCATTTCGACAATCGTCACCTCGCAATCGAAAGAGCGATAAATCGAAGCAAATTCGACTCCTACAGCACCGGCACCGACGATCACTAACGATTTCGGAATCTCCTTCAGGCTCAGAATCTCGATATTGGTGAGAACTCGATCGCCAGCTTCAAGGCCGGGAATCATACGGGCTTCAGAGCCTGTGGCGAGAATGACGTTTTTCGCTTTGAGATGGCTGGCCTTGCCGTCGTTTGTGAGTTCGACGGTGAACACGCCGTTTTGCGCCGGGCCCGTGAGTTTACCGTAGCCTTTCACAGTGTCGACCTTATTTTTTTTCATCAGAAAGTCGAGGCCCTTGGTGTGCTTGGTGACGATTTTGTTTTTGCGGTCTTGAATCGCAGCCCAGTTCAGCTTGCGTGCGTCGACGCCTTCGATTCCGAATTCTTTTGCGTCTTTTAGATGATCCCAAAGTTCGGCGTTGAACAGCAGCGCCTTGGTCGGGATGCAGCCGACGTGCAGGCAGGTACCGCCGAGGAATCCGTCTTTTTCAATCAGCGCAGTCTTCAGGCCATATTGGCCGGCGCGGATGGCAGCGGTGTATCCGGCGGGTCCGCTGCCTATGATGGCGACGTCGTAGATGGTTTCAGGCAAAGGAATGCTCCTCTGTTAAGAACAGATGATGATGGGCAAACGTTTGATTCTAGAACAGACTGGAAGGGAGTGACAAAGCAGGGATCGTTGCTACGGTTAGGGATCCTTCGACTCCGTAGCAGCTTCGCGTTTGTGAAGCTGCTACTTCGCTCAGGATGAGAAAGGCGTGGAGTGCCTAGTTGCCTTCGTTGCTGGCGCGCTTCCAGTTGATCAGCTCGCCGATGGTCGAGCTGGTGCTTGAAACCGGCTGCTTGTAAGCCTCGACTTCCGAGCGCGAGGCTTCTTCGCCAACGGCACGGATGCTGAGTCCGACTTTCTTTTCTTCCGGGGTCATTTTGATGATCTTGAAATCGTGCTCCAGGCCGGGCTCGAGATGAATGGGCTGGCCGTTTTCGTCGGTGGCTTCGGACTTGTGGCACAGACCCTCGACCCCTTCGGCAATCTCGACGAAGGCGCCGAATGCGGCTACGCGCAGGACTTTTCCGTGGACCACATCGCCGACGTGATGCGCGGCGAAGAACGACTCCCAAACGTCGGGCTGGAGTTGTTTTACGCCGAGAGACAGCCGGCGTTTATCCGGCTCAATGGCGAGCACGATCGCCTTCACCCGGTCACCCTTCTTCAAGACTTCGGAAGGATGCTTCACGCGCTTGGTCCAGCTCAGATTGCTGACGTGCACCAGACCGTCAATGCCATCTTCGATCTCGATGAAAGCTCCGAAGTCGGTGAGATTACGGACGCGGCCTTCCACAGTCATGCCAACGGGGAATTTCTCATGCAGCGAATCCCAGGGATTGGACGCCAGTTGGCGCATGCCGAGCGAAATGCGGCGCTCGGTGGGATTAACGTTGAGTACGACGCACTCGACCTGGTCGCCGACATTCACCAGCTTTGACGGGTGCTTCATGCGCTTCGACCAAGTCATCTCACTGACGTGAACCAGCCCTTCGATTCCCTGCTCAAGTTCGACAAACGCTCCGTAGTCGGTGACGCTGATCACGCGTCCAGAGACATGCGCGCCGACGGGATAACGATGCTCGGCATCGAGCCACGGATCGGGTGTGAGTTGCTTGAAACCGAGCGAGACACGTTGCTTATCTTTGTCGTACTTGAGGACTTTGACCTGAATCTGATCGCCGACGTTGACTAGGTCTTTGGGGTGAGTGAGGCGTCCCCATGACATGTCGGTAATGTGGAGCAAGCCGTCGAGGCCGCCGAGATCGACGAACGCACCGTATTCGGTGAGGTTCTTGACCACGCCCGTAAGGACCGAGCCTTCTTCCAGGTGCTCCAGTGTTTTCGAGCGCTTTTCATTCTGCTCGCCTTCAAGCAATTCCTTGCGCGAGACGACAATGTTGCCACGCTTCTTATTCAGCTTGATGACAGCGACTTCGAGCGTCTGGCCCTTCATACCATCGAGATTGCGGATGGGACGCAGATCGACCTGCGAGCCGGGCAGGAAGGCGTGCGCACCCATGATGTCAACGGTGAGGCCGCCCTTGATGCGGTCGATCACGACAGCTTTGATCGGCTTCTTGTCGTGATGAGCTTTTTCAATTTCTTCCCATGCATGAATGCGCTGCGCTTTCTGGTGTGAGAGGTTGATGTAACCTTCTTCCGCCTCACCCTTGTCGCGCATCACGTCGATCTCGTCGCCGGGCTTGAACTTTGGCTTGCCCTCGTGGTCGAGCACCTCGGCCAACGGCAACATTCCCTCCGACTTGGCGCCAACGTCGACGACCACATGCGTCGGAGTCAACTTGAGCACGGTGCCCTTGATGACACGATCATCACTGACAGCTTCCTCAGCTTCGGTGGTGAAGGTTTCAAGAGCAGTAGCGAAATCCTCACCGGCTGCGTGCTTTTCGTCGGACGACTGCGGCGCATGCGCGGATTCGGATTCAGCAATTGGCTCGGGCTGGTGGTCGGTCCCTGCGGGTTCGGCTTCAGTTGCAACGGTTGAAGTGGAATCCTGGGCGATGGCGTCGATGGTGGTTTCGTCGAACAAAGTGAATGCCTCTCTGGTGACTGGCTGCGGGCCTGCGTAGCGGACTGCTGGATGAGTCGTTTGGTTGTGGTGGGCTCACCCTGGCGAGTGGGCTTGGACAATCCCAGCTGTCGGACGTTTATTGCAAAGAACCCGCGTCCAATGGGAACTTCTCGACTATAGCAACCGCGCGCGAACAGTGTCAAACGCAAATCTTCTGCATGTTACAGGCAGGTTTCAGCGTTACATTTTCCGAACAAGCGCTCATCTGCTAACCTGCCCGCTATGGATTATCTGTGGACTCCGTGGCGCTATGCCTACGTTTCTGGCGCAGAAAAGTCGACTGGATGCGTGTTTTGCGAAGCTGCGAAAGAGAAGGATGACGCCAAGGTGCGGATCGTTTATCGCGGCGAGCATTGCTTCGTGATTCTGAATACGTATCCGTATACGCCGGGGCACGTCATGGTCGTGCCTTATACGCATTTAGACGAATTGCGGCAACTCCCGGCGGTGGCGGCGAACGAGATGATGGCACTTACGCAACGCATGGAGGCGGTACTGCGTGATCTTTACCATCCGGATGGAATCAATCTGGGCATGAATATCGGGAAGGCCGCGGGAGCGGGTATTGCAGGACACATCCATATGCACGTACTTCCGCGGTGGGTTGCCGACGCGAATTTCATGTCGGTAGTGGGAGAAACGCGGGTGCTGCCGGAGATGCTGGATGTAACGTGGGAGAGGATGCGCGGAGCGATTGGGAAGAGCCAATCTCGGTAAACCGCTGATTACAAACCACTCCCTGGCATGGCTACGATTGTCATCCTGAGCGGCGTTCTTGGCCGCGAAGGATCTATGCATTTCCTGGCAAGTTGCACAGGTTCCTTCGCTTCGCTCAGGATGACAATCCGCGTGAAGCTATTGCCACAGTGCTCAGCGCAACAATTTTTCCATCTGGTTCTCATCTATCACTGCTACTTCTAGTTCTTTTGCCTTATCCAGCTTTGAGCCAGCGTCTGCTCCAGCGACGACGTAGTCTGTCTTTTTGCTAACCGAGCCGGTTACTTTGCCCCCCGCGTCTTCGATCATCTTCTTGGCTTCGTCACGTGTGAAATGAGCCAGAGTGCCGGTCAAGACGAAGGTTTTGCCTGCGAGCTTGGTGCCACGCTGTTTCTTTTGGCCCTTGAAGGCAAGACCGGCTGCGCCAAGGCGCTCAACCAATTTGCGATTGGCAGGGATGCTGAAGAATTCGGCGATGCTCTCGGCGATGCGAGGACCGACTTCGTTTACGTTTTGCAATTCTTCGACGCTCGCGCTGGCAAGAGCTTCCATCGATCCGAAGTGCTCGGCGAGAAATTGTGCGGTACGCTCGCCGACCATGCGAATGCCGAGGCCATAGATCACGCGTTCTAGTGGAAGTTTCTTCGAGTTTTCAATTTCATCGAGAATATTTTGAGCGGATTTATCGGCAAAGCGTTCCAGAGTCAGCAAATCCTTTTTGGTGAGATCGTAGATGTCGGCCACATTTTTGACCAACCCTTTATCGATAAGTTGCGCGACCAGCGATTCGCCCATGCCGTCGATGTTCATCACGCCGCGTGAGGCAAAATGCAGGATTGTTCCCATTAACTTGGCGGGACAGTTGGCGTTCACGCAGCGGTAATCGACCTCGCCTTCTGTACGAACGATCTTTGTCCCGCAGACCGGACAATTCTCAGGTGCCTCAATGTCTCCGCTGCCGCGAGGGTGATCTTTGTCGTCGATAACTTTCGCAACTTTGGGAATCACGTCTCCACCGCGCTCAACCTGCACCCAGTCGCCGATCTTCACGCCCAGCCGCCCGATCTCATCCATGTTATGAAGAGTGGCGTTGCGCACGGTCGTGCCGCCAATCGCAACCGGGGCCAGTTCGGCGACCGGAGTCAGTTTTCCGGTACGGCCGACTTGCCAGCGGACGTTCTCCAGCTTCGTAATACCCGCGCGCGCAGCATATTTATAGGCGATGGCCCAGCGCGGCGCTTTGCCAGTGAATCCGAGTTCATCCTGCAGTGAGGTGCGGTCGACTTTCACGACGATGCCGTCGATCTCGTAGGGCAGCGAGTCGCGCTTCCCCTCCCACTGCTGGATGAAGGCCCAAACTTCGTCCATGGAATGGACGAGTTTGCGATGAGAGTTGACTTTGAAGCCTGCTGCGTTGAGCGCTTCGAGAGTCTTCGAATGCCGATCGAAGTAGGTTCGGCCGTTGGATAAGAGAATGTAGGGAAAGAAATCGAGACGGCGCTGCGCTGTGATGCTGGAATCAAGTTGCCGTACAGTTCCAGCCGTGAAATTGCGAGGATTAGCGAACGTGGCCAGTCCGTTGCGCTCGCGTTCCTCGTTCAATTTTTGGAAAGCGGCGGTGGGCATCAGCAATTCGCCACGCGTCTCGAAATCTGGGGTGATGCCTGCTTTTTTCAATTTGTCATGATCGATCGAGAGAGGAATCGAGTGTACTGTCCGCACGTTTAGAGTCACGTCTTCGCCAATACTACCGTCGCCGCGAGTCACGCCGCGTACCAGCTTGCCATCCTCGTAGATGAGAGCGAGAGACATTCCATCGAGCTTGAGTTCGCAGACGTAGTCGACGTCTTTGCGTCCGCTCAGCTCGTGGACACGGCGCTCCCAGTCACGCAGTTCGTCTTCGCTGTAAGTGTTGTCGAGCGAGAGCATCGGGGAGGAGTGAGGGACTTTAATGAATCCTTCGCGAGGTTTACCGCCAACACGCTGAGTGGGAGAATCGGATGTGATGAGCGACGGATTCTCGGCCTCGAGATCTTTCAACTGCTTCATCAGCTTGTCGAATTCGAGATCGCTGATTTCGGGGTGGTCGAGAACGTAGTAGAGATATTCGTGGTGGCGAATCTTCTCGCGCAGGGATTCGACCTTTTTTTCGGCGTCTTTGGTCACGGCGGGCATCGGGGAGATTATATGCGGAAAGATGAATCGCTCTGCCCGCTCAGTATGACAAGAGTTGGATTGTCATGAACGTTCACGTGCGTAAGGCTGTGATGGCCGATATCCCTCGACTGCATGAAGTGATTGAGGCATCGGTGCGCGTGCTACAGACGCGGGACTATACGCCGGCGCAGATCGAAGGTGCGCTTCAGAGCGTTTATGGCGTCGACAGCCAACTCATCCAAGACGGAACATACTTCGTTGTTGAGACGCAGGCGGGCGACACTGCGCAAATCGTCGCCTGCGGCGGCTGGAGCAAACGTCGCACACTTTATGGCGGTGATCAATTCGCTGGACGTGAGGATTCTCTGCTTGATCCAGCTTGCGATGCGGCGAAGATCAGAGCTTTTTTCGTGCATCCCGATTGGGCGCGGCGGGGGCTTGGCAGTCTCATCCTCGAAGCGTGTGAAAAGGCGGCGATCGATGCGAGTTTCAGGCAGCTTGAGATGGGCGCCACGTTAAGCGGAGTCGCTTTCTACCGCGCCAAGGGATATACGGAGGTTGAAAATCAGGCTGCACCGCTGGGAAACGGCGAAACACTGCCCATCGTAAAGATGGCGAAGCAAGTCAGAAGAACCTAACCGCAAGGACACCAAGGCGCGAAGATCGCAAAGAAATCTAGATTTCCTTGACGCTTTGTCGCCGCAACCTGCGACCGGAGATCTCGAAACTCCCATTCAGCACGGCGTTGATTGCTTCCGTATAGGCCACATGCTCCTGCTCGAGAATCCGCGCCGCCAGCGTGTTCTCATCGTCGCTGTCAAGCACAGGCACGGCTTTCTGCACAATGATGGCGCCGTGATCGAGTTCTTCATCCACGAAATGCACGGTACAGCCGGAGACTTTCACTCCGTAGGCAAAAGCCTGCTCCTGTGCTTCAAGGCCGGGAAACGCTGGCAGCAGTGATGGATGAATATTCAGGATCCGTTGCGGAAACTGCTGCACAAACCAGGGCGAGAGCAACCGCATATATCCGGCCAGGCAGACCAATTCGACACCATGCTGTTTCAGAGTGGCGACAACTTCGCGATCGTGTTCTTCGCGCGGTCTGCCCTTGGAGGGGATTGCGAGCGCCTCAAGCCCACGCTGGCGCACGACGGCAATTCCCGGCGCATCGGCTTTATTGGAAATGACTACAGCGATCCGCGCATTGGGAATGCGGCCGGCGTCGATGCTTTCGGCGATCGCAACAAAATTCGAGCCGCGCCCCGAGAGAAGAATGCCAAGTGAATGCATTGCTGATTGTTGATTGCTGATTGCACTAGGTTTTTTATTCAACAATCAGAAATCAACAATCAACAATTATTCAGCTGTATGTAACCTTGCGCTCGCCCTTGATGATCCGGCCGATCGTGTAGGCTTTTTCCCCCACACGTTCGAGCACGGACTGGGCCTTCTTGAACTTTGCCGCCGGAATGACCAGCAACATTCCCATGCCCATGTTGAACGTGCGCAGCATTTCGTCCTGCGGAACGTTTCCAAGTTGCTGCAAGTGCTCGAAGATCGGCAACACCGGCCACGAGCCGAGTTCGATCGCCGCTGCTGTCCCACGCGGCAGGACCCGTGGAAGATTTTCAGTGATGCCGCCACCAGTAATGTGCGCCAGCGCGGCGACACACTGTGCGTCAATCATTTTTTTCAAAACCGGCCAGTAGCTCTTGTGCGTCCGCATCAATTCGTTACCGACTTTGTTCTTGATCTCGTTCACGTAGGTCTCAGGCGAATAGTGGGCGACTTCAAAGAGCAGCTTCCGCGCCAGGGAATATCCGTTCGTGTGCAGGCCATTCGATGGCAGGCCAAGAATGATATCGCCAATCTGCACATCCTTTCCGGTGACGATGCGTTCGCGATCGACCACACCGACGATGAAGCCCGCCAGATCGTACTCGCCATCGGGATAGAAACCCGGCATCTCAGCCGTCTCGCCGCCGATCAGCGCGCAGCCGTTGTGTTTGCAGGCATCGGCGATGCCCTCGACAACTTGTTCCGCGATCGCGGGGTCGAGCGTCCCGGTGGCCAGATAATCCATGAAGAACAGTGGCGCCGCCCCCTGTACAGCGATGTCATTGACGCAGTGGTTGACCAGGTCGCCGCCAACGGTGGAGTGCAGTCCCATCTCGAACGCGACCCTCAGCTTCGTGCCCACTCCGTCCACGCTCGACACCAGCACAGGATCGGCATACTTCGTCTTATCGACAGAAAAAAGTCCGCCGAAGCCGCCGATCTCGCTCAGCACGCCCCGCGTGAAAGTCTTGTGCGCAAGATATTTAATGCGCTGCTTGGTGCGATTGGCCCGGCTGATGTCGACACCGGCATCGGCGTAGGTCACGGGCGTCGGGCTGAGCGGGGGAGTCTTGGCCACAGATTTTCTTCCGAGCTTGCTTTGTAAATCCTTGTGTGGGGTTAGGGACGTACGCCGGGGAAACAGCGGTTCCTAAGGCCGCTCATTGTAGCACGTTCAGAAGTGGTTATCGGGACGCCGCAGGGCGACGTTTCAGTTCACGAAACTCAGAGGAGTAGATACACAACAACATCTTCCGCGGACGCGCACGCCCGTTCGTCACGGAAGGCCCCGGACTAGTGGGAGATAAAGTCCGAGAAAAAGTAGGCGAGAACGCCGAACAGTGCCAAGCCGCAAATGCCGTAACAGGTAAGAACCCATGCTCCGCGGCCTTCATGATGTTTGGTGGTGGCAGAGGACTGCTCAGTAGAAGAGACGACAGGGGCCCGATCTTCCATGCAAAAAACCTCCAGCGGAAAGATCGTGGCGCAAGTACATTATGCGTCACGCCTGCCTCGCGTCATGGAGAGGCAGGACTATCTGGGCATGATTTTACCCCGGATTTGCGCTGGTGGAATAGAAAAAATGTAATTCTTTAGTCACCAAGTTTGTGTGCAAACTGCTGATCGAAAGAGCGCAAAATTTTAGCCCGTATCCGATCTCTCGTCCTAACGTGAGGCCATGCCCCGTGGGATAATGGCTTTGGGATCCTTTCTCTATGAAGCGTCATCTTTCGCCTGTCCTGCTCTTATGCGCACTGGCCACGACCGCGAGTTCCCAGCAAGTCACTCCGGCTCCCAAGTCCGGGCTGCCTGAGAGTTCTGTTCCACAATCCAACGCGGACAAGAATCCGATCGAAGCTCCTGGGAAATCACCTGCAGACAAGGCTGCCGAGAAGGCGCATGACTACACGCAGGAATCCTTCGTCATCGAGCAGATGCACTCACGTTACCGCTTTGAATCGGACGGAACGGGCCGCAAAGAACTCATCGCCCGCATCCGGGTGCAAAGCGAAGCCGGTGTCCAGCAATGGGGACAGTTGCAGGTCGGCTACAACTCGGCCAATGAGAAGGTCGAAATTCCCTACGTCCGCGTGCTCAAGCAGGATGGCAGCGTCGTCAAAGCTGGTGACGATGCCGTGCAGGACCTGAGCGCTCCTATCGAGCACGAAGCTCCTGTTTACACCGACTACCGGCAGAAGCACATCACCGTACCCGGACTGCGTCCGGGCGAAGTGCTCGAATACGACCTGGTCACGGTGATTCACACCCCTCTTGCCGCCGGACAGTTCTGGACCGAGTACGAATTTGACAAGAACAACATCATTCTCGATGAAACGGTCGATGTAGACGTCCCCGCCAACCGGGCGCTCAAGCTTAAGAACAAGCCGGGGATGGATCCGACGATCAAAGAACAAAAGGGGCGGCGGATTTATCACTGGACCAGCACTCACCTGGAACGCGAAGACGAGAAGGCCGAGAAAGAAAAGAAGAAAAAGAAACACCACCCTGACGACGATCGTCCCGACGTTCAACTCACAACGTTTGAAAGCTGGGAGCAGATCGGCCGCTGGTATGCCGCTCTAGAGAAAGACCGCCGCATGCCCACGCCCGAAGTTCGCGCCAAAGCGGACGAACTGACCAAGGGCTACAGTACCGAACTCGACAAAATTCAGGCTCTTTACGACTACGTCGCCAAGAATTTCCGCTACGTAAGTCTTTCGCTGGGCGTCGGGCGCTACCAGCCGCACGCGTCGTCTGACGTGCTCCACAACCAGTACGGCGACTGCAAAGACAAGCACACGCTGCTCGCTTCCATGCTTGAGGCTGAAGGACTCCACGCGTCGTCGGTGCTGATTAATTCGAGCCGCAAACTCGATCCCGATGTTCCCTCACCATCGCAGTTCGATCACGTGATCACCATGCTGCCGATGGGAAAAGACGAAGTCTGGATGGACACGACCGCCGAAGTTGCGCCGTTCCGCCTGCTCGCCTTCAGTTTGCGTGACAAGCAAGCCCTCGTAATTCCTCCGGCTGAACTCACTTCCGCTGCCGCCCCTCATCTGGAAGAAACGCCTGCCGACACTCCCATGCCCGACACCGAGTCTTCCCAGATCGAAGGCAAGGTCAACGACATCGGCAAGCTCGAAGCCCACGTCCACTATGAGTTCTGCGGCGATGAAGAACTTCTTCTGCGCTCTGTTTTCCGCCGTGTGCCGCAGGCCAACTGGCAGCGCGTGGTTGAAAACGTAAACTCCAGCCTTGGCGGCGATATCACCAATCTCAAGATCAGCGATCCGGCAGCGACACGGGAGCCGTTCACCATGTCGTACGACGTGTCGAAGGTTAATTTTTTCGACTGGTCGAAGAAAAAAACAGAAGTCATGCTGCCGCTCGTGCAATTCAGCCTGCCCGAGATCGATGACGACGCCGATGCTGATGCCGACTCCGAATCTCTGAAGCTCGGGCCCAAAGCCGAATATTCCTACAGCGTGAAGCTGGAATTGCCCGCCAAATACACGGCTCACGCCCCGCTGGCGATTGCCATGAAGCGCGACTATGCCGGCTACGAAGCTGCCTACAAGGTTGACGGAGACATTTTCACCGCGACGCGCAAGCTCGTGATGCAGCAATCGGAACTGCCTGCGGCTCGCGCATCGGACTACGCATCGTTCCGTCGAGCCGTTCTCTCCGATCTCGCGCAACAATTGTCGATCGAAAGCTCAGTGGCCGGAGCGCCGGTTCCTCCTGCCGACATGAAGGCTGACGATCTGGTGGAAAGCGGCCGCGCCGCGATGCAAAACGGAAACTTGGCCGTCGGCATCGCCCTGCTCAAGCGCGCAACAGAAGTCGATCCCAAAAACAAAGTTGTCTGGAACAACCTGGGCCTGGCCTATTTCGCCGAACGCGACGACCAGCACGCCATCGAAGCCTTCCAGAAACAGGTCGAAGTCAACCCTTACGACGATTACGCCTACAACAACATCGGCCGCGTCTATTGGAACGAGCGCAAATACGACGATGCGGTGAAGGCGTTTAACAAACAGCTGGAGCACAATCCTCTCGACAAGTTCGCGCACAGCAATCTGGGCGCAATGTACGCGGAGTGGCATAAATACGACCTCGCCGTTCCCGAACTGGAGAAGGCTGCATCCCTCACTCCCGACAACGCTGAATTACAGGTGAGCCTGGGCGATGCCTACCTCAATCTCGGCCAGGACGACAAGGCGCTGTCCAGCTTCGATCATGCCATCGAACTTTCGGCCACGCCGCTGGTATGGAATAACATCGCCTACCAGTTGTCGTTGAAAAAATCTCATTTCGACAAAGCGCAGCAATACGCCGAGTCAGCCGTCTCAGCCACTGCCGCAGCGCTGCGCAATGTTTCGCTCGATCGCCTCACGCAGCAGGATTTGCCGCTGGTTTCTTCGCTGATTGCCTATTGGGATACGCTGGGATGGGTGCACTTCGGAGAGGGCGATCTCGCGGCCGCCGAAAAATATGTCGCCGCCGCCTGGAGTCTCGGTCATCACGGCGAAGTCGGCGACCATCTCGGCCAGATATACGAAAAACGCGGCGACAAGGATCGCGCCCTGCGTACCTACGCACTCTCGATGAACGGTCTGCGTCCCACTCCTGAAACTCGTGACCGCCTGGCTTCGCTTGCCGGAGGCGACGCTAAAGCCGATGCTGCCGTCACCCGCTACAAAGACGAACTCCAGCACCTCAGCACCATCGATTTGGGCAAAGCCACACAAACCGGCAACGCCGACTTCTTCGTTCTGCTCAGCGGCGGAGCAGGAGCGCAATCCAAAGTCGACGCCGTGAAGTTCGTCAGCGGAGACGAAAAGCTGAAGTCCTTCACCGACGCCCTGCGCACCGCCGACTATCACCTGACGTTCCCCGACGGCACTCCGGTAAAGGTCTTCCGCCGCGGTACGCTGTCGTGTTCGGTCACGACAGGCAAGTGCGAATTCGCGCTGACGCTGCCGGATGATGTGAGGACGGTGGACTGAGGCGTGCAGTGATCCAAATGGATGAGTGAAAATCGTGATTTATCGACAGTAACCGCCGAGCTAGTCTGTCGGCCAACAGAAAACACGGCCGTCTACGGCTTTGATTTGTGGAGAATCCGTCAGCAGAACGGACACTGGATATACGATCGCCGATTCCTGGCTTCCCTCAGCCTGTTCATAGCCGCTACAAACGGGTATGTCGGTTTGTACGATACCAAACTCGGCCCTGATTTTGTTCCAGCAATCCGCCTGTTCTGTTTTTAAATCGCAACCGGCACGCACAACGCGAAGGTAGGTCAACCGGGGAACTTGGTCAGCCTCGCTGGCGAAGTGGAACGCATTTTTGATATGCAGTGTTTTCTGATAGTAGTCAAGTAGCGAAGAGTCCTCAAATAGCTTTCGTCCGGTCCTGACATCGAATATCGCGAATGGCAGTCCTCCATCGTCACCGTCAGGAGCATCAAAGAATACATCGGTGCCCTTTGCGCCCCGGAAATATCCACTCCATTCCGGGGAGAGGTAGACTTTTTCATCCTCCCTGTGCCTCCGCGTGCACGCAACCTGGGCCGAGGGAACAATTGACAACCACTCTGCACCCTTCTCTCCCTGGTCGTATTCCTTAACGGTGAAGGTGGAATAGTAGTAGCACGTCAGTTTGTTTCTGACGTGTTGAGTAGCCCTGTAGAACGGTGATGGACCAAGGTCGACAACGGTCTTCTTCAACGGCTTATCAAAGCCTTCCTTGAGATTGACACGGTCAACCTGCGCGTGCAGAGAACCCGCCACGAGTAGCACCAGGCCGAAGAGTCTGACCCCGACAATGTAGCTCCGAAGATGCACGGCTACAATATACCTGTCGATAAACAAGCGTTAGCGTAAATCATCGACCAAGAACTCTCGGCTTTGGTCACGACTCCCCGCACCACCGCTTACGCCACGCCGTCGCTTCCTCATACGTCTGCGCCACTCGCAAAACCAGATCCTCCCGCCAGTGCGGCCCCGCGATCTGCATACCAATCGGCAGCCCGCTCTGCGTAAATCCGCACGGAATCGAGATCGCCGGCAGTCCCCACACATTGAACGGGCGCGTGTTGCGCAGCAGCTTGAGCTCTGCCGGGCGCAGCGCATCCGGATTGGCCTTCAACTCCGCAATCGCCGGAGCCGGTATCGGCGTGGTCGGCGTCACCAGCACATCAACGTCAGCAAAGATATTCGCAATGCTGCGGCGAGCTTCCTCTAACTCGCGCCGCCGCTGGATGTACGCCGCAGCCGTAATGTTCTCGCCCGACCGAATGCGGCGCAGTGTCTCCGGCTGATATAGCTCTGGGCTCCGCGCCACATCTTCGGCGTGTACGGCGTATGACTCAGCGGCCTGGAGCGTACGGTCCGTAGGCACATCGAGATGCAGGTTTTCCAGCCGCACTTCTTTCACCTCAGCGGTAAGAGATCGCATCGCTCGCAGTGCCTGCTCAATCGCAGCAACGACTTCCGCATCAAGGTCGTCGAAAAAGTATTCGCGCAGCACACCCACATGAATCTGCTTCGCATCCTCACGCAAGCAGCCCACATAGTCGGCGACCGAAACATTCGATGTGGTGATGTCCTGCGCATCGTAGCCCGCGATCGCTTGCAACACGATCGCAGCGTCCGTCACCGTCGTCGCGAACGGTCCCACATGATCCAGCGACGGCGAAAGCGGAAATACTCCCCGGCTCGAAACTCGTCCATACGTCGGCTTGATCCCAACGCAGCCGCAAAGCGCCGCCGGTTCGCGAATCGATCCGGCGGTGTCCGTTCCAATCGCAGCGTAAGCGAGACCCGCGGCAACCGCCGCCGCCGAACCACCAGACGATCCACCCGTGATGCGGTCCGCATCCCACGGATTGTGCACATCCCCGAAATAACTGACCAGCGAACTGCCGCCATAGGCGAACTCGTGCAGGTTGTTTTTCCCAATGATCACCGCGCCGGCCTGCCGCAACCGCCGCACCACTTCCGCGTCGTGCGCAGGAACTCGATCCTTATATAAAGCACTGGCTGCCGTGGTGCGAACCCCTGCAGTATCGATCAAATCTTTCAACGCGACCGGAACGCCGTGCAACGGCCCGCGCCACTCGCCGCGTCCTATCTCGCTTTCCGCCGCCCGCGCATCACTGAGCGCCGACTCCGCCATCACCGTAATAAATGCATTGAGTGTGGGATTCAGCCTCTCGATCTGCTCAAGACAGGTGCGGGTCACTTCAACCGGCGAGATTTCTCTTCGTTTCAGCCGCGGCGCAAGTTCAGAAATTGTAGTGAGTTCTTTCATCCCAGTCGCGAGCCTATTGTAGCGGCAGCTTGTATTTCCCCCTGTGCACCCCTGTGTTCTCTGTGGTTTCAGGTTTTCCGTCCCGCGAATGCAAAAGTCCTATAATTATTCCAATTGGTTTTCATGAGGCCCAGGAAATCATGGCAGAGATGACGATCGCTCCCGTTGCAACGCACGGTTTCTTTGTCGATGGCCATTGGAGAGAAGACGGCGACCCGGTCGAAATCCACTCACCCTATGACGGCAGCGTCGTTTCCCGCGTCGTGCAAGGCCGTCGTCATCACGCCGAGGCCGCGATCGCAGCCGCAGTCAAAGCTTTTGGCACGACCCGCCGCCTGCCCGCCTTCGAACGCCAACGCGTCTTGCGCCGCATTTCCGCTTCGATGGCCGAGCGCAAAGAAGAATTCGCCCGCACCCTTGCCCAGGAAGCCGGCAAGCCGATCAAAGGAGCTCGCACCGAAGTCGAGCGCGCCATCTTCACCTTTAACGTTGCCGCCGAAGAGAGTACGCGCATCTATGGCGAATATCTGCCTCTCGACTGGCAGGAGTTCACCGCCGGACGCTGGGGCATTGTGCGCCGCTTCCCGCTCGGCCCGGTCGTGGGTATCACTCCCTTCAACTTCCCGATCAATCTGGTAGCGCACAAAGTTGCTCCTGCGATCGCCGCCGGCTGCCCTATGGTGCTTAAGCCAGCGCCGCAAACGCCGCTCTGCTCACTGCTTCTGGCCGAGTGCGTGCAACAGGCGGGCTGGCCCGACGGCGGCCTCAACGTGCTGCCGCTCTCAAATGAAGACACCGGCCTCTTAGTCACTGACGACCGCATCAAGCTCATCAGCTTCACCGGCAGCGTGCCCGTCGGCTGGGACATCAAACGCCGCGCCGGAAAGAAGAAAGTTGTCCTCGAACTGGGCGGCAATGCCGCCGTCATCGTTCACTCCGACGCCGATCTCGCGTACGCCGTCGATCGCTGCGTCACCGGAGGCTTCGCCTATGCCGGTCAAACCTGCATTTCAGTGCAGCGTATTCTGGTGGAGCACTCCGTGTATGGAAAATTCACCGACCTTCTCGTAGAAGGCGTGAAGAAGCTGCATGTCGGCGATCCGCTCGACGAATCCACCGACGTGGGTCCGCTCATTCGCGAGAGCGACGCCATCCGCACCATTTCGTGGATCGACGAAGCCGTGCGCGCCGGCGCTCGCCTGCTCTGCGGCGGCCACCGCGACAATCTGGTGGTCGAGCCCACCGTGCTCACCGGAACCAAGCCTGACATGAAGGTGAATTGCCAGGAAATTTTCGGCCCTGTCGTGACGGTCGAACCGTATAAGGATTTCGATCAGGCTCTGCGCCAGGTCAACAGTTCTTCCTTCGGTCTTCAGGCTGGCCTCTTCACCCGCGACGCGAAGTTGCTGTTTCAGGCTTACGAAGAACTCGAAGTCGGAGGCCTCATCGCGGGCGACGTCCCATCGTTCCGCATCGACCACATGCCCTACGGCGGAGTCAAAGATTCCGGCCTGGGCCGTGAAGGCTTGCGCTACGCGATCGAAGAAATGACGGAGCCGAAACTTCTGGTGATGAACCTGCGTTGACTTCGCTGGAAATTCCCAAAACGAACCCGCCCGACTTTCATTTACAAATATGAACCCTTTTCGTTTTCATCCGCATCACTAAATTTTGTTAGGAATTTTCTTCAGTGTGCGCGACAAATTCGTGCAGACTGTTTATAATTTTCCGTTCAATAGCCAACTTGGGGAAAACTTGTGGGGTTTTCTCTTTCGCCGAATCTAAACTGTCACGAAAAATAGCGGACGATCCCCTGGGTCTCCTCAGCCGATCTCATTAAGAGAATGCCGCAGATTTTTCATCGCAGTACGAATACTCTTTCTCGTGCCACCATCTTTGGCGCGGTATTCGTGATTGCGGCGCTGAGCTGGGTGGCGATGGAGATACAGCGCTCGCCCTACGTGACGTACGCGGGCGTACGCAAGCCGCAGCCGGTCCCGTTCAGCCATCAGCATCACGTCACCGGACTCGGCATCGACTGCCGCTACTGCCATACGTCGGTCGAGACTTCAAGCTTCGCCGGCATTCCTCCGACAAAAACGTGCATGAACTGCCATTCGCAGATCTGGACCAACGCCCAACTGCTGGAGCCGGTCCGAGCCAGCTATAAATCCGGCGAGTCACTCCAGTGGACGCGTGTCAACCAGCTTCCCGACTTCGTCTATTTCAATCACAGCATTCATATCAATAAAGGCGTCGGCTGCAACACCTGTCACGGCCCGGTCGATCAGATGCCCCTGATGTACCAGCAGGAAAGTTTGCAAATGGAGTGGTGCCTCGGCTGCCATCGCGCACCGGAAAAGAATCTGCGCCCGCGCGACCAGGTTTTCAACATGCGCTACCAACAGCCCACGAGCGCGAATCCGGTGGCAGTGGACGGAACGAGTTTCACCGATCAGGCAGAACTAGGCGCAGCCCTGATCAATAAATACAACGTGCGCAGTGTGAAAGACATTACAACCTGCAGCACGTGTCACAGATGAGCGTTCGTTGAAGCGAGTTTGGTTGAAGCGGGTTTGGTGGAAGAGCCCGGCTTTAGCCGGGCGTAAGGAATCGAAGTTCGAGATGGGGCTTTAGCCCCTGAGGTAAAGCCGCGAAAGCGGCGAGAGAATAAAGCCCACGGCGCAAGCCGTGGGCTAAGACACAAGAAATAACAAGCCCCGAAGGGGCGATATACATTAGCCCAGGACGTAAGTCCTGGGGTGAGCCAAAAAAAGGAACCAAGTCCCGCGAGGGACGACACAACCTGCAACCAACGACGTAATGACGAACGACGACAAAAATCCCGGCGGCCTGATCCAGATCAAAGCCCGCGAAGACGTCTGCCCCGGCAAAAAGCTGGACCTGAACTCCGTCCGCGCCCGCATCGACGCCGCCACGGCACACGATGCTGCCAAAAAAACCGGCCCCGAATACTGGCGCTCGCTCGAAGAACTCGCCGGGAGTGAAGAGTTCAAAGAAGCCCTGCACCGCGAATTCCCCAAAGGTGCCTCCGAATGGCTCGACACCGTCTCCCGCCGCGGATTCCTTAAAGTTATGGGCGCGTCACTCGGACTCGCCGGGATGACCGGATGCGTGCGCCTGCCGCTCGAGCCCATCGTTCCATACGTTCGCCAACCGGAAAATGTCGTCCCCGGACGCCCGCAGTATTACGCCACCGCCGTCACGCTCAGCGGATACGCCAGCCCCGTTTTGGTCGAAAGCCACCTCGGTCGCCCGACCAAGATCGAAGGCAACGATCTGCACCCGGCGTCGCAGGGTGGCACGGACATCTTCACGCAAGCTTCGATCCTCGGCCTCTACGACCCCGACCGCTCGCAGAGCGTCGTGTCGATGGGCGACCAGCGCTCGTTCTCTGCGTTTCTCAGCGCGATTCGCGGTCCGCTCAGCGCGCAAAAAACACTGCAGGGCGCGGGCATCCGCATCCTGACGCCGACCATTTCTTCGCCCACGCTCGCCGATCAGCTGCACAATTTCCTGAAGATTTATCCGCAGGCCAAGTGGCACGTCTACGAGCCAGTCAATCGCGACAACGTCCTCGAAGGCGCGAAGCTCGCCTTCGGAGAGCCCGTCGAGACCCGCTACGATCTCTCGAAAGCCGACGTCATCGTCTCGCTCGATGCCGACTTCCTCTACGCCGGCTTCCCCGGCAACACCCGCTACATCCGTGACTTTGCCGCCCGCCGCAATCCCGACAGCGGCAACATGAACCGGCTGTACGCGATCGAAAGCACGCCGAGTTCAACGGGCGCGAAGGCGGATCATCGGCTTCCGGCAGTTGCCAGCGAGATCGCTGCGTATGCGCAGTTCTTGTCTAAGACCGCGGGACTACACGCAGAGCCTAATGGGTTTTCCAGCGATGTGCCCATGGGAAATGAGGTAGTGAGATTCTTCACGGCGCTGCAGGCCGATTTGGCTAAGCACCCCGGAACCAGCGTCGTCGTGGCGGGCGACCATCAGTCGCCGGGGGTTCACACTTTAGCGCACGCGATGAACGCCAAACTCGGCAACGTCGGCAAGACAGTTTTCTACACCGATCCCGTCGACGCCAATCCGGTCAACCAGACCGAATCGATCAAAGATCTCGTCGCCGACATGCGCGGCGGCAAAGTCGATCTGCTTATCATTCTCGGTGGCAATCCGGTCTACGACGCTCCCGCCGATCTCAACTTCGCCGACGCTCTGACAAACAGCAAGATTCCACTGCGCGTACACCACGGGCTTTATCAGAACGAAACTGCCGAGCTCTGTCACTGGCACGTCAATGCAGCGCACGAACTAGAAAGCTGGGGCGATGCCCGCGCTTACGACGGCACCGTCAGCATCATCCAACCGCTGATTGCTCCTCTCTATAACGGCAAGAGCGCATTGGAATTCGTTGCGCTGCTCTCTGGTCAGGCCGATGCGACCGGATACGACTTAACGCGAGCCTATTGGCAAAAACAGCACACCGGCGCCGACTTTGAACAGTTCTGGCGCAAGTCGCTTCATGACGGCTGGATCGAAGGCACAACCTTCGCTCCAAAGTCAGCGACTGCAAAATCATCCGTTATCGACACGCCGGAAACCAAAGCTGTAGACGCAAATTCGATCGAGCTCAACATCCGCCGCGATCCCACCATCTACGACGGACAATTCTCCAACAATGGCTGGCTGCAGGAGCTTCCCAAGCCGATGACCAAGCTCACCTGGGACAACGCCGTCCTCATCGGCCCCAAGATGGCGCAGCGCCTCGGCATTGCAACCGAAGACGTCGTCGAACTCGAACTGAACGGCAAAAAAATCACCGGCCCCGTCTGGATTCAGGCCGGCCATCCCGACAACTCCGTCACCATCACGCTCGGTTACGGACGCACCCGCGCCGGCCGCGTCGGCACCGCGCAGGGCTTCAACGCCTACGAACTCCGCACTAGCGCCGCGCCCTGGATTGCTTCAGGGGTCAAAATTAATAAAACCGGCGCCACCTACAAACTCGCCTCCACGCAAGGCATGCAGTCGATGGACACGCCCGACGGCGCCCATCGCCCACTGGTTCGCGAAACAAGTCTTGAGGAATACAAAAAAGAGCCGAACTTCGCCCAGGAAGAAGAAGTCCCGAAAGATCTCACGCTCTACGAGCCGTATCCCTACGACAAAGAAGACTATGCCTGGGGCATGGCCATCGACTTGAACTCCTGCGTGGGCTGCAACAACTGCATGATTGCCTGCCAGTCGGAGAACAATATCGCCGTCGTCGGCAAGGAGCAGACGCACATCGGCCGCCATATGCACTGGATTCGTGTCGACGCCTACTACCAGGGCGACCGCGACAATCCGCGAGCCTTCTTCCAGCCCGTGCCCTGCATGCAGTGCGAGAATGCACCCTGTGAAGTCGTCTGCCCGGTCGGTGCCACCAATCACACGACCGAAGGCCTGAACGACATGGTCTACAACCGCTGCGTGGGCACGCGCTATTGCTCAAACAACTGTCCGTACAAAGTGCGGCGCTTTAACTTCCTGCTCTTCCAGGACTGGGAGACACCGCAATACAAGATGATGCGCAATCCCGACGTCAGCGTGCGCAGCCGCGGCGTGATGGAAAAATGTACCTACTGCGTGCAGCGCATCAACGAGCGCCGCATCGATGCCGAGCGTGAAGACCGCAAGATCAACGATACCGAATTGGTTACAGCCTGCCAGCAGTCGTGCCCGGCGGGCGCGATCATCTTCGGCAACATCAACGACCCAAACAGCAAAGTTTCCAAGTTGAAAGCGCAGGCCCGCAATTACAGCCTGCTCGGCGAGTTGAATACGCGCCCGCGCACAACGTATCTGGCAGAAGTTCGCAACCCGAACCCGGAGTTGAAGGGATAGATTGCAGCTCCTAAAGGCGCGTATGGTTTAACGCTTTAACAGTGCCGCTGAAGCGGCACCCTGATACGAACCTTGAAAGATTCGTATCGGGAAAATTCGCATCAGCAAGATTCGTATCAGGGCACGGCTTTAGCCGTGCCGTCAG